>Ga0209988_10001526_pt1 | contig 15070 bp, 14 predicted proteins | sample N075metaG_FD_183115 | JGI IMG/M metagenome (GOLD analysis project Ga0209988, IMG submission 183115) | Deep subsurface microbial communities from Kermadec Trench to uncover new lineages of life (NeLLi) - N075 metaG (SPAdes) (version 2) | ecosystem: Environmental > Aquatic > Marine > Ocean trench... | reverse complement strand
GAGTGACAGCGACTTCCTCGCCCTGTTTGCCTTCGCCGGGGGTCTCGTCGCTGTTGCCATCACCTACAGCCTGGGACGTTCGGTTGGCGGAAGGACGACAACTTCACTGATCCTGGCCGGTGTTGCGGTGGCTGCCTTCGCCACCGCCGTTCAGACTTATGTCCTCCAGCGCAACACCGAGACGCTGCGTGAGGTTTACTCGTGGATTCTCGGCAGGCTGGTGACTGTTGGTTGGAGCGAAGTGGTCTCCTTGTTGCCTTACGCAGTCGTGGCCTCCGCGGTTCTCCTCGGCAGTCGTCGACTACTCGACGTTCTGGGTATTGGCGATGAGGAGGCCTCGGCCCTGGGGCTTGATGTCGGCAGGGTTCGTTGGGTCGTTGTCGTCGCCGCCACGCTTGCCACCGCCGCGGCCGTCTCGGTCAGCGGCCTGATCGGCTTCGTCGGGATAATTGTGCCGCACACTGTACGGATCCTCTTCGGATGGAGCTATCGGGTGATCGTGCCGTTGTCTCTTCTGTTTGGAGCGGCGTTTCTGATGTTTGCCGATGTCGCGGCCCGGACAGTCGTCTCTCCGGCGGAGTTGCCGATTGGAGTGGTGACGGCGTTCTTTGGTGCGCCGTTCTTCGTGCTCGTCCTGCGAACGATGAGGGGAGTCCGATGATCAGGTGGGATTCCGTGGAAGTGACATATGGCTCGGCACGGGTGCTCGGTCCGGTCAGTCTGGAGGTTCAGAGCGGCCAGTGGCTCGGCCTCATCGGTCCCAACGGAGCGGGGAAATCGACCATGTTGAAAGCAGCCCTTGGCCTGGTCGAACATCGTGGGCACATATCACTCGGCAACGGTGACCGTCAACCTGGTCTTGATATCGCTTGGATGCCGCAACGTCCTCGTATGCCCGAGGAGATGGGACTGGCCGACTACGTGATGCTGGGACGAACCCCGCACATCGGGTATCTGAGCAGTGAGGGACGTCACGACCTCGACTCGGTCCGGCTGGCCCTCGAGAGGCTCGATCTGACAGATCTGGCCGACCGCCCGCTGGGGACCCTGTCCGGTGGCGAGTCGCAAAGGACCGTCCTTGCCAGGGCCCTTGCCCAGGAAGCCCAGATCCTGTTGCTTGACGAACCGACGGCGAGTCTCGACGTGGGTCATGGCATCGAAGTCTTGGAAGTGGTTGACGAGTTACGTCGGACGGAGGGACTCACGGTGGTGACTGCCGGTCACGATCTCACGCTGGCCGGAAGGTTCGCCGACCGTCTGGTGCTGCTGGCCGACGGTCTGATCCGGGCGGACGGCTCGCCCCACAGTGTGCTCACCGAGGAGAACCTGACGGCTCACTACGGTTCGGGGATACGGGTTATCTACGACGAGGATGGCCCGACCGTCATACCGACGAGGCGATCGAAATGACCGACCAGGACATCCCTCCAACCGAGGCTCCAATCACGGGCAACATCAGAGAGCCGTCGCTTGTCTTGATCAACACCGGCGATGGCAAGGGCAAGTCGACGGCGGCATTCGGGACTGCGATGCGTGCCGTGGCCAGGGGTTGGAAAGTGGTAGTTCTCCAGTTCCTCAAGTCGGGGGATTGGAGTGTTGGCGAGGAGAAGATCGGGCGTCAGATCGGGATCGAGTGGTGGGCTCTTGGTGACGGGTTCACCTGGGATTCTGATGATATGGACGAGTCCCAGGCAGTCGCCCAGGAGGCATGGGCAAGCGCGAGGGAGAAGATCGAGTCAGGCCAATACGACCTGGTCGTTCTTGACGAAGTCACCTACCCGATCAACTGGGGCTGGGTCGATGTGGAAGAGGTAGTTTCCTCGATTCAGAGTCGGCCAGAGAAGGTCAACGTCATTCTCACCGGCCGTGATGCCCCGGACCGTCTGATAGAGATTGCCGACACGGTCACTGAGATGACCAAGATCAAGCACGCCTTCGACCGTGGTGTGATGGCCAGACGGGGAATCGATTACTAGGCACCAAGAAGCGTCTCTATGTGCGGGTTGTGATGAACGTGTCGATGGCTTTTGCGACCTCTTCGGGTCGTGAAAGGGTTGGTACATGACCGGCATCAGAGAGGACCTTCAATTCCGCGTTGGAGATCTCGCGGGCAAGCTCCTTGGCTGCCGAGAGAGGACTTGTGGGCAGCACATCGAGGGCTCCTTGGATCACCAGAGTCGGCGTTTCGATTTGACGAAGATGTGGCCTCATGTCGACTTCATAGAAGGATTCCACGAGTTGGGCGGCTCGTTCCCCGCCCGTCCGAGTGATGATGTCTCGGAGCCACAGACGCAGATGCCCAGAATCGTCTTCGGGGAGGCACAGCTCTACAAAGGCGTCGAGCGTGGCACCAAACGCGTGTCGTAGTCCATGGACAAATCCGATGACCGCATCGTCGGGTGTGTAGTCGATGCCGGCAGACACGAGGACCAGCCCGGCTACCCGGTGAGGCCACCGGCGTGCCGCTTCCAATGCCACCGTGGTCATCGTCGAATCACCCGCTAGGACGCAACGTTCAACCTCGAAGTCGTCGAGCACGCTCGCCAGAAGCTGAACCTGGTTATCAAAGGTGACCAACTCCGCCGGAACTCGGGTCTCTCCGGTTCCATAGTGGTCGTAGCCAATCACTCGCCGTTGTGAGCTGAGCAACTCAAAGGGCTGCTGCCAGATCTCCCAGGTCCCGAACGAACCGGAAATACCTACTAGCGGGAGGTCCCCCGAACCAAACGAGACAGTGTTGACAGTCTGACCTCCGATATGTCGAAACATGGCTCCCCTTGTCTATCTGATCTACTACTCCGCCATCTTCTGACCCGCTCCATACGACGATGAGGGCCTAGCCCACGGCCTTCTTGTACTGACGCACGGACAGCGGGGCAAAGACGGCAATGATGACCGCGATCCAGGCGAGGGACTGGAGGATCAGCGTTCCCTGGTCGAGTCCGAGAAACCCCAGAGCCTCCTCGGGGATCATCAGGGAGCGTACCGTGTTGGCCACGACGGTGATCGGCTGAAACTCGGCGAACGTCTGAAGCCAGTCGGGCATCGACGACGTCGGGACGAAGATCGACGATGCGAAGACCAGTGGGAAAATGGGGAGAAAGCCGGCTGCTTGGGCGGCTTCTGGTGTCTTCACGGCAAGGCCAATTGCTGCCATCACCCACGAGAAGGAATAGCCAAACAGCAGCGCCACTCCGAAACCGACAGCCATCTTCCAGAACCCCTGCTCGAATCTCCATCCCATGAGATATCCCACAACGAGCATCAGGCTGAAGACGAAGGTATTGCGAACCAGATCGGCCAAAGTCCTGCCAGCCAGCACGGCAGACCTTGCGATAGGAAGGGAGCGGAACCGGTCGATTACCCCGGCTCCGAGGTCCTCAGTGAGTCCGAGCGCAGTCGCGGTCGCTCCAAAGGCTGCCGACTGCACAAGGATCCCGGGCATCAGCCAGTTGATGTACTGGTCTGATCCGGCCGGTGTCCCGGTGGTTATAGCTCCGCCAAAAACGAAATTGAAGAGCAACAAGAACATCACCGGCTGCACCGTGGAGAACAAGAGCAACTGCGGGATGCGGATGAAGCGAAGCACGTTTCGCTTGGTGATAACCGCTGTGTGCGTCACCGCGTTACGCAACGGAACCCGGGTCCTCGGTCTGACGTCTGTCGTCAATTTCTTCCCCTCCGACGCGATGCCGCCGACACCGGCCGGTCTTTGTTTTCTGCCTTGTGTCCGGTCAGTGTGAGGAAAACGTCGTTGAGCGTCGGCTTTCTCAAGGCGATGTCCCTCGGCTCAATTGCCGCCGAATCCAATTCACGAACTACGGCTGTCAGTGTCCTCGATCCGTCCGGAGCTGGAATGGAGAGTGAGGCTCCTTGTGCTGTTGGCTCCTCTCCCGCGATTCGAGTGAGGCACTCGACCGCAAGGGCCCGGTCATCGTCGTGGACATGGATCTCCACCACATCGCCTCCAAGTGTGGCCTTGAGTTCGTCCGACGTCCCCTCCGCGATCAGTTTCCCATGGTCGATAACGCCTATGCGGTCGGCGAGACGGTCGGCCTCCTCTAGGTACTGGGTCGTGAGGAGCAGGGTGGTACCTCCCTCCACCATCTCCGCGATGAGGTCCCAGAGGTCAATCCGGCTGGCGGGATCGATGCCCGTGGTCGGTTCGTCGAGGAAGAGGACCTCCGGTCTCCCCACCATCGATGCCGCCAGATCGAGTTTGCGACGCATCCCGCCTGAATAGGTCTTGACTTGACGGTCTGCGTCGTCGGCAAGGCGGATGCGCTCGAGGACATCATCGGCTCGGGATCGGGCCTCTGCCTTACTCAGGTTGTAGAGACGTCCCACCATCTCGACGTTCTCTCGCCCGGTCTGGTACTCATCCACCGCGGCGAACTGACCGGCGAGCCCGACTTTCCGGCGTACCCCGACCGGGTCAGCGATGAGATCGACCCCGACCACCGAGGCGGACCCCGAATCTGGTTTTAGGAGGGTCGTCAGCACTCGAATCAGGGTGGTTTTCCCGGCGCCGTTGGGTCCCAGCAGACCGTAAACGATCCCCTCTTCGAACTGGATGCTCACACCATCCAGGGCGCGTATGTCGCCGAAGGTCTTGACAATGTTGTGAGTTTCAACGGCATTCACGAGCGTAGTGATGTTAGACGACTGTCTATGCTCTTCGTTCGCCGGCCAGCCGAAACAGGTGGCGCGCCCCTTCGTCGAGCGATTCGAACCGGGTGTCCTGAGTCTGGCCCCGAAGCCAACGGATGTAGATCTGCTGAAGAACCACCCCGAGTTTCCAGGCCCCGAAGACCAGATACCACTCGATCGACGAGAGATCTCTGCCGGACAGCTCGCCGTAGCGCAGCACAGCCGACTTTCGATCGAGCCAGCCTGGTGCGGTTGTCGGCATCATGCCGAGAGCGTCCGGCGCTTCACCCGGATCGAACCAGGAGCCCATGAGGGTGCCTACGTCGGCGAGTGGATCTCCCCGGGTGGCCATATCCCAGTCGAAGACAGCCGTGCATCTTCCCGGGTCGTCCGTGGCTACTGCCATGTTGTCGAGTCGCCAGTCATTATGAAGCAAGGTGACCTCGGCCGACCGGGGAAGCTCGGCAAGCAGCCAGGAGGCGAGCTCGTCGGCCCGTTCGTTGTCCTCGTGCTTGGCCCGCTCCCACCTTGCTGTCCAGCCCTCGACCTGACGCCTGAGAAAGCCTTCGGGATGACCGAGATCTCCAAGGTCGCACTCTTGGGGGTTGGCCGAATGGAACTCGGCGAGAGTGCCGACAACCACCTCAGACAGCGTCCGATTGGCAATCTCGTCGGCGCCACCCCCAAATCGAGCAGGTATCTCGCCGCGAACCACCACACCGGGTCGTCTTTCCATGAGGAAGAAGGGACTTCCGATCACTGAAACGTCGTCGCAGTGGGCCACGGCTCTCGGCGCCTTGTCAAAAACACGCCACAGCCTGGAAAGGACCCGGTACTCGCGACCCATGTCATGGGACTTGGCGGCCACCGGCCCCAGTGGTGGCCGCCTCAGTACCAATTCGGGGCCCTCCGGGAACACGAGTAGATAAGTCAGATTCGCCTTCCCGCCGCCAAATTGGCGCACCTCGGGCTTGCCGCCGGGTAGGTCATCCGTCGACTTCATCCACGACACGACGGCGGCGACATCGAATTGCTCGTCCGGTCGGACCTCGATGAGATCGGTCACGGAAGTGAGGCTATCCCACGAAGCCGACCTGCTGACTGGTATAGCCTGCCGCCGTCGTCTTTGAGGAGGGTATGAGCACACCATTTGAGATCTCGGATCGCTTTACCGACCAGTGGGCCGATCTTTCCCCGGTCGACGCGACGTCCAGTGGCGTGGCCGGGCGAGATCATCTCAGCACCGACTATTCCCCGGATGGCGAGGCGCAGCGAGCCGCTCTGTACCGGTCGACCCGCCAGCAACTGAGCAAGCACGTCGACCATCCAGATCCGGCTCAGGCCATGGCGTCGAGGGTGATCGTTGGTTGGCTCGATACACGCATCTCTGACCACGACGACCAGAAATGGGCTCGTGACATCAACCACATCTACGGACCGTTTCAAAAGATGCGTGACTCTTTCGACGTCATGCCCAAGGCGTCGCAGGAGGACTGGGCCTCGATCTGCGCCCGACTGGATGGATTCGGCGGGATGCTGGCGGGCTACCGAGCGTCGCTCACTGTCGGCGTCGAAGCCGGCGACACGGTTGCACGTCGTCAAGCGGAATCACTGTTGAGCCAGGTTGAGGCATTGGCCTCTGATCAATCACGGTTCCTGACGTTTCCCGGCGAGGCCGACTCGGCGGGCATCGACTCCGTGCGGGTGACTGAAGCCGTAGACGCTGCCAGGTCCAGCTGCGCCCGTTTCGCCGAATGGCTGCGCACTTCCTATCTCCCTGCTGCCAACCCGCAAGACGCGGTGGGCGAGGAGCGGTACCTACAGGGTGCAGATCATTTTCTGGGTATGGCGCTTGACCCCCATGAGACTTACGAGTGGGGATGGTCGGAGGTGCACCGGCTTCGTTCGGAGATGGCGTCCACCGCTGCCGATATCGATCCCGAACTCACCATCGAAGAGGTCGTCGATCTTCTCGACACCGATCCTGAGCGCTCGGCGGCGACTCGCCAGGAGTTCATCGACTTTGTCTCTGATATCCAGCAACAGGCGATTGAGCAGCTCGCGGGCGAGCACTTTGAGGTTCCCAGCGAAATGAGATCCATCTCAGTCAACATTGCCCCACCGGGTGGGAGCCTCGGCGCCTGGTACATAGGTCCGTCAGAGGACTTCAGTCGGTCCGGCTCCATCTGGTACGCACTGGGAGAGAGGGAAAGGATCCCGTATTGGCAAGAAGTGTCGACGGCGTATCACGAGGGTTTTCCGGGTCATCACTTACAGGTGGCAACCGCAGTTCATGAGCGGGAGAAACTCTCCCGCTTCCAGCGCAGCGTTGTCTGGTACTCAGGAGCGGGGGAAGGCTGGGCTCTTTACGCCGAGCAACTCATGGATGAACTCGGATTCTTCGAGAAACCCGAGTATCGACTGGGGTTGCTGTCGAGCCAGCTTTTCCGTGCCGCAAGAGTGGTGGTGGACATTGGCACCCAGTTGGAGCTCCGCATTCCCCCCGACGCGCCGCTGCACAGGGGCGAGGTGTGGAACTACGAAAAAGCAGTGGACTACATGGAGAAAGTGGGTCTTCAGCCCCGAGATATCGCCGAGTCGGAGGTTAAGCGATACCTGGGTTGGATCGGCCAGGCGATCTCATACAAGGTCGGGGAGCGGGAGATTCTGAAGATCCGCGATGAATCGATGACCCGTGACGGGTCGAGATTCGACCGGAAGAGATTTCATCGTCAGATGTTGGAAGCAGGTGCGATACGACTTGATCTATTGAGAGAGGTGATGCTTTGAAGAAGAAGACTTTCGACTTTGACGAGACAGAGCCTCTCGACACCTACAAACTGCTCTCCGGCGTCGTGGTTCCCCGGCCTATCGGGTGGATCGGGACAAGACGCGATGACGGCAGTTTCAACCTGGCCCCGTTTTCGTTCTTCAATGTGGTCTCGTCTAGCCCACCTACGGTGCTCTTCTCCGGCGGACGTCATCCCGATCGTCCCAAGGATTCGGTGGCTTTCTCTGAGAAGACCGGCGAATTCACCGTCAACATCGTCTCAGAAGATGTGGCTCACGCTATGAACGTGACTTCAGGCTCATTCAACGCCGAGGATGACGAATTCGCCATTGCTGGACTGACCGCGGTTGTCGGCGCGAAGGTGGACGCACCGATGGTGGCGGAGTCCCCGGCGAATCTCGAGTGCCGTGTAGTCGATATTCTCGATATTGGTGACGAGGGGCGTTCCCGGGTCGTGATCGGACGAGTCGTGGCGATGCACATCAGGGAGGATGCTCTGGACGGCACCCGGGTGGACAGCGACATCCTGGCGGCTATCGGCAGGATGTCAGGCAACTCTTACATCAACACCCGTGACAGGTTCGAGTTGACTCGACCTTCCTAGTACTCGGTACTCGGCAACTCACTTGCAGCCGTTGGCGATGAGGCTCGGGTAAGGGTTGACGGCGTCCCCGCCGTTTGGATACATCCCGAAGTGGAGGTGAGGGCTTGTCCCTTGGGCATTGCCACTGGTGCCCACGTAGCCGATGATGTCGCCCGCATTCACCTGGCCGCTCTTGCCGAAGTCGCTCATATGGCTGCCGATGTACAGCACTCCATCGTCACCGCTCAGATTGAACTGTTTGCCACCGATCGACCCGGTCTTGAACGCAACGCTCCCGGACGTCGGGGCGAAGACCGCGGCTCCAAAAGAGGAGAACAGGTCGTTGCCATCATGCCAGCGGGTGCCGCCGCCCCTGGGCGCTCCCCAGCTATTGGAGAACCGAGCGTTTTCGACAGGACACACCCACCCGGAGCCAGTCGGGACAATGAGGACCTGACCAACCTGGATCAGGTTGGGGTTGGAGATGTTGTTGGCGCTCGACAGCTGGGAGACTGTGGTGCCGTGCCGGGCAGCGATGTTTCCCAGCCGGTCGCCGGTCTTGACGGTGTAGGTGACCTCACCCTCCCCGCTTCCCTCGGCGACGTATCCCGGGCCGGCTAGCAATAAGTTGTATCCGGGGTAGATCACGCCGTTGAGGATCCCGTTGGCGCGGGTGATTTGTTCGGCGGTCACACCGTGGTCGGCTGCGATGCTCTTGATGCTCTCGCCACGCCGCACAGTGTGCGAACTCGAGTGGGCGGCGGTCGATGGAGGCTCGGCGCCGTCCCCGCCCGAGGTTCCCCCCGAACTCCCGATAGATCCAGACCCGGAGACGACGAGGCTCTGGCCGATCCGAATCAGATTGGGGTTGGCGATGGCGTTTCTCTCCGCCAGGGCAGACACCGTCGACCCGAATTTGAAGGCGATCTTGCCCAGAGTCTCCCCACGGGCGACGATGTGGATCACCTCAGGCTCTCCCTCTTGACCAGGGATGACCAGGACCTGCCCAACATGAATCAGGTTCGGGTTGAAGATGTCGTTGGCCTCGACGAGGTCACTCAGGGATACCCCATTGTCTCTGGCGATATTTCCAAGTGTGTCGCCGCGCTTCACCGTGTAGTGGACGGAGAACAGTGCCACCAGCGATGTGAGAACTGCTCCTGCGATGAGGGCGCGGAAGCGACGAGTTGAGGACATTGAAGGCCAGACCCCTTCAGCCCCTGAAACCGCTCCGCGAGGACGAGCCTAACCAGCTCCGGGGCTATTACCAGCCATAATCCTGAGCTGACCACAGGCAGCGTCGATGTCTTTGCCTCGGGTGTCCCTGATGGTCACGTTGACGCCCAACGACTCCAGAATTTTGGCGAACTCGGCGATATGCAACCGGGACGACGATCGCTCTTTGCTGAGCGGAGTCGGGTTCAGGGCGATCAGGTTGACGTGCGCCCTGAGACGTTTGGCGACGGCAGCGAGTTTTCTCGCCTGGTCGTCGGTGTCGTTCACGCCGTCCATCATCGTCCACTCAATTGAGAGTCGTCTCCCCTTCTTCTCGAAATAGTTCCACGCGGCCTCTTCCAGTTTCTCGATGGGGTAGCGCCTGTTGATTGGGACCAGCGACGATCTCAACTCGTCGTCGGCTGCGTGGAGGCTGATCGCCAGATAGACAGGCCACGGGTCCTCGGCGAGGCGATTGATTCCCGGGACAATGCCCACGGTCGACACGGTGATCGATCGGGCGGACATCCCCATCACCTCGATCATCCGGCGCAATGCCTCCCGAACGCGCGCATAGTTTGCGAGCGGTTCTCCCATGCCCATGAATACGACGTTGGTGAGACGGTTGGGAACCCCCGGCATCCCGATTTGACGGAGAAACGCCCGGGCGTATGCCACCTGAGCCACGATCTCGCCTGCCTCGAGGTGCCGCTCGAAGCCGAACTGGCCCGTCGCGCAAAACGTGCAGGCGAGGGCGCAGCCGGCCTGGCTCGAGATGCAGAGTGTCGCCCGCCTGCGGTAGCCCATGAGGACTGTCTCGATGGCTGCTCCGTCGGGGGCGCGGAACAGCCACTTTCTCGTGGTTCCCCGGTCTGACTCCTGCTCCATCTCCACCTTGAACGGCCAAAGCGTCTCGGCAAGCTGGGTTCGTAGCCGACCGGGGAGGTTGGTCATGTCTTCGGCGTGGAGTACCGGAGTGTGGTAGAGCCAGTCGTGCAGCTGGTCGACACGATACGAAGGCTCCTCGCCAACTATCTCAGCTAGATCCTCCGGGGCGTGGAGGTATGGCATTTAGTGGTCCGCCTCACAATCACTCGTACGACAGACCACTAGGTATATTGCTGGGCTTGCTCGATCCAGGAGCGAGCTCGGGCGACGCTGACACTGGCCGCCTCGGCAACTGAGTCCGGCGAGGCGTCAGCAAGGGAGGCTATGTATTCCATTCCGGCCTCGGTGAGTCGCGTGGCGAAGACCGGACCTATACCATCGATCACCTCAATGCTCTGACTGGCGCCGGCGCTGGGTGTTCGGAACGTGGGTGGCTCGGGTTCTCTCGAAGTTGCCACCGAAACAAATCTGTCTCGCACCGCCCACAGGACAGCGGCTGCCCCACCAACCAGCCCGATAACTTTGGCCATCTTCTTCAACATGTTCCCCAAGGTTACCCGTCTTGGAGCGGTGCTCTACGCTGGCCCGATGAAGGTTGACTTCTACTTCCCGCCATCTCCCCCGGATGGCGCTGTTGAACTAGCCCGTAACGCCCAGAAAATGGGATATGACGGGTTCTTCTCAACCGAAACCCAGTACGACCCGTTCCTGCCTCTTGCCTTTGCGGCCGATGCCGCACCCGGGCTCGAGTTGGGCACGGCGATTGCCGTTGCGTTTCCCCGCTCTCCGATGGTCACGGCCATGACGTCGTGGGACCTGGCACGACTCTCCAAGGGCAAGTTCCTTCTCGGGCTCGGCACCCAGATCCGGGCCCACATCACGCGTCGATTCAGCACAGAGTGGGGAAATCCAGGATCGAGGTTGAGGGACTACATCCTTGCGGTGAGGGCGATCTGGGATACATGGCAGAACTCGACGCCGCTCGATCATGACGGCGAGTTCTACAAGTTCTCTCTCATGACTCCGTTCTTCGATCCAGGCCCCATCCCGCATCCCGACATCCCTGTCTACATCGCGGGGGTGGGCCCTTACTTGAGTTCGCTGGCCGGCGAGATCTGTGATGGGTTCCACGTGCATCCGTTCCACACAGCCGCCTACCTCGATGAGATCGTCTTGCCGAACATGACAAAGGGCGCCGAGGCCGCGGGCCGTTCGATCGACGACGTAGAGCGGACTACGACGGTTTTCGTCATGACTGGTGACAGCGACTCGGAGGTCGAGCAGGCAATGGCGCCGGTGCGTCAGCAGATTTCGTTTTATGCATCGACCCCCTCGTACAGGCCCGTGTTGGAAGCCAGCGGGTGGGATTTCGGCGATGAGCTTCACTCGATGTCGAAGAGGGGTCAGTGGGCGGAGATGGCTGACGTTGTGCCCGACGAGGCAGTGCTCGATGTCGGGGTCGCTGCTCCTATCGACAAGCTCGGGCAAGCGATCAAGGACCGCTATGGCAACCGGGTACAACGCGTCGGGTTCTACACGGTTGGCTCGACGATGGGCATCGACCCCGATGCGCTCCAGCAGGTGATTACAGACCTGCAGTCCTAGAAGAGGAGGGCTGCAGTTGTGTCGACCCTCGGGTCGGTTGCGGAGTGACGGGTATCCCCTACTAGTTCGATCAAAGAGACGGGTCCCCATCCAGGTTGCAGTGCGTCGAGTTCCTCGATGACATGTCCCCGCGATCGAAGATCAGTGAGCGTGGCGTCCGACATTCCGGGTTCAACCGTGAGTCTCGGTTCTGAGTAGGGCCCAAAATCGATGATCGTCCAACGCGGGGCCGACTGCGCCGTCTCGAGTTCGGCGCCGCCGAGGATCGCATCCGCCCCGACTTGGGCGACCAGCTGCGGTTGAACTGAGCCACCACGCGTGCCGAGTAACCAATTCGGGCTGGTGCCCTCGGTCCAAAGGGTTGGAGACAGGGTGTGCAATGGGCGTTTTCCTGGAGCCAGCTCGTTCGGGTGTCCGGGGGTGAGACTAAATCCTCGACCACGGTCCTGTAGCAGGAACCCGGATCGGGCGGCGCCAAAGGGGGACCCTGTGCCGCGGTAGTTCGATTGGATGATCGATACCGCCATCCCACTGGAGTCGGCAATGCAGAGATAGGCGGTGCCTGACGTCGTTCCCATGCTTTGCGGCCACACACCGGAACGACTGATGGATACTCTTGCCGCCGCTCTTTCCAGCCGACCCCTGTCCAGAAGCAAGTCTGCCGGAAGGGCGAGATGGTCAGGGTCGGCTACAAGGTCGTTTCGTTCCCAGGCCAGGGAACGGTATGCCTCGATCAACAGGTGTCTTCGGAGCGGGTTCTCCGGATCCTCCGGTGGCTCCAGCATCTCGAACACGGAGAGCGTGGCGGGACCGAGGTAGCCCTGAGAGTTGGGTGGGATCGTCCAGGCTGTGAGTCCGGCGACGTCGACTCCAATCGGATCGATCCATTCCGCCTGGCTCGATTCCATGTCATCGAGCGTGATCAGGCCGCCGACCGCCTCGACGATGTCTTCCCCGGCCCGACCGCGGTAGAAGGCGTCCCGCCCGCTGTTGGCCAATGACTCGAAGGTCGCTGCCAGGTCGAGTCTTGTGATGACATCTCCCCGGGCGACGGGCTGGCCATTCGGGTAGAAATCTGCAACGGCCGGGTTGTCCTGATATACCGCAGCCATCTTGCTGAAGGCTGCTGCCTGCTCTGTCGAGACTTCGAATCCTGACCGGGCCAGCTCGATCGCAGGGGCTAGGGAATCTCCAAGATCAAGGGCACCGAACTCGTCGGACAAAGCCACGAAGCCATCGACACAACCCGGAATGGTGACTGCGGATGGGTGATCCCGGGGCACCACGGTTTCGTCGGAGTCTGGCAAGATTGCCACGCTCACCTTTGATCCCGATCTGCCGGACGCATTCAGAGCCACTGGTTTTTCCCAACCCGGTCGATGAATGAGTGCAAATAGGTCCCCACCGATACCCGACGTCTCCGGCGCCACTACCCCCTGGGCCGCCACCGAGGCGATTGCAGCATCGACGGCGTTGCCACCATTCATCAGAATGTGTCGGCCGGCCTCGGCCGACAGATGATGTGGCGTGGCGACCGCGTTGGAAGTCAAGAAACCTTGAGGTCGGGGAGCAAACGATTCAACGCGTCGAGGACGGCGCGAACCACTGCTTTGGTCTCGTCGTCGTCCGCATACGCCGATCCGATGAGCATGCGCTCGCCGGCCTCGGTAACCAGGACGACCTGGGCGACAGCGATCTTTCGGCTGCCCAGGTTTGCCACGTCCATCGAAATGATCGCCAGAGCGTCCGAGTCGTGTATCGCTTGACGGATTGCCTCGAGCGTCGCCTCTGCGATCTGGCGCGGTCGTGTCGCCGCAGCGGCGGCACCGGCTGCAGTCCCCAGGAGGAGGTTGTCTTGCCATCGTAAAGTGACCGTGACTTCGGCCTTGGCGCCTTCGATAGCCTCTGAGACGTCGACGAGAGCGGGTCGAATACCACCGTCGAGGTCGGCGTCTGCTAACTGGACGACCGACACAACGCGACGGTCGATATCGATGCCGAACAACGCCTGACCAAGTGACTGGACGTCTCTGACCAGCTGCTTGGGGGCCTTGTTGCGACGTGCGAGAACGTGAATCTCATCGACACGGCCGTTCTCCGTGACCACCCGGGCCGCCTCCACACCATCGATGCGACCTATCTTTTCCTGGAGCGCGACATAGTCCATTGCAGACCAGCGTACCGATTTGGCCCTTCTTCTGAGCTCAGCATCGGCAATCTCTCTTGTGGGTAGGGCGAGAGGGGTATAGATTGCATGTCGCTGGAAGCTATTTGTGGCTGTGGGGCAACCGGTCGCCTGACCGTTTGCCTGTTTTGTCCGGCGGGCGAAGTCAGGGGCTTCTTGACATGTGAAGGTTCCCGGTTCATGCCGGGAGACGGGGTGAGTTCGGTGTCTGACATTTGCCTTTGGAACAGTTAACCAAACGCCATCTATTACCTAGCGGAGCGGATTGTCTCCACCGGCATGCAAGGCCGGTGAAATAAGACAGAGAAGGTGAGCGTGCAAAGGGCTATGAAGGCCAAATTGGTCCGGCCACTCGCGACGGCTGCCAGCCTGGCGATAATCGCCGTTGGCTCGGCACGTCACGGATTGGATGATGACTGAATCAACTCGAACCGGTTCCACAAAGATAGGTTCGACAAAGATCGGCTGATAAAAGACGCCGACTCGCCACCCACTTCGGGCAACATGTCATCCGGGGTCCAATGAGGTTGCTCAGTAAAAGTCCGGTAGGGAGGCGTTACCGACGTCTCCATCCTGCGGTGCAGCGAAAGCTCAAAGTCGCTGTGCCCTATTTCTCGTTGGGTCTGATCGCCCTCGTTGTGACCTATCTTGTCTCTGAACCACCGGACTGGCGGTTCTGGTTGGTGTTTGCTGCGTTGTTCGTCCTGTTGGAGCTTTTCACGGTCGAGGTCAATGACCGGATGCTGCAGTCGTCCTCAATCATGGTGGTGATGACCGCCGGGGTCATCTTTGCCCTTCGAGCTGACTCGGACGCTCTCTTCGCCATGACTCTCATGGCTGCGATTGGTGCCTTTGCTCCCGACGACTTCCGGCAGCGTCGTTGGTTTCAGCCGATGGCCAACTTTGGTCAACTGGCCTTGTCGGGTGCGGCGGCAGGGCTTTTGCTCGATCTGAATCTTCCCGACATGGAAGTGGTCACCACCCAGGTGCTGCTCCGGGTCGTGGTGGCTTCCACCCTGGCATCTTTGGCCTATGTGGTTGTCAACAACATGATGGTGAGGAAGGCGGTGAAAACCGTTTATGGCAACGACAACCTCCAGCCCTGGTCCCAGATGAACGTTCTTGTTGGTGGCCAGGTGGTCATGGGTCTGCT
>Ga0209988_10001525_pt1 | contig 15071 bp, 17 predicted proteins | sample N075metaG_FD_183115 | JGI IMG/M metagenome (GOLD analysis project Ga0209988, IMG submission 183115) | Deep subsurface microbial communities from Kermadec Trench to uncover new lineages of life (NeLLi) - N075 metaG (SPAdes) (version 2) | ecosystem: Environmental > Aquatic > Marine > Ocean trench... | reverse complement strand
AATACCCATCTTCTCAGCTTTACCGATGGTGTCATGGGTTCCACGACCACCAGGAAACGCGATCACCACGTCGATGCCGCTCTTGAGCATCTTTGAATTACGCACAGGCCCAGCCGCACGACCATATTTGTTCCACTCGGCACGAAATTCTTCGAAAGGAATATCATGCTTGATCGCGTATTCCTTTGCAAGCGTATCTGCACCTTGGGCACCGCCTTCAACGATCACGATGGGCCGGTCCTTCTCATGGTATTGCTCACGAAATCCATCGAGAACGCCGTCGGTCAGGGTTCGATTATCCCAGTCACGACCACCACACACTAAAATACGAAACGGTTTAGTTGTCATTTTCAATCCTCACATTAGGTGGTCCATCCCACCGATCATCTAACGGTCCTCGTAACTCATCGTAAGTATATTCGGGCAGGAAAAATCGCACACCACTTCCCCACTTATTTTGTCTTTCGTATCGCAACACCATTGTACCTTCTGGAACAAACTTCTTCCACTTGCTAGTGATGTCGATGATCTTGCCAGCTTTATAGTCATAGTAGATTTGATGCTGCGACCCATCGGCGTTGGTGAGAGTCTCGATTTCAAACGACGCGACTACCAAAGAAACATTTGTGTCCTTCCAGTCACCGTAGGCGTGTACCCACCATTTGATATCAAAGAAACCAACTACCGCAAAGATGATAGCAAGCAAAAACCAACTCGCCTCAGGCGGCTCCTGAAACGTAGCAAGCAAGGCGGCGAAACAGCCGATAACACATATAAAAGCAACTGCTAATAGAATAAAATCAGGCATTGAACTTCACTCCCATAACTTCATGCAACCGTTCGCTGCTCACTTCGTCAGGTCGATACCGTGCGAAATTACTCAAGAATAATATCTCGGCGGCGTGTGGTTGCCATTGATCTAATTCTAAATCATAGGGTTCGAAGATGTCCTCGATTGCCCACCGAACCTTTGGGCTCATGAGTTGTAGTTTTTCTGTGACCAGCATACGGGTGTCAACTTCATGGACAGCTTTTTTGTAACCACGACTCTCCGCGATACGCGGAAGATCAAATCTCTCATTGATGGCATCCATGACTCCATTCTCAATGACACTGAAATCGGTTATCTTTCTTTTGATAGGTCGCACGATATCTCCAACATATGCCTCAGCAGCATCATGCATGAGCAACGCTAGTGCCAATTTATGTTCGCTCGGTTGTGGGTAGTGGTAGTCTTTCGCTCGGTCTGCACACAAGATACTGTGCTGAGCGATACTGTAATGCCACTTGCACCCACCGTTGAAACGAGTCATCAGGGAAAGGTGATGAGCGATGTCGAAAATGTCGATCTGATCGGGGTCAGGATCGAACACGTCGAACATCTTGCCAGTGAAAGTCTCCATGGCACTCTTACTCGTATCTTCAAGAATCACTTGGTCAGTCATGATGTAACTGCCTCCGTTAGTTGCTCGATCTGTGCATTAGTTTCTTCAACAGAGGGACGACGACCCACAATCCAAAGCAATGTCTTTTCATTCTTGAGGTCCAGATTTTCACGCATCCAAACGTGAGTCTTTGCCTCATAGATTTCGTCAAGAGGATCACCGTCAGGCATATTCTCAACACAGGGTTTCGCATATGTCGAGTTTACATTCAACGCCGCCATCTCATAAGGTGGATTCTGCCACACAAGTGGACTGAGATAACCGTCGATCTTTTTACGCCGATCAGGTCCAACATGGCAACCGATGATTCGTTTCACAGTCTTGCCGTGCTGTTGAAGTCCACGCATGATAGCCAATAGGTGAATGCCTGTACCAACTGGCACCACTAGGTTGTCCAACTCGTCGGGCAGGTTCACCACCTGAGCAGAGATAGGATCCAAGATTGCCCCCGAATCGACTTCGACGCTCTCCGAGAAAACTGCATTGAACACTTTCTCCGTTTTGCAAATCTCATTCAATCGTTTCTTGATAGGACCAGCCATACCAGTACCACAAACAATACGAACATCGCACCCGTAGGCTTTAGCGAGTCGCATCATATGATGCTTGTCAATCGTATTAGGTTTAGTTCCACCAACAGCAAGAATCGCGGTTAGTTCCAAGCGATGGGCATACGCAGCAAGAATCGCACCCGAAGTCGAGTACACAGACGACGTTGTAATAATCTGGCGGTCAAACTGTTCTTGAAGATATTTCCAGTTCTGTTGAATCAGATGAAACATTTGGCGACATTTACCGCCATTCAATCCACCCGGTCCAAACGGAACGAAAAGGTCATCTCGTTTATAGAATACGCCCCCCTGCTCTTGTACGGGCGAAACAAAATTGATGTCCAATGGATTCGTACTCATATCGGCAACCTCGCTGGGAAACTGGCAAAATCTTTGTTGTAAAATTCATCTGCAAGTTCTGCACCCCACCACTTTCGGTCAAGGCCATCAGCAGCAAACAACACGGGACCAACACCGGCAAAGGGGTCGATCACCAAGTCACCAGGCTCGGTCAGATTCTCGATCACCAACTTACAGAATTCCTGCGACCAGACATACTGGTTCAGGACTCTCTCTTGCTTGTCAACGATCATGTCCCGCAAGTATTCACCCTTGCGTGGGAACGTGCCCTTGCGAGTCATGCAGATAAAGTGTTGAAAGCCAAAGTAATACATGGACCTGTGGTCAATGTCATTGCGAACAATGATCTTATAGTCCTTCAGCTTCATTTGGTTGTTCATCAAACAGGTGATATACCATAGATGGTTGCATAGGATTCCACCGTTCACCTTACGGTCAGTCTGGCAGATGACAACGAACCCATCGTCTTTGACGACGCGAGCGAATTCATCAACTGCCTTCTTCTGTAAGGTTCGGTAGCCAGCAATGCCTGCTTCTGATTTATCGAAGTCGGTTTGGCTCAAGTCCGGGAGGCTCGTAAAGACAAGATCAACACTCTTGTCAGGGATTTGAGCCAGCACGGGGAATGCATCACCGTGAGTATATGTGTTCACAAAATCCATAATCTATCCTCATGATATTGAGATGCGAGAGAAATTTTTCTTCTTCTCGAATCGAATCTGTGCGTCAAATTTATCCGTCAAGATGTCCGCTTTGTGCGTGATGACAAACACGTTCGTCTTACCCACCAAACTATGTAACAGCTTTAGGAATTCTTCTGTACCAGCAGAATCCAAACTGCTGTCGAATACTTCGTCAAGAATCAGAAGGTTCGTGTTGGCACTATTCTTCATTCTGGCAACTTCACGCCAGGTGAACAACAATGCTAGGTCGATTCGTAACTTCTCACCCTCACTGAACGAACCGTAAGAGAAATCATCACGGTGTCGTGACTTGATCTGTTCTTTGAAGTTCTCATCTAAGGCAAACTGGACAAAGAAGTCCATCGCTGCCAGATACTTGTTGATTAGTTTGTTCATGACCGGCAAATACTGCTTGACGATCTTCGCTTTGATGCCTGAATCACGCAACAAGTTGTACGCAACTTCATAATAATGTCGGTCGTCGATCAAGTCGTGTCGTCGCTTCTTCAACGAATCTAAATCCTCACGCAGACTTTTCAACTTGGCTTTCTCAGCGTCAGTGATATCTTCCTCGTCGAGCAACTCCATGATCTCGTCTTGAACCTTTGAAATATATTGAGTGATCGCAGAGATAGAAGTATTCTTCTCAGACACGTCGGTTTCTTGACTTCTAATGTCGGTCATTACAGAATTGATCGCAGACAATCTTTCCTCAGTCGTCTCCACTTCGCCCGCGATGTCTCTCAATGCTTTCTCGAATTCTTCGATCTTCGCTGCCTTCTCATCCAAAGTCTTGCTCTTGAAAGTCTCGTCTATAGGTTGCTTGCAGGTTGGGCAGTTGTCCGTCTCCTCGAAGAATTTAATATCCTCTTTTGTTCGGTGAGTATTTCGATTGATCTTCTTCTCCAGATCCTCCCAATATTCTAACTTATCCTCAACCGTTTCTTTGTCTTTGATGTCAGCCAGCAGAGCTAGTATTTGCTTCTGCAACTCGTCGATATCAACCTGGATCGTTTTTATCTGACCGCTTGCCTCGTTGACTTCGGCTTTCTTTTTGTCGATATTCTCTTTACTCTTTTCCTGTATTCTCTTGATATACTTTCGATGCATACCAATCTTCTCTTTTGCCAGCTCGATCTTATAATCAGCGGCCTGCATGTCATCTTTCAATTCGAAGATGCGTTGCTTCAATATCACGTTCATGGTAGAGAAGATTTGAATGTCCAAGAGATCCTCGATAATCGCACGACGATCAGCAGCGGTCAACTGCATAAACGGTACGAACGTAGAAGAACCCAAGATCACGACTTGAGTAAACGACTTGTAATTCAGTTTGAGGATACTACTCTCAAGATACTTCTGGTAATCCCGCGACTTCGAATCTTGATTGAGCAACTGTCCGTCGATAAAGATTTCAAACAGTCGGGGAAGTAGCCCGCGTCGGATTAGGAATTCTTTCCGACCGATAGTAAACTCAATTTCAACGACCATATCTCGTTCGTTGATAGAGTTTACCAGTTGGGGCAAATTGATCCGCCGAAAGGTTTTACCGAACAGACCAAAACAGAGAGCGTCCAATACCGTGGACTTGCCCGCGCCGTTTTCCCCAGCGATCAATGTAGTCTTTGAACGCTGAAAGTCTATCTCAATAAAATTGTTACCAGTCGAAAGAAAATTCCGCCATCGGATTTTCTTGAATACGATCATCTAGGTGTTTTTTGCTCTAGAGCAATGCTGGAATCGTCTAACACTGAGACAGGTCCATTTTCTTTACTCTTTAAATCCTCATACGGTGCGACAACGACCCGGTAAAATTCTGCTGCTGCACAAACCATAGCCTTGTGGGCGTCAGACGCGGCATTATACCGCAATCCATCAGGGTGACAGATGAGCCACTCATGTACGAGCTTACTTATGCAATAATTCAAATCGCCATTGTCATGACCCTCATTCTTCAACACGGAAGTAAGGGCAAGAATCAACGAATCAAACTTTTTGCGTTTGTCTATAGTAACATACGGCATTATGAATCTAAGGCCTCCACATATAACGATTGTATCAGGGCTTTCAATTTCTCTGGTTTCTCAAGATGTTCCATGCTGTCGATCTCGTTTGCGATCAGTGCCATGGTGTCTAGCTCAAGGTCAATATCAGCTATTAATCCATCGTCAACCCCAAAGTCCTCGATAATGGAAAGATTTGCAACACCAGCATCATAGAAAGCGTCGATGTAACGGTCGAAAATATAAGGCTTGGTCTTATTGACTACGATAATCTTGATGTATCGGTTCCTATACTGACTTCGATCCTTAGTAGTATCATAGTCATTCTTCAAGTCATCATATAGGAACTTGTGGAACATCTCATCCGGGTTTGGAATAAACTCCATCTCCCGCGTCTCGGTGTCGAACACATGAAATCCTTTAGCAGAACCCAAATCAGAAAACGTGATCTGAAACGGGCTGCCCAGGTAGGTGATGTTTCCTTTTTCTTGCTTGTGGTGAAAGTGTCCAGAGTACACCGCTTCGAAACGCTTGAACACATTTTTATCCAACCCGTGGTCGAATCGAACGCCTTTATAGACTTCGAAACCTTGGATCTCGAAATGGCCCATAAGAATTGCAGTAGGTGCTGTCTCTAGAAACTTCAACGAATCATCGTAGTTACTTTGGTTGATCCAAGGAACCAACCCAATATCCAGGCCATCAAAATCCACAACTACGGGTTCATCATAGATGGTCAAGTTATTGAGGCCCACAAACAACTCGGTAACAGAATTCAATTCAGAAGTATTCTTAAAGAACACATCATGGTTGCCTAGGGTCAGATGAACCTTGATACCCCTGTCTTCCAGAGCCTTCATAAATCGTGTTCGTAGTCGTTGCAGGGTCTTGAAGTTGATATATTTACGACGATCAACCAAGTCACCAAGATGCAACACCGTGTCGATGCCATGCGTCTCAAGATAAGGGAAAAAGACTTCCTCAATGAACCGATAAAAATATTCAGAAAAGATTTCAGCGTCGTTGCGGGCACCGAAATGCGTATCAGTTATGACCGCGAGCTTCATTCTTTTTTCTCGTCAAAAGCGCCGTCAAGAGTACCGCGAGTAGTTCGCTTCTTCTTTGTCGTCGTCTTTTTCTTTCGACGTTTGGGTTTGACCTTAGCATCGAAGTTGGCGATATCAAGCGAAGTGAGCTTCAAGTAATCACGAATCACATTGTCTGATTCACGATCAACCATATTATTATCTCGGGCCCAATTTACAAACGATTGCCGGTGAGTTGCTGCTTCAAAACAACGAAACTTAATGTACTGCTGCTTCTTCTCTTTCTGGATTCGACGCAGAAATGCATAGTAGATAATCTGCGTGAAGTACGAGAACGGATTCGACGACTTTGCAGAGTCGAAATTGGAACAGTACATCAGGCAGTTTTCGATACCATCAGAGATCATCTCCTCGCGGTACGAATAGCCGATGAAGTTTGGACGATATGATAGATGCGTTGCAATGTCAAGAAAACACTTGCCAATATACTCAGTGACACCTGGCTTTGGGTCGCCCGATGCTTCTGCTTCTGCAAGCGTAACTTTCCAAGCCACCATAGCTACAAGGAATTCTTCGTTGTCCACGTAGTGGGCAGCGTTCTTCTTCTTCTTGCGTCGAGTTTTCTTTTTGACAACCGGTTTGGTTGTTTTTTTCTTCATCATGGGATAGACTCACTATACTACCTAAAGTATACATCCATAACACATAGGAGTCAAGCAAATTCTGCTAACTACTTGGGTCATCGTCGTTCCAAGGATTTCCAAATGGATCTACCCAACCATCTCCGTCTACATCGGGCATGATGTCCATTCGACCATCAAGATTCCTCGGCTGGTCTTCCTCATCCTCGTCATCATCCTCATCATCATCGTCGGAATCAGGTGGATTAACCATTGATTTCCATGGCTCATCCTCGACATCTAATCCAAGATTATCTAGAAACCGCATCAGAGTAGATAAACTCATCTGAATGAAGATCATCTTCGCTCGTTTCTTAGTTTTTCTCTCTTGTGCTTTTGCCGCAGAAGCTAGTTCCTCGTCGTTCTTATCTAACTCATTTGGCGGAGGCGTTTCCATATCACCATTGGCACGCAGCGTGTCGATGCGTTTCTTCTCATTATCATAGACCCCACAAATTAGCCCTGTGGGCTTACCATAACAGAGGATGTTCTCTCGCGGCACGATAGCACTATCACCCTGAGTAAAAGGCAGCCATTCGGTCATAATCAATTTTTTTGGAACTGGATTGCCACTCTTATCGAAGCCCATCATAATTTGAATCTGCATGGGACGACGTAGGATAAGATGATTCTTATCCTCTGGACTTTCAAAGAACTCAGCGATTATATCTTCGCCGTTCTTGAACTTGAACAATCGGTAGTTTTCGGGTATTTCCATGGATCTCCTCGTCATGTCCTATATTTAGGGACTGGGGACGCTGATCTTCACCGTTCGGTACTCAAATTCTTCACCATTGTATAATAAAATTCGGTCGATGAAATGCTTGAGAGTGTAATTTTTTCGCTTCTTCCAATGCAAGTCGTCAGCAACATCATACAGGGTTGCGATGTCTTTTTGATCTCCCTTTCGCAGGGACCGACCAAGACTTTGAAGTATTCGGATTCTTGATTTCGATGGAGAAGCAAAGATGATGTTGTGCAATCGTTTGATATTGATCCCCGTCGAGAATGTACCATACGAAGCAACAATGATTGCATCATTCTGAGTCTCTGTGATGCGACGAATTTCTTCTCTCTGTGTAACTTCGGTTCCACCATAAACAAAAAATACTTTACGGCCTACTGCTGCTTCCTTCTCGATCATTCGGTGCAAATTTTTACCATGCTTCTCGACCAGTCTATATAGAACCAAAGTATTACCTTTGAGTTTCAGAGCTAAGTCACGAATGAATTGGTTTCGCCATTTGTGAGAAACTAAGAAGTCTATCTCCTCATGGTAGGTTAATTTCTTACATAATTTACGAGTCTCCTCTGGATACTTGAGCAATATACAATCAATGCTCAGCTTTGCCAACAGATCCTTGTCCATCAACTCTTTAGTGCTGACTACCTTTTTCACCACACCGAACAGACCTTCTATCACCAGTTTGTGTGTCAGGGTTCCGTCAAGTGTTCCGGTTAGACCCACTCTATAATCGCACTTCTTTAACTTGGTCATGATCGACTTGAGTGATGTCGCTTTAAACAGGTGGCATTCATCTCCAAACACCGCACCAAATTGTTTGAAGTAAGAGAGTGGCAGCTTATAGATGGACTGCCACGTTGAAACGATGACTCGTTTCTCGGATGTTTTATCTCTACCGGCAAAGACCATATGGCAATGGTCTTTGCCGTTCCAATTTGGATCTTCCGATGAGTAGTCCGCAAAGTCTGAACACATCTGCGATACGAGCGATGTCGTTGGCACAATGATTAGAACCTTGCGATTGGAAGGCATCGTGTCAAGATAGTATCGGACTAGAGCGTAGATAATCAACGATTTTCCAGATGCCGTTGGGGAAACAAGCAGGCATCGCTTCTTTCGCAATGCATGGCCTACACCTTCGATCTGGTGTTCTCTTGGCGTCAACCGTTTACCCTGTGAGTGTGGTTTTAAAACCTTCTCAAAAAAGTTGGCTACATCTTGATTAGTGACTGGTTCTTCCTTCAACCAAGCATCTTTACCATCTCTGCATTCAACTGTGTAGTTTCTTTCCTCAGCAAAACGAAAGACATACTCGATCAAACCCCTAAAGAGTTTGTAATCGTGAACGCTGTATAGTCTGATCTTACCGTCCCACATCTTGCTACGATAAGAGGGCATGAATTGGGCCCCGGGAACCTTAAACGTAAAATAGTCACAGAGTTCCTGTGACAAACCACGATTAGGACACCAAACTCGGCAGTATACCGAGTCGATCGGTTCTAAGATTATATCAGCCATGTGTTATGGCTGGAAGATTTGACCATTCAAACGAATGGAGTCCCCTCCCAGATCGCCTTCAAGTAGCTCAGTCTCGATGCCGGCTTCCTCAAACATCGTGAAAGCCGTAGCAATTGACTCCCTCCAATGTTCCGGTGTAGCATCGTAGATTTTCTTGTGACCTATGACCTTTTTGATACCCGCTTGGATGATCGCTTTGCCACATTCAGCACAAGCAAACCACGGGCAGACCATGATAAGACCTTCCGTTCGAATACCCATGCGACACGCAGCATAGATTGCGTTGGTTTCAGCATGAGCTACGAATGTATACTTGAGAGGTCGCTCCCACCGCTCGTCTGTATTCTCAACCCCTGTCGGGAAGTGGTTCGCACCAAAGCAAATAATTCCCTGATTGGGTGCTACTAAACAAGCACCGTTCTGAGTAGAAGGATCAGGACTATGCTTCTTCGCATAAGTATAACATCGACGCAAGTAGGTTCGCTTAGTGGCATCGGTCAATGTGAAGGGCAACTCTCTGAGTAGCCCCGGTGGTGTAATATCATTCCCCATTGGTAAATTTTCTCCAATCAATGGCACCTTTAATGTTCCACTGACGACCATTAATAGCGTTCAATACCTTCTCCAGAAAGTTAACTTTCTCTCTCTGAAATTCTAGCTTGTCGGCCTTTGTTGTCAACTCGTCATCAGCATCCAAATATATCTGTATATCAGCTTTGAGGATCTTGTGGTCGATAGGTTCCCAACCATTCTCCTCGATATCTTCTTTCGAAAGTTTGCCGGTATAGTATTCCCACTTCACCTTATAGAATCTCTTATAATCTGCCGAGACACGTCGCAGCAACAGCTTCTCATCAGTGTAGTGATTCAACCACTTGCTGTGCAACTGGGGAACCGTTGAGGACTCCCCTGCTAGATCGGACTGATTAATGGGAGCATCTGTTGCCCACATCTCTTGATAAAATACTAGCTTCATACAATAAAGTATACACCATCTGCACGCAAAGTCAAGTAGATTATGGTGGTGGAAGATCAGTTGGACAGAATTCTGACAACTCCACATCCACCGCATCGTCTCCTATTATTTCAACATCATAGTAGCAGAACTTGAAAGTTGCTTCTCCAATGATTGGATCTAAATCCGTAACAGTAGCATCAAACTCAAGTCCCGTCAGGTTCGTTGGGAAGAGGTCTTTGAAAAATACTTTGATATTGACGTTGCGGTTGCTGGTTAGGATAAACAGAGTAGCATCGGAGACGGTCGCACTTTGATCTCGCACATTGTCAAGGTTCAACTCTTTGATACGAGAGAGTGCCAAGATCCAACTGTACACTTCGATCCAGTCTGCCATATTTTCGCTGACCATAAACTTGAGCGACAAATCCTCGAACTCAATGCTATCGCCTGGAATTGGAATGGCCTGCGACATGGGCGTTTCATAAGCAATAGAACCGAATGTCAAGCCCGGAAGATTCGCTCCTTGTCCAAAGAACACCACATTGGGCAATCGCTGAATAACAAAGCGAAACCCTGTGGTCTGCAATGGATTAGTGTTAGTCGGTTGTCCTCGTATTTGACCCATGCGTAATCTCCTCAGCTATATTTAGGTCAAACAAAAAACCCCTTGCAATTGCAAGAGGTTTTGTAGTTTCGGAGCTAGGACACTCGTCACTAGGATTACAGGAGGTTACGAACGTCCACAATACGGTAGTATTGATTGATTCGTGGGTTTGCTGTAGGACCAACGTCGGGATCATCAGTACCCACGAATGGGTTGCTAACTAGACCATATCGAGTCTTGAAACCGATCTTCGGCTGGAAGCTCTGCTCACCAACGGCACGCACCATCTGTAGAGGCACATACGGGGTGTAGAACAGACCAGCATCATAAGGACTTGCACCCTTATAACCAGAACAGAAGAACTCGCGGTCGAATGCCGTTGCTTGGAAGTACGGGTCGATATAGACTCGCGTGCGACCTTGTAGAACACCAGCAAAGGTGTTACCAGTGTCATCAACATTCAAGTTGGTTGACATTGCAGGTGCATGATCGAGAATACCAGCCATTGAGAGAGCAGAAGCAACATCGCTTGAGCAGAGGACCCAGTTGCCCTTGCCTCGACGAGTTTCTTTCGCAATCTGGTTAGACTCACGTTCGATCTGGAACAGAAGTCCCTTGAACTTTTCAACAGACCAACGACCATTGGAGTCAGTGTTCAGGTCGAACGTACCTTTAGTGGTAGTGTCCTTCTGGGCACCGAGCTTCGCAATGACGTAGATAGTACGAACGACTTCTCGGTTGATCTCAGCGAGGATTTCGCTGGAGAGAATGTTCGCAAGCTCTGTCTCGGCGTCTAGACCGTGAACAGCTTTCAAGTCTTGCTGTAGTTCTGTCGTGTACTCAGCCTTGAGGGCGCGAGTCTTAGCAGTAACCGTTGTCTTTTCGATGGAGAATGCCATCTCAGCAAAATCTTGGCCAGCACCAGAACCTAGACCTTCACCGGCTGCTAGGGATAGTCCTTGACCAACGCCAGTCTCGAATGCACCATCAAACGGATCTGTGTTTGGCGGAGCATGTTCACCTGCACCAGAATGGGAGGTGTGTGCTTCGTCAACACCAAGAGCTTCGCCCGCACCGGAACTTGGACCAACGCCCGGACCAGTGCCCGCAGGGTTGTTGTAGTGAGATCGCATCGCAAAGATCAGTCCAGTAGGACCTGTCATTGGCTGAACGCCAGCGATGTCGAAAGCAATGAGGTTAGGCATAGCACGACGTACAAGGCTAATCAGGATTGGATCCCAATTGTCTACGCCGGGATCACCACTCGAACTGTTTGTCGGGGCCTGCTCGGCGAGATAGTCTTCCTGGTTTTCCAGGAGAATAGTCGTTACAGCCTTGCGGTACGGATCGTCGATTCGCGGCAGATCCGGGTGTTCAACAATCGGTGCCCATTTTCGCTGGAGCGCCTCTGTTAGTGTTCTTCCATTAAGATCCATTATGGATTACTCCTTTGTGGTTGTCCTAGTCACCTGCCAATGCAAGCTACTACAGATACTTATAAATCTCTGGCTTTCGACTCCCGTAGGATTAGCCGTTCAATTGTCCCTGTCTAAACTTCCCGGTTGCAGATGGGTGTCCCTGCAAGCGGCCCGCCGTAGCGACGTAAGAACTCATCTTCTCATTCAACTCGACCAAGGCCGGTTCGTTTGATTCATCGACAGCATCATAATCATCGGAAGCTGCTGCGACAGCAGTAGCACCAAAGTAGGACTCTCGCAGAATCTCAACCTTGTCACGATATTGGTCAGAGTCATCAGCCTCAAGACCTTCGGCAAGACTTCGCAATCTTTCCCGATCGGTGTCGGCAAGACCGTCAGCAACCTCATCGAATACCTCATTGAATGTCTTAGTATTCACAACTTTGCGAAGCTCAACGTTTGAGTTGATCTGCTCACCAAGCTGACCCTCAAGTTCCTCGTTTCGAGTCTGTAACTCGACGTAAGCATCAACACGATCTTCAGGAAGCTCGATGTTATGTTCCTTGAACAGGTCATGCAGACCGTTCATGAATGAACTGGAGATTTCAGAACGTAGACCGTTCTCAATTGCCAACTTATTCTCATCGGCCCATTGTTCAACAACGTAACCAAGATAATCGTCAACACGTTCGATGATTGCAGCTTGCTTCGCATCGAAGCCCGCCTGTATCTCAGCAACCTTCTCGTCAAGGAAACCGTTGTATGTCTCGGTCATCTGTTCAGCATGACGAGTCATAACTTCACGCAAAGCAGCGTTGAAAATCGTGGTTGCCTTGGTCTTGAACTCCTCAGATAGATCCTCACCATTGAATAGAGCGTTCGTTGCTTCTGCAACGGTCTTATCCATACCCACGGCTGAGGGATCAAGAGGTCGTTCTTTAGCTGACTGAGCAGCATCAAGAGCGCCACTGGAGGGCTTACCACCAGAACCCTTCGGACCACGTTGGCCAGCACGGCCGGCGTCTGAACCGGTATCGTTATCAGCATCAGTTAGTTGATCTTCGGGACGACCGGGGTTACTTTGAGTTTGACTCTTTGCACCTTCACCAGCCATCTGTGCTTCAACAACAGCATTTGCAGAAGGAACCTTTGGGTGAGATTTGGTGGTAACTTCATTCCCAATATCACCAGAATATGTTGAGCTTTGTCGCTTACGCTGTGCGTCTGAACGGCTTGAATCATCGGTTGAGGTTAGCTGATCGTCAGCAGTAGCTTCTGCCATTTCTTCGTCATCATCCGCATCTTCGTCATCATCTACCTCATAGAGATGTGCGCCAAGGGGATTGCGAAGTCGAGACTCTTCCATCTCGTCATCGTCATCTTCGTCTTGGTCAAGATTCTCTGCGACACGGCTCTTTTTGACGGCATCAGGACCTTCCGATCCGAGCTTTACATCCTTAGATGGTCCACCGGCAGAGGGAACGCTACGACCTTTAAGTGTCTTGGGACGGCCATCGTCACCGGGTTGAATCGACTCTTCCATCTCGTCGTCGTCATCATCATCTTCGTGAGCGGCTTCAAGAACCGCAGCGGCAGCAGCTTCAGCAGCGATTCGTGCTGTGTTCTCTACCTGCTCTTGACGTGTTTTTCGACCATTGCGTGACATATTTTATCTCCCGGAAATCTCTAGAGTAATCTCTGTAGAATCACCATTTATTTATGGATTCAGTGTTTTACATCTCACCTAGGAATCTTTCGAATGCCCCAAGCGTCTTTTCTTCAAGCTGGCATCGTCTTGCTCGTCTGATTTCCTGCTTGTATTCTTCTAAGTCTCGGACTTTGAATGCACCATTCTCATAGACCCAATCTTTGTTTTCCATGATACCTCTCACGAAAGCATCGGGTGCGGAAGGGTCTGCAACGATATCAGCAGCGGTCGCTAGGTGGAAATCATCACGAACGACGTTCAAACCATTTCGTCTTTGCTGCAAACTTCCCATGCCGCGTGATGATACTCCCAACTGGGCACCCTCTTTGATAAGAGACTTGACGATCTTACCAAACGGTGTGTCCATGATCTTGGCACGACCTATGAAATTCGTTCCCTCTTTCTTGAGGCTGGTGATTAGGTGGGAAACTCTCTCAAGGTTGATGATCGGACCCTCTGGATGACCCAACTCACCAAACGCACGCTTAGGAATTACAAACTCTTTGACGTACCTATTGACTTCTGCGGTGAGGATTTCCATGGGATACATGCGGCCATTACGGTTTTTGATGTCGCCCTGCAAGAAAGTGCCTTCAATGTACACATTCTTCTCTCCATCGCCCGCGTCCTCGATGATATAGTTTACGTCTGCAATTTGTTCTGTGAGTAGTTTCATTGGTTAGATTCCCATGGTCTTTCTTTTATTTAGGGATCTCTGTCTTTTCTGTGCTATCGACTTCGACGCGCCCTTGCGTGTTCGGGCTCCCTTGACTGCCGCTCTCTGTTTGTCTCTCTGTTCACCGGGGGTCATCCTCACACGTTGTCCTGCTTCTTTCTTGAAACCAGTGTTGACTTGACGTTTCTTGACGACCCGGCCTTGTCGAATAACCTTCTGTCCTTCACCACCAGGACGTGCTTCATTAACGAAAGGTATCGAGTTCATTAGACTCACTCCCCTCATCGAATGTATCGTCATTCGTTATCTCATCGGGTGATAGTTCCATATTTGGAAGCAACTCATTTTCAGGATCAGGGGCATCATTATCTTTATTTCGATTCAAGTTCGATACTTTTACAAGGTCAGCGATGTCCTCTCCCAAACCAAGTCGTGCAAGTGCTTTCTTTTTATCCAAAGACAAAAGACGGTTTTCTAGTTTCTTTTTGGCCGAAGATTTTCCACCCTTTAGTTTATCCAATTGACGCACGACATCTCTAAACTCAGCTTCAACTTGTTTTGATGTTTGGCTGGGCGCAGCCATACCCTCTCCGAATAACTCCTCAGCAATCAATATTCTTTGGTCCTGCAAACACTCTGATACTTTCTGCGTCAACATCATATTGACATATTTGGT
>Ga0209988_10001523_pt1 | contig 15081 bp, 13 predicted proteins | sample N075metaG_FD_183115 | JGI IMG/M metagenome (GOLD analysis project Ga0209988, IMG submission 183115) | Deep subsurface microbial communities from Kermadec Trench to uncover new lineages of life (NeLLi) - N075 metaG (SPAdes) (version 2) | ecosystem: Environmental > Aquatic > Marine > Ocean trench... | reverse complement strand
GATTTCTTACTATGGACAGGCGCGTCATCGCGCCGGGTGGAGCCGATCCGCCAGGAGAAGGCCGCCGCACGTGGCCTGGGCTACGCGCACGGCCTTCGACGCCGCGCCGGTGCCACACCCGTCGTCCATAGTGAGAAAGCCGGGCTCGATCCGCACTTGGTTGCTTGCCAAGGCTGGGCAACGTTGCGTGTGAACTATATTATGTGGCCATGGCTAGCGTAGGCATACTCGACATCGTCCCACTCTTGGCGCTCGTGGTCATCGCGCTGATCCGTCCGCGCGGCGCCGAGCGGGCCGACGTGGTGTTCTGGCTTTCGCTGTCCGTCGCGCTGCTATGCGCCCTCATCGAACTTTCCCACCTGAACGACGGCGGCTGGCAAACGGGGTTCTCGGTTGCGCTATGGATCAGCATCGCCGCAAGCCTGGGCGTCTTTATCCTGGTTTCGCTGGTGTGGCCGAACGCACGTCGGCTGCAACCCTTGCTGATGCCGTTTCTGGTGCTGCTCGGGGCGATCGCCCTGGTTTGGGTGCGGGCGCCAGAACGGCCGATCGCCGATTTTTCATCGGCGAGTTGGCTCGGCGTGCATATCTTCACTTCCATCCTGACTTACGCGGTGCTGACCATCGCGGCGATCGCCGGGCTCGCCGTGGTTCTGCAGGAACGCGCCCTAAAACGTAAGAAAAACGTCCTTTTCAACCTTAACCTGCCCGCCGTGGTCGATGCCGAGGCCTTGCAGTTCAGATTGTTGGTGCTCAGTGAGCTGGTGCTCGGGGCGGGGCTCGTGACCGGAATCGCGGTCCAGTTCATCGAAGACGGGCGGTTTATCGATCTCGATCACAAGTCGTTGTTGTCGATCCTCGCCTTCGTCGTCATCGGCGCCCTGCTCTACGCCCATCGGCGCACCGGCGTGCGCGGCCGCCGCGCCGCGAGCTACGTATTGCTGGCCTATCTCTTGCTGACCTTGGCCTATCCCGGCGTCAAATTCGTCACCGACGTCTTGGCGGCATAGCCGCGGTGAAATAGACGGCAGCCCTGCGCTCGCCGGGGAATCGGGCTTGCGTCGACGTGCGACACCGCCTAGATTTGCCCAAATTTTGAGCACGGACAACCATCTGCCTTCGCCATGACCATTACAATCGGTTCGGTCACGCTTGACGACCCCGTCATTCTGGCGCCGATGTCCGGCGTCACCGACCTGCCGTTCCGCCGCCTGGTCAAGCGGTGCGGCGCGGGGCTCGTGGTTTCGGAGATGATTGCAAGCCAGGCGATGGTTCGCGAGACGCGGCGTACCATGACCATGGCGTCGAGCTGCGTTGAAGAGCAGCCGATGGCGGTCCAGCTCGCCGGCTGCGAGCCCGATGTCATGGCCGAGGCGGCCAAGCTCAATCGGGATCGGGGCGCCGCGCTGATCGACATCAACATGGGGTGCCCGGTGAAGAAGGTCGTCAACGGCCACGCCGGCTCGGCGCTGATGCGCGACGAGGTCCACGCCGGCCGCATCCTGGCGGCGACGGTCAGCGCGGTCGATTTGCCGGTTACGCTGAAGATCCGCACCGGATGGGACGACGACAACCGCAACGCGCCGCGCATCGCGCGCATCGCCGAGGACAACGGCATCCGCATGATCTCGGTGCACGGCCGCACGCGTTGCCAGCTCTACCGCGGCAGCGCCGATTGGGATTTCGTGCGGCGCGTCAAGGAGGCGGTGACGATCCCGGTCATCGTCAACGGCGACATCACGAGCCTGGACGACGTAACGTTGGCCCTCGAGCTTTCCGGGGCCGATGGCGTGATGATCGGCCGGGGCTGCTATGGCCGTCCCTGGTTCCTGCACCAGGTGGCCCACTTCCTGCGCACCGGTGAGCGGCTCGCCGACCCGACGCTCGCGGCCCAACTCGCCATGATGATCGAGCAGTTCGAGGACATGCTGGTCCACTATGGGCGCGAACACGCCGTGCGCATGGCCCGCAAGCACTTCGCCTGGTACAGCAAGGGATTGCCGGGGTCGGCCGAATTCCGCGCCACGGTCAATCGTATCGCCGAGGCCGAAGCGGTGCGCCAGGCGATCGATGCGTTCTACAGCCCGCTGATCGACCGACAGGCCGCGTGATGGCCAAGCTGGCAACGGCGCGCGCGGCACGGACAGACACGCCAATTCCGGATGCCGAGACGATCATCGCAGCGATGCCGGACGCCTTGCTGCTGATCGACGAGCGTGACGTCGTCCGGTTCGTGAATTCGGCCGCGGAACCGCTGCTCGGGGCCGGCGCCGGCAAAGTGTGCGGCCGGCGGCTCGACGATCTCCTGCGCTTCGATAACCCGATGATCTCGCTCGTCGCCAAAGTGCGCGAGGAGGGCACGACGATCACCGAACACGACATCGACATCGCCACGCCGCGCGGTGACGCGCACGCCATCGACGCTACGGTGTCAGCGGTTGCCGAAGCACCCGGTTGGGTACTTGCACTGCTGCGCGGGCGCAGCATCGCGCACAAGCTCGACCGACAGTTGACCCACCTCGGCGCGGGCCGTTCGGTCGCCGGTCTGGCCGCGACGCTGGCCCACGAGATCAAGAATCCCTTATCGGGCATTCGCGGCGCGGCCCAATTGTTGGAGCACAACGCCTCGCCCGAGGAGCGTGATCTGACGCGCCTCATCACCGAGGAGACCGACCGCATCTGCCGGCTGGTCGACCGAATGGAAGTATTCTCGGATATCCGGCCTGGCGCGCGCGAAGCGGTCAATATTCATGAGGTGCTCGACCACGTCCGACGACTGGCGTCGACCGGCTTCGCCAGTCACGCCTCGATCGTCGAGCTTTACGACCCATCGCTGCCCGCCGTTCTCGGCGACCGGGACGGGCTCGTGCAGGTCTTTCTCAACCTCTTGAAGAACGCCGCCGAGGCGGTCCCGGCAGAGACCGGGAAAATCACCCTCAAGACGGCCTTCGAGCCCGGCCTCAGGCTGTCGATCGGTGGCGAACGCGGCCGCCAGCGCCTGCCGTTGGTCGTCAGCATCGAGGACAACGGGCCAGGCGTGCCGACCGACATGCAAGACCACCTTTTCGATCCCTTCGTCAGCGGCAAGGCCGGCGGTACGGGGCTCGGATTATCCCTGGTGGCGAAGATCATCGGCGATCACGGCGGCATCGTCGAATTCGAGAGCGAAGCGGGCCATACGACGTTCCGGGTGCTCCTGCCGCTCCATCCTGGCGACGGTTCGGGCTGATGGCGGGCGCGACCATCCTGGTGGTCGATGACGACAAGGCGATCCGCACCGTCGTCAGCCAGGCGCTCGTGCGCCATGGCCACCAGGTGCGCGCAACCGGCGAGGTCGCGACTCTGTGGCGTTGGGTCGAGGACGGTGAGGGCGATCTGGTGATCACCGACGTCATCATGCCCGATGAAGACGGTCTCGATCTGTTGCCGCGCATCAAGCGGGTTCGCCCCGACCTGCCGGTCGTCGTGATGAGCGCGCATTCGACGCTGATGACAGCGGTCCGGGCTACCGAAGGCGGCGCATTCGAATATTTGCCAAAACCGTTCGATCTCAATGACTTGGTTGTCATTGTTGACAGGGCGCTTTCGGTCAAAAAAGGGCCCGTTGACGAACTCGACGAAGCGACGCTCGAGGGTGAGCAATCGCCGCTCATCGGACGCTCGCCGGCGATGCAGGACATCTACCGCATCATCGCGCGTATCACGGCGACCGATCTGACGGCATTGATCATCGGTGAATCGGGCACCGGCAAGGAACTCGTCGCCCGCGCGCTGCACGATTTCGGCAGGCGCCGCAGCGGGCCGTTCATCGCCGTCAATATGGCGGCGATCCCGCGCGAGTTGATTGAAAGCGAGCTGTTCGGGCACGAGAAGGGCGCCTTTACCGGCGCCACCAGCCGCCATTTCGGCCGTTTCGACCAAGCCCAGGGGGGCACCCTGTTTCTCGACGAGATCGGCGACATGCCGATCGACGCCCAGACACGGCTGCTTCGCGTCTTGCAACAGGGCGAATACATGGCCGTCGGCGGGCGCGCCGCCTTGCGCGCCGATGTCCGTGTCGTCGCCGCGACGCACCACGATCTCAAACGCTTGGTCGAAATCGGCCGGTTTCGCGAAGATCTCTACTACCGAATAAACGTCGTGCCGATCCGCGTGCCGCCGCTGCGCGAACGGCGCGAAGACATACCGGTCCTGGTGCGCCATTTCCTGGCCCGGTCGCAAGCCGAGGGACTGCCCGCCAAATCGTTCGATTCGGGCGCGATGGCGCGACTGGCCGACTATCAATGGCCCGGCAACGTGCGCGAACTGGAGAACCTTGTCCGGCGCCTCGCGGTGCTATATTCGGACGACGTGATTAATGCCGACATCATCGCGCGCGAACTCGCCGACGGCGCCCCCGTGGCGCCGGTCCGGGACGAGGCCGATGGCCTGGGCGCCACCGTTGAAGGCCACTTGCAGCAGTATTTCGCCGCCCATGACGGCGGCCTGCCGGCGTCCGGGCTCTACAACCGGGTGCTGCGCGAAATTGAACGACCGCTGATCGCACTGACCCTCGCGGCGACGCGCGGCAATCAGATCAAGGCGGCCCGGGTTCTGGGCATCAACCGAAACACCTTGCGCAAGAAGATTCGCGAACTCGACATCGATGTCATCCGCGGAGGCGCGCGTGGCGGCTGATACCGTGAAACCGAAAGCCACGCTCTGGCGCCGCGCTGGGCGCTGGTCGCGGCGCGTCGGGCTGTCGCGCCGCCTGCCCATGGCGCTGACCATCGCGGCCATTGCCTCGGGCGTCACGACTTACGCCGCGTTGACCGAATCGCGCCCATTCGGCGGCGACCCACGGGTCGTGCTCGTGTTGCTGTATATCGACCTTGCTCTGGCGCTGGTGCTCAGCGCGGTCGTGCTCAGGCGTTTGGTGCAGCTGTGGATCGAACGCCGGCGCGGCATGGCCGGCTCCCGGCTGCATATCCGCCTGGTCGCGATGTTCAGCGTCGTCGCGGTTGCGCCGGCAATTATCGTCGCCGTCTTCTCGGTGTTGTTCTTCAATCTCGGCATCGAGGCGTGGTTCAGCAAACGGGTCAGCACCGCGATCGGCGAATCGCTTGCCGTCGCCGAGGCTTATCTCGACGAACACCGCAAGATCATTCGGGCCGATGCCCAGGCGATGGCCAATGACATCTCTCGCTCGGGCGCGCGTCAGCTGGCCAATCCCGGGCAGCTCAACCGTTTGCTCGCGACCCAGGCCGCGCTGCGCTCGCTGAGCGAGGCGCTGGTGTTCACCCGAAACGGCAGCGTTCTGGGGCGGACCGGCTTCGTGTTTTCGTTGCTCTTCGAGCCCGTGGCGCTGTCGTCGATGCGGCAGGCCGACAGCGGCGAGGTCGTGATCCTGACGAGCGAGACCGACGACCGCGTGCGCGCACTCATGCGGCTGGATGTGTTCGGCGACATCTATCTGATGATCGGGCGTTTCGTCGATCCCCGCGTGATCGGCCACATGGAACGAACGCAAAGCGCCGTCGCGGCCTATCAGCGCCTCGAGGGGGATCGGTCGAAAATTCAGATTACCTTCGCGCTGATATTCGCTGTCGTCACGTTACTGTTGCTGCTCGCGGCGGTTTGGCTCGGCCTCAACTTCGCGACGCAGCTTGCGCGGCCGATCAGCGCGCTGATCGGCGCCGCCGAGCGCGTTCGCAAAGGCGACCTGACGGCTCGCGTCGAGGAACAGCCGACCGGCGACGAAGTCGGCAGCCTGAGCCGAGCCTTCAATCGCATGACGAACCAACTGGAAAGCCAGCACCAGGAATTGCTCGAAACCAACCTCGAGCTCGAGGCGCGTCAGCGGTTTACCGAGGCTGTCCTATCCGGTGTCTCGGCGGGCGTCATCGGCCTCGATTCCGAAGGCAGGGTGGAGCTGCCGAATCGTTCCGCGCTCGATCTCCTGGCGACCCGGGCCGATCGCTTGATCGGCCAGCCGCTGATCACGGTCATGCCCGAGGTCGGCGAGCTGATCGAGCAGGTCAAGCGTCGGCCCGACCGGCGGGCCGAAACCCAAATCACGATCGAACGCCGTGGTCGGACGCGGACGCTGCTGGTGCGTGTCGGCGCCGAGCGGTTGGGCCACGAGCTCGAAGGGTTCGTCGTGACGTTCGACGACATCAGCGACCTGGTTGTCGCCCAGCGCACCGCGGCATGGGCCGACGTCGCGCGACGCATCGCGCACGAGATCAAGAACCCGCTGACGCCGATCCAGCTCTCCGCCGAGCGCCTCAGACGCAAGTACGCACACGAGATCAAGAGCGACCCCGAAGTCTTCATTGCCTGCACCGATACGATCGTGCGCCAGGTCGGCGACATCGGCCGCATGATCGACGAATTTTCGGCCTTCGCGCGTATGCCGGCGCCGGTCTTTAAAACCGAGGCCGTCGTCGATCTCGTAAAGCAGGCGGTCGATCTGCAGGAAGTCGAACATCCCGAAATCAGCTACATCAAGGAAGTTCCCGATCACGATGTCATGCTTTATTGCGATGGCCGGCAGATCGTACAGGTCATGACCAATGTCCTGCGCAACGCCGCCGATGCGATCGCCGGCCGTACGCCATCCGTCGGCGAGAAGCTCGACGACGGCTGGATTCGGATCGTGATCGACCATAACGATGTCGAGCACGTCGTCATTGAGGTCGAAGACAACGGCCGCGGGTTTCCGGACGATGCGCGCGACCGGCTCGTCGAGCCGTATGTAACGACGCGGGCGAAAGGAACCGGCTTGGGGCTGGCGATCGTCAAGAAGATCGTAGAAGATCACGGTGGTGAGCTGGTGCTCGATGACGGCGCCGACGGCGGCGCGAAGGTAAGAATGATTTTCGGCGCCGCAGAGAGCGAAACGTCGGTGGACGGCGCGAGTCCGACCGTGCCCAAGGTGGTATCGCATGGCGCTTGATATTCTGATCGTCGACGACGAGGCCGATATCCGGCTCTTGATTGCAGGGATTCTGAGTGACGAGGGGTACCAAGCACGCGAAGCCGCCGACAGCGATGCCGCCTTGGCGGCGATCGAATCGCGCATTCCCACGCTATTGGTTCTCGATATCTGGCTGCAGGGATCACGGCTCGATGGCCTGGAAATTCTCGAAATCGTAAAACGCGACTACCCCGAGCTCCCGGTCGTCATCATAAGCGGCCACGGCAACATCGAGACGGCCGTGAGGGCGATCAAGATCGGCGCTTACGACTTCATCGAAAAACCCTTTCAGGCCGACCGGCTGTTGCTTGTCGTCGAGCGCGCCGTCGAGGCCGCGCGCCTCAAGCGCGAGGTCAAGGAGTTGCGATTGCGGGCCGGCGGCAGCCCCGAGCTGATCGGCGATTCCCAGGCGATCAACCAATTGCGCGCCGCGATCGAGCGCGTGGCGCCGACCGGCAGCCGCGTCCTGATCACCGGAGCGCCGGGTTCCGGCAAGGAGGTCGTGGCGCGCCTGTTGCACAGCTGGTCGCGACGATCGGATGCGCCATTCATCGTTTTGAATTCGGCGACCATGACACCCGATCGCATGGAAGAGGAACTGTTCGGTATGGAAGCCGGTGCGCAAGGCCCGGACTCGCCGCGCAAGACGGGGACCTTCGAGCAGGCGCATGGCGGTACTTTGTTCATCGACGAGGTCGCCGACATGCCGCTTGAAACGCAGGCCAAGATCCTCCGCTTCCTGCAGGACCAGGCATTCAAGCGGGTTGGCGGCAATCAGATGATCGAGGTCGATGTCAGGTTCATCGCCGCTTCGAACCGCGACCTCGCGGCGGAAATCGCCGCCGGCAAATTTCGCGAAGATCTCTACTACCGACTCAATGTCGTGCCGATGCATTTGCCGGCGCTGCGCGACCACCCCGAAGACATTCCCATGCTGACCCGCCATTTCATGACGCGGGCGGCCGACTCGTTGGGGTTGCCGCCGCGCGAAATCGGCGACGACGCGCTCGCCGCGCTGCAGGCCTGCGACTGGCCCGGAAACGTGCGCCAGCTGCGAAATCTGGTCGAATGGCTGTTGATAATGGCGCCCGGTGATGCCGAGCGCCCGATCCGCGCCAATATGTTGCCGCCGGAGCTTTCCGCCAGTGCACCGCCCGCCATGCGCAGCGAGCATACCGGCGAGATCATGGCGATGCCCCTGCGTAAGGCGCGCGAGATGTTCGAGCGGCAATACCTGGCCGCGCAACTCATGCGGTTCGGCGGCAATATCTCGCGCACGGCGGTGTTCATCGGCATGGAGCGGTCAGCCCTTCACCGCAAGCTCAAGGGCCTCGGCATCAGTAGCGTCAGTCTGGGGCGGGCCGACAGCACGGCCGCAACGCCGGCCGAACGATCCATCGGGCGCGGCTGGCGATGAAGGTCATCGTCTGTGGCGCTGGTCAGGTCGGCTACAACATCGCGCGCCACCTTGCCAGCGAGCGCAACGACGTGACGGTGATCGATCAACGTCCCGAATTGGTGCGCTCGATCAGCGATACGCTCGATGTCAAGGGATTGCTCGGCTTCGCGTCGCACCCGGATATGCTCGAGCAGGCCGGCGCGGCGGACGCCGACATGGTCATCGCGGTGACCTTCGCCGACGAGGTCAACATGGTGGCGTGCCAGGTCTGCCATTCGATCTTCAACGTGCCGACCAAGATCGCCCGGATCCGCCAACAGAGCTATCTCAAGCCGATCTGGCGCGACTTGTTCAGCCGCGATCACATGCCGATCGACGTCATCATCTCGCCCGAAATCGAGGTCGCGCGCGCGATCATCCGTCGACTTCAGGTGCCGGGCGCGATCGACATGATTCCCTTCGCCGAAGGTCGCGTCCGCGTCGTTGGCGTACATTGCGCGGCCGACTGTCCGGTCATCAACACGCCGCTTCGTCAGCTCACCGAGGTGTTTCCCGACCTCAACATGTTCGTCGTCGGCATAAATCGCGGTGACCGCATGATCGTACCCAGCGGGGACGAACACATGCTGGCCGGCGACGACGTCTATTTCACGGTGACCGCCGAGCATATGGAACGAGCGTTGTCGGCCTTCGGCCACGACGAAAAGGAAGCCAGGCGCATCGTCATCATCGGCGGCGGCAACATCGGTCTGTTTCTCGCCCAAGAGATCGAGCAACACTTCCCCGACGTCAACCTCAAGATCATCGAGATATCCCAGGATCGCGCCGAGCAACTGGCCGAGAAATTGTCGCGTACGGTGGTGATTCACGGCAGCGCACTCGACCGGGAGATATTGGAAGAAGCCAATGTCGCCGCGACGGAAACGATCGTCGCGGTCTCGAACGATGACGAAGTCAATATCCTGGCGTCGCTGCTGGCCAAGCGCTACGGCGCCCAGCGCGCGGTGACGCTGATCAACAACATGACCTACGGGCCGTTGGTGGGGTCGCTCGGTATCAACGTCGCCGTCAGTCCGCGCGACGTGACGGTGTCGACGATCCTGCAGCACGTCCGACGCGGCCGCATCCGAGCCGTCCACAGCATTCGCGAGGGCCTGGCCGAGGTGATCGAGGCCGAGGCGCTCGAAACCTCGCCGTTGGTCGGCACGCCGTTGCGCGAGATAAAGTTGCCGCAGGGCATCATCGTCGGCGCCATCGTGCGCGGCGACGAGGTCATCATGCCGCGCGGTGACAGCGTCGTGAGAGCCAACGACCGTGTCGTCATCCTCGCCATCGCCGGCATGGTCAAAGAAGTCGAGAAATTGTTCTCGGTGCGCCTGGAATTCTTCTAGGTGAGAACGCCGGGCTAATATTTACGACGGGAATACCGAGTGTCTTTCGCTCCGGTCATCGCCAACCTCGGATGGTTGATCGCCGGCTTTGCCGGATTGATGTTGGCGCCTGCCGCCGTCGCGCTCGGCTATGGCGAAACGCGTGACGCCGTGGTCTTCGCCGGCGTTGCCGCTGTAGCTCTGTTCTTCGGCATCGGCATGGTGTTCGCGACCCAGGGCGGTGAGCGGCGCATCCAGCGGCGCGGGTGCTTTTTGCTGATCGCGCTGGCCTGGCCGGTGCTCGCGATCATCGGCGCCGCGCCGTTCTATCTGCTCGATGTGCTCAGCAACCCAACCGACGCTATCTTCGAGGCGGTCTCCGGCCTCACGACAACCGGGGCGACGCTGATTACCGGCCTCGACGAACTCGGCCGGGGCGTCGTCTTCTGGCGCGCCTGGTTGCAATGGATCGGCGGCTTCGGAACGATCGTCATCGCGGTGTCGGTGCTGACCATGCTGAGGATCGGCGGTATGGAGGTATTCCAGAGCGCCATGCCGCATGGCGATCATGCAACGGTGGAGGCGCGCGTCCTGCGCTCGACCGCGGCCCTGGGATGGATCTACGCCACATTTACGGCGGCCTGCGCGGTTTCCCTCTGGTTCGCCGGCATGCCCACGTTCGACGCCCTCGGCCATGCCCTGAGCACGGTGTCGACGGGCGGCTTCTCGACGCGCGACGCCTCGATAGCCGCGTTCGACAATACCAACGTCGAAGCCGTCCTCGTCGTCTTCATGTTGGCCGCCGCGATGAATTTCACGCTCTACTGGGCGCTCGTGCGCGGCCGCTTGGGGGTCTGGCGGCGCGACCCCGAATGCGCGCTGTTGATCGTCACCGCGGCGCTCGCAACGCTCGTCGCGGGCCTCTTGTTGGCGCATCAAGGGATGTTGGGCGGCGGCGACGCGCTGCGCCACGGCATGTTCTCGGTCGTTTCGGCGCTGACCACCACCGGCTTCACCAACGGCGGAACGACGATGTGGCCGGCCGTCGTGCCGATTCTCCTGCTCGCGCTGATGTTCGTCGGCGGCTCGAGCGGCTCGACCGGCGGCGGCGCCAAGCTGATTCGCCTCATTCTCGCTTTCAAGCACGGCCACCGCGAGCTCGCGCGGCTGTCGCATCCCCACGGCGTGGTGCGCATTCGTTACGGCGACCGCTCGGTGCCCGAGTCCGCGATCAAGGCGCTATGGACCTTCTTTTCCCTGTTTCTGGCGGCCTTCCTGCTGTTGACGGTCGTCCTGTCGATGTGGGGTCTCGATCCCGCGGCCGCCCTTGGCATGGCGCTGGCCACCCTTACCAACGCCGGCGCCGGCCTCAGCATGGTCGTCGGGCCCGAAGCCGGTTATGCGATGTTGCCCGATGCCGCGAAATGGGTACTCTGCGGGGCCATGCTGTTGGGCCGGCTCGAGCTCATCACCGTCTTGGCATTGCTCGCGCCGATGTTCTGGCGGCGCTGAACCGGGGATCGTTCGAATGTCACGCCTCGCCTATGTCAACGGCCGTTACGTGCCGCATAGCGCCGCCCGGGTCCATATCGAGGATCGCGGTTATCAGTTCGCCGACGGCGTCTACGAGGTCGTTGCCGTCGCTGGCGGCGCCCTGGTCGACGGCGGGCCGCATCTCGATCGGCTCGAACGATCACTCGGCGAGCTCAAGATCGACATGCCGATGGCGCGCCGTCCGCTCGAAATCGTCATGAACGAGACGATACGCCGCAATCGCGTGCGCGACGGCATGGTCTATCTTCAGGTGACCCGCGGCGTCGCGCCGCGCAATCACCCGTTCCCGACCGGCACGCGCCCGGCGCTCGTCGTCACCGCCAAGCGCGTGACCTTCATGACCGACCCCGAGACGGTGAAAGGGGCCAAGGCGGTCAGCATCCGCGACATTCGCTGGGGGCGCTGCGACATAAAGTCGATCGCGCTTTTACCCAACGTGCTCGCCAAACAGCACGCATTATCCGAAGATGCCTACGAGACCTTCATGGTCGACGACGAGGGCTATGTCACCGAGGGCAGCTCGACCAACGCCTGGATCATGGACCGCGACGGGCGCCTCGTCACGCGCCCGACGAGCAACGCGATTCTGGGTGGCATCACGCGCCAGACACTGATCCGCCTGGCCCGCGAAGACGGCATCGAGGTCGTCGAGCGGCGCTTCACGATCGATGAAGTGAAGGCGGCGCGCGAGGCGTTCATCTCGAGCACGACAAACTTCGTCAAGCCGATCACCCAGATCGACGACAAGGTGATCGGCAACGGCGAGCCGGGCGAGACCAGCCGGCGGCTGCTCGGCCGCTACCTCGCCTATATGCGCGACGGGGCCGGCGCGTGCACCTGACCCGGCCGCGCGCGATCCTGTTCGATTGGGACAACACGCTGGTCGATTCGCTCGGCGTCATCCATATCGCGCTCAACGAGACGCTCGCGGCGATGGGCCACGAGACATGGACCTACGAGGACACCTGCCGCCAGATCGCGCGGTCGATGCGCGACTTCTTTCCGACGCTGTTCGGCGATCGATGGGAGGCGGCGCGCGACATATTTTACGCCAGCTACCGGACGCACCATCTGCAGCATATCCAACCGATGCCCGGCGCGGTCGAGGTGCTCGATGCCGTGCGTGACGCCGGTATCTATCTGGCCCTGGTCAGCAACAAGAGCGGCGTCAATCTGCGCATCGAGATCGACCACCTGGGTTGGCAGGACTATTTCGATCGTGCGGTCGGCGCGTTCGACGCCGAGGAGGACAAGCCGTCGACCAAGGCTGTCGATCTCGCGCTCGAGGGCAGCGGCATCAGCCGCGGCGGGGACGTCTGGTTCGTCGGCGACAACGCGGTCGATATCGAATGCGCCGAAGCCGCCGGTTGCGTGCCGATGCTGATGCGCGGCGCGGTGACGACGGGCCACGAACCCGGGCCCGAGCGTACGCCCTGGCGCTTCGAAAACTGTGCCGAGCTCGCCGCGATCGTGCGCGCCCTGTAACCGCCGTCAGCGTTCGCGCACGATCACGGCACGGCCAAGAAAAATAGTTTCGGCCCGGGCACTGGTTAAGAAATTCTGATAGATTATCTATCTTGGTGATAGGGTGACAAGGTGGCGTTGGGACGACAATGCCCGGCGACCACCAACGCGGCGCCACAACAACCAAGCATGGCGCCTGACTAACGAGAAACCCCTGGTGGGCCAGAAAGGGGACAGCCAAATGTCCAACGAAAAGTCACAAAACGTACAGGACGTTTTTCTCAACCACGTCCGCAAGAATAAGCTACCGGTAACCGTATTCCTCATCAACGGCGTCAAACTTCAAGGCGTCATCAGTTCGTTCGACACGTTCTCGGTGTTGCTGCGCCGGGACGGCCACGTACAGCTCGTTTACAAGCACGCCATCTCGACGGTGATGCCGGCCGCCTCGATTCAGCTCTTCGATCCGTCGAAGGAGGCCGAAGACGCCGCCGAAGGATGATCCGCTGAGCCTCGCCAATGGCGCTGTCCCTTCGCGCGGGAGGGCGCTGGTGCTGCACCCGCGCGTCACGCGCGAACGAACCGGACGCGCGGCCGAAGGCCGGCTGGCCGAAGCCGTCGGCTTGGCGTTGGCGATCTCGCTCGAGGTCGTCGACGCCGAAGTCGTGACACTCTCGAAACGCCGCTCGGCCACCTTGCTCGGCAAGGGCAAGGTGGACGAGTTGGCCGGCCGTATCGCCGCGGACTCGATCGAAATCGCGATCATCGACAGTTCCTTGACGCCGGTCCAGCAGCGCAACCTCGAGAAGGCTTGGAACTGCAAGGTCATCGACCGGACGGGCCTGATCCTCGAGATCTTCGGCGATCGGGCGCGCACCCGCGAGGGCAGCCTGCAGGTCGAGCTCGCGGCCTTGAGTTATCAGCGCAGCCGGCTGGTGCGCTCGTGGACCCATCTCGAACGCCAGCGTGGCGGCTTCGGCTTTCTCGGCGGCCCGGGTGAATCGCAGATCGAGGCCGACCGCCGCCAGATCGACGAGCGCATTACGCGTATCCGGCGCGACCTCGAGGGCGTCGCGCGAACCCGCGGCCTGCACCGTCAAGCGCGTCAACGCGTGCCCTATCCGGTGGTCGCGCTGGTCGGTTATACCAACGCCGGCAAGTCGACGCTGTTCAACCGGCTGACCGGCGCGACCGTGACCGCCGAGGACAAACTGTTCGCGACACTCGATCCGACCCTTCGGGGCGTCGACCTGCCGTCGGGGCGGCGCGTCATTCTGGCCGATACCGTCGGCTTCATCTCGGACCTGCCGACCGGCCTTGTCGCCGCGTTCCGGGCGACGCTCGAAGAGGTTCTCTCGGCTGAGATCGTCATTCACGTGCGTGATATCGCGCATCCCGAAAGCACCGCGCAGCGCGACGACGTCCACGCCGTCCTCGCCGAGCTGGGCCTCGGAGATGCCGTCGACCAAGGGCTGACCGAGGCGCTCAACAAGACCGACCTGCTCGACGCCAGCGAGCGCGAACGGCTCGACAATATCTTCCTCCGTGACCGCCGATGCGTGCCGGTTTCGGCGCTGACCGGCCGGGGGTGCAAGGACCTGTTGCGGGTGATCGACGATCGGCTCGCCGTCAACCGGCGAACCGTCGATTTGACCGTCGCGCTCGAGGACGGCGCCGCGCTCGCCTGGCTGTATCGCTGGGGCCAAGTTCTCGAGCGTTTCGACGACGAACGAAGCGCCCATATGCGCGTCGGACTCGACCCGGCCGACGCCGCCAGGTTTGCCCGGAAATTCACCGAATACTCCGCTTGACAGAGGCATAGGCCTCCCGTATACCCCCTGGCACTCCCTCACCGGGAGTGCTAGCAATCTGATACACCAGAAAATTCGAATGCCAGAGGAGAACTCTGAATGAAATTTAGACCTTTGCACGACCGCGTGCTGGTTCGGCGCATCGAGGAAGAGGAAAAGACTGCGTCGGGCATCATCATTCCGGACGCGGCCAAGGAAAAGCCGATGGAAGGCGAAATCATCGCTGTTGGCCCGGGCGTCCGGGACGAAAACGGCGCGCTTCAAGCGCTCGACGTCAAGCCCGGCGACCGCATCCTCTTCGGCAAGTGGTCCGGCACCGAAGTGAAGATGGATGATGAGGAACTCATCATCATGAAGGAGTCGGACATCATGGGAATTATTGAGTAAGGGATCGAGACATGGCAGCCAAAGAAGTTAAATTCGGCGCCGACGCGCGTGCTCGGATGCTGCGCGGCATCGACATACTGGCCGACGCGGTCAGGGTGACGCTGGGTCCGAAGGGCCGTTGCGTGGTGCTCGACAAGT
>Ga0209988_10001522_pt1 | contig 15094 bp, 20 predicted proteins | sample N075metaG_FD_183115 | JGI IMG/M metagenome (GOLD analysis project Ga0209988, IMG submission 183115) | Deep subsurface microbial communities from Kermadec Trench to uncover new lineages of life (NeLLi) - N075 metaG (SPAdes) (version 2) | ecosystem: Environmental > Aquatic > Marine > Ocean trench... | reverse complement strand
TTGCCAAATCAATTCCAACTCTACTAAGCTTCATGGTGACTCCTCCTTTCCGTTTACTGGTGGTATCGCTTACCAGTTTGGCACTTAGATGCCGATTAGGGGAGGAGGAGTCCATACCATTGCTTTGGGTCACAAGCAGCCGCTCAAATATGAGCAAATTCTAGCATGTGAGCGGCTGGTTTCGGGGTAAAGCAGCCGCTCAGATCATGGATATCCGTGGAAATTGAGTGGCTGCTTTCGGCCAGAAGCGGACACAAGAGTGTGCCTACATCAGAAGGATCATGATGATTGACGATGGCCTTGAATCATCTGTTTATGACGCCGAGCGACTTGTTCGAGTAACGTCACTAAACGGATTGATGAAATGTCTATCAGTCGCCGCAAATTCTGATTCCGGGTGTTTTTCACGCATCATCGCATTGATCGCCTTGCCCAATCCTTTCTTGCAATAGATTAGCACGAGGTAATTCCCGCTTCGAATATCTTCATGAAACTGACTTAGTTTTTTACTCTCCACCCCTACGCCATACAAGCCACCCACCCAAGCACCGAACAAAGTGGCAAAGAGCATAAATCCAAGATACGCGAGCACAGGTGTGTTCGCGCCGAATACCTGCGCGGCCATAAGCAAGAATGCGCCGAACATGCCGACCAAAAACCCAATATAGGCGCCAAGAAACCCCGTACGCACGAAACCCAATGTCTCAATGTAGTTGCTGGAATGAATATGCTCTTTCTTAAGACCGGCTTCGTCATTACTGATCACATGTATGTATCGGTCTCTTACTCCAATAGCATGCAGATCATCGGAAATAGCGCCAGTACTTTCTAGCGTCGGGGCGAGATAATATAGACATTTCATGGTATTTCCCCTTAATTCTCTAATTATAGTTCATTTCAGGGAAATTCTTGGCTCAGCCTCATGCCGCTTTGGGTCACGAACAGCCGTTTTCAATGCTCCGAATATTAGCATTTGAACGTCTGAAGTTGAGCGCAAACCAGCCCCTCAAATATACGCCACAGCCCCACCAACCACCGGCACAGGTGGCCTTACCTGTTTCTCAACAATCTCTCCACAATCCTTGCACCTGAATCTAGCCTCGGTCACTGACTGATTGCCTTTGCCGATTTGAATAAGCCTATCCAGGTTGGCCTCGCCCCAGCGATCACACGACAAACAATAAAGCCCGAGACTATGATTATTGTCCCGAAGCTCCTCGAATGTATTCATGCTGATCATTGGGAGAGACTAACGCAGCTGTCACATTCCACCAAGCCCACCCAACGGCAAAGTCAGTCATATCACCCGCCCACCATTCCTCCCAAATAGCATCTGCTGCTATGGGGTCCACAAGATAGGCTTGTTGGTATAGGCGTGTGAGCATGCGTACAGCGTGCCATTAGGCGGGAGGTCACGCTCTAAACACGAATCTGGACAGAACGTCCGCTTTCACCAACACCAGCCGCTCGAGCGTCTCAAATTGGCCGTGCGTGAGCGGCTGCTTTCGGCCAGAACCGGACGGTCGCTCAGCCACGGCATCCCGTCGCCACGAGGACGACGTCAGGGAAACTATAACCCCCATCAGGACCCTTGTACTTCGCGGCTCTTTCGATCGCTCCTGCTCGAATCCGATTTTGGATTTCCTGGGGCTGGTCTTTCAATCCACCTATTTTCCAGCCAGCATCCAGTAATCTATCAATTTCAGAATACACCACCGGCTTCACCTTTCGCTCGCAGTGTGCGTTCGCGTAACCGCAGCGAGATAGTAAGGTTTCATAGTCTTGGGCATCAGTGATGTTTAAGAGCGGTCCTGCTGGGAGTGCTTCAGGCGGTAGCTCTTCGTATAGAGCCTCGGCGAACGAATTCCAACTTGTTGTCTCAGCCTGAAGCGGATGAATGACGACGACACGCCCGCCTGGCTTAAGCGCACGGAGTATTTCAATGAATACAGCTTCCGGCCTTGCGAAGTGGTGTGCAGTGTAGTTGCAAACTATGACATCGAAGGTCCGATCGTCGTAAGGTAGCTGTTCTCCGTTGGCAACTTGAAAAGTCAGATGAGGATACAAACGCTGCGCAACGACAATCATCTGCTCCGCGAAATCGACTCCTTCCACTTCGCCGGCAATTTTCGACAGTGCATCCGTCAACTGCCCTGGACCGCAGCCTAGGTCTAGAACGTGGCTGTCTTGGTCAATCAGGCCAAATTCTACTACTAGCTCGAACTGACCACTGAGGGTCGTCCCAAATGCTACGGTATTCGCGTAAAAGTCTGCTACGTATTCCCACGTCGATTTCTCGTGACGCTCCACTTCTAAGGGATCATATTCTGACATGAAAAATCTCCTCGACTGTGGTCGTCCACTTTTTCCGGTATCTGAACGACGGCTTCGGGTCATAAGCAGCCTGTCACCATCATATCAGGCAAGCGGCTGCTTTCGGGGGTGAAGAGGATCCTTTTGTTTTGCGGCATAAAACGCTGCATCTGTGTAGAGTTATCGTGAGTTCAGCGCCATTTGGAGAACTACGTGTATGCAATCGCGGTCTTTGGAGTACTCATGATGGCTCTCAGCACTGTGATGGTCATTAACCCCGGCTACTGGTCAGACGTAATCGTCAGGTTCAGTAGACAGAAATACTTTCATGCTTGCGAAATTCTTAGCAGGCTTAGCTTTGGGGCGATATTCATCGTATTTGCTGAGCAAACACTTTACCCGGTACTGATGGGTACTTTGGGCTACTTAATGACGGCTGTTGGCGTCGCGCTCCTAATAATGCCGTCGCAAAAGCACAGAGAATTCGCGGTTTGGTCAGCCAAGAAATTCGATAATGCGTTCCGGCCAGCCGGCTTCGGCTCGATGGCGTTTGGTGCATTTATTGTTTACGGCGCAATACATGGACCATGATTGCCGAGACAACATGTCCGCTATTGACCGAGAGCGGGAACTGACCGGAGCGGACAGCGGCTTGGTGGGCACGTGAGCAGTAACAGGGGCCCCCAAATTCAACTCTTTTTCACGCCATGCTTCTCATGTAAAACGACCGTATCGTACGGGTCAAAGCCGGGCGATTCGTCGATGTCTGGTGATGTCGAATCGAGAATCTTGAGGGCCGGTTCAGTGGCTGCATGATCTTCGCGATAGATGTCAGGCATCACAGGTTCCCGTATCGTATATTCCTTATCGTCCGTGGTCTGATCAGGCTCAGCCGACACCGTTGACTGGTGTTTCTTTTCCTTGAGCCAGTCAAGTATTCGTTTCATCTATTAACGCTCGATTATTCTTCACTCGGTCAAGGTTAAATCATAGCCGCTGGGACCTTTGAACACTTTGAATCGAGTCACAAAATAAACTGTGACTAGTTACCGACGGTTTCAGCCAGACAACCATTATTCCTGCCCGACCTCGAATTACCTTCTGATGGCTTCCTGGGGTCGTGGCGGTAAGTTATGCCAATCACCGTATTTCAGAGCACTGTACGAGCTGCGTAAATATTTGAAAAAGGCTACAGCCCTTATGTATCAAGGGGTTGCGTGGTTTAGGTGGTGAAAAGAGGATTTTGAGGATTGCTGTATTCGGCGTTTGAAATCAATGAGTTACAGCGCTCTAATTCTTGTGTTCGATCACGACTAAACTCCCTGCTTGGCGTCCGCCATGCGCTTGGAGGCTGTCTTTCAGCTAAGATTGGCAAAGGCCGCCAATAACCTAGAGATAGAGGGTATCGAGTCATGAAAGCAATCCATTGTTTGACAGCTACACTGATGATCTCGATTCTGGCTGGGTGCACGATAGTGGACGGAGGCTCAATCGTGACTGGCATCGAAAGAGAACCTATATCTGTAGATGAGGTTCGCATCTATCGTGTCCCTCCTGATTCTTATGAGGAAATCGCAATTGTTTCCTCTAGTGCGGGGCATGACTTTAAGAGTAATAGCTCCCTAATAGATTCAGCAATTCAGAGGTTAAAGGAAGAAGCCGCCAAGGTCGGTGCCAACGGCGTGTTGCTGTCAGAGATCGATGAACGAGACGCACCCAAAACCACCACGAGTTTTGGTAATGTGAACGCAAGTGGGAGCGACGGATCTAGCGTTTACGCGTCCGGATCCAGTGTTAGCGTCGATAGAGGGGATACTTACAGCAGGATTCGTGGTCTAGCAATTTATGTGCCCTGATTGAATGGGCCGTCCCTGGCCTTGCGTGATTCCTATCCTGCGGTCTTGAACTGATTGTATGCTTCGATGGTGTCTGCCATGCCTGGCAACTGCTCAAACTCCGAAATTAATTCGACGTAGAAAGGGTCAGACATGTCGGCAAGCTCTTTGAATTTCCGAATCTTGAGAGCCAAACTCGGCCCCTACCCTGGTCCGCATTATCGTAAAATTATCGTAAAATAAAGACCTAACGAACGTAAGTCTTTGAAAAATGGAGCGGGAAAGGAGGCTCGAACTCCCGACCTCAACCTTGGCAAGGCCGAAGGACCCCAATAAAAACAGTAACTAACGTATGCATGACTATGCATTGGTAGGCATTAACAGTCAATGACTTAGCTGTTATTGCGTATCAGTTGCGTATCAGTCGTGCCGGACTGCGATCGGGTTTCGCGTGTTGAAAATCAGCACCGAAATCCCGGTCCAAGTTTATCGGTCACATGGATGGTCGCAGTTCGGCTTGGGTTGTATCAGGTTTGTTCGCAGGGGTTTATTCAACGACGCGGCAAGCCAGAAGAATAGTCCACAGGATGTGGTCAGGACGTTGATGCTTAGTGTGATGCACGGCTCCGAGCAGCACGTAAGTACCAAGTAGCCTTCACGGGCTATGGGGTACTTTTGCTCAACACTCACCAAGCAACATATAAGCCTCTCCTGATACGCCTCCTGATCTAAAGGATGTATTGATATGAAGTTGGTTTGGGATGGAACTGGTCGATTGTATGACCGCAGAGCATGGAAACGAGCACGAGCATTTCAACTCATGGGCGATCCGCTTTGCTGTGAATGTGAACGTCATGGTCGCATGACAGCTGCGACCGAAGTCGATCACATCATCGCCCTCAAAGATGACGGTCATCCGTTCGATCCAGACAATCTGCAATCTCTTTGCAAGCCGTGTCATTCACGCAAAACAAACAAAGAAGATGGCGCATTCGGTCGCACGTCAGTCGGACCAGTCAAAGGCTGTAGTGACGATGGAATGCCAAAAGACTCGGACCATCCATGGTTCGCAAAAGGAGCATTCAGTGAACTCTAAGGCACCAACAGCAGACGATGCGTGCGAAGAACTCATGAAAGTCGCACAAGTCTTTGCCGAATCGGGCATGGAACCGAACAAGGTAGCAACGATATTCATGACAACCGGCGTGAGTCTCGCCCTGCAATGGCACTTCAAAGCTGAGGTGATCGGCTGGCTGAGTGAACTTGCCAAGCGCGTTGAAAAACTTGAAGGGGGGCCGCAGACATCATGAACAGCACCGCACGACAACCGAACCGGCAGTCAATTTTTTTGTTCCGAGGGTTTTGACCGATGGGCGCTAGAGGGCCAAAAGCAAAGCCGACCGCGCTGCGAATGCTCGAAGGCAATGCCGGAAAGCTGGCAATCAATCACAATGAGCCGCAACCAACTGGACAACCGACCTGCCCTGATTGGCTGAGCATCGATGCGAAACGTCAGTGGCAGAGACTCGCACCGATTCTGGAAAACTGCGGAATCCTTACAGCTGCCGATCGCGATACGTTGGCGGCATATTGCGAGGCGACAGGAAACTATATCGAGGCAACGAAATCCGTTCAGCGCGGCTTGTTCATCGATGGAAAAACGAACCCCGCAATCAATTTGCAGGACAAGTTTCTGGCGCAAATGGCAAAATTCGGAACGCGTCTGGGATTGTCGCCAGCTGATCGAACCGGCATCAAAGTATTGCCACAATATGAGAAAAGTCGATGGACCGGCCTGATCGCGTCATAGCATTTATCGAAAACCTGCAAATCACTTCAGGGAAATTGGCTGGTCAGCCGTTTTTATTGCGTGACTGGCAAAAGGAAATCATTCGGGACATTTACGGACCTGTCGATGCAGATGGGAAACGGGCTGTGCGTCAGGCTGTCATTTCCATGGGTCGAAAGAACGGCAAATCGACTCTGGCAGCTGCTCTGGTTCTTGTTCATCTGATCGGACCCGAAAGCGAGCAACGCGGTCAGGTTTATTCTTGCGCCGCAGACCGCGCACAAGCCGCTCTGATCTTTCAGGAGGCCGCTGCAATGGTGATGATCGATCCGGAGTTATCTCAGATCGTGAACATCATCGAATCCACAAAGCGACTCGTTCACATGGGATCAGGTAGCGTGTACGCCGCTCTGAGCCGCGAAAGCCGAAGCAAGCATGGATTCAGTGCATCGTTCATTGTGTTCGATGAACTGGCCCAGATGCCCGATCGCAAACTGTATGACACGCTAATGACCAGCACAGGCGCCCGCTCTGAACCGCTCGCCCTGATCATAAGTACACAATCGAGCGATCCGAATCACCTCATGAGCGAATTGGTGGACTACGGAAAACAAATCAACGATGGCACGTTGAGTGATCCGACATTCGCAGCATTTCAATTTGAAGTGCCGGACGAATCTGATCCATGGGATGAGAAAAACTGGTATCTGGCAAACCCTGCCCTTGGAGACTTTCGCGACCTGAACGAAATGCGGAACTACGCGGAGCAAGCGAAACGAATGCCGAGCCGTGAAGCGAGTTTTCGGTCGTTGTATTTGAATCAGCGAGTCGATGCCGACGAACGATTCTTGAACGCTACTGATTGGCTGGCCTGTAAAGCCGAAATTGATCCCGATTCGCTTCGTGGACACCCTTGCTGGGGTGGCTTGGATTTGGGCAGCACACGCGACCTGACTGCCCTTGTGTTGGTGTTTCCCGATCAGGGTCAGTACCTGTCGCTTTCTTGGTTCTGGGTACCTGCCGATAACTTGCAGGAACGCGCCGATCGCGATCGTGTGCCCTACCCGGTTTGGCGTGATGATGGATTGCTGACTGCAACACCGGGCCGCGCTATTGATCGCAGATATATTGCTAAGCAGTTGGCCGAAATCGAATCTATGTTTGATGTTCGCGGGATCGCTTATGACCGATGGCGCATGGAGGATTTGACCTGCATCCTAAACGACGAAGGTATCGACCTGCCGCTTATACCGTGGGGCCAAGGCTACCGCGATATGGGACCCGCTGTTGATGCACTTGAAGCCGCAATACTGGATCAGAAACTTGCCCATGATGGCAATCCGATTTTGACTTGGAATGCATCAAACGCTGTCGTGACTCAGGACCCTACCGGCGCGCGAAAACTTGCCAAGGATCGTTCACGGGATCGCATTGATGGATTGGTGGCACTCGCGATGGCGCTAGGATTGCACGGCAGACAAGGCGATCAGTCATCATGCATTTACGATGACCGTGATTTGCTTGTGATCTAACTACCAGTCCCGAACGTCTGCTTTCACCGAAAGCGGCCGCTCAATTTCAGTGGTATGAGTGGCTGCTTTCGGCCAAAAGCGGCCGTCACGCGATTGAAGATTACTCCTCCGCATCCAATTCCTTATCAATCTCGATAATGACTGCCCTGAATGATGGTCGCATGTGCTCAAGTCGAGAGTTCATATAGCGCCTCAAAAACAAAACCCTCATGGCGCCTTTAATATCGATTCGTGCTGCCGCCCAACCATCCGCTGTCATAAATCCGCTTTCATATTGAAAATGAATATTGTCATAGATAAAAAATAAGGCTAGTGCCATTTGGCGTCCTGCCCATTCCTCTTCAGGCGATAGGGAATCGAGACCTTCGGTTTGAGGTTTATTCCAAGCGGCCAATGCCCTTTCATTTGCAGCGCTTGAGGCGATCATTTCTACGGATGTAGCGATGCGGGCTTGATAGGTAGCGGCTATTGCGATTTCGTAAGTTTGTCTTATCTGCAGCCCTATGAAAATCAGCGAGGCTACTAGAGCAAATATACCAACAACCTGCATCCAATCATTCAGTTTTGCTGAATCCATTTCGCAACTCCTGCAATCAAATACCTGATTGACAGGTTAGGCCAATATGGGAGCAATGTCCGCTTCGGGTCAAAAGCAGCCTCTCAGTAAGTAATAAATACTATCATCTGAGCGGCTGCTTTCGGGGGTAAAGCGGCCTCTCGCCAATCAATGCCATGGATTCTATTGCCAAATCCCCAGTAGTTTTGGCGCAAATCGTGCAAGACAGCAGTTTCACGACTGGATATTTTGGCACAAATGTTGTCGATATTCGACGAAAAGTGACCGATATTGCTTCAGAAAACGGGTTTCCTGATTTCCAGTGTTGACAATTGATTCCGAAAGAGAGGATATTCTGTATATCTTTTCGGGGTATTCAATATGGCAAAGACACGAAAATCACCTGCAAAGAAGCCCGCCAAAAAGAAACGTGCCTCTAAGAACCGAGGGCAGAAAGTTGCAAGCCGACCTGTCATGACAGCAGGTGATTTGTTTCCGCCGACTGTCGAGGAATCGCTGACGCAGTTCCTGACGATTCCACATTGGCAAATCGGCATCATGTTCTCAACGAATGAAGCTGCGGCGATTGCCGGTGTAAAGCCAGTGACAATCAAGAAATACGTTCAAGACGAACTAGTAGCGGTAACGAATCGAGTAGGCACCGGACGGACTGCGAGTTTCAGCGCATTGGAAGTCATGCAGATGGTGCTTTTGTCGCGGCTATCTATTTATCGCGTCAGCAGCGAAATCGGACCGGAAGCTACTTTGGCTCTTGTCGGTCGCGTTCAAGAATATTATGCGCACGGCATCAAGGCGCGTGGTGTGCCGGTAGTCATCTGTTTCTACCCAGTCGCGAAAGGTTGGCAGAGTTTCACGATTCGTGGCAACGAACACAGCGGCGATCCTGATGTGCAAATGGAAGTCTGCATCAGAATCGACTTGGATTTTATTATCGAAAGAGCGTGGATAGCGATGGACGCTGCTCTACGACTTCGTTTTGGCAAAGAGGAAAGTAAATCATGAATGTTCAGGAACTGCGCGAACAGCGCACCAATATCGTCGCGGACCTTCGCGCCATCACTGAAAAGGCTGGCGAGGAAAAACGCGATCTTTCGGACAAAGAGATCGAAAGCTTTGATGCTTTGAAATCGAAAGTTAAGTCTACCGAAGCACAATTGCAGCGAGCAGAATTTATTGCAGATACTGAGCGTCGTGCATCCGGTGAAACCATCAGCGGCAAAACGGATTTCGAACTGGGAAACTATTCGCTACTGAATGCTATCCGCTCACAGATTCCGGGAATGTCCGGCGACTTCGGTCGAGAGCGTGAAGTCAGTCAGGAATTGGAGAACCGCAGCGGCCAGAAAGCCAAAGGCATCCGCGTACCGTTTGAAGCATTGAATGTTGAAAAACGTGTTGCCACAACGGCTGGCGATGCGGGATTTCTTGTCGGTACGGATCATCGTGGCGACATGGCAATCAGTGCGCTGTATCCGCAAAGCATTGTGTTCGCTCTTGGCGCACAGCCACTCACGGGACTGCGCGGCGACATTTCGATTCCACGACAAGACACAACTGCTCCAGCATCCGCATGGGTCGCGGAAAATGCCGCACTCACCGCAGCCGATCATAGTTTTGACCAAGTAACCGGTACTCCGCGTCATGTCGGTGCACTATCAGAGTTTTCTCGCAATCTGATGCTGCAATCCGATCCGACTGTCGAGAATTTCGTGCGTAGTGATTTCACCGCGAAACTCGGCGCAGCTGTCGATGCAGGTGTACTGAACGGCAGCGGCGCAGGTGCCGAACCACAGGGCATTATCGGAGCAACTGGAGTGTCAACGCTTGCAGCCACGACTACTCCCACCTACCCAGAGATTTTAACGGCGGTTGAGAACGTGGCGATTGCCAATGGTCTCTCCGGATCTCTGGGTTGGGCATTGCATCCCGGTGTTGTCCGACTCCTCCGAAGCACCTTGAAAGAGTCGGGGGATGCGGGTGCCGGTTACCTTATGGAAACGCCGACACAGTTGGCTGGCTATCAGGCACAGATCAGCACAAACCTACCTGCCGATGGCGGTGGTGGCGACGACAGCACGGCAATCTTTGGCGACTTCAGTTCAATCATTGTCGCCATGTGGGGTGATGGCGGAATCGACCTGCTTGTGAATCCTTACGAAAGCACCGCGTACTCTAAAGGCAACGTGCAAGTGCGGGCATTCATGAGCGTTGATGTGCTGATTCGCAACCCTGCGAAATTCTGCACGATCACTGGCATCGACGTTAGTTAATGAAACTGGAAATCCGCAACGCGATCGAACTGCGCTCACCTTCACCGGGAAGGCTTGAAGGCTATGCCGCAGTTTTTGGTGCAACTTCCCGTGACCTTGGAGGCTTCACAGAGTCGATAAGGCGCGGGGCGTTTGCGCGGTCGCTCGCGAAACCAGAAAACATTAGCGCCCTTTTCGATCACGATCGACGCAGCTTGCTCGGCCGCGTCGAATCAGGAACGCTGGAACTCAAAGAAGATTCACGCGGCTTGTGGTTTGGCGTGGACTTACCTGCGACAACTGCCGGAAACGATTTAGCTGTGCTTGTCGAGCGTGGCGACGTTGCAGGTGCATCGTTCGCTTTCCGAACATTGAAAGACGAATGGGATATGACTGGCAGCATTCCGCATCGGCAATTGCTCGATGTGGAACTGCATGAAATTACGATCACAGCCGATCCCGCGTACCCCGATACCGAGGTCGCCAAACGGTCGATGCCGCAGCAAGTCGAAGTGCGCATCGCAGCTGCTCTGAGGTTTTTGGAAACATGCTGATTCAGGAACAACAAGCAATCGCGCAACGCGCCAGTGAAGTCGATCGAATCGCGATGTTTATTTGCGGTCACTCAGTTTGCGAACTGGAATTGTTGCGGCTTGATGGCGCGCTGAGCGATCAGGAATTGAGGCAAATCATGAATTGCGCGATCCAGCTGGCCGAAGTCGAATTGGAAAGTCGAGGATTCGCACAGTGAATTTCATGCAACGAATCGCTGAACGTTTACGGCCTACCGAGCAACGAATGCTCAGCAGCGATCCGAATTTGGCAAGTTGGTTTGGTCTGGGAACGGACTCCGGGCAAACAGTAACCAGCGCGCGCGCTGAGGGCATGGCCGCGATCTACTCTGCGATTCAACTGCTGAGTGAAACAATCGCCAGCTTACCGCTGCATGTTTATCGACGCGGCGATGATGGTGACAAGATTGATCGCAATCATCCGTTGCATTCGGTTTTGAACTATCGAGCGAATCAAACTGAAACAGCATTCGAAGCGCGCGAGCGAATGGTGGCGAGTGTTCTGCTTACTGGCAATTGCGTTACTGAAAAGACATTGGACGGACGCGGAGCGGTAACTGAACTGACCCCAATTCCGCCCGGTCGTGTTGGCGTTATCAAACTGCCGACTGGCCGACTTCGATATGACATCCAAACGGATCGCGGATCGAAATCACTTACCCAAGACGAAGTGTTGCACCTCAAGCATCGTTCGGTCGATGGCATCATGGGCCGCAGCCCGATCGCTGTTGCTCGCGAATCAATTGGCGTTGGATTGGCCCAGCAAGCCGCGCAAGCGGCTCTGCTTCGCGGCGGTATCCGCCCTGCTGGAATCCTAAAGCTACCCGGCACAGTTCGTGATCGCTCAAAACTCAAAATGCTCAGCGAGCAGTTCAGTGATTCCTACGGGGGTGCCAACAATACGGGCCGGCTTGTGGTTCTTGAAGGCGGTCTGGAATGGCAGCAGGTCAGCCTCAGCCCAGCCGATGCACAGTTCGTCGAAGCGATGCGCATGAGTATCGAGGACGTTGCTCGCATTTTTCGTATTCCACCGCCCTTTCTGGCCGCGCTGGAAAACGCGACCTACAGCAATATCACTGAACAAAGTCGCTGGCTGGTCATGCACACCCTTCGACCGTGGCTGGTTCGTATCGAACAGGCCATGAACGCATCTCTGCTCACGACTGACGGACGCAGGACGCACTACATCAAACACAACGCAGATGCCCTGCTTCGTGGTTCCACAAAGGAACGCTACGAGGCACACAGCAAAGGAATCGAATGGGGTTTCCTCAGCCCGAACGAAGTACGTGAAATGGAGAATTTGAATGCAATTGAGGGTGGCGATCAGTATCGAGCGCCAATGAACATGGAGCGGTTAGACGATGCGAACGACGATAGCTGAACTACCAAGGCTATACGACGAAAGCGAAGTCGCCGCGTATTTGGATTGTTCTATCGACACAGTTCGTCGGCTACGCCGTGCAGGTGAACTCAAGTCGATCAAGATCGGCAGGAAAGTTCGTATCCGGCACGATCAATTGTTGGAGTACATCGGAGGTAAGCAATGCGAAATCAAAAGCACAAAGGACAAATCGGAGACTACTGGCTATCGCAGCGATCAGGCTCAGCCAACTGGTACCGAACATGGTTCGACCCCAAAGCACGACAGACACGCCGCGCATCTCTCGGCACAGAGTCTTTTCGGGAAGCCGAAATAAAACTGGCTCGCTGGGTTGTCGAAAACGAAACTATTCGTGATGAACAGCCTGACGATGTTCCGCTGGATACGGTATTCGTCCGTTATTACCAGAAACACGCGATCAACACGCGCTCCAAAGACAATGCAAGGGGACACCTGCGGCTCTGGTCAGAATTTTGGGCTGGGGCAATGCTGTCGGACCTGTTCGATTCAGATCGTCAGGAGGCGTTTCTGGGCTTTCTCAGGGACGATCGTGGATTCTCTGACGGGTACATTCAGCGAATCCAAACAACCGGCAGAGCCGCTGTGAATTGGGCGCACAAAAAGCATCTGGTTCGCTCTGTACCCCATATCGAAGTCGTGACCTCAAATGCTACGCGTGATCGCATCCTGACAATGGATGAAAGTGCAGCGCTGTTTAATGCCACAGAAACGGATCATCTGCTGATGTACCTGATGCTGGCCTTCAACACTGCAGCAAGACCAGAAGCGATTCTGGAACTCACGCGCTCGCAGCTTGATTTCGATGCCCGCCTGATCGACTTCAATGTCGCAGGACGCAAACAGACGAAAAAATTCCGGCCGGTATTGCCAATGACAGAAACGATCCTGCCATGGCTTCGCAATGCGGGTCCCGGCTTTATGGTCGAATATCGTGGCAAGAAAGTCGGCAGCATCAAGACCGCGTTCAACAAAGCGCGGGATCGTGCTGGTCTGGGCAAAGATGTTGTCCCGTACACGATCCGGCATACCGTAGCGACTGAGCTTCGGAAAAGAGGCGTTCAGGGATGGGAGCTTGCCGGATTCATGGGACACAAGGCGCGAGGCTATGGCACGACCGAAAGGTATGCCAAATATGCACCGGATTACATGAGTGACGCTGCTCGCGCCATAGATGAGTTTTTTTCGCAGATGCAAAAACAGGTTGACCGGGGGCTTATTCCGATCAACCTGCGTACCAGTTGCGTATCACTTCGCAGTCGTGAAACTTCGCAAGTTACTGATTTATTGGAGCGGGAAAGGAGGCTCGAACTCCCGACCTCAACCTTGGCAAGGTTGCGCTCTACCAACTGAGCTATTCCCGCATTCCTGGCTTTTTTCCATGGCATCCAAGTTGCCGTGAAGGAATTGCCCTCAGAGGCCTTCCTTCCAGAATTCAGGCAACAAACCCAAATCCGAGGGCCGCAAAGTTTAGCCCGGGCAGCCCAAGAGTCAAGGGTTTATGACGAAAAACTGTCTTTGCTAATCCACGTTGTCGTGATCCGAATGCATCGATGGCCACGCCGCCCTGAGATAAATGAACATGGACCATAAGGTCAAGCCAGCAGCCAGTAACAGCAATGCGAAACCAGTGTGGTAAAGATCGATGCCAAAGAGCTTCTCCTGATACACCATAAACGCAATGCCGAACATCTGCAGCGTGGTCTTCACCTTGCCGGTCCATGAAACGGCTACATCGCCACGAGCACCAATGGTGGCCATCCATTCGCGTAGCGCTGATATCGTGATCTCGCGACCGATGATCAAAATGGCCACCATATCGACGTACCAACCCGGGTCGCCCTGCACCAGCAGCACAAGAACGATGGTAACCAGCAGCTTGTCGGCCACCGGATCGAGAAACGCGCCAAACCGGGAGATTTGGCCATAGTTTCGCGCTATGTAGCCGTCCAGGAGGTCAGTGACAGCAGCAATTCCGAACACAATGCCGGCGATTGGTCGCGCCTGCGGAGCTGGCCAATAGAAGCAAAGCACAATGACGGGAATCGCCGCGATTCGAATCATCGTCAAGATAGTGGCAAAGTTTATTTTCAATCTATTGTCCCGGCTTATCCAAAGCCATTGCTTAGCTTTCCGCGTGCAGGTCGTTGTAGATTCGCTCAGCCAGTGGACGGCTGATGCCGTGGACTTTGACGAGATCGTCAACCCCGGCCGCACGAACGCCCTGCAAGCCCCCAAATTGCCTGAGTAATTCCTGCCGCCGCCTTGGCCCAAGCCCGGCAATTTCCTCAAGTCTCGATGTTACTCTTGCCTTTCCCCTGCGCTGCCTGTGCCCGGTAATTGCGAAACGATGAGCCTCGTCCCGCAGTTGCTGTATCAGGTGCAGGGCCGGTGAATCCGATGGCAGTATAATGGGCGTTGATTTGCCTGCCAAGAAAAGTTGCTCCATTCCGGGCTTCCGTGAGCGGCCTTTGGCAACGCCGACCACATTCAGCCAGTCCAGCTCGAGCTCGCCAAGCACCTTCATCGCCGCGGCGAGTTGCCCCTTGCCACCATCGACAAAAAGCACATCGGGCATCGGCACTTCGCCCTTTTTGATGCGCGAGTAGCGTCGGTGCAAAACCTCGGACATCGCCGCATAATCGTCACCTGGCGCAGCGGGACTCAAATTGAATCGTCGATAGTCGCTCTTTAACGGACCTGCCTGGTTGAAAACGACGCAGGAACCGACGGTCGCCTCGCCAGAGGTATGACTGATATCGAAACACTCCAGGCGTTCGGGTGGTGTGTCGAGTTGCAGGACCTGGCCAAGCGCTTCGAATTGG
>Ga0209988_10001521_pt1 | contig 15094 bp, 14 predicted proteins | sample N075metaG_FD_183115 | JGI IMG/M metagenome (GOLD analysis project Ga0209988, IMG submission 183115) | Deep subsurface microbial communities from Kermadec Trench to uncover new lineages of life (NeLLi) - N075 metaG (SPAdes) (version 2) | ecosystem: Environmental > Aquatic > Marine > Ocean trench... | reverse complement strand
ATTTCCCAGTTTTCAAAGATGAGGTTTTTGTAGAAGACGTACAGGTAGAATAAGAATCTTTGTGCAGATTCAAGCCCATTTTTTTCTCCACTCCGGTATTTTGTTAAACGGCTAGAAACTCAGACCAACTAATTGCAATAACTTTCAGAGTTCTCTAATTCCTGTTGAGAATCGTAAATCGCTGTTTTTAAAAATTTTGCCTTTCGGAAATTTGAGCAAGAAATCGCAAGAGTCATACTAGCAATACTTTTTGATTTAAGTATGACAAAAACCGAACAAAATGCAAAAAATTAAAAACACAGTCACTCATTTACTATTTAAATATAATTCTTTCTAAACAATGCTTTAACTGTTGCGGGAATCGCTTTTATTTTCCGCCAAATTGAGTCGCCATGCAAAAAATCGTTAAAAACCCTTAAATCGGTCACTAATTTTTCGCTGTACTTGTACCACCAAATATTATTGTTCACAAAATCCTTATAAAATATCGTTAATAGCGACCTTACGAGTGGACGGTCTGTGTTGATATATTTTGGTTTCACGACTTCCATAACCCCCCAAGGCCCGTGACTAACACCTATACCACTGCTCTTGACGCCTGTGTAAGGAGCCTCCATTTGAGCAATATGGATCTGTAAATCATTGACGATCACGCTACCGCTGTGAATTTGGTTCGCAATTCTAACCCCCCTTTTTACATCTTGTGTCCAAACACTGGCCGAAAGTCCAAATGAAGAATCGTTTGCCAGAAAAATTGCCTCTTCTTCAGAGATAAACGGCATAATGGTAATGACGGGACCAAAAATCTCGTTCTTGATCACATCCATGTTTGAATTTACATTGGATAAAATTGTTGGACTAAAGGAAAGGTCGCCGTGATCCTTGTTCGGCTTTCCACCGATAAGCACCTTGGCCCCCTTCTCACACGCATCTTCAATGAAAGAGTTAATTTTTTTAAATTGCTTTTCATTAATGAGGCATGATACATCGACATCATTTTCAAGATCAGTCTTTGTCCTAAGCTCACGCGTCTTCTCAACCAGCTTCTCCGTGAATATTTCCAGAATCGATTCATGAATAAAAAGCCGCTCGACGGAAAGACATGTTTGCCCGGTATTAGAAAACGCGCCCCAGACCGCTGCGTTAACCGTTCGTTCAATGTTAGCATCTTCAAGAACAATCATTGGGTCGCTGCCACCCAATTCCATATTGACCGGCACCAAGTTATCAGCCGCCGCTTTGTATACTTTTCTCCCAACTGCCGTACTTCCGGTGAACATGATTTTGTCAAATTTTGATTTGACTAAAGCTTGTCCAACTTCAGACAATCCGGTCACAATACTCAAAATGTTCTTTGGCAGATAAGCACGATCGAATATCTCGCGAATTTTCAGTCCGGTCAGCGTCGTAAGTTCCGAGGGCTTGTGGATGACAGCGTTACCGGCTAAAATTGCCGGTATGATATGTTGCATCGCCAAAAGAAAAGGGAAATTCCATGGCGAAATAACCGCAATAACGCCTAGTGGTTCATATTTGACAAATCCTTTTCTCAATTTAAACAATGGATTTAAAGAACCCGTTCTATGGCTTTTTAAAAATTTCGGGATATTCTTTAAATAATACTTGAAGCAATCTAAAATCGGTAAAATCTCGCTCGAATACGCTTCAGCAAGAGGTTTACCTGTTTCTTGTGTGATGAGTTGAGCAACTTCATCTTGATAAAGATAAAATTGGCGGTAAGCCTTTTTGAAAAGTTCAAGACGAGTCTTGAGGGTTAAATCGGACCAAGTCTCAAAAGCAGACTTTGCCTTTTCGATTATTTCAGAAAGATCTTCCGGGTTCGTGGCTGAAAATTCTGATATAATTTTCCCGGTTCGTGGGTCGATGGAATATAAAGAATTCGATTCAACTTTTAAGGCCATATTTTGCGATTCCTGAACCAGAGAGAGATTTTCAATTCAAAACGAGAAACTTAACCATTTCATCGTCTAAAAACTTGCTGTGTTCATCGTTAATCGGATCCAGCCTGTGCTCGTTCATAAGCATTAACTGTTGACCAACCCAGGCCTTCCAGCACTTATCACACGTCTGCACCAGAACTTTTTGGCCCAGTTCATTGTTAAAAGGAGCTTCCTGTAATCCTTCTTTCTTGTGTTGACATCTCGAACATTTAATCTGTGCCATGTAAACCTCCAATCTATCTGGCTGAAAGTGTATAGCAAATCCGCCTTAAAGTCAAGCAAAAATCAAGGACCCCTACCCATGTAACAATTGTCAATGAACACGTTAACCAAATTTCATTGGCTTAAACTGTAACCTGATATATTGGCTATTCTTTAGCAAGTGATATGCCATAAATATCTTCAAATAATTAAACACCCCAAGACATTTAAAATCAACATGTTAAGATAGAAATTATTGAACGGGAGAGAAAAACAAAATGTAAAGTTCGTTTACGTTCGAAGCTGAGGCGAGAACTACGTTTACAGTAACTCCAAAAATTCAGCAAACAAAACAGTGCTTTTAAGAATATAAAAACCAATGTTTCAGCATGAGACAGTGTAATAAGCTACAACGCCGTTTTTTTGCGAATTCCGCTAAATAAACTCAGATGTTCAACACCAACTATCGGTCTAACCTTGAATAATTTTAGGTATTTAACTAGTTTGTAAAACAATATAAATACCGGGTGGCACAATAGTTGATTAATTTAAGGATACATTAAAAAAGCAAGGTAAACACCTTGCTCAAAATTGAATCCAAAGTTCTCCATCCACCCCTCCTTTCCCCAAACGGCGGAACATAAGTTTCGCCGTTTGGTTTTTACCGCTCTAAAATTCTTATCCCTCCATTGGTTGTGTGCAAAACGATTCTTCCGCCACCACCATTTATTTTACCTTTGAGTCTTCTCTTGCTGAATTTGCCCCTGACCTCAATGGGAAAATCAGTCCGAACCGAACCGTTCGTCGTTCTCGCTTCAACATCGGCTCGAAGATTTTCTGGAAAATACACCTTGATACTACCGTTTGTGGTTCGGAAACTCATCTCCACGTCTTCCTCAAATTCTACTAACTCCACATTGATGCCGCCATTCGTCGTTTTTGCCTTGATACTTCCTTTGGCCCCATGGACTTCTATGCCGCCATTGGTTGTCTTTACTCGAATACTTCCGGTAACGTCCGTAACCCCAACTTTACCATTGACCGTTGAGATATCAATCTTGGCCTCCTTTGGTACGAAAATCCGATATTTTACCTTTATACTGGCACGATTCCCAAAAAGTGAATTCCAAAAACCACCCCTACGTTTAGGATATTTGGTCCGAATTTTAAGGTAGTCTCTACCCTGTTCAATTTCAATTTTAACCCGTTCCATGATTTCCTCAGCCTGCCGTCGACTGCGAGCTTTAACCACCTTTTCCGCCTCGATCCGCACTTCATTTCTGTCCCAGGACTCGACATATACGCTGCCATTCGTATTATCAACAATCAACTCACTTCCTTTTTTGAATGAATAGGTTTCTTGAAATTTTTCTCGATGAGTCCCCGCAATTAAAGCAGTGGCCAGAAATAAATAACAGAAAATATGAAAGATTTTGATTCGCACAGGATTCACTCCGATTAATTAATAATTCTTTTTGAGGGTTATGTTTCCCTCCTCAGTGTAAACACTTAATCGTGCCAGGTTTTCACCAATGACACCCTCTAATTTTTCACCTTCGTCACCCCATCTTTTCACTGCAACAGGAAAATCTGTTCTGATCCTTCCCTCACGTGCCTGGAATCTAATCTGAGCATTAAAATCCCGGGGAACCCGAATGAAAATATCGCCTTCATCGGTACGCATCTTACACCTGCCATCAGGTAAAAGGGAAAAATTAGCCTCAATATCCCCTTCGTCCGACTGAAAATCGCCGTCCTTGATCACGAGTCCATTTAAAATAAAATTACCCTCGTCGCTTTCCAGATCAATCACTGCAAACTCACAGTTGCTCAATCGAACCGAGCCCTCGTCAATATTCACGTACAGCGTTGACGAAGCTCCCCGGACATTTTTGCATACCACATCACCTTCATCAATATCGACGTCGATTTTTGAAGATTCTAAGTTATTCAAAATAACATCGCCTTCGTCAAGCCGGAGTCTCAAACTGCCGGTAATTTCTGAAATTTCCACATTGCCCTCATCATTTTCTATCTTAAGATTAATTTCCCTGGGTACCTTCAACTCATAATCCACTTGATGCTCGGAGTGCCGGCGCCATTTATCAGAATGGAAAATATTCGAGAACCTAAAATGTTTCTGAACGTCAATTTCGCGAATGTAAAGACGGTTGTCGGAGTGCTCAATCTCAATTTCAAGATTTTCCATTATTTCTTCAGCTCGGCGACTATTCCTATCCCACACTCTCCGGGTTATTTTTAAATAGACTTCTTGTTTATCCCACGAGGAGATCTTTATAGTTCCCTCATCGCCAATGATTGTGATTGATCCGCCCGATTTCATTTTAAAGGTCTTTTCCTCTTCTGATTTTAGTTCCCCGCCAAGAAGGCTTTGGAAGAAAAACAGGGTGTAGGTCATTAACCAAAAAATATATTTTGCTTTCATTAAATTGTTCCTTAATAAATCGCCAACTTAGTTAAAATGTAGCTCCCCAAGTCCGGGACTCACGCGTAAACTAAGAGCGTTTTTAGCGTCGTCATAATTTCTACTATAATAGTATCTTCCGGACTTTCTAAAATTGCGAGGGACTTCAACGTCGGAAAAAAATAAAAACTTCGAAACGAAAAGTTTGACACCAACATCATCATCCGGTAAATAGATGGTTGTTTCGCCAATGTCCAAATCAACATCCGCGAGCGCTTCGTTTAGCATTCGACCGCGAAAATCAACTCTCATCTCCCCGATGCCGCCGTTTATTTCAGCTTCTTTGAAACGGGCGTTTCCCAGTCTGATGATTTTCGTTTCACCGACTTTCGTGTTAATCCTAAGATAGTCCATTTCTCGCTGATTCGGTTCAGAAAATTCTACTTGCACTTCACCGGCCCAAGTGGTCAAATCCAGACCAACCAAAGAAAGGCCACCTAAATCAATTTCGATCTCTCCAGCTTTTATTTTCGCTACCAAATCGATCTCAACGTCTGAAGGTAACTCCAGTAGAAATTCGGCCTCTAAATCTTTGTTATGGTTGTTCATCCAGCCCTTTATATCAAACTCTATATCCAATCGAGAACGTTTTCTGTCATAATCGTCATAAATTTTGAACTCATCTTCAGTGAAATAAATAGATAGCTGCACTTCTTTACTTCGAGAAAATTTTCTAATTTTTACTTTAGCCGCGTCGATATCAATGTTCACATGCAACACCTTGTCAGAATTAATTTCATATTTTTGCTTAAACCTTGCTGTTCCGTAGCGCTGCGCCAAAAGTGAATCAGAATAACCTAAAAGTAGACAACTCATAAAAGCAAAGATCATAAACCTGAACAGTTTTGTTAACATGTTTAATCTCCAGATAAACTCAAATTTAAAAATGACGATGGATTCTAAAAGACACATTAAGCCCGCCACCGTCCAGGCGACGGGCAAAGTTAACTCGCACATTTCCGTCTCGGTTTGCAACGGCAATCCCAATATCTGTTTTAAGGTCGGATAATTCGAAATTATCGAAATTAAAGGGTGATGATGTGTCCTGAGCAAACCAGGCCAACCCGGTATTTGCGAACAAAATATAGTGAAAATGATCAAGAAACCAAATATCGTCAAAGAGCCATTCGCCGTCTGTCCTGTATTCAGAATTAAACAACACCATTCGGTCGCCGGTGAACTCCTTGAAATTATAACCAGGCAAAGTAGAAACTCCACCCAAATCAAAAAGGAATTGCTGCGGAATATTTCCCCTGCTGGAGCCGACGCGAACCCTAAGATCAAGGTTTTCGGAGTAACTCAAGGACTGATATCTCCGCAAGTCGATGATATAACGATCGAAGTTAAAATCGCCGTTTAATTCCTGACCGGCAAACTGGCCGGCAAATTCGGCGGTACCATTTAAATACCAGCCACTTTCCGGAGTTCTGGCGTCGTAGCGGGTATCCAAATTAATACTGAAAGACAAACTGCGCATATTCCCTTCATCAATCAGGGGGTTCAATCTGAAGTCATGCCTTCCTCTGAACAACGACCAATTCGATGTATTGAACATATTCGAGTAATCATCATTTCTGTATTCTACTTTAATTTTAAAATCACGAGTCAATTCCTGAACAGCGAAAAAACTAAACCCGTTTCTGCGATAATAATCAAAAAAATCCTTCTTAACAAAAAGTGCATTTACGCTGTTTTCACTTTCCGACACCAACCATGCATCCTGAGTATCCGTAAAATCGTGATATTCGCCGCCCAAAAACAAATTGAGTGAACTCAAGGTGGAAAGTTGTCCGCCAATTTGGTAGCGTAAATCCTTATTCTCAAAACCATAACCAATTTCTCCGAAAGGCCTTAAGTGTCCCATCCGCCAATTATGGTAATGCTCCCGGGGCTCGCGGAAACCAATAAAACCCCCTTCCACTCTGTTGTACCTGAGAAGAAAATTGTCGAGATCGTCAACCGACCAGTAGTTTTGAAACGAAACCCCATGTCTGTAACGGCTGTCTCGCCGAAAAGAACTTCTGGAATAGTGCCTTGTTCTGCGGATCTCTCGGTTGGAATATCTGCTGTAGCTTCGCTGTAAACTTCTCGAAGAAATCTCCAATGCTTCGCCTTTAACCCAGGCACCTCTAGCTTGATCTACCCAGCCATCGACGCTAATCACATCGCCGTTTACATAGCCGCTCGATTTCACTCTGACATTGCCAAAAAGGACGACTGCGCTTCCTTCTATTTCGCCCCGGATCGTCAAATCGCCCCCGACTACAACAACGTGATAAGGCAACTTTTCTCTTTTTTTGATAACCTTGTTTCCAGAAAAGTACTTTATTTCCATCCAATGAGGATCATTCAAATACTTTTCTTTGACCCGGTCGAGGGTCTCTTGATCGATTCGGTCAAGGTCTAGTTGTGAAAAAAGATTGGCGGTAAAAAGCGTGGCAAAAAGAATCACAGTCATCAAGCCCGTTATTAATTTCATCATGCACCTCTAAAATTTAAGGGTTCAATAAAGACTGATAATCTTGCACAAACTGCATTGGAGGTACTGTATCAGACCGTTTCCTTGGTGAAATGTTGCGAAAAACTTTTAGAATAAATTGAAAAGGAAAGAACTTTTAAACCCAATAAAATTACTCTGTTTGATTACGGATACTATCCAGCAAAAGTTTCATATCTTCAGGTAGCTCCGAATCGAATCGCATGAATTCATTTTTGGCGGGGTGAGTAAACCCAATGACTTTTGCATGCAACGATTGTCGGTCCATCCGCAGAAGAAGCTCGCCGGCAAACTGGCGTTCATCGTTGGCTAAATTACCCAATTGTCTATTGCGGCCGCCATATTCGGCATCGCCGAAAACCGGGTGACCGAGATAGGAAAGATGAACTCTGATTTGGTGGGTTCGCCCGGTTTCCAAATTAAGTTTGACGAGAGAGTGTACCCAGTGGGTCTCCAAAACGTCATAATTCGTAATGGCCAACCTACCGGATAACTGCACTGTCATTCTTTTTCGATCTTTAGGGCTTCGTGCAATAAACGTTTCAATCTTACCCTTCCGCTTTTTAAATCTCCCCCAGCAGATCGCCTGATATTCCCGCTCCGTTTCCCTCTGCTTAAACTGATTGGAAAGACTTTGGTGAGCAGCATCGTTTTTTGCAACCACCATTAATCCGGATGTGTCTTTATCAAGCCGGTGAACGATTCCGGGTCGTTTTCGGCCTCCTACTGACGAGAGATCCCCGCAATAATAAAGCAGGGCATTCACCAGTGTGCCTGAATAATTGCCAAACGCCGGGTGGACAACCATTCCGGCAGCTTTATTTAAGACTAATAAATGCACATCTTCATATACAATATTTAACGGAATATTTTCGGGGAGGATATCAACCGGGGTCGGTTTTGGAACGCAGACCTCGACCTTTTCGCCGGGCAAAACAAGATGGCTGGCCTTGGCAGGCTGGCCATTTACCCTGACTAACTCTTCCTGGATGAGTTTTTGCAGACGCGCTCGTGAAACCGAAGCGATTTGCTGCGCTAAAAATTTATCAAGACGTTGTTTTCCCTGGTGAGACGGGACAACTACTTCAAAGTAATTTTCCTCTTGCATAAAGTTGTTGGGTGAATACAAAAATAAAAAGGAGGATTTAAGCTCTTTTTTCGGCGGCTACTTCTTTAGTTTCATCGGTCTGTTTGGAGCTTTTATCATATACCACAAAAACGATTAGGATCATCATTCCGACTGTCACGGCACTGTCCGCCACATTAAAAATCGGCCAACGGATAGTTCCAAAACCAATATCGACAAAATCGACTACTTTACCGTAAAGAAATCGATCAATCAAATTGCCGATAGCGCCCCCCAAAATCATTCCGAGTGCAGAGCGTACAGACATTTTTTCGTCTCGGGCCTTTAAAATATAAACAAAAATGATGACCGTTGCGATTACGGCAAACACGGTGAAAAAGGGTTGGCCGCCGACTTGAATTCCGAAAGCCATCCCGGGATTTTCGATATACGTCAGTCGTACCCAATCGCCAATTATATTATGGGGGACCCCGTATTCAAATGAATACCGCACCGCGAGCTTGGTTACTTGATCAAGAACAACAACAATTATAGAAATTAAAAAGACTTTCACGAGTAAACTCTAGTGTTAATAAAGCCAGTGAATTAACTGTCCGCCTTTTCCTTGCAGGGAACACATCTGGTCGCGGTCGGCACTGCTATTAATCTTTCCTGAGGAATAGGAGTTTCGCAATCACTACACTTTCCATAATCACCACTTTCAATTCTTCGCAAGGCTTGCTCAATGTGGTTGAGAAATTTCCCTTCTCGAGTCGCAAAAAAGAAGGCCTTTTCACGTTCCATGTTATCGGTTCCCACGTCCGCCATATGAAATGAATAAGCGGCATTTTCACCGGAAGCGTCTTTTAGGGTCGATGCCATTTCCCTGTCTTTTAATTGTCCTAAATCTTTGAGCATTTCGTCCCTCTTTTTGAAAAGCAGTTTCTTGAACTTTTCGAGTTCCTTCTTTGTCATTTATACCTCCGTTAATCTCAATTTCAATCTTTTACTAGACAACTTTTTCAATTCCGACTTCCGCTTTAGACCCGTTGATCTCCCAATTTTCCGTAACCGACGCTTTCTGAAACTCCGAAGATATGGATTCTGCTAAAGTCTCATTACAAATATAATCCGAACGCTGTTCAATAGCATCCAAGAGTTCGCCCGCGGTTTCATAGTAAATTCTAATACGATCTATTACATCAAAACCAGCGTTTTTGCGCATATTTTGAATGCGATTGACAAATTCTCGCGCTAAACCTTCAAGCCTGAGATCGTCCGTGATTCGAGTATCCAAGGCTATTGTTAATTCGTCATCAGCCTGAACAACATGACCCTCAGCACTCTGCGAAACAATTTCGAGATCGGTTAATTTTAGAGACATCTCCCGTTTTTCAATTTCAATCTTAATCTCACCGTCTTTTTCTAGCTCGGCGATTTCCTCTGCGCCAAAATCACGGATAAGGCTTGCTGCCGTCTTTGCATTTTTCCCGAAACGCGGGCCCAATTGCTTAAAAAGAGGCTTTGCTTTTTTTAAAGTCAACCCGGCTGCATCTGAAACAAACTCAATCTTCTTAATATTAAGCTCTTCCGTAACTAAACTTGCCATACTTTCGATATGATTCTGCGCGTTTTGATCCTTAGCAACTACGACAATTCTCGACAACGGTTGCCTCACTTTAATGGCTGATTCATTTCTCAGCGCCCGGCCAAGAAACACAACACGCCGGACCAAATCCATTCTCTCTTCTAAATCAGTATCTCGATAGATATGTTCGCGGGCATCTTTTTTTGGGTAGAAGGCCAAATGCACGCTCTCAACATGGGCATCGTCGTTTTGAATCAGATTCCGGTAAATTTCCTCCGAAATAAACGGCACGAAAGGCGCCAATAATTTAGATACAACAATCAAAACTTCATACAAGGTTTCGTAAGCAGCAAGCTTGTCATCTCCCATTTCGGATTTCCAAAACCGACGCCGACACCTGCGTACATACCAGTTGGAAAGATCATCGATGACAAATTCGGAAATCAACCGTGCGGCTTTGGTCATATCATAACGTGACAAATGATTTTCAATTTTCTCGACAAGTTTGTTTAAGGAGCTTAAAAGCCAGCGGTCAATTTCCGCGCGTTTTTCGACTCCGATTTTAGATTGTTCATATTTAAACTTATCGATATTCGCATAGGTTGTAAAGAATGAATAAACATTGACCAATGTGCCAAAGAACTTTCGAACGACCTCTTTCACGCCTTCGATATCAAATTTGGTGGGCACCCAGGGCGGGCTTACTGTGAGCAGATACCATCTAACCGCATCCGCACCATATGCATCAATAACCTTTTTAGGATCGACTGTATTTCCTTTCGACTTGGACATCTTCTGGCCAAATTTGTCTAAAATCAAATCATTGGAAATACACACCTTGTAGCATGGCTGCTCGAATAGCATTGTAGCAATCGCATGGAGCGAGTAGAACCAGCCGCGGGTCTGGTCAACTCCCTCGGCGATAAAGTCCGCTGGAAAGCTTCGTTCAAAAACATCTTTATTTTCAAAAGGATAGTGCCATTGGGCAATCGGCATGCTTCCGGAATCAAACCAGCAGTCGATAACCTCCGGAGTGCGGGTCATTCTCTTGCTGCATTGCGAGCACTTAATTTTAACTTCATCGATGTAGGGCTTATGCAGGTCATCGAATTCCGTTAAACCGGAAAGTTCTTTGAGTTCCGCAACGCTGCCGATGCAGTGTTCATGCTTGCATTGATCACAAACCCAAATGGGCAAAGGCGTCCCCCAATAACGATCTCTGGACAGAGACCAGTCGATATTATTTTTAAGCCACTCTCCAAACCGACCCTCGCCTACCTCCTTGGGATACCAGTCGACTTGCTCGTTATTTCTAATCAAACTTTCTTTCATGGCAGTCGTTCGGACAAACCACGATTTTCTCGCGAAGTAGAGAAGCGGCGAAGCACAGCGCCAGCAATGCGGATAACTGTGCAAATATGCTTCGGATTTGTAGAGCAACCCCCGGCTTTCCAGATCTTTGATAATTTCAGGATCGGCGGCTTTCACGAACTTCGACTTGAATAGCGTCACTTCATCAGTAAATTTGCCGCTCTGATCGACAGGCTGAAAGACTGGCAAATCGTACTTTAACCCGGCCTGGTAATCATCTTCACCAAAGGCCGGGGCTATGTGAACGATGCCGGTACCTTCCTCCGTTGAAACGAAATCTGCGAGTACGGTGTAGTAAAGCTTCCTGTCGGTTTCACAAAAGGTGAAGAGTGGCTGGTAATTTTTTCCCGCCAACTGTTTGCCGGTATAAGTCTCAACAATCCGGTAATCGCCCTCGAGCACTTCTAAACGCGCTTCTGCCAAAATCAAAAATTCGTCGGCGTATTTTACTTTAACATATTTAATTTCTGGGTTAAGCGCTAACGCCACATTCGAAATCAACGTCCAGGGGGTGGTCGTCCAAACGAGAAAAGAAGTGTTTTCTTCCTCTTTCATGCGCATGCGGACAAAGGCCGAGGGGTCTTCAACATCTTTGTAGCCCTGAGCAACTTCATGACTCGAAAGCGGTGTTTCACAGCGTGGACAGTAGGGAACGATTTTATGCCCGCGATAAATCAGTCCTTTTTTCCACAGCTCGCTTAGAATCCACCAGACTGATTCAATATAATTATTTTCATAGGTAATATATGGATTTTCAAGGTCAACCCAAAACGCAATTCGGCGGGTTAGTTCATCCCATTCACTCTTGTATTTCCAAACACTTTCCCGGCATTTTTTATTAAATTTATCAATGCCGTATTTCTCAATATCTTCTTTGCTGGAGAAACCCAACTCTTTTTCAACCTGAATTTCCACTGGCAGACCGTGTGTGTCCCATCCGGCTTTCCGTTCGACGCGATACCCTTCCATGGTTTTAAGGCGGCAAACAAGGTCTTTTATGGTGCGCCCAATGACGTGATGAATACCGGGCTTGCCATTGGCTGTTGGGGGGCCTTCATAGAAAACAAACGGCTTCTTAGCATCCCGACTTAGAATGCTTTTCTCGAAGATTTTATTTTTGTCCCAATAGACGAGGATTTCTTTCTCTAATTCAGGAAAGTTTAATTTTGTTGAAAGCTCTTTGTACATAATTAATACCTTAACTCACTTCCTCAGCATCTACTATGATCGATTTAGACAGCATCTTTACATCCTCTCGATCACTCGCTTCATCATCAATGTTAATTTGGGTTCAGCCTCTGCTGCTACTTTTAAGATCTTTTGGATATCAACGGGTTCCAATGCATCCGGGAAACAAGCGTCGGTTACAACTGAAAGGCCAAGGACACGCATCGAACTGTGCACAGCCACAATTACCTCAGGGATTGTAGACATACCCACCACGTCGGCGCCAATGGCACGCAAAAATCGATATTCAGCACGGGTTTCAAGACATGGACCGCTGACAGCAACATAAACGCCTTTTTGAATTTTAATCTTTTCCTCTAAAGCGATCTGTTCGGCCAGTGCAATTAACTCGTTTGTGTAAGGCTCAGACATATCGGGAAATCTAGGACCAAACGAATCATCGTTGACGCCAATTAATGGATTATCGCCAAAAAGGTTGATATGATCGACGATGATCATAATATCACCCGGAGTATATAAAGGATTCATGCCACCGCAGGCATTGGAAACAAGAAGTGTATCCGCTCCCATCTGCTTCATAACCCGCACCGGAAATGAAATCTGCTGCATTGAATAACCTTCATAATAATGAAAGCGGCCCTGCATCGCCATGACCGACTTGGAGGCAATTTTGCCAAAAATAAGACGCCCTGCATGGCTTTCCACCGTAGAAAGGGGAAAATGGGGGATCTGGTCGTAGGGAATAACAGCCTCTTGTTCAATTTCTTCAGCGAGTGCTCCCAAACCGGTACCTAAAATTATTCCTACTTCAGGCGTTATCTTTGTTTGCTCTTTTAGAAAACTGCCAGCCTGGTCAATTTTGGCTTTTAAGTCCTGCATTCTAATTCCTGTGTCGTTTATTCCAGGTGTCAAAAAATCAGTTGATCGGAAATGCGTGACTTTTTCTCTTCTGGTTCAATTCCTTGCTGTTCTTCACTCTGATCAACCGGTGGTTCTTGTAAATCCTCAGACTGAGTTTCATCTAAATCTACGGTTTTTATCGCTTCCGTTTCATCATTCGGTTCTTCCGGTAGAATGTCATCGACACTGCCGAATTCTATTTTTTCTTGCTCCAAGTTTTGTGGGGGTTCTTGTCGGTATTTGGGTTTAATCCGAGTGTTAGGGCGTTTCTTTTCTAATTTATCAAACCCCAGGTCATCCAACTCGAGAACACTGATTAGCTCAATTTGCGATTCCAATAAATGGCGCAGCCGGCGGGCAAACGAATCTTTTTGCGCCTTGATCAGCACCAGTTCATTCTTCATCTCCGCCAATTTGAGCTTCGCATGTTCCAGGATTTTTTCTGCTTCAACCTCGGCCTCCCGAACAGTCATATTTGCCTCCCGCCTGGAGGTCTCCCGAGATTCGGTAATCGATTCCTGGGCGTGCATTAACGTTGCTTTTAATGTTTTTTCAACTTCCTGATAATCTTGCAGTTGAGTCTTAAGGACGAGAACTTCATCCGCTAAATTATTTTTTTCTTGATTTAGGCTCTCTAATTCGTCTGCTACCATTTCCAAAAACGCATCGACTTCAATGGCATCATAGCCACGCATCGACTTCTTAAACTCTTGTTTCTTAATGTCTAATGGGGTGAGTTTCAAGTCAACCACCTCCTGGTAAGATTAGTTTGCAAAAAACAAGTTATGGCGAAACGCCGATTCAATACAACAACAAATTCCTTAAAATATGTAATCCCAAAATCAATATCATGGGAGAGAAATCAATTCCACTAATCGATGGAACAGCTTGTCTGATTTTCCTCAGCACCGGCTCTGTTATCTGAATTAGAAACTTAACAAATGGATTATGTGGATCGAAATTAATCCACGATAGAACCACTCTTACAATAACCGCTAAAATATAAAAATCAATAAGTGTATCTAATAAACTTATCATGATAGATCCCTAACCTCTTTCTCCGAAAATCGCAGTACCAATTCGTACCATCGTGGAACCCTCCTCGATGGCTACTTCATAATCGTTTGTCATGCCCATTGACAGAGCGCCAATTTCAACCCCGGCAATCTCTTGTTCGTTGACTCGACCCTTTAGATCGCGCAAAAGTTTGAACCACGGTCGAACATCCTCAGGATTGGGTAAAAATGCCCCTATGGTCATAAGTCCCTTTATTTCAAGATTTGAAAATGCCGAAATCTCTTCAATTGCACCAATGGTCACTTCCGGTTCAAGCCCAAACTTCGATTCTTCTCCGGAAGTATTTACCTGGATTAAAATTTCAACAGTTCTATCTAATTTTTCAGCCTGCGTTTGAATTTCACGCGCTAAATACACACTATCGACTGAGTGAATCATATCAGCGAATTGCAAAACACGCTTAACTTTATTGGTCTGCAGATGTCCGACGATATGCCAGTGAACTCCTTTGCCAACTTCCTGAAACTTCCGCCAGGCCTCCTGTACCCTGTTCTCGCCGACGACTCGAATCCCCGCCTCAATTGCTTCGTTGATTTGCTCCACATCCACTGTCTTTGTAACCGCCACGAGATCTACTTCTTCAGGATCGCGACCGCTCCTCAGACAGGCTTCCGCTATTTTCTTTCGAACAAATTGTACGTTTTCGCGAATTGACATCGTGAATATAAAAAGTAATAAATATACGTTTTTTTTGATGAAAAATCAATAGAAAAGTAGCGGATGAAATTTTTCGATTTTAAGATGCGGGAGTGATCGGTGG
>Ga0209988_10001520_pt1 | contig 15098 bp, 15 predicted proteins | sample N075metaG_FD_183115 | JGI IMG/M metagenome (GOLD analysis project Ga0209988, IMG submission 183115) | Deep subsurface microbial communities from Kermadec Trench to uncover new lineages of life (NeLLi) - N075 metaG (SPAdes) (version 2) | ecosystem: Environmental > Aquatic > Marine > Ocean trench... | reverse complement strand
GACGCCGACGATCTCGCCGAGATCGGCGCCCGCCGGATCCTCGACCCGGCAACCGATCAGGTCGTGAACGTAGTAACGTCCGCCCGCCAGCTCGGGCAGGTCCGCAGCCGCCACGGCGATCTCTTCACCGCGCAACGCTTCGGCCGCGTCTCGATCACCGACGCCGCCGAGCCGCACGACCCATCGGCTGCCATGAACACGAGATTCGGCCACCTCGCGCCAGCTTCCTGCCAGCCACAGGCGTGTTCCCGGCTCGAACTGCACGGACCCGGAATCAGCGGCGACGATGACGACCTCGCCGGCAAGCCCGTGCGGCCGCACGACGCGGCCGACAACCGCCGGATCCGACGGCGCTGGTCGGGCGGGAGCGCCGGCCACGAGCCTACTCGAGGATTTCCAGCAAAACGCGCTTGTTGTCCTTTGAACCGGCGGTTCCCAGCAAGGTGCGTATGGCGCGGGCGGTGCGACCCTGCTTGCCGATCACTTTTCCCAGGTCATCCGGGTCGACGCGCAACTCGACGACCGTCGTCTGTTCTCCTTCGACGACGCTGACCTGCACCTCGTCGGGATTGTCGACAAGCGCTCTGGCGATGTTACGGACTAGATCCTCGATCAACATGCAACAGCTCCCCTGTTGGCGATTTCGTGAGTGTGTGCGGGGGACCCGGAGCCTCAGCCGACCCCGGTGTGGGACGCACCGTCTGCGGTGCGTCTCGGGCTATTCCTTGGCTTGTTCGTCGTCCTCCTCGGCGACAGCGGTTTCGCCGGCCGGCTCGTCGGTCGTCGCTTCGGCTTCTTCTCCACCGGCGTCGTCAGCCGGTGTCGCCTCGGCCTCTACCTCGGGCTCGGGCGGCGGCGCGGCGGCGCGGGTCTTGGCCTGCTTGGCGGCCTCCCGCCGGCGCGACGGCGCCACCGGATGTTCGCTCTCCAGCACGCCCGACTCGACCTTCCTCATCAGGCTCTTGACCGTATCGGACGGCTGCGCGCCCTTCTTGATCCACGCCTTCGTCTTGTCGACGTCGAGGACGACCTTGGCCGGCTCGTAACGCGGGTGGTAATGACCCAGAATCTCGATAAAGGCACCGTCGCGCGCCGCCCGGCTGTCGGTTACGACGACCCGGTAGTGCGCGTCCTTCTTCGCTCCTGTTCTACGTAGATGAATCGAAAGCACGCTCTGTCTCCTCCTCGTGAAACGTTAGCTGGCGCCCGGACACGAAACGACGGTCCCTCATGGACCGAAACCCGCGCTCCGCATCATGCCGAGCGGGTTGCCCCGCTGGCGGCCGAGCTTCTTCATCAGCTTTCGGGCTGTGTTGAATTGTTTGAGCAACTGGTTGACGTCTTGCACGCGGGTACCGCTGCCTTTGGCGATGCGGCGGCGGCGCGACCCGTCGATGGTGTGTGAATGGCTGCGCTCCTGGGCCGTCATCGAATCGATGATGGCGCTGAAGCGTCGCATGTCGTCCTGCGCCGGAGCCAGGGCATTGCTGTCGATCCCCCGCCCCATCGGCAACATCTCGAGGAGCTTCGATATTGAGCCGATCTTGTTCATCTGCCGCATCTGCTGGCGAAAGTCCTCCAACGTGAAGGTCGCCTCGCGCAGGCGCTTCTCCATGCCCGCGGCCGTCTCGACATCCACGGCCTCCTGCGCTTTTTCGATCAGCGTCAGGATGTCCCCCATGCCGAGGATGCGCGAGGCGATACGGTCGGGGTGGAACGGCTCGAGATCTTCGTAGCGCTCGCCGACGCCGACGTAGAGCACCGGCAAGCCGGTCACCGCGACGATCGACATCGCCACGCCGCCGCGGGCGTCGCCGTCGAGCTTGGTGAGCACCGTGCCGGTGAGCGGCAAACGGTCGTTAAACACGCTCACGGTGTTGACCGCGTCCTGCCCGGCGAGGGAGTCCGCGACGTAGACGACGTCGCCGGGGCTCAGGGCTTCGACCAGCGCGGCGGCCTCGTCCATCATCGGTCCATCGACGTGCAGCCGACCCGCGGTGTCGAGGACGAGGACGTCGTGGCCGTTGACCCGTGCCGCCTCCACCGCCTGCCGCGCCAGATCGATAGCGTCGTCGCCATCGCCGTCGAAGGCCGGGAGCGAGGCGCTCGCCGCCATCTGGGCGAGCTGCTCGCGCGCCGCCGGACGATGAACGTCAACCGAGGCGAGCAACGGCGAGTGGCCGCTGCGCCGTAGCTGGTGACCCAACTTGGCCGCGGTCGTCGTCTTGCCGGCACCCTGCAGGCCAACGAGCATGACGACATGGGGCGCACCGCCCTCGAGCCGCAGCGCAACCCGGGCGCCGCCGAGCAACTTCACCATCTCCTCGTGAACAACCTTGACGACCTGCTGGCCGGGGCTCAGCGAGTCGAGCACCTCCTGCCCCTGGGCGCGCTCGCGAACGGCCGCGAGGAAGTCCTTGACGACGCCGAAGTTAACGTCGGCTTCGAGCAACGCCATGCGCAAGTCGCGCAGCGCTTCGCCGAGGCTCTCCTCGTCGACGCGCACCACGCCCCGCATCATGCTCAGCGTCGTCTGCAGGCGTTGGCTGATCTGCTCGAACATGTCGTCTTTCGGCGCCGGCGCCCGGGTCAGACCGACTTCAGGTCGTGCCCGAGCTTCCGTTTCTTGGTCTCGAGATAGCGGCGTGTTGTTTCGGTCGGCTCGATCTCGATGGGGACGCGCTCGACGATCTCCAGGCCGTAGCCGGAAAGACCGACGAATTTGCGCGGGTTGTTGGTCATGATCTTGAGCTTGGAGGCGCCCAGGTCGGTGAGGATCTGCGCGCCGATGCCGTAGTCGCGCTGATCGGCCGGGAAGCCGAGGGCCTCGTTAGCTTCGACCGTGTCGGCGCCCTCATCCTGGAGCTCGTAGGCCCGCAACTTGTGGACGAGGCCGATGCCGCGCCCTTCCTGCCGCAGATACACGATGATGCCGCGGCCCTCGTCGGCGATCCGCTGCATCGCCGTTTCCAATTGCGAGCCGCAGTCGCAGCGCGCCGAGAAGAAGGCGTCACCGGTGAGACATTCGGAGTGCACCCGAATCAACACCGGCTCGCCGTCGGCGACATCGCCCATGACGAGGGCGACGTGGATCTTGTTGTCGAACTCGTTTTCGTAAGCATGCAAAGTGAAGTCACCGAAGCGGGTCGGCAGGTTCGGCGACGCCACGCGTTTTACGAAACGCTCGGTGCTGAGCCTGTAGCGGATCAAATCGGCGATGTTGATGACCTTCATCCCGTGCTCGGCGGCGAACTCAATGAGCTCCGGAACCCGGGCCATCGTGCCGTCATCGTTCATGATCTCGCAGATCACGCCGGCCGGATACAGGCCGGCCATGCGGGCGAGGTCGACCGCCGCCTCGGTCTGGCCGGCGCGGCGCAGCACGCCGCCGGATTCGGCGCGTAGCGGAAACATATGGCCGGGCCGGGCGAGATCCCCGGGCAGCGTGTCGGGATCGATCGCGGCGCGCACCGTGGCGGCGCGGTCAGCGGCCGAGATACCGGTGGAGACGTCCTTTGTTGCTTCGATCGAAACGCAAAACGCGGTGTTGAACTGCGACGAGTTGTCCTCGACCATCAGGGGGACCTGCAGGGCATCGAGCCGCTCGCGTGTCATCGGCAAGCAAATCAGCCCGCGGCCGTGCTTGGCCATGAAGTTGATCGCCTCCGGGGTGATCTTGTCGGCGGCGATCGTCAGGTCGCCTTCGTTCTCGCGATCCTCGTCGTCGACGACGATCACCATGCGACCCCGCCGGATATCCTCGACCGCATCTTTGATCTTGTCGAAGCTCATTTCTTTTCCCCCGAGATGGCGACGATCGACTCGGCCGCCGGCACCTGCAGATGGCCTTCGAGCATCCGGGCGACGTACTTGCCGAGGATGTCGACTTCCACGTTCATCGCCTCGGCGCGCTTGTCCGAGATCAGGTTCGTATGCTCCAGGGTGTGCGGAACGAGCTGGACGTCGAACCAATCCCCATCGAGGTCGGCGATGGTCAAGGAAACCCCGTTGATCGCGATCGAGCCCTTCGCCACCAGATACCGACCCAATCCCGCCGGCAGCTCGAATCGAAGGCGCACGAAGTCGCCCTCTTGCCGCTGGAACCGCTGCCTGGTCACGGCGTCGACGTGCCCCTGCACGAAGTGCCCACCGAGCCGCGCGTTGGCCGCCAACGGACGCTCGAGGTTCACGCTCGTACCCTCCTCGTAAAACGACTGGTTGGTGCAAGCGATGGTCTCCGGCGAGACTTCGACGACGAATTCGGTACCGTCGATCTCGATCGCCGTCAGGCACACACCGTCCACCGCGACGCTGTCGCCGGGCGCTAGACCCGGGGCGACGGCGGTGGTAGCGATGCGCAGGAGCGAGCCGTGCAGCCCACGCTCGATGCGCGTAACAGTACCTATCTCTTCGACCAGGCCGGTAAACATTCGTGCGTTTCTGGTTTGAACCGTGTTGAAGGCTGCTTTTCGACGCCAGCAGGGTGGTGAAGAACCCCCGCGGGGACTCTTCAGCACCCTGCTAGAGCGGCGGCTCCGGGGCTTGAAGATATCCCTCGACCGCCCAATCGTCACCCAACTGGAAGTGTCTCACGTGACGGAGGCGCGGCGCCGCCGCGAGCTCGTCGATGCCCTCGCCTCCCCAAAGCGACAAGGCGGCGGAGCCGCCGATCAAAAGAGGCGCGTAGACGAGGAAGAGCTTGCCTATTATACCAGCCTCGAATGCGCTGGTAAGCACGCCGCTGCCCCCCTCCAGCAACAACGACATGACCTCGCGCGCCGCCAGCTCGGCGAGGATGTCGTCCCACGAAAGCCCGTTGTCGCCGTGGTGTACCCGGACCACCTCGGCGCCCGCCACGACCAGCTCGGCCTCGGCACCGGCAGCGGCATCCGGCCCGCAGAACAGCAGCACCCGGCCGCTGCTCTCGCCCAGCAGCTTGGCGGTCGGCGGCGTGCGCAGGTTGGTGTCGAGCACGACCCGGTAGCGTGGCCCGGCGACGTTGTCGTCGCGCGCCGTAAGGCGGGGGTCGTCGTCGAGCAGGGTGCCGATGCCGACCGCGATCGCATCGTTTTCGGCACGCAGCTGGCGCGCCCGCCGGCGGGCAATCTCACCGGTTATCCACTGCGATTCGCGGCTCCGCGTCGCCAAGCGCCCATCGAGAGAGATCGCCGCCTTGGCCGTGACGAACGGCACGCCGCGGGTCTTGTACGACAGATAGGCCTCGTTGAGCCGCGCCGCTTCCTCGGCGAGCTCGCCGACGTCGACCTGGATGCCACCGGCGCGCAACGCCTCCACCCCGCCGCCGGAAACCCGAGGGTCCGGATCCAGGGTGCAAACGACGACCCTCGCGATGCCCGCCTGCAGCACGCTGTCGACGCACGGCGGCGTACGCCCCTGGTGGATGCAAGGCTCGATGTTGACGTAGAGCGTGGCGCCGCGCGCCCCGTCGCCGGCCTCGTCGAGGGCAACGCGCTCGGCATGGGGGTCGCCCGGACACCGGTGGATCCCGCGCCCAACCACCTCGTCATCGCGCACCACGACGGCGCCGACCATGGGATTCGGGCTCGTCGCACCGCGCGCCTGTGACGCCAAACGGATGCACTCTTCGAGGTGCCGGCGGTCCCCCACTTCCACCTATTGATCCGCGCCGAGGAGGCCGTCGACGTAGGCCTCGGCGTCGAACGGTGCGAGGTCGTCGATTCCCTCGCCGGTGCCGACGAACCGAATCGGCAGGTCCAGTGTCTCGGCGATTGAAAGAGCAACGCCTCCCTTGGCGCTGCCGTCGAGCTTGGCGAGGATCAGGCCGGTGAGCCCCGCGTGTCGCAAGAACTCCTCGGCCTGGCGTAACCCGTTCTGCCCGGTGGTCGCATCGAGCACCAACCAGACTTCGTCGGGCGCTCCCTCGATGACCTTTGCGGCCGACCTGTGGATCTTCGCGAGCTCCGCCATGAGGTTGTCCTTGGTATGCAAGCGGCCCGCGGTGTCGATCAAGACGACGTCGACGCCACGAGAACGACCCGCTTCGCACGTATCGTAGACGACCGCCGCGGGATCGCCACCCGGCTGGTGGGCGATGACCGGAACATCGAGCCGCTCACCCCACACCTCGAGCTGCTCGACGGCGGCGGCGCGAAAGGTGTCGGCGGCGCCGAACATGACGCTGCGCCCCTGCGCAATATAGCGGGCGCCAAGCTTCGCGGCGCTCGTCGTTTTGCCCGAACCGTTGACGCCGACGAGCACAATCACCTGTGGCCGGCCGTCGGGCAGGCCATCGCGCTCGGTTGGGCCATTGCCCGCCGCCGTGCTCCTTGTCAGCGTCTCCAGCATCGCGGCACGCAACCGCTGACGTGGACTCTCGTCGTCAACCGGCGCCCGGCGTAGGTTTTCTACCAGACGGAGCGCCACCGTCGGGCCGACATCGGCGCCGATCAGCGCCTCCTCGAGCGCCTCGAGCGTGTCTTCATCGGGCTTGTGAGACGGGACGATGCGCCGCAAGGCTTCGGCCAAGCGAGCCCGCGTGCGACCGAGCGAGCGGCCCAGGGCGCCGACCAAATTGGGCTACTGCAGCCGCGACAGGGCTGCTTGCGCCCTCTCGCTGGCCTCCGTCCCCGGCGCCAGCTCAACCACCTTGCCCAGGTGCCGCCGCGCCGCCGGGACCTGAGACAGATCGCGGTACGTCATCCCGAGCTCGAGGTGCGCCTCAACGTTCAACTCGTCGAGCTCGACCACCTTGATGAACGCCGCAATGGCCTCCTGGATGCGATCAAGCTCCCGCAGCACTTTGCCGAGCTGGATGTGAACCGGCACGTACAACTGATCGGTATCGGCAACTGCGGCAGCGGCGGTGGAGAGATGCTCGAGCGCCGCCGTCGGGTTACCCACCTCGAGGTAGACGTTGCCCAGGTTCAAGCGCACGCGGGCCTTGGACACGGGTGGATACACCGGATCGCGCAACGCCGTGAGAAACTCGCGCAACGCCCCGTCGAGGTCACCCTCCGTGTAGCGCAGCAAACCAAGGTAGTTGCGCGCCTCAGAGAGCCCTGGATTTCGGGACAGCGCCTTCATCAAGGATTCCTCGGCCTTGCCGAACTGGTGGGTCAGGAACTCCGCCACGCCGAGCCACATATAGGTCTCGCCGTTCTCCGGGTAGAGGTCGACCGACCGCTCGAGCAAGGGAATCGCCTCGTAGGGCTGGTTGTCCTCGATGTAGAGGATCGCCAGCATTTGCAGGTCACGCGGGTCGACGTCGTCCGGATTCTGCGGCGGAGCCAAGAGCCCGGCGGGTCCGAGCATCCCGCCGGCCGCGCTCGCGGTGCCGATGGTGATCGCCGATACGCAGAGAAACACAGTCCAGCACAGAGCATGCCTTGAGTAATGCATGGGCCAGATCGTAGCACGCCAGATGCCATTCCCGAGAGGGGTTGAGGCCGCATATCTCAACGCCACTCGGTGTCGTGCAGGCACGAAGAAGGGCGTTGAGGTATGCGGGCCGGCTACTCTTCGACCAAAGCCCGGGCCATCAGATCCTCGATCGCCGCCCGCGGCGGCTTATCCTCGTGCAGGATCGCGTAGACCTCGTCGGTGATCGGCATCTGCACACCCAGCCGGCGACCCAGATGGGACGCGGCCGCGGTCGTCTCGACGCCTTCGGCGACCATCTGCATGTTGCCGACGATGTCGTCGAGGCTGCGGCCCTTGCCGAGCTCGACGCCGACGTGGCGGTTTCGACTCAACTTTCCGGTGCAGGTCAGCACCAGGTCGCCGAGACCGGCCAACCCCATCAAAGTGGCCGGCATCGCGCCGCGGGCGACCGCCAAAGCGGTCAACTCCTTGAGGCCCCGGGTGATCAGGGCGGCGCGCGAGTTGGTGCCGAAACCGAGCCCGTCGGCGATCCCGGTGGCGATGGCGATGACGTTCTTGAGCGCCCCGCCGTGCTCGACGCCGATGATGTCGGCGTTGCGGTAGGCCCGCAACGGGCCGTGGCTCAGGCAGGTCTGGACCCTCTCGGCCGCCGCCAGGTCGACGCACGCCACGGTTACCGCTGTCGGGTGCCCTTCGACGAGCTCGGCCGCAAACGAGGGGCCTGACAGAGCCACGATCGAGTGTTGCGTCCCGCCGGTGTAGTCGGCGAGCACCTCGCTCATCCGCAGCCCGGTGTCGTCCTCCAGGCCCTTGGTCGCCGAAACCAGGCGCGCCCCGGGCGGGAAGGCGGAGCCGATCTCGTCCCAGACCGAGCGCAGGTAACGCGACGGGATGGCGCTGATCACCAGGTCGGCCTCTGCCATGCTCGCTTCGGCGTCGGCACTGATGACAAGAGATGCCGGCAGCTCGCAGCCCGGCAGATAGTCGGCATTCTCGCGGCTGCGGCTCATGGCATCGGCGGCCACCTGCCGCCGCGCCCACAAGGTGACATCGTGGCCGCCCGCGCAGGCATGAACCGCCAGAGCGGTGCCCCACGATCCGGCGCCGAGGACCGCGATCGTCCACCGATCTCGGGGCTCCACATTGGTTGCAGCCGCGCCCACCATCACCTCCGTCCGATCGCTGCAATGCTCATGATCGTACCCCTGCGTCCGATCGCCGCGATGCTCATGATCGTGCCCCTCCGAGCTTCGCTTCCTCGCCCCGCATGAGGCGTCCGATATTCTCCCGGTGCCGCCAGAAGATGAGGAGCGCCGCCAGCGCCGCGGCCGCGACCGAGTAGCCGGGCTCGCCGCGCCACCACGCGGTGAGCACCAACGCCGTCGCAGCGAGCAAAGACGCCAGCGACATCATACGGCCGGCCGCGAGAGCAACCACCAAGACGCCGATCCCGACCGCCGTCGGCACGGGTAGGAGCAGGCCGAACGCCCCCAACAGCGTGGCAACCCCTTTGCCGCCGCGCAAACCGAGCCACGGCGTATAGCAATGCCCGAGCACGGCGCCCAGAGCGCCTGCCGCGGCCCAAGCCGGCTGCGGGTTGGCCAACACGGTGGCGCCCACATACGCGGCGAGGAAGGTGCCGACGGCGCCCTTCGTAGCATCGAGAAAAAGGGTGACGACGCCGCCACCGACACCGAGCGCCCGGCTGACGTTGGTGGCGCCGATGTTGCCGCTGCCGGTTTGGCGAACGTCGTCGCCGGTCTTCAGGCGCACGATCAGGTAGCCGAAGGGAATACTGCCGACGGCGAAGCCGATCAACACACCCCCGACGATCGGAATGATGTCGTTGCGAGCCGCCTGGAACAGATCAATCATCGGCGCCATCGTCCGATCCGGCGAGCCGCCGGCGCACGAGGCCCAGCACGGCGCCGACCGCGGCGGCGCGCACGGCGGCGCGGTCACCCTCGAAGTCCCAGCGCCGCGAGACGGTCGCGCGATGGTCGGCAACGGCCCCGAAAACGCGTCCCACGGCGTCGTCGGGGCCGTGTTCGGGGTCCGGGCCGGCGGAGGGGCCGGCCCAGCCGGTCACCGCGACGCCGTAGGTCGCCCCCGATCGGGCGCTGATCGCCGCGGCGAGCGCTTCGGTCGTGGTCGCGGAAACCGTGCCGTGCTCCGCGAGAAACTCGGGATCGATGCCGGCGAGCTCGACCTTCGCTGCGGCGGTGTACACCACAACGCCGCCCCAAAAGAAGTCGGAAGAGCCGGGTACGAGCGTCAGCGTCGCCGCAACCAGGCCGGCTGTGCAGCTTTCCGCCGTGGCGACGGTCTCGCCCCGCTCGACCAGGATGCCACCCACCTCTTCGGCGAGGCGGCGGAGGTCGTTCGCGGTCGGGTGGCTCACATCCCCGACGCCCAGAGGATCGCGCGGACCGTCACCTGGGTGTAGATCGCGGCGACGACGTCATCGGCCATGATGCCGACGCCGCCGTGCAGACTCTCGAAGCGGCGCGCCGGAAAGGGCTTCCAGATATCGAAGATGCGGAAAAAGAAAAACGCCAGGACCCAACCCGCAACGCCCTGGATCGCCACCATCGACAGCCACATCGCCGCCCACTCATCGACGACGACCGCCGACGGGTCGTCGCCCCCCAATCCCTGCGCCGCGATCTCGGCCGCGATCGTGCCGAGCACCGTCAACACGATGCCGGCGGCGAGCTGCCACTTCCAATCGAGGGGTGCGAGCAGCGGGATGAATGACACCAGGCCGAGCAACGCCCCCCAGGTGCCGGGCGCGGGCCAGAGAAAACCGGCGCCGAAGCCGGTCGCCAGCAGGCGGGAGGCCTGCTCCAGCGGGCTCCGGGTCACGGCGTGAGCCGTCCCAGCAACCTCGGGAAAGGGATCGTCTCGCGCAGGTGCGGCACACCGGTGATCCAGGCGACGACGCGCTCGAGCCCCATGCCGAAGCCCGAGTGCGGCACCGAGCCATAGCGCCGCAGGTCGAGGTACCACTGGTAGTGCTCCTCGTCGAGGCCGTGCTCGCGGATGCGGGACAGCAGCAGGTCGTAGTCATCGATTCGCTGGCTGCCGCCGACGATCTCGCCGTATCCCTCGGGCGCGATCATGTCCATGGCGAGCGCCAGCTCGGGACGCTCCGGGTCGGGCTCCATGTAGAACGCCTTGATCGCGGTCGGGAATCGATGCACCAGCACGGGCCGGTCGAAGGCCTCCGAGATGATCGTCTCGTGGCCGCCGCCGAAGTCCGAGCCCCATTCAAAATCCTCGCCCGCCTGTTTCAGAATCTCGACCGCCTCATCGTAGTGGATGCGCGGAAACGGTTTCACGACGCGCTCCAGCGCCGTGGTGTCGCGCTCGAGGACCTCGAGCTCGTCCTTGCACTCCACCAGTGCCGTCTGCACCACGTGCGAGATGAAATCCTCCGCCAACTCCATGGCGTCATCGAGGGTCGCGTAGGCAACCTCCGGCTCCAGCATCCAGAACTCGATGAGGTGCCGGCGGGTCTTGGACTTCTCGGCGCGGAAGGTCGGCCCGAAGCAGTAGACGCGACCGTGCGCCACGCAGGCCGGCTCCAGATAGAGCTGCCCGCTCTGCGTCAGAAACGCGGTCTCGCCGAAGTAGTCGGTGGAAAACAGCGTCGTCGTTCCCTCGACCGACGTCGGCGTCAGGATCGGGCTGTCGATGAGCACGAAGCCGCGGTCGTGATAGTACGACCGGCAAATGTGGACCACCTTGCTGCGCACCCGCAGAAGCGCGTGCTGGCGCTTCGAGCGCAGCCATAAGTGCCGATGATCCATCAGAAATTCGATCCCGTGCTCCTTCGGGCTGATGGGATACTCGGCCGCCATGTGGACGACCTCGACACGCTCGGCACCGAGCTCGAAGCCGCTCGGGGCGCGGGCGTCGGCACGTACCGTGCCGGTCACGATCACCGATGACTCCTGCGTAACTTCCCCGATCAGATCCCACGAGGCGTCGTCGACGTCCTGGGGCGTGGCCACCGCCTGCACGGTGCCGGTGCCGTCGCGTAGCTGCAGAAAAGCGATCTTGCCGCTCGACCGCTTCTTGTACAGCCAGCCGCGCACGGTGACCGTTTTGCCCTCGTACTCGCCGAGGTCTTCAATGTAGATCGGTTCAGCCATGATGACGAGCGATCGTACCATCAGCTGCCCTGGCCGGGTGCTGACCACAACGACGACAGTCAACGCGAGCGTTCGCGTTCTTGACATGTCGCCTCTCCTTTCTGAGAGGTTGAGTTGGACATATCAAGAACCGGGGCGCGGCCGGCGCGCGGACAGGATCAAGGGGTACTTACCGCAGGACGGTTTCGGCGCAGGTAATCAACGACTCTGGCTAGCTGTTCTATCCGCCCCAGGTCGCCACTTTGCTGGGTGGCGAAGGAAACACCGCCGCGCTACCTAGCCGCTTCGATCTTCTGGAGAATCTCCAGCGACTGGCGACCGGGCCGCGATGGCAGATCGGCGAGATCCTGGAATACTTCGATCGCTTCCGGAGTCCGACCCCTGCGGAGCAGGAGATTCCCAAGATACCAGAGGCAAGACGATGCAACGTCATCTTCGGTACGGGCCGTCGCCGCACCCTCCTCGAGAAGCCTTCCCGTGCGAGCGCTGTCGTCTCCGACGAGATAGCGGGCGATCCCCAAGTACGCCGCCACGAGTCGTGACAACGGGTCATCTTGACGGAGTTGTTCGAGGTCGCGCACTGCCGCTGCGTAGTCGCCAGCGGCGAGTTTTTCGCCAGCGGCTAGCAGTCGCGGTTCTATCGGGGCCACACCTGGAATATTGCCCATCGGCGTGGGGCTCCCGAGGTGGAATCGGACAATGAAGACAGGTATCGGTTCGGTTGTGGCCAGCGCGGCGAGCTGTTCTTCAACCCCGGGTTCATCGACGACGAACGTTTGCAGAAGGACGGCGAGAGCTGCCAAGAGAATGACGCTGGCCGCCACCGCCGCGATCCACATGTGTTTGGCAGTCTCCGCCCTCCCCCGCGATGCTGCCCGAGTCGTCAGCATCAGCATTCCCGCCAACTTGTCGCCGCACTCGGAGCAGGTACGACAATGCTGGAGGAGAAGCTTCTCCCCCTCCGGGCCGTGACCTCGAACGAACGACCTCAGATCGTCCAGCGTGAAATGGCCGCCACTCATCCCGTAGAGCTTCCTGCACGCGCCCATGAACCGTTGCAGCCGAGACTCCTTGGACGCCGGCGATCTCCCGGAGCATGAGCCCCGGGTCTCTCAATAGATACAACCCAATTGCCGCTCGAGTTTTCAGTTCCATCTTCTCGAGGGCGGTGCCGTTCGCTCCGTATGAGATCGAGAAATGGAGTACGAATGGACAGCTGGAGCGAGTCTTGCGGCGCGAGGCTGCTTGGTTTCCCGCCCGAACCGAGGAATTTGGGCCGACAGTCAGAGCCATTCGAGAGGGTGGGGACGGTTATCTGTGGGTTTCCATAGTCGTCCCCAGCGACAAATGGAGTGTCGATCGGATTCAAGGCCCGATGGACCTCCGGAAATGCTTGACACAGTGGTCGAGGTGCTCGATCCGCGCACCGGACGCTTAGTCAGTTCCCTCAGGACCGATCACGTATTTTTCTGGTGGGCGGGAGACATGTTGTACAGCTACGGAGAGGAGGACGACGGAAACCTGTTTATCGACGTTTGGAGATTGAGCAATGACGAATTGCCGAGTCGCTGCACTTGGCCTTGGACTCGCCGTGGCGCTTATGACGGCGAGTACCATTGTTGTCGCTGCGCCGATGGCGTCAGCGGACCTCATGGCATCGAAGCTCCCGAGGAGCATCGTAGAGGTCCGCGGCGCCTGATTCGCTGACTGTGGCAGCCCGCCGGCGCCGACACTCCTGGCGCCGCGTTCCCGTGCCGCGAACAACCTCAGAGACGGTCGAAAGCAGCAAGCTCGGCCAGCAGGTCGTCCCACCCGAGCCCGGCGATGGCGCGCTTTGCGTGGCCCCACGTGCGACGCGCAAAGGTGGCGTACTCGTGTCGACCGGCGACGCTCACCTGGTAGCCGAAGGTTCCGAGCGCCTTGAGGGAACGCTGCGCCGCGGTCAGCGCGAGCCCCTGACGAGCGTCGGCGGGTAGCGAAGCCGGCTCCCGCGGCACATCCGCCACCGCGCTGGTCCCGATGCTGGTTCTAGCGCCGGCCCAGAAGGTCTCGATCGCCGCCGCCCTCGCGGTGCTCGGCACGTCGCGGTAGTCGTCCCCCAGCAAGGACACCAGGTCGTAGAACAGCGGCCCTTCCATGGCGTCCTGGAAGTCCACGACCATCAGCTCGCCGCCGACCAAGAGGTTGCGTGAGTGGTAGTCGCGGTGGCACATGCGGCGCGGTAGCTGCGCCACGGCGGCGGCGAGGCGCTCGAAGGCGTCGTCGCGACGCGGCGATGGCTCGGCCCCGAGCCAGCCGCGCAGGGCGTGCTCCTCGCTGAACGCCAGCTCGTTTCGCAAGCGCTCGGCATCCAATCGCCAGTCCGGGTTCGGACCTTGCTCTTCGAGACCGTGCGCCTGCAACGCCAGGATCGCCCGTGTTGCCTCGATGTAGCGGTCGGTCAGTTCAGCGGTCTCGGCGTGCTCGGAGAGAAGCAGGTCACCACCGTCTTCGACGATCAAGGCCCGCGTCGTGGCGCCGTAGATCCGCGGCACTCGGACACCGGCAGCCAGAAACCAGCGCGCGGCACGCTCGTACCCGGCAACGGCGTCGGCATCGTCGCTTTCGTAGAGAACCAAGACGACCGCTGCCGGCGTCGGGCTCCGGGTCCGGGCCGGGGTCGCCCCGGGGTGCGGCGTGACCCTCTCGGCGTCCGAGATACGCCTCCCGGGGTCCCGGATGCCCCTATCGTGATCCGGCGTGATCCTGTAGAAGCGTCGAAGCGAAGCATGCAGACGCAGGCGCACGGCACCCCGCACGGGCCACGGGAACGGCAAACCGTCGATGCCAGCCACGTCGCGCAACTCATTCCACGCGTTGCCGCGCTCCGCACTCATCCCGTCTGCCCGACCGCCTCGGGCGCGATGACCTCGTCGACACGCCGCGCACCGGCTGGAACCACGGCATCTTCGAGAACGATGCAGCGCTCGACATGCGCTCCCGTACCGATCCAGGCGCGTTTCATCAGCACGCTGTCTCGCACCGTTGCACCGTAGCCGACGTAGGCGCGCTTGCCCGCGATCACGCCTTCGATCAGCGACGCTTCTTCCAATTCGACCTGCTGGTCGAGCATGAACGGGGGACGCATCCCGGCGCGCGACCGGCCCACCGGCGCGCGCACGTAGCCGCCCGGCGCGATCCGCCGGTAGCCCTTGAAGGCGAGCGGGAAGTCCTCGCGTCGCAGGGCTTCGAGCTGGCAGGAGAGATAACGCGCCGGCGTTCCGATCTCATACCAGCTACCGGGAACCACGACGCCGTGCAACGGCAATCGCTCTTCGAGCAAACGACCGTAGATCGGATCGACGAGGCCGCAAAACCTGTCCTCGGGAACCAGCTCCAGGACCTCGCGCTCGACGATATGGATGCCCGTAAAGCACCCCGCGACGGCATCGTCGGCGCTGGGCGCGGCGGCGGCATCGGCACCCGACGTCGCCACACGATCGGCCCCGGGCGCGGTCCCCAGGCCCGGGATATGGGTGACGGCGCCGGCGCCGTCGATCTCGATGCCGGGGTACTCACGGCCGCCCGGCCCGGCGTGGA
>Ga0209988_10001519_pt1 | contig 15105 bp, 10 predicted proteins | sample N075metaG_FD_183115 | JGI IMG/M metagenome (GOLD analysis project Ga0209988, IMG submission 183115) | Deep subsurface microbial communities from Kermadec Trench to uncover new lineages of life (NeLLi) - N075 metaG (SPAdes) (version 2) | ecosystem: Environmental > Aquatic > Marine > Ocean trench... | reverse complement strand
CAAAGTGCTGACATCTCGTCAAATATTCGACGTTCGAGTTTCGGGACACTACGACTACTCGGAGCCCTTCAACTCGACAAGCCAGGCGGCGATCGCCCGCAGTTCTTCTTCGGTGCCCTTGAACTCTTTCTTGTGGTCTTTGCCGTTGCTCCCGCATCCGTGCAAACGGTGTTACCTCGGCCGCTGCATTAGTCGGTAGGCACCTTGTAGTCGGTCCCATACTCGGCGTTGATCTCATCGTAGATCTTCTTGACCACCTCGGGGAACGGCTCGCGGCCGCTCAACGTGAAGTCCGAGAAGCCAATCCGAGTGCTCCGGTCCGGGGGGAGTTTCTCGCCTACCGCCGGCTGCGGCCAGATGTCCTCGTCAATCACGGCCATACGCACACGGATGTCGTCTTTGGTAACGTTCCACACCATGTAGTCCGTGGCCATCGAGAGCGGGCCATCGTAGGTCTGGCGAACCTGAGCCAGCTGTTCCGGCAGCGTGTCGAAATCGTTGAAGAAATGATAGGCGACAGCCATGCGGGGTTTGGTCAAGGACATGACCTTGCCGAACTGGGCAGGCGATGTGTGGACCTGCGTGCCGACGTTCAGACTTGCACCGGGCGTCCATTTCTGCTTTTCGACCAGGAGCCTTGGCGTGATGAAACACTCGTGGATTGCGATGTCGGCTCCGGCAGCATATTTAATCCACCACTTGTTCGGGTAAGTGTCGCTGCTGAACGCGAACTTCAAGTCCTTCCACTCGAGGATGAAGCTCACGGGCCCATCCAGCGCGTGGATCGCGGGAATGCTGCGGATGGTGACGCCGTTCTCCTGGTAGATCACCTGGTTGATGCCCTTGTAGTCGAACTCGGTGACCTCGAGCACCTGACCACGGATGTCGACGTTCCCCTGCCGGCTTCCGCTGTCCCAGGTGAACACCTTCTGCATGTGCTCCATGGCATAGGCGGTCCCGAACTCGGGCTTGTGGCCGCTCGGACCCCAGACCCTCAACGGTTTGATGCGATTGCCGATGACCCCGCCGATCCAGAGATCCGCCAAGGCGCCGAAGTGGTCCGAGTGAAGATGCCCGATGAAGACCTTGTCGAGGTAGTCGTACGGTATCTTCATCGCCGAGAGCCGCTCCGCCGAGCCGCTCCCGATGTCGAAAATGAACTTGTCGCCGTTGCCGAGCTCGACCAGGAAGCACGCCGCCGCCTGCTTCGGTCGCGAGTTCGGCATGCCTGTTCCACAGGCGACTATGCGCATCTCGTTGGGGGCCAGGTCCTCGGTCCCCGGGTAGTAGACCTCTTGCTCCTCTAGTGCCTTGACCGGCGAGGCGTTGGCCGCGGTTGCGGAGCCATCGGACAAAAGGCCGACGCAGGCGACCAGCGCGGCGCAACCGAGGAATCCGGATGCGAACAGTACGGCGCTCTTTCTATTCATTTTGCTTTCTCCGTGGGAATTGATGAACCAATGTGAGGCACCATCCCCTAAGCTTAGTATAAGGAGGGGTTGTTCAACCATTGATCTCTCGAAATTGAGAGGCGTTCGTTTTTACTCCTATCCCTAGGCGCACAACTTGGTCCAGTCGGCGGCTCGGATCGATCAGAAGACTCGCCTGCTTGTCCTGCTTGGCGGAGAGGCCGGGCTCCGCTGCGGCGAGATGATGGCCCTTGAGTGGACTGACATCGACCTGCCCAAGCGACAACTATGGGTCCGGCGTTCCGATTGGAAGGGTCACGTAACGACGCCGAAGGGTGGTCGCCCCCGCTGCGTGCCGCTGACTCGTCGGCTAACCGCCGCGCTACGAGAACACCGTCACCTGCGGGGTCACCGAGTCCTGTGCCAGGAAAACAGCCAGCCCCTGACCCAGAAGATCGTCCGCGGACTCGTGGCAAGAGCGGCCCGAAAAGCCCTTCTCGTCAACGGTGGGGTCCACACGCTCCGACACACGTTCTGTTCACACCTAGCGATGCGGGGAGCCCCAACGCGAGCAATCCAAGAACTCGCCGGCCACAAGGATCTGTCCACGTCCCAGCGGTACATGCACCTGAGTCCGGCAGCGATAGAGTCCGCGATCCGGCTACTTGACGAGCCCTCCCCTGCTCCAGTTTTTGGAGCATATATGGAGCGGGCTAAAACTGATTCCGGTAACTTGAGTCCCTAGAACCAGATAGCTGGTGGAGGCGGCGGGAATCGAACCCGCGTCCCTAAAGAAAACGGCCCCCCAGGAGAAACTCCCGAAGGGCCGCCGTCGGACGGAACCGAAGACGAAGTTGGATGATCATTGGTTATCCGTCCGGCGCAGGCTCTGAACCTGCGGGGGCGGCGGGGTTTGCTGGATGTCCGGCGTGGCTTCGATCGCAACCGCCGGAGATGCGTTCCCCGACGTATCGATCGCGAACATCGCGTAGGAAATCGTCACGCCGTTGGTCAGGCCGGAGTGCGTCGTACCGTCGGCGGCGCCGCTCACGGCGGGGCGATCGATCACGCCCTGGCCGTCGATCGGGCTCGTCGGTGTGATGCCGTCGGTGCGGAAGCGCAGCACAATACGATCGAGATCGGTGTTCGACGGGTTGGTCCAGCCGAGAACGACTTCGGAGTCGGTTTCGTTGACGGTCACTGCCGTCGGTGCGTTCGGTGGGGTCACGTCGGTACCCGGTTGCTCGGTCGGGACGAACGCGGGGTCGTCCGTGATCAGCACGCGGTCGATGCGGGCGAGCGCTTCCGCGCCACCCAGCGTCAGGGTGTGGTGCCCGCCCAGGAGGGTCCAGCTTCTCGCGGCGACCCATTCCCACGCGCTGTTCGCTGCCGGTTCGACCGGCGCGAACGAGGCACCGTCGACCGTTTCGAACCAGGCGTTGGCATTGTCGTTCAGGCCGTACATGCGGAACCACACGTACCAGGTCGCGCTCGAGGGAATGGAGAAGCCATAGTCCCAACTTCCGGATGGGTTGGCGGGTGTCCCCGTGGATGTGCCCTGCTCCAGTTGCAGCCATGCGTTGGCGAACGCTCCGCTACCGCTGAGCGCCTCCGCGGGCGAAGTCAGCGGACGGTTTTCGGGCTCGAACCGCAGGTAGGTAAACGGATTGGATGAGGTGGTGAATGGCGACGGTCCGTTCTGGGTGGCGGAATTGCCGCTGCCGTCCGTGCTCTCCACGTAGTATTCGTAGCTGGTCACCGGTATCAACCCGGGCAGCGCGATCGCGTGCGCGGTTGTCAGAGTACCGTCGAGCGCGGTTTGTTGATACACCGTCTCGCCGGTTTCACGGTAAAAGACCTGCCCGTCGGCGGGCTCGTCGGTCGTCCAGGAAACCGTCACTGTCGTCGAACCGATGGAACCTGACTGCAAGTTGGTAATCGCGGGGGCGGTCGTGTCGGACGTTACGCTCGCAACACCCACACCGGTCCCGACGATACCCGTGGCATCGGTCACGATCAGATCAAAGACACCCAGTGCGGCGGCGGACGCAACGCTCAGGTTTGCGGTGAGTTGATTGCATCCCTGGATCGAGATGCCGTTGACCGTGACTCCCGGATTCGATGTCGTGACGACGACGCCGGCGCGGAAGTTGGCGCCGTCGATCGTGACGTCTTGGGTCGTCCCTTGCTGGAGGGACTGCGGCGTTGACGTGGAAACGATCGGTCGGGGCCAACCGCCGACCTCGTTGGAGAACGAGGCACTCTCGGTGCCGTCCGGAGCCACGGCCTTGACCGAAACATAGTAGTCGGTGCACGAGGACAGACCCGACAGAACGGCCTGCGGGGTCAAGCCGACATCCTGCGTCAGCGTGTAGTTCCCCGACGCCGGGCCGTAGTACACCCGGTAGCCGCTGACCTGAGGATCGTTCAACGCGTCCCAGGCGATGGAAATAGTATCGGCGTGAAGTGGAACGGCGAGACCCAACGCCAACAAACCCAATAACGTGACACGGAGCGTCGGGTGACGATGCATACAACTTCCTCCTGCTCTCCTCGACTCGGTAAGTCGAAGAACCGGAAGTAGTGCGAGCTTCGTGCCAAACGGAACGGCGCGGAATTACGGCCCAAACGAGACTTTGCCGCACGCGCGCATTCAAAAACGTGGAACGATACGCCGGAGTCGTAATTCTTGACACAGTGTGATGTCGTTGGTTCTGCTGGAGGCGGCGACCGGAGTCGAACCGGTGATAAAGGTTTTGCAGACCTCTGCCTTACCACTTGGCCACGCCGCCCTACGAGGAATGGCGCAATATACAAACAGGTCCAGCCCCGGGTCAATTCATGTGCGCTGTCAGGTGGATCGGGCGGGCGAACTGGTTGCGGGCCGCTTCATGTAGCCCGGAAACGCTGAACGGTTTGGCCAGGATCCCGGCCCCGCAACGCGCCAGGCGTTCGACGAGGTCGCGCTCCAGGTCAAGACCGGTGATCACGAGGGTGCGGCGGGCCAACTGCGGTTGCGCGGCGGCCACCCCCTCGAGCCACTCCACGCCCGAGCGGCCGGGTATCCCGAGATCCAGCGTGATGGCATCGACACGGCGCTCGGAAAGCGCCCGGTCGGCGGCGGCGGCATCCCCGGCGATACGGCATTGCATCCCCAGCGGCTGCAGCGACTCCCGGATCAACTCCGCGATTTCGCGCTCGTCCTCGACAATCAGTACGTCCATGGCGGTCCCTTCGTGGGTCTCGGTTGATATATAGGCCTCTGACACCGGAGAGTCACTTTCCCGTGCGCGACGGAGTCTTTCGAGGCAAAATGAGGGTATGGATGATTCGTTGGCACCCGGGTTCCTGATCGCCGTCCCGCAGATGCAGGATCCGAACTTCAAGCAATCGGTGGTGTTCCTGCTGGAATACAACGAAGAGGGCGCGTTCGGCGTGGTGATCAACCGCGAAAGCCCGATGCTGCTCTCCGACCTGTGCAGCGATCATCAGATCGCCTACTCCGGCGAACGCGGCAAACGTGTCCGCAACGGCGGTCCGGTCCAACCCGAACAGGGCATCGTGGTCTACGGCGACGAACACATCGACCCCGAAGGCCGCGAGGTCTGCAAGGGCTTGCACGTGAGCGCTTCACGCGGGACGCTGGGCCGCCTGTGCGACCTTCCGCACGGACGCTTCCATTGCTACTCCGGCTACACCGGCTGGGGGCCGGGACAACTCGAACACGAGATCGAGGAAGGCTCGTGGGTCTACGCCCCAGCCGACGCCGGGAGCGTCCTCGACATCGAGCCCGAGTTGATGTGGGTGGCGGTGCTTCGGAACCAGGGAATCGAACCGGGAGCCCTGGTCCAGGGCGGCTCCGTCCAGGCTTGATGGGGGGAATCCCGAAACCGTCTCATCCGACGTTAGAATCGGAGCGGCTTGCGGTAACTCGGCTGGTAGAGCTGCATGGCCCCTTGGAGACCATCCTTCATTGTAACCGCTTGACCCGATGCGTATAGGAGAAACAAGCTGCGATTTCGTCTCCCCAAGCCTTCAACCCAGCGCTCTCAACCCCACTCCAGCTCACAACGCAAAAACCAGTACCCCTTACGATTCAGCGCGTCCTTCGGCGCACGGTCGTAGTACAACTCGAACAATCGCTCATCCTCGACGCGGACGCGGAAGACCCACCGGCCGACACCCCATGACCCGCGGCTCTGGGCGACCTTCAGGTGCTCGGGCTGCATGTTCCGGGCGAAACGGCCGCGGCGCGTGAAGTCGCTCCACTCTTCGAGAATCTCGACGACCCGCAGCGTCTCATTCACGATGTGCAGGACGTCGGGGCAGCCGGGATTTTTTTCCAGGGCCGGCGGCTCATCGAAGGCCACCTGGATTTCCTTTCCGATGTAACGCTTGGGTTGGAGCACGCCGCGTCCTCAGCGGTCACTCTACACGGTTCCAGACTGGTGGGACGCGCGAGCATGTGTCCGCCGGCTACACGTTCAACGCTTGCAAGCCCGGGGGTAGAGCGCCGCCGGAAGCACCAAGCACTGACCGATCGTCAGAAAGACGCCGATGGCGTCCGTCGCGCCGTGCGGAGCGCCAAAACGGAGCAGCACGAACTGCAACGGCAGCAAGAGCAGGAGTGTCGCAAGGAAACGACGGTTGTACGTCGTCCAATCGGGTCGCGGTCTGGTGCCTGCGCGTTTCGACTCCCGGACGAACCAGATCAAAGTCAAGATCGCGTAGAACCCGGTCAGCGCAGGAATGACCACACCGATGTTCAAGTGGATGCCGAGCGTTTCGCCGTGGAACATCATGCCCTCGGGGTTACGGACAAAATCGAGGGTGCCGTCGACAAACCAGGCAACATTCCAGAGCAGCAGCAACGCGCGGTGGATCGGATTGCTGCCCCGCAACAACCCCCACATCAAGTAGACGAGCGCGATCGACTTGAATACGGTCAGCCAGAGATCCGGACCGATACCGATTGCCGAGAAGGAAAAACCAAAGTGAGCGGTTCCCCAACTGTAGGTGTCGCCATCGAGAACGCAGCGCACCAGGGGAAGCCACGAAAAGATGAGCAGGAAAGCCGTCCAGGACGTCAGGAGCTTGGCGATGATCGTCGGTTTTGCTCTCATCCGAATCCCCCCTTCCTCCGTTATGACGTTCGAAACACGCTTCTGACTACAGACCCTTCGAATCCTCCCGTTTGAGTTACGAGGAGTACGAGGAGTTCTCTACAGTCCGCGGATTATGGACACCGTCGTCCACGCACTCGACCGGGCCTGATTCCTGACAATTCTGGCCCACTCAAGTCAGTGACCCACTGCAGGTCGACCCGAAATGTCGGTCGGCTGAGTTTTTGGACAGCACGTCTTTCGTGACTTCAGTGAACAGTTGTTGAGGATTACGATCCGCCGCGGGGATGCGCGCAGGCGCTGGACCGTGGGGGACGGCCGTGGTCTGATCAAGGTGGCCCTCGCCGGAGAATCACTCCCGGGAATCTTCGCCGTCCCGGTCAGCCGGTGATGGATTAGCCCGGGACGATCACCAGACGGGTGTTTCTCGTTTCAAGCGGGCCGCAATCTCGGCTTCCGCCGCGATCGCGCCGAACGCGGCCCACGGCGCCTCGGCGACAATGCGTCGGTACGCCTCGTGCGCGCGTTGCGTGTCACCGCCGTCGTCATACCAACGTGCAAGACCGTAGGCCAATGCCGCCCGACTCGGCACGTCGCCGCGATCGAGACGGCCCTGCAGCTCCGCGGCGTCCAACCGGCCCACGTACAGCATCAGCAGGTCGTGGTAGCTGTTGTTCTCGAAGATCTCCATCTCGTCGCGGAGTCCCCGCAGCAGTTCGGCGGCCTCGGCATCACGGCCGAGACGGCGCAACGCGATGTGCAACCAGTGCGCTCCCGCAACCCACGTGTCGTCATTGTCGGAAAGCTCGATGTACCTGCGATAGCAACGAACCGTTTGCTCCAGATCGCCCTTCAGGTAGTAGGCCAGGCCAAGGTGGTACCAGATATTGGTCTGCGTCGTGCTCCGTGGGATGCCCGCGGCGTTGGGCAGGCCGTCGGGCTCGACACGATCCGCGCGACCTTCTTCCAGCGCCGTGGCACGCTCCAGGTCGTCGATCGCGTGATCCAGCTGCCGGACGGAAACGTAACGATGTCCGCGATGACGCAGGAACCGCGAATCGTTCGGGTGCTCGAGCAACGCGTCGCCGTACCATTCGATGGCGTCCCGGTAGCGGCCGAGATAGGCGATTCTCCGGCCGACCCAGACCGCGCTCAGCGCGTCACCCGGATTCGCTTCGTGAGCGCTGAGCGCCTCGGCGAGGTTTCGCTCGAACGCCTCGCGCGTGTCCTCCGGCAAGGCTGGGCGGATCAGGGGCCGCGCGAGCAGCGCCCAGCCCTCCGGATTCGCCGGGCGCTCCACGGCGAGCCCCGGGCCCACGTCGGCGAGACCGACGTACCACGCCGCCACACCCGGTTGCGCCGAACGGTTCGCCGGCCGGCCGAGATGCCCGACGATTCTCCAGGCGTCGCGGGCGTCGATCTCGCGGTCGACGACGACCGGGTCGTCCAACCCGATCCCCGCGAACAGCGTGGCATCGAGCCGCGTCCGGTCGCGGGGGGTATGGAAAACGACCAGGGCAATTACCGCGAGCAAGAGAACGACGAGAACGAGTTCGACTCTCCCGGCTCTTGTAGTGGACGTCTCTGATCCGTCCCTGCGTCCGAGAACCCCCAACGCGACACAGACCGCCGGGATCACGAGTGCACCGGGGACACCAGGCGCGACGACGACCAACACCGCGATCGAACACGCGGCGATGGTGATCCCGGAACCGGTTCGTACGCCGCCCGCCCGTTTCTTTCCGAAGAGCCACGGCGGCCAACCGCGTGCGGTCAGCAGGACGATCGCCGGGATCCATGCTTGCGCAGCCCCCGTCAGGCGTTCGCTCAGGCCGCGCGCGGCGAGCACGGGGTCACCGGACCCCAGGTCGTCCACGATGCGTGCCCACCAACTCCCCGTCTCCGCGGCAAAACCCGTGTAGGCCATACGCCAGGCGCCGATCAACGCCACCGCGCCGAGCGCACCGACGGCCAACCGTGTCCAGGCGACTTCGCGCGAGCGAGCCAGACGCAGCGCCTCGAGCGCCAGGGCCAGTGCGACGAAGAGAATCGCCGGAGACCACAGCAACGAAGCCGCGGCCCCGAGGATCAAGGGCAGCGCCCACTGCAGCGTCGGCGCCTTCCAGCGGCGCCCCGACTCGTAGGCGGCCCAGCCAAGCGTGATCAACGCGGCCAGCAGTGCTCCCGGCGTTCCGCGCGTCGCCACGGCCCAGATCGCGGGGGTCACCAGGATCAACATCACGGTTGTCCAGCGCCCCGACCCGAACGCTATCGCAGCGGAGGCCGCGGCGACAACGACGGCCAGGAAGGACACGACGCGCGCCGCACCAACGGTGACCTGACGGGGTTGCCCGCGTGCGATCGCGCTGAGGATCCAGGTCTGCAGCGGGAGGCGGCGCGGCTCCGACTCGCCGAGCTGGTAGGAGCCGACCGCTTCGCCCTTGTAGCAGCTCTCGACCGCGGCCATCGCAGCCGTGGCCTCGGCTGGTCTTGCCGGCGCCTTGAGCGAGAGCGCGAAGAGAACCGCGAGAATCGAAACGGACAAGAAGGTGAAGACACCGGGGGGCAGCGTGCGCGGAGCCCTGGATTCGCTCTTCTCCACGGGCCCAATCTACCCGAACTCGGCGCGCGTCGAATTTTTTCTTCTTTCTCCGTGAACGGTCACTCCTCGGGTGTCTGAGATCCAGGGAAGTTTTTCCATGAACGGCTTGGGGTGCACCGTCGTCGTGTTGAATTCGCTGGAGTAATACAGCTCTCCCCCAGCTCCAGGCGGAGCTGCCGGTGCGGCTCAAGATCTCGGGCTACGCCTACGTCTCGACTGATCGATCATCCGTCGCGCGTAGTGTCCCGAATCTACGCCGTGCCAGATTTTTCCATGCGGCACGGGCCATTTACGGTACATTCTTGGCAGGAGCATAGCCTGAACTCCGGGGGCAACCCGTCATGTGCCGAAACTCGATCGTCGAATGCCTTACGAGAAGCCAAGTGACCTTGGGACGATCCAGTCAAAGAACACTCCAGCCCCCGCGGGGAGCGCCCGATATGGATCGAACCGTCGTTCGCCTAGCGTCGATCGGAGTGCTCCTTCTCCTACTGTCACCGCTCCCCGCGCTCGGTGGCTGCCCGGAGACGCTCGGCGAGGTCTCGGCGCCCGGTGCGTCCGTTCCGCTAGAGATTAGTCGCGAAGCGGACGGGAGTCTCGTCGTCGAATTCGAGGACATCTCTGGAGCGCTGGGCTTCAACCTCTATCGCGGTCGCATCGACTCGTTCTACGACCACGACGTCGCGGGGCTGAACGTCTGTGCGATCGCCACGTCCGTGCCGTTGCCAGGACGGCGGCGTGCGATCCTCCCTGCCGACGCGGAAGCCGACAGCTACTTCCTGGTCACGGCGATCTACCCTGCCGGGGAGGGCACCGCGGGCTTCGACTCGCGCAGAGACGAGATCCCCGTGATCAAGAACGTCTGCTTTCCGGATGAGCTCACTCGCGACCTCGTGTTGACACGGATCGGGGAGTACCGATCCGGGGCGACGTTCGCCACCGGCGGCGCCGAGGTCGTGCAAGTGCGGAGCTTCGACGACGGCGTGAGCCATCTCCACGCGTGGATCGTCAACGGTGCCGAGTCGGCCATCGACATCGTGAGTTTCGACGACCCCGCAAACCCGGTTCGTTTGAAGCAGGTCGATCTTTCCACCGTGGAGGGGCAACCGACGGCCGGACCGACCAGTGTCGCCATCGATCCGCAGGGACGCGGGGTCGCCGTCTCCATTCCCGCCGCTACGGTGCAGCAACCCGGCTGGGTTCAGTTGCTGAACCTGAATGGCGATGTGGTGGACACCGTCGCCGTGGGAGCGCTGCCCGACATGCTGGCCTTCTCCCCGGACGGATCCCTCATCCTCGTCGCCAACGAGGGGGAGCCGTCGGACAGCTACGCCGTGGACCCGGAGGGGTCCGTCACCCTGGTGGAGATCGACGTGGGGTTCAGCGTCTCGGGCACGACCACTATCGGTTTCGCCGGGGTGCCGTCTTCGGGAGACGTTCGCACGATCGGTCCGAACGCGAGCGACTCGACGCTGGACTACGAGCCGGAGTACGTCGTCATCGAGCCGTCCGGCGACGTGGCGTGGGTCGTGCTCCAAGAGAACAACGCCATTGCCGAGCTCGATCTTGTAACGCGGACCTTCGTGGAGGTGCGCGGTCTCGGCGTGCGTGACCACTCGGTCGACGGTGGCGGGCTGGATCCTTCGGACCGGGACTCGGGCATCGCCATCGCAAGCTGGCCGGTTTCGGGATTCTACCAGCCGGACGGCGCCGCGTTTCTGGAAGTGCGCGGACAAAGGCTGCTCGTGACAGCCAACGAGGGCGACGCCCGGAGCTACGGCGGCTTCGACGAGGTCGCACGGGTCGGTGACCTCACTCTAGAGTCACCGCTCACGAACAACTTACGTAACGACGCCAAGCTCGGTCGGCTCAAAGTCACGACGACGCGTGGCGACTGCGACGAGAACGGCAAATTCGAGGCCCTGTTCACATTCGGCACCCGATCGATCTCGATCTTCGACCCCCGCGACCCGTCCGCCCCGGTGTGGGACTCGGCCGACGCGCTGGAGCAGATGACGGCGGTGGCGCTCCCGAACGATTTCAACTCCGACTCCGACAACAACACCAGCTTCGACGGCCGCAGCGACGACAAGGGCCCCGAACCCGAGGGCATCGTCGTCGGCACCGTCTGCGGCCGCAAGTACGCCTTCGTCGGATTGGAGCGCGTGAGCGGCGTTGCGGTCTTCGCGGTGGGCGATCCCGAGAACTCCGTACCCGCGGGTTACTTCACGAGTCGCGATTTCGGCCTTCCGGCGGACGATGCGGAGGCCGGCGGCATCGGTCCTGAGGGGCTGGCGTTCGTCGCGGCGGAGGCGAGCCCTACAGGGCAGCCGCTCTTGCTGGTGGCGAATGAGGTGAGCGGCACCGTCGACGTTTGGGAGATCGTACCGGCGTATCCGTAAGCGAGGCGTAGGCGTTGCACACCCTACTGCCACCCGGTTTCCAAATGCTTGTCGCCCCCCCTTTGGACCCTGCAAGTGTTTTTGGTAGACCGTGTCGCATCGTCCTTGCTTACCTCGTGGCTGGTGGACCTGCACTAGGATCGTTTTCACGGACAGGCGCTATAATTACTGCGAATTCACTGATTCAGTAGGGACAGAAATGCCTTCAAACCAAGCCAAGATTATCTTGGCGGCCTTAGTCTTGATCCTTGCGGGCGGTTGCGGCCTGACGCCGGAGCAGGCGCGCGTCGAGATCGAGGACCGTGGACTGACGTTCGACGAAGCCGGGATCGGCAACGCCGTGCTGTCCGAGGACACGAAGCTGCTCGAGTTGTTCATCTCCGCGGGCTACGATGTGAACGCGTTCGACAACCCGGGCAGGGCTCCGCTGACGCTGTCCACACGGTTATCGCGGTGGCCGACCATGAAACTGTTGATCAACGCGGGGGCCAGGGCCGAGGCATTGCCGGGTGTGTTGATCACACCCGCCTCGCGAGGCGATCTGAGAACGATGTCGCTGCTGTTGGACGCCGGCGCCGATATCGACTCGATGGACCTCGCTTGGCGGACGGCGATGCTCGGCGCGATCGAAAACGGCAAGGTCGAAGCCGTGCGGTTCCTGCTTGACAACGGTGCCAACCCGGACGGCGGGCGCAGCTCGGGCCGTCACGGTGGCAACCCCCTGATCACGGCGATCAAGACCCACCAGCCGGAAACGGCCGAACTGTTGATCGCCGCGGGCGCCAATGTGAATACGATCGGCGGGATGCCGATCGTAACGCCGCTGATCGCCGCCGTCCGACAGGACCAGACGGAGACGGCGGACCGTCTGCTGGCCGCGGGCGCCGACCCGCGGATGAGCGTCCGTGGGATCGACGCGATTCAGGCGGCGGAACGAGCCGGCCACCACGCACTGGCGAAGCGGCTTCGAGAGACCCCCGCCCGTTAGCAACCTGCTAAGCGTTTTGCAGCGTGTAGAGCTTGCGATACACACCTTCGGGCCGGCGGACCAAATCCTCGTGCGATCCCTGTTCGATCAGCCGGCCGTGGTGCAGCACCAAGATGCGATCGGCATCGCGCACGGTGGCCAGCCGGTGGGCGATCAGGATCGACGTTCGGCCGGACATCACCGTCGAGAGTGCACGCTGGATCCGGCGCTCCGTTTCAGGATCGACCGAAGCGGTCGCTTCGTCCAGCACCAGCACTGCGGGATCGAAGGCGATCGCCCGAGCGAAGGAGAACAACTGCTTCTCGCCGGTCGAGAAATTGTTGCCGCGCTCGCGCACTTTCTCGTCGTAACCACCGGGCAATCGTTCGATCAAGCGGTGGACGCGCACGGCTTCCGCGGCGGCGCGAACCTGGTCCCGCGTCACCCGCGGATCCCCCAGAGAAATGTTACTTTCGACCGTACCCGCAAAGAGGAACTGGTCCTGCAGCACCACGCCGATCGAACGACGAAGTTCGGCCAGATCGTACTCGCGGATGTCGACCCCATCGACGAGGATGCGCCCACCCTGGATGTCGTAGAGCCTGACGAGGAGCCGGACCAACGTACTCTTGCCCGAACCAGTCCAGCCGACGACGCCGATGCGCTCGCCCGGCGCAATCCGAAACGACACGTTGTGCAGCACCGGTCGGTCCGGATCGTAGCCAAAAGTGACGTCGTCGAAAACGATCTCGCCCTTCAGCCTCTCGCGGATCCGCCGCGGCCGCTCCGGCGACCGGATCGTGACCGGGGTGTCGAGTAGGCTGAAGATACGCTCGCCGGCCGCCATCGCCGACTGCATCACCGTGTAGCGCTGCGATAGTTCCTGCACCGGCCGGAAACACTTCGCGGAGTATTCGATGAACGCGACCAGCGTCCCGAACGTGACCCAACCCTCGAGGATGCCCCAACCCCCGCCCCAGACGATCGCCGCCAGCGTGATCGAGCCGATCATTTCCGCCAGCGCGGAAAAGATCGAGTCGTAGCGAACGCCCTGCAATTGCGCCTCTTCGTGCTCGCGGTTCGTCTCGCCGAAGCGATCCATCGTCTCCTGCTCGCGCGCAAACAGTTGAACGATGTGCATCCCGCCGACACTTTCCTGCAGTTCGATATTGAGCCTGGTGACCATCGCGCGAACGTGCCGGTAGGTTTGGCGCATACGCGAGCGGAAGAACCAGGTCAGGACGAGCGTCGGCGGAATGACCGTGAACGTGATCAACGCCAGGCGCCAGTCCATCCACAGCAAGATCACCGCGATGGCAAGGAGCTTGACAAGGTCGGCCAGGATCATCACCACACCGGAGGTGAACAACTCGTGCAGCGCTTCGACGTCGCTGGTCAGTCGAGTCATCAACTTGCCGACGGCGTTGCGATCGAAGAACGACGACGGCAGTCGCTGAAGATGCGCGAAACTCTCGTTCCTCAGGTCGAAAACGACGTTTTGTCCGGTTCGTTCCAGTACGTAGATCTGCGCGAAGCGCAGGACGAACTCGCCGATCAGCGCGCCGAGGAAAAGCAGCGCGAGCAGACCCAGCCCCTCCAGTTTCCCCTGGCCGATGTGGTCGTCAATCACAAGCTTGATCAGGTAGGGCTGGACCAGTTGCACCGCGCTGACCCCGAACAGCAACACCAGGGATGCGGCGACCAGCGCACGGTGCGGGCGGATGTAGCCCCATAACCGACGCATCATCCTCGAGTCGTAGACCTTGCCCGGCGCTTCGTCCGCGTTCATCGGTCGTCCAGGTCCTGGCGCAGCTTCTGCCGCTCGAATAGGCGCGCGTAAGTTCCGGCGCGGCCGAGCAGTTCCTCGTGGCTCCCCTCCTCGACGATGCGTCCGTCGTCAAGAACGATGATCCGCTCCATCCCGACCAACGTCGAAGGCCGGTGGGTGATAAAGATCGCGGTGCGGTCGCGCATCAACTCGTCGAGCCCCTGCATCACCGAGCGCTCGGTATCCGCATCGAGACTCGACAAGGCGTCGTCGAGGATCAACAAGGACGGGTCGTCGAGGATCGCGCGCGCCAGCGTCGCACGTTGCCTCTGCCCGCCGGACAGCGTAAAGCCACGCTCCCCGACGACGGTGTCGAGCCCGTCGGGCAGCTGCTCCAGGTCCTGCACCAACTGCGCCCGTTCGACGGCTCGCTTGACGGTCGCAGCGTCCGCGTCCGGATTCCCGAACGTGACGTTCCCACGCAACGATCGCGAGAACAGGAACGGTTCCTGGGGTACGTAACCGATGGAACGGCGCCAGGCCCGTACGGGGATCTCGTTCAGGTCTCTGCCGCCGACCATGACGGTCCCCGGAGGCGCGTCGTAGACACGGGCGAGCAGGCTCGCCAGGGTCGATTTCCCCGAGCCCACCGGACCGACCACGGCCAGGCGGCTACCCGTCGGGATGATCAACGACAGGTTCTTCAGCGCCGGCGCACGCCGGTCGTTTTCACCGGCTTGGTGGGGGTACGTGAAGGTGAGGTCACGGATCTCGATATCGAGCGCCGGCCAGGCGCGTTCGTCGTGTTCGGGGCGGCCGTTTCCGTCGAACCCG
>Ga0209988_10001518_pt1 | contig 15126 bp, 15 predicted proteins | sample N075metaG_FD_183115 | JGI IMG/M metagenome (GOLD analysis project Ga0209988, IMG submission 183115) | Deep subsurface microbial communities from Kermadec Trench to uncover new lineages of life (NeLLi) - N075 metaG (SPAdes) (version 2) | ecosystem: Environmental > Aquatic > Marine > Ocean trench... | reverse complement strand
GGTATGATAACTGTGTGTGGTGGCTTCCCAAAATCTTTTTTCTTTAAACTAGATATTTTGCCTGAAATAATTGATTGATTCTTAAATCCTATTCTTGATGCGATAATAACATATGTGGATGAACTAATAACATTTCTTCTTTGTCCTTTTTCTGTTTCTAATAATCCGGTTAATGCATCTTTAGGATCCAAGAAAAAATCTTTGTCTTGATTGTACTCTAAGAGAAGTACTGTATGATTTCCCTCAATGATATTTTTATAAATTATATAATATGGAGTTGTGAGTGATTTCATTTCACTCATAATTGTTGCAATTCTTCCAATTTTATAAAAATGTAAACCACATTCCCCTATCATTGAAGTAAGTGATGATGAAGCATGAATGGAATATGTCTTTATTTTTTCTTTAATTGCTCTTGTTCTTAATTCTATGTGAGTTGTTGCAATGTATGGATCTCCATATGAAAGTAAAACTACTTTTTTCTTCTTTGCATTTCGTAAAATCTCATTTCCATCCTCCACTAACCATCTTTTCGCAGATTTGAATTCCCCCTTTGTCGCATTTTTGATTTTAGTAAAATCAGATTTTCTAATTGGACTGGTAAATTGTTCAAGATAAACAATATCTGCTTTTGATAAAATATCTAACCCTTCACTGGGAATTGATTTGAATCCAGAAATCCCTAAACCTACAAACCAAAGCATTACCGCATCTTTTTATCATGAAGTCTTTTTAAGTGCTGAAGGGTTTTCTTAAGAATTTCTATTCCTCTTAGATATTCATCAATTGAAACTTTCTCGTCAATTGTATGAGCTTCATGTGGGTCTCCTGGGCCGTATGTAACAACAGGAATCTTCCACTGATTTCCAAGAACGTTCATGTCACCTGTACCTGTTTTTCTAATTAGAGTTGGTCTTGAATGTTCTATATCCATAATTCCAAGTGTAAATGCCCTAACTAATGGTGAATTATGAGGTGCCTCAAAAGGCTCTGTTTCATCAAGAATTGAATAAAATGCTTCTACCCCCCTTCTCTTCGAAATTTCTTTTACTAATGTTGCAATTTTTTGTTCAGTAGATTTACAGTTCATGTCTACGGGAATTCTAATATCAAAAGTAGTTTCACATTCTTTTGGAGTTACATTGTGACTAATCCCACCTTTAATTTCCGTTATAGTTACAGTCAATAACATTCCTTTAGTTTTACCTTCTTGACCAATTTCTAATCCTTCTTTGAGTTCTTTTGCAAAAATCATTGATTCTTGAATTGCATTTTTTGAAAGCCATGGTGCACTTGCATGAGAGCTATCCTCAACACTGACTTTGAGATTAATTGCTAACCTTCCTTTGTATGCAATTGTGACTTGTTTAACTCCACTTGGTTCACCAAAAATCGCATAATCAATATTCATTTCTTTTTTTACAAGATTTTTTATTCCTGTAGCACTTCCTTCTTCATCTACAGCTGCTACAAAAATTATAGTTCCATTGTTATCTTGAATTGATGCTGCAGCAAATAACATTGCAATTAATGGTGCTTTTGCATCTGATGCGCCACGCCCATAAAGTGAATCTCCCTCTTTTCTAACTTTGACTTTTCCTGGAACAACATCCATGTGTCCACATAACATAATTTTTGGTGAACCTGTTCCTTTCTTTGCAATTACATTTCCTACTTCATCAATTTGAATATCTTCAAATCCTAAATCATCACATTTATCAACTAAAAAATCTGCCATTGGTTTTTCACTGAGAGACGGTGTGTAAAGTCTGAGTGCTTTCTCAAGTGTCTTCACTGTAAAACTTGGTGTTACTGTAAAATGAGTATTCATTTTTTACTTGCCTATATTTAGTGCATAATCCAGCATTAAAGAAGGAATGTCTACTTCACATACTCTGACAGTATTCTTGTATTCTGTTGTGTTGTTAACCTCATGAACAACTAATCCTTTCTTGTCACTTTCCATTAAATCTACACCTACAATATCTCCCTGAACTGCATTTTTTGCCTTAATACACATTTCTTCCATTTCTGGTGTAACCTTACATGGTTCTGCTATTCCACCTAATGACATATTCGTTTTCCAATTCCCATTTCCAGAAGTTCTGTAAATCGCTGCAACTATTTTGTCTCCTACCATTATAGCTCTGATGTCTCTTGGTGGTCTTTTTACAAATTCTTCTAGGTAGTGAATTTGATAAATTGGGTACATATTTTCTCTACTTTCAATAATTCCTTCAGCAGATTCTTTGTCGTTTAATTTTGAAATCAATCTACCCCAACTACCAACTGTTGGTTTGATTACTCTAGGAAATCCCTGTGTTTCTAATGCTTGCAAAGCTGCTTCTTTTGAAAAAGCAACTGTTGCATCTGGCGTTGGCACTCCAAATTTTTTTAGTAACATATGTGTAAATAATTTATTTCCTGCAAAAATACCTGTATTGAGACAATTAATTACCTTGACTCCAAGTCCTTCTAGAGCTGCAGTTGAATGTAAATTTCTGTAGTAACTCACACATCTCTGAATAACTATGCCATAATCTTCCGGCTTTTTTTCTAAATTCAATGCTAGTTTCTTACAATTAACCATCTGTATGTTGATGTTATTTTTTTTACCTGCTTCTAGTAGAGCTTTTTCTTCCCAACGGATGGTATCGTAAAGAATAGTAACGTCAGGACTCACTGTCCCCAATCCTCGCCAACCGTTTGGGCAGGCTTAAGATCAAAACCGTTTGAACCTTTTGTTAATTCAAAACTTGCGCCACATTCCGGACATGTTACAATCTCTCCTTCAAGTGCATCATTTGGTAAGGAAATATCTGCATCACATTCTTCACATTTTGACATATTTCCTCCTTTATCCCTCTCTCTATTTATCATTAATTATCTTTTTTTCAAATCTGTCTTCAAGTGGAATATCTATAAGATCACCCATTCTGAGATTTTTCAATCCAGCTGCAACTGCTTTTGCACCTTCATCATCTTTTTCCAGACCTAATAGTGACATAAGATAGGCTGCTCCTGTTTTTCCTGCTAATTCGCCAAAAACAATTCTTCTTCTGTTTCCAACTGCTCTTGGTGGTATAGGTTCATAGGCTGCAGGGTTTTTGAGAATTGCTGCTAGGTGTGTTCCTGCTTTGTGTTTGTATGCAGACGATCCTACAATTGGTTTTGAATCATATGGTTTGATTGACGTGTAATCTTCAATTAATCTAGACAGATCTAGTAACATATCTAATCTGAAATCGTTTGGTGATTTGTATAGATAAGTAAGCGCTACTGCAACTTCTGCAAGAGGTGGAATACCAGTTCTTTCTCCAATACCATCAATTGTAGTATGAATTTGATCAGCTCCTGCATCACATGCTGAAAATGCATTTGCTACTGCAAACCCAATGTCATTGTGAACGTGTGCATCTAATGGTACATCTACTACCTCTCTAACCTTCTTGACAAAATTATACATTCCAATTGGACGTAAAATCCCAACTGTATCTGGAAGACTAATTCTATCAACTCCTACTTCCTCAATTGCTTTGCAAACTTTGAGTAAAAATTCAGGTTCTGCTCTACTTCCATCTTCTACTGTAAATCTAATTTTAAGACCATGTGCTTTTGCATACTCTACAGTTTCTACAGCTCTGTCAAGCGCTTCTTCTCTTGACATATGTAATTTATCTTTTAGATGAATATCTGAGATTCCTAAATATGCGGCACACCATTTTGCATCACAATCTAATGAAATATCTATGTCTGATTTGAGAGCACGTCCATGAGAAACAATGTCTGCATTTAATCCCTGTTTGATAATTATCTTAGTTGCTTCCTTATGATCCTTTGATATAACTGGTGAAATTTCAATTTGATCTACTCCAAAATAATCTAACATCCATGCAATCTGAATTCTTTGTTTGTTTGTAAACGAAACACCTGGATGCTGTTCTCCTTCTCTTAAAGTACTGTCTAAGACTTTAATCTTCTTTGAATTTTTATTATGTGCATTGTATATGTCTGCATAGTGATTCGGATCATTCATTACTGAAATCGTTAGTACAAATTGAGAATATAAACATATTCGTACTAGTTTCGTTGAAAATAACTACTAGTGATCCTAACTTAGTTTTGAATTGAAATAATGAAACGAAAGTCGTTTAGATTACTTTTTTTAAAATAATTACTGTATTTGTATCAACCACTCCGGTAATCTTCCTTAATGCATCAATACTATTATTAATTTCAGCAATTGTTGCTGCACTGATAATTGCTGTAATGTCATACTGACCTGTAATTTCATAAACTGTTTTTACTCCTTCTAATTTAACAAGTTTCACAGAAACTTTAGATGTGTCTGTTGCAGAATCTACTGAAACTAAAACAATTGCACTAGTAGCATTTTCTTCACCAAGTTCTAAAGTAAATTTTTTGATAGTTCCACTACCTAGTAGATTTTTCACACGTCTTCTCACTGCTGATTCAGAAAGCTTTAGTTTCTTACCAATGTCTACAAATGATTCTCTAGAATTTTCTTTTAGATATTCAATAATTTTCTCATCTACTCTATCCTTGTACATTACGTTTTTGCTCCTCTTTAGTTAATATGATATCAAGTGCATGTAAAACTTTTGTTATATCCTCTTCAGAAATTACTAATGGTGGAAGAATTCTCAGTATATTTCTTCCAGAATATAACATTAGAACCCCTTCTTTTATTAACCCCATTAGAATATCTTTGATTTCAAATTTCATTTCTATTCCTATCATGAGTCCTTTTCCACGAATCTCTCTAATCATAGTGTGTTTTTCTTTTAGTTTTTCTAATCCTTCTCTGAAAATTTTTCCCATCTTCTCAGAATTTTCAATCAATCCATCATCAGTTAATGCTTTGAGTGATGCAATTCCTGCTGCACAAGATAATGGGTTTCCACCAAATGTTGAAGAATGTTCTCCCTTACTCATTGAAGCTAGAATATCTGGTCTTACAAGAGTTGCACCCATTGGCATTCCTCCTGCTATTCCTTTTGCTAGACACAAAATATCTGGTGCAGTATTCCAATGATCACAAGCCCATAATCGTCCAGTTCTACCTAAACCAGCTTGTATTTCGTCAAAAATTAACAGAATTCCTTTTTCATCACAAAGTTTCCTTACTTGTTGTAAAAATCCTTCAGGTGCAACAATAATTCCACTCTCACCTTGAATTGGTTCTAAAATTACAAAAGCTGTATCGTTATCAATTAGTGAACGAAGTGATTCAATATCTCCAAAGGATGCAAAAGAAACTTTCTCAACAAGTGGTTCAAATGGTTTTCTATATTTTGGATTAAACGTTAATGATAACGCACCAAAAGATTTTCCGTGGTAGGAACCTTTCATTGCAATCATTCCTTTTTTACCAGTAAACTTTCTTGCAAACTTTATTGCAGCTTCTATTGCTTCTGATCCACTATTGTTTAGGTGCACTTGTGTGAGTTTTTTTGGAGCTAATCCGATAAGTGTTTTCAAAAATTCTTCTCTTGTTTTGTTGTAGAATGAACTATGAACCGTAATAATTTTATCAAGTTGTTCTTTTATTGCTTTGTTAACTCTTTGATTTTGATGACCAACTAATGCAACACCATATCCTCCCATACAGTCTATGTACTCTTTTCCCTCAATATCCCATATGTGAGCTCCAACTCCTTTTTCAATTGTAACTGGAAATCTCTGATATAGATTTCCCATAAATTGATCCTCACCCATGTTCAATCACCGTGCAATTATCATGTGCAATTGCGGAAGATATTGGATTTTCTTTCTGGCCATTTGCAATCAATGCTTCTTTGACACCCATATCCAGTGCTTCTGTAGCTGCCAAAATTTTCTTCTCCATTCCAGGTCCTATTTTTGGTCTAATTTCTTTTGCTTCTGTTAATGTTAGTTTAGAAACAAGTTTGTCATCCATTAAGAGTCCATCAACATCTGTAATGAATAATACTTTATCACAACCTACTTTTCCAGCTACATATGCTGCAGCCCTGTCTCCATCAACATTGAGAAATTCTGATTCTTCACTAATAGCTATGGGTGCAATAACCGGTGTAAGTCCTTGTTCTAAGAGTGATTTAATGAATTTAGAGTTTACTTGTCTAATTTTTCCAGTATATCCACCATCAATTACTTGCTTTCTACCTTTTTCATTAATTATGATAAGTTTCTTTTTTCTGTCAGCTTCTATGATTCTGGCATCAACTCCTGAAAGGCCAATTGCGTTAATACCATTTTTTTGAAGCATCTGAACAATTGTTTTGTTTATTCTGCCAGACATTACCATTGTGAAAATCTCGATAGTCTCTTTGTCGGTATACCTGCTTTTGATTCCACTAGGTGATGTTATGAATTTTGGTTCTTTTCCAAGTTGTTCACAAACTTTTGTAACTTCTTTTCCACCACCATGAACTAAAATCACTCCTTCTGATTTTACTATTTTTTTAATGTCTGTAATTGTAGATGGATGTAAATTATTTACTACACTTCCACCAATTTTTATTGTGATCATTTCTAAACAGGAGTTAGTGGAGTATATCTAAGTCCATCCATTTCATCAAAACCACACATTATATTCATATTTTGAATGGCGGAACCTGCTGCACCTTTCATCAAGTTATCTGATGCAGATAACGCAATCAATCTATTGTTATCTTCATCTATCTCAAATCCAATATCACAAAAGTTTGAACCAACCAAGAATTTTGGATCTGGGAATTTATACAAACCGTTTTTGTCCCTAATTAGTCTGATAAATTTTTCATCACCATAAGCTTGACGATACAATTTCCACAATTCTTTTTCATCTATGTCTTTTTTCATGAATGTATGGTTTGTACATAAAATTCCACGAACTACATCAACTGCATGTGGACTCATTGAAATATGGATCTTCTTTCCTGCAATCTCACTAAGTTCTTGTTCAATCTCACCAGTGTGTCTATGTCCTGCTGGTTTGTATGGTCTGATCACTCCTGCTCTCATCGCATGTGCAGTTCCAGAACCTGAACCTGCACCCGAAGACCCAATCTTTGAATCTACAATTATGTGCTCTGTCTCAATAATGTCATTTCGAATTAATGGCGCAAGTGCTAATATTGATGTAACCGCCATGCAACCTGGACAAGAAACAAGTTGGGATTTTTTGATTTCTTCTCTATGTAATTCTGGAATCCCAAAAACTGATTTTGGTAAATAATCTGGGTGTGGGTGTTTCCATCCATACCATTTGTCATAATCTTCTTGATTATGTAATCTGTAATCTGCACTTAAATCAATTATTTTGATACCTCTATCATAGAGAGCTTTTACAATTTCGGTTGCAGTTCCATGAGGAACAGCTGTGAAAATCAAATCACATTTATCCGTTAATTTATCATAATCTAATTCTGAGAATTTAAGATCTGTAAACCCCTTCAAACTTGGTTGTACTCTATGAATATATTCACCAACATGCTGTCTTGATGTTACCATAGCTATCTCAATATCTGGATGGTTAACAAGTAGACGAAGTGTCTCCCCACCTACATAACCTGATGCTCCTACAATGCCTACTTTCATGATAAACCTCTTCGTAAGGAAGTGTAATTTATTTCCTAACGTAGTTTAGAGCAAATTCTATCATTTTTTTTGGAATATTTCGTTGTGCAACTTTTGCCAATCCTTTGAATTCAACTGTATTGTTGACTTCATGAACAAGTAGACCTCTTTCATCGTCTTCCATCATATCTATTCCTAAAATTCCCCCACCCATGGCATTTGATGCTTTTATTGCCATATCCTCAATCTCTTTCGTGATCTCACAAAGTTCTGGATCTGCTCCAAGTGCTATGTTTGTCTTAAAACCACCTGATGATTTTCTGTACATGGCTGCAATAGGTTCATCTCCTATCGTGATTACTCTGATATCCCTTGGTGGTCTTTTAATTAATTCTTGCAAGTAGTAAATTCTATCGTGGGGGCTATCTGTAATATTTCTTATTTCAAGAACTGCATCCATTGTATCTTTATCTTTAATTGGCATTACACCTCTGCCCCAACTTCCTATCACTGGCTTGATCACTAGAGGATATCCAACTGTTTCTAAATTCTTTGCTGCACTTTCACTAGAAAATGAAAAGTATGTTTTTGGTGTTGGAATATTATTTTTTTTCAAAAGTAAAGTCATAAACATCTTATTTCCACAAATATTTGCAACATCAAATTTGTTTAGAACTGGAACATCCATAAATTCTAGACTTGCAGTAAAGTGTAGACCTCTAAAATAGCTGACACATCTTTCTAAAACAATATCTCCAAAGTCATAGTCTTCTCTTTTACTATCGGTGTTAATTTGAGTGATCTTTGCATCTAACATTACTGCATCATGTCCAAGATCTAGTGCCTCTTTCTGAAGCATCTTTTCTTCTGTTCTTAGACGGTCAAATACGATACATACTTTTGACATTACTCTCCCCAGTCTTCGCCTACAGTTTCTGCTTGCTTAAGCTCAACGTTTGATCCGTCTTTTTTTGCGATTTCAAAGTCAGCGCCACAATCAGGACAGGAGATAATTTCTCCAACCGAGGCATCGTCTGGAATGTTTAATGTTGCATCACATTCTTGGCAGTTCATGTTTTTGTTGACCTTTTCCTTTGTAATTTATTAGCTTCTGTTGTCTGCATTCCCCATAATTCTACAAATCCTTTGGCCAATCTCTGGTCAAATGTGGATTCTGAACCATAAGTGACAATATCGTGGTTGTATAATGAATTCTTAGATTTTCTTCCAACTACTCTTAGACTTCCTTTGTACAGTTTGAGTTTTACACTTCCTGACACTGGCTTTTGTGATACCTCAATAAATCCATCCAAATCCGCTTTGAGAGGGTCTTGCCATAGTCCTGAATAGACCAAATATGCCCATTCATCATCAATTAGGGACTTGAACTTGTTTTCATGTTTTGTATGAACCATCTTTTCTAAATCGGCATGTGCTTCAATCAAACAAGTAGCTGCAGGAGTTTCATACACTTCACGGGATTTGATTCCAACTACTCTGTCTTCAATATGATCAACTATTCCAACACCTGCGGCACCTGCTTTTTTGTTGATGTATTCAATCAGTTTCTGCGAATCCATTATTTTGTCATCAACTTCAACTGGAATTCCTTTCTCGAATTTAATTTCTAAATACGTTGGTCTGTCAGGCAAGTTTTTTGTTTTAACCCAAATGAATACATCATCAGGTGGTTCCTTATATGGATCTTCTAACACTCCTCCTTCGATTGCACGTCCCCATAGGTTTTGATCAATACTAAATTTTTTTGCTACAGAATCAATTTCAATTCCATGTTTCTTTGCAAACTTTAATTCAGTATCCCTATCCAAGTTTTTGTCTCGAATTGGTGCTATAATTGGAAGATTGGATCCAGAGCGTAATGAAATGTCAAATCGTACTTGATCATTTCCTTTACCTGAACATCCATGTGCTAGTGATGTTACTTTTTCTTTTTTTGCAATCTCTAAAACTTTTTCTGCAATTAGTGGTCTTGCAAGTGCTGTTGCAAGACAATATTTTTTCTGATAAAGCGCATTGGCCTTAATTGATGGAAAAATGTAATCTTTGACAAATTCTTTTCTTGCATCAATATTGTAGTGTTTTTTCACACCCAATTTTTTTGCTTTGGCTGCAATTTTTTTACTATCATCACCTTGTCCAACATCTACCGTTACTGTAATGACATCCATGTCATATTCTTCTTGTAGATATTTTACAACCACTGAAGTATCAAGTCCTCCAGAAAATGCAAGAATTCCTTTTTGAGTCATGAAACATCTTTTTCGTCTTATTTTGGAATTTATCTTTTTGTGTTTGGCTAGGCTCTTTTTTTTCTCAAAAATTTTTGCCTAGCTTAAGCTAAAATTCGATGATTATTTAACCGCTGAATATAACGCTGTTTTATGAAAACTCGATCAGTAATTTCTACAGGTATTGTTGTAATTGTATTGTTGTCTGTATTGGGAATTATCATTTCTAGTGATACTACGCATGAAAATAAGATCCGTATTGCCTATTTTCCAAACATTGGTCATGCTATTCCTATAGTGGGAATAGAAAAAGGATTTTTTGAAGAAAACATTGGCAATCAAACTAAAATTGAAACCAGAGTTTTTGATAGCGGACCACAAGCAATAGAAGCTTTGTTTGCCAATTCTATTGATCTTGCATATGTTGGACCAGGTCCTGCAATTAACGGATTTTTGAATTCAGATAATCATAACGTAAAGATTCTTGCAGGTGCTGCAAGTGGTGGTGCTAGCTTTATTGTTCATCCAAACTCTGAAATTAATTCAGTTTCTGATTTTGCAGGAAAAAAAATTGCCACTCCTCAAATTGGTAACACACAAGATGTGTCACTACGTCATTATCTCTCTGAAAATGGATTGAAGCCAGCTGAAAAAGGTGGATCTGTAATTGTTTACAATATTTCAAATCCTGATATCTATACCCTATTTGTAAAAGGAGATATTGATGGTGCATGGGTTCCAGAACCTTGGGCTACAATATTAGAAACAGAACTCGGCGGAAAACGATTATTCCATGAAGAAGAACTATGGCCAAACAAAGAATTTGCATCTGTTCTTTTAATTGCAAATGTAGATTATGTAGAAAACAATCCAACAATCATTGCTAATTTTTTACAATCTCATCACGAAACAGTTACTTGGATTAATACAAATCCAATTGAAACTAGAATTGTTTTTAATAATTTTCTGAATTCCTATTTGGGTCAATCTTTGTCTGATGATGTTATAGATATTGCATTGTCTAATCTTGTAATTACTGCAGATCCAAAACCTAATTCCATTTTTTCCTTTGCTGAAAGGGCTGATGCGCTAGGATATCTGGGAAGAAATGGATATGACTTATCTGAAATTTTTTACCATGATACAGATTCCAATGTGGGAAGAGACATAGATGACTAAGTTAGAGGCAAAAAATATTGTAAAGCACTTTAGTCATGAATCTCATAAACTTACAGCATTAGGTGGAATTAATCTAAAAGTAGAGGCTGGCGACTTTGTTTGTTTAGTAGGTCCGTCTGGATGTGGGAAATCAACATTTTTACGAATAATTGCAGGTCTGGAGAAACCCGATGAGGGGCAAATTTTGTTTGATGGTCATCCAGTTACTGAGACTAGCCCCGAGAGAATTATGGTATTTCAGGAGGGCGCATTATTCCCGTGGCTCAAAGTTCAAGATAATGTTGAATTTGGATTAAAGATGGCAGGAATTCCAAAAGAGGAACGAGCAAAGATCTCAAATCGATATCTGGAAATGATGCAACTAACAAAATTTGCAAATTCTTATACTTACCAACTTTCAACTGGAATGAAACAACGTGTAGCAATTGCTAGAGCTCTTGTAATGGATCCTGATGTATTGTTGATGGATGAACCCTTTGCATCACTTGATGCACAGACTCGTGATTTACTATTAGTTGAGATGCAACTAATTTGGGAAAAAACAAAGAAGACAATTTTGTTTGTAACTCATAATGTTGCAGAAGCTACAGTTCTTGGAACCAAAATAGTTGTTTTCAGTAACCGCCCGGCAATTATAAAAAAAGAATTTGAAAATAATTTTCCACGACCTAGAGTTACTGAAGATGAATCATTACTCAAATTACAACAAGATATCTTAGCAGAACTTAGGCCCGAAGTAAAGAAAAGTAGAGAGTGATTATTATGAGAAAAAATTTTATACCTCACAAAATTGCATTTTATGTTGGAATCATTGTAGTTTGGCAAATTGTTTCAATGGTGGGAATTTGGCCTGATAATATTTTTCCATCTCCATATGAAGTAGCTGAAGACTTGGCATATGGTGCAGCTGATGGCAGTTTGTTTTATGGAATTGCAACCAGCATGTGGAGATTATCAATTGGATTAGCAATTGCAATTAGTGGAGGGGTTGTCTTGGGAATTTTCATGGCAAGAGTTGAAGTTATCAACCAAACTGTTGGCTCTTTAGTTTTAGGAATGCAATCAATTCCATCTATTGCATGGGTCCCACTTGCAATTCTTTGGTTTGGACTATCTGATGGTGGAATAATTTTTGTCACTGCCATTGGGGCAATCTTTGCAGTTACAATAAACACCTACACTGGAGTCAAAAACATTGATCCTCATTATATTGAGGCTGCAAGAAACATGGGTGCAAAGGGTAGTCAGCTAATTATAGCTGTATTGATACCTGCAGCATTTCCATACATGATTTCCGGCTTTAAGCAGGGTTGGGCATTTGCATGGAGAGGCGTAATTGGCGCTGAACTGTTATTTTCTTTCCTAGGATTGGGATTCCTGTTAAATGCAGGACGTTCGCTTAATGATGTCTCCCAAGTCATTTCAATAATGATTGTAATAATGGTAATTGGTCTTGTTATTGATACAGTTGTCTTCAAAAAATTAGAAAACAAAGTAATGTCAAGATGGGGATTACAATAATACACAGAATTATTTTTTTATATTTTTACCTTTAGTGATACTACAAACGCACATACAATGATTGCAATTGCAAAATACATAACTACAACATAGTCAAATGCAAATGCAATACTTCCTGCAATTATAGGACCTAATACCATAGCAATTGATAATGTAGAACTAAAAATTCCAGTTGATGTAGAATGTGGATTATTCTCCATTAGGTGAAAGTTCCCCCCAATGAATAAGAACGCCCAAGTTGCACCAACAAGTGCCATAAATGGCATTGCCATCCACCAATCTGTAATTACTGATAGTCCAATAAATACAAATACAGTACAACCAATTCCAATTTTGAATTTTGTTATATTTGAGAAATTAATTCGACTTGCCATTAAATTCATTAAGATAAATGCTGTCAATGTATTTGCAACATAGATAATTGATATTTGATACAGTTCAGCACCTAATTTTTCTATTAACATTAATGGAAGAATAGTCCATACAGCTGCTGCTCCAATATGTCTTAGTAATAATGACAAAAATAGGAACTTATTTTTTATAATAATTTTCTTTGTAGTTCCTGATCCTAACTCTTTTTCTTGCGATATATTTGGTAACTTGATTGTAAATATTAATCCAATAATAAATGAAGCTGCACTAATCAAGAAAATTAATTTTAGATCATTTGTAAATCCAGCAGCTGCAATTCCTGCAAGCCATCCTAATGCATGAAATGAAATTATAGTTGCTGCTCTTTTTTTCTCAACATTTAACTCATATGCATATGCAATCATTGCAGGAATCATGATTCCACTTGCAACTCCTGCCCCTATTCTTGCTAGAAATAATAAAGTAATATCATCTGCAAAATAATGTAATCCAAAGGCTGCTGCACATCCTATGAAGCCAATTCTGATGAATTTGAGCCTAGTTCCTTTCTTGTCTGAATGTCTGCCAAAATAAATTTCAGATAAAATCTGCGCAAAACTAAACGAGGCTATAATGAGTCCAATCTCAAGGATAGAATCTGTGACACCTTTTGCAATTATGGGCATAAATATAAAAATAATAGAGATTCCTGCATGTTGAAAAAAGGTTGCACTACGAACTAAATTGGTTACATGTACCTTTTGCATAAATGTATGTGTAATTCATCTTTTACCTAATTTCAACATACGTATCAATCACCTCAATGTTTGTGAATTTTTCTGAAAAGAGTTAAACTGTGTCAGAACATTTTAAAATTAAGTTGATAGAAAAAGAACCATTTTTAGATGCATTACAAAATAGAATTTTACTTTTTGATGGTGCAATGGGAACTGAGATTCAGAAGCATGATCCAAAACCCGAAGACTTTCCAAACAATCAAGATGGTTTTAATGATGGTTTAGTGATAACACATCCAGAATGGATTAAAGAAATTCATAGAAATTATTTGGATGCAGGAGCTGATTGTATTGAAACAAATTCTTTTGGTTCAAATAAAATTAAACTAGATGAATATGGTTTTGGTGATCAAACAGTTAATTTTAATAAAAAAATTGCACAATTAGCATCTGAAGTTTGTGAAGAATATTCAGAAACCCCACGATATGTGATTGGTTGTATGGGTCCAACAGGCTTTCTTCCTAGTTCAACTGATCCTGACTTGGGACAAAAATCTCTTGATGAAATCCAAGAAGCATTTGAGCTACAAGCAGAAGGATTGATTCTTGGTGGTGTAGATGCATTACTTATTGAAACAAGTCAGGACATCTTAGAAGTAAAATTAGTAATTGAGGCATGTCATAATGCCATAAAAAAGACTGGCAAGAAAATTCCAATCATTTCTAATACTACTTTGGATCAATATGGCAAGATGCTACTTGGAACAACTATTCAAGCTGCATATACCACTGTTTCTGATATGGGAATTGATGTGTTTGGATTGAATTGCTCAACTGGCCCAGTTGAGATGAATCCAAGCATAAGATGGCTTGATGAGCAAAATGAACACATTCTCTTGGTAGTTCCAAATGCTGGAATGCCTGAAAATCAAGGTGGAAAAGCAGTATACAAGATGACTCCAGAAAAGATGAGTAATGTACTAGGTGATTTTCTTGATCAATACAAAAAGGTACGAATCATTGGCGGTTGTTGTGGAACAAATCCTGAACATATCAAAGCTCTAAGAAAAGTAATTGACGAAAAAGCCAATTCTCTCAAGGGTTAAGTATTTAGAAAAACTGAGATGATTTTATAATATTGACTATTCCTCGAGTAAGTTCAGCATTAAAAGCAGTTGATCTAAAACAACTTCCAACTCCTTTAATCATTGGAGAGAGAATTAACACACAAGGTTCTCGTAAAGCAAAGAAACTAGTTCTTGCTGATGATTATGATGGTCTAGTTGATTTAGCAAGAGTTCAAGTTGAAGACGGTGCTCATTGTCTTGATGTTTGTGTTGCAACTACTGAACGTTCTGATGAGCGAGAATTTATGTTAAATCTTGTAAAAAGATTAAGTTTAGAAATTGATGCGCCACTTGTAATTGATTCAACTGACCCTGAAGTTATTGAAACAGCAATAAAACAAATTCCTGGAAGACCAATTATTAATTCAATTAATCTTGAAGGAGATGGTAGTAGATTTG
>Ga0209988_10001516_pt1 | contig 15141 bp, 10 predicted proteins | sample N075metaG_FD_183115 | JGI IMG/M metagenome (GOLD analysis project Ga0209988, IMG submission 183115) | Deep subsurface microbial communities from Kermadec Trench to uncover new lineages of life (NeLLi) - N075 metaG (SPAdes) (version 2) | ecosystem: Environmental > Aquatic > Marine > Ocean trench... | reverse complement strand
AAGACTGGCTTTGTTCTCCGGCCGTGACATGATGATCCTGGCAGATGGTCAAGCTCTCAAGGGATTCGTGACCGAACTGGGCCCCGGTGTCCGGCCACTGCGCGACGAAATTACCGGCGAAGCCCTACCGACCCCGGAAGAGGATGAAGAAATCATCATCCGCGCTGTCTTCCGCTTTCCTTTTGATCAACTGCCTGCTGAGTTGACACTCACCGCACCGTCGCTGACCGGCCAGGCGGCCATTGGATTTGTGCTGTACCACGAGGGCGTCGCAGTCAATGATTTTCGCTACTTGAGCACCGGAAATACCGTGCGGCTCGACTGGGAAGACGCCTGGTATTCGGCTTTCACGACCCGGGCTTTGCGCCGGCAATATTTCTCACCGATGACCGGGTTCATTTACGTTGAGCCCTTTGAGGTGCGCAAGGAAATCATTGTGCGCCCCAGCGATATTCAGAAATTCACAGACCTGGGCCTGGCGAACGCTAAAATCATTCCTGCAGACAAGCAGGAAGGAATCAAGCAGAAAGTAGTCGAGTTTCTTGCGGGTCATTTTCCCGTAAGCATCGATGGAGTGAAGGTCGAAGGTAGTGTGGCTCGCGTCAACTTTCTGCAAAGGACGCTTAAAAGCAGCACTGTAGTTTCAGGTCAGGACCTGGATCTGCTGCCGGCAACCATCGGGGTGATCTACGTGTTTCCCACGGACGGCTTGCCACAGGAAGTGGAACTGATCTGGGATATTTTTACTGAGAAAATGTCCCAGGTACCAGCTGCGGCCGTCGACCAGGCAGGGTCGCTGCCGATCTTGCTCGAACCCGACTACAACATCCTGCGCTGGGAAAATTTCCTCCGTTTTCCAGAGTTACCTACGCTGGCCGAGCTCGAGGCGCCGCCTTCAGCGCTGCAAAGAGCCAGCGGGTGGGCAAGATGGATTGGGATCGCTCTGAGCCTGGTTTTCGCGGGGATGCTGCTGCGGTCTTTTTCGCAAACCCGGCGTCTGCATCCGGCTTACACTGTTGTACTACTGTTTGCCCTGGCAGTGACCACGATGATGTTCCGGGAACACCGGCAGTCGTTATTGGATCCAGCACGCCTGCAGGACTTGACCGGTAAACTGCTGCGTAACGTGTACCATGCATTTGACTACCGCGGGGAGGAAGTAATTTACGATGTGCTGGCAAATAGTGTGTCAGGCGATCTCCTGGCTGATATCTACCTGGAAATCCGGAGCAGCCTCGAGCTGGCCAGCCAGGGCGGCGCCAGGGTCAAGGTAAAGAGTGTCGAGATGATCGGGACTGGATTGAAAGACCGCAGCGGCAACCGCCTGACAATTTCCAGCGAGTGGGTGGTATCCGGCTCGGTGGGGCACTGGGGACACGTCCACCAGCGGGCCAACAGCTATCAGGCAGAATTGGAAATCAGCGAAATCGACAAAGTATGGAAACTGACTGGGCTCGAGATTCTGCAAGAAGAGAGACTGTAGCCAGTGCCAATGATCGAATTCCGTGATGTTTCTTTCCGATATCAGGGCGGTGTCACCAGTACCTCGTCTGCAACAGGGTTCAGTGGCTTTGCCATGCACATCCAGACTCTGGTGGTGGACCGTGGTGAACGTATCGCACTGGTAGGCCCCAGTGGCTCGGGTAAAACCACGCTGCTTAGCCTGGTTGCGGGGATACTCCGGCCTGAAAGCGGCACGGTTTGCGTCGATGACCTGGAGTTCAGTCGGCTCGGTGACACAGCCATCAGGCAGTTCCGGATTGATCGGATTGGCCAGGTGTTTCAGTCATTTGAGCTGCTTGATTACCTGAGCATTATTGAAAACGTCATGCTGCCCTGGTATATCGGCCAAGGTTCACAAAAGGTGGGCTCACAAAAAATAGAATCCCGCTGCCGCGCCCATGAATTATTGGAAGGGGTAGGACTGGCATCCAGGGCCAACGACCGGCCGGACCAGTTGTCACAAGGCGAATTACAGCGCGTCGCGGTCTGCCGGGCGATGCTCAACCACCCTCCCCTGCTGCTGGCCGATGAACCAACCGGGAACCTGGATCAGGTCAATAAACAAATGGTGGTCGACCTGCTGTTACAGCAGGCGCAGCAACAGGACAGCACCTTGCTGATGGTCACGCACGACCAGTCACTGCTCGGGCGTTTCGATACCGTGCTCGATATTCACTCAGTTTCCAGCGACGGTGCCCCGGCATGAGCGGCGCCTGGTATCTCGGCTGGCGCTACCTGGTTTTTCACAAGTTCAAAAGCACCATCCTGATTGCCTCCATCACGCTGATGCTGTTTCTTCCCGTGGCAACCCGGGTGCTAGTCAGCGACAGCGCCGCCGCCCTCACCGCCCGCGCGGATCACACGCCGTTACTGCTCGGCGCCGCCGGCAGCCCGCTGGAACTGGTGCTCAATTCACTTTATTTCCACGCAGGACAGCCGTCCGCGATCGGGAATGAAACCCTGGCCCGAATGCAAGCGACGGGCTTAGGGGAATTCATACCATTGAATACCCGTTTTCATTCTAGGGGTAATCCGATTGTCGGCACAACACTAGACTATTTCTCCTTTCGTGGACTCGAACTTGCTGAAGGGCGCCAGATGGGCATGCTCGGCGAATGCGTGCTGGGCGCAGGGGCTGCCGCCCGGCAGGGTGTGGCGAGTGGCGACTACATCGTTTCCTCGCCCGAATCCGTGTTCGATATCGCAGGCGTTTACCCGTTAAAAATGAAGGTGGCCGGGGTGCTCGAGTCGTCCGGCAGCGCTGATGATGACACGATCTTTGTCGACATCCGCACCTCTTGGATCATCCAGGGCCTGGGGCACGGCCACCAGGACCTGGCCAGGCCCGAAGCAGGTGCGGGTGTGCTGAGCCGCAAGGACGGCGTGATCACGGCCAATGCCTCGGTCAGCCAGTACACCGAGATTACTGCGGACAACGTAGCGGAGTTCCACTTTCACGGCGATACCGGCGAATTCCCGCTGACCAGCATCATTGCCGTGCCGCCGGACGACAAGAGCGCCACCCTGCTGCGCGGTCGTTACCTTTCCAATGATGAAGGACTGCAATTGGTCGTGCCCTCGGCGGTGCTGAACGACCTGCTGGACACTGTGTTTACCGTTCAGAACTACGTAATCCTCGGGCTCGCGATGCTGGGCTTGGCTACCGTTGCGGTGATCATGCTGGTATTTCTGCTTTCACAGCAGTTGCGCAGAGGCGAGTTCCATACCCTGTCTCGGATCGGTGCATCAAAGACTTATATTGGCTTGCTGGTCACTTCCGAACTGGCCTTCGTTTTTGTCGGCAGCCTGCTGCTGGCCACGCTGCTGATTTTCGTGATGAAACAATACGCGCTGCAGATTCTTCAAAGTTTTCTGACATTTTGACTAGGGGGAGTAACATGCGTCTTTTTCTCAACCTTTTGTTCGGCTTTTTTCTCGCCGCCTGCGGTGAGACTGAACACGCTCAATCCGGCAATGCTGAAACTGCATTTGAGGCTGCGGCGCGCCCTCTACTTGTCGTCAGCAACTATCCGTTGTTTTTCTTTGCCAGTCAGATTGCAGGTGAGTCTGAAGATGTTCCACAAATTGTGTTTCCGGAGATCGAAGGTGATCCGGCTTTTTGGGTACCATCCGCAGACCAGATCCAGTTAATGCAGACTGCCAACCTGGTGCTGCTCAACGGCGCAGGCTACGAATCCTGGCTCGATTGGATCACGCTGGATCGTAACCGACTGCTCGACACGAGTGCCGGCTTCACAGACAAGCTGATTGAACTGGAAGACACGCTCACCCACCAACACGGCCCCGCGGGAGAACATGCGCACCAGGGAACCGCATTCACCACCTGGCTGGACCCCCGCTTGGCAATGAAACAGGCTGGCGCTGTTGCGGCCGCGCTGGAGAGCCTGGCACCGGGCCAAGCAGTACGGTTGAGGAACAATCTTTCTGCGCTGCAGTCGCGGCTATCGGATCTCGATCGCGAGCTGGCTGACACTTTTGCCGCGCTGGGCAATCAGCCAATACTGTTCTCACACCCGGTCTACCAGTATCTGCAGCGCCGCTATGGCCTGAACAGCGTCAGCCTGCACTGGGAGCCGGATACCGAACCCGGCACCCGTGCATGGATCGAGTTGCAGAAAATCCTGCTGGAACACCTGGCAGCGATCATGCTGTGGGAGGCTGAGCCTCTTTCTTCCACGGCCGCACGCCTTTCAGAACTGGGTGTTCAGTCGATAGTATTCCAAACAGCATCGAATCACCTCGGGCAAGGCGATTACTTCGATGTCCTGACCGGCAATGCTAAACGGCTTCGTACCGCCTTGGATTAACCAGGCACTTTTTCAATAAAATTCGTAGCCGATCAGGCTTTGTGGGCCAGATGCGTGGCGATGGTGCGATAAACAATGCCCAGCACCTTGGCTATGACGGCTGGTTGGCTGGCAAACAGGAAGCGCAACGGGAACGGTAGGTTAAGCACCCTCGGCAATTGCTCCTGCATTGCTCTAATACACGCCATCCATGGCGATAATTGACGCATTGGCTGATGACGCAGGACCTATACTCCAATACTCTGCGGTTTCTGGAAATATGGCGTTCGAACCACTTATACTCCCTTTGCAATGACTGGTGGCGGACCGGATGACTGTTAAATTTGACGACTTGGAGATATTTGTCGCAATAGTGGAGGCTAACTCCATCTCTCGTGCCGCCGACAATCTCGGTGTACCCAAGTCACGGGTCAGCCGTCACCTTAAAGAGTTGGAAGAGGAACTGGGCGTGCGCCTGCTGGAACGTACCACGCGTATTATGAGATTGACCGAAGCAGGCGAACGTTTCTATCACGGAAGCCTCCAGGTATTGGACAATCTCGAGGCAGTACGGACGGAGGTGGTCAATGATGATAACAAGATTGACGGCCGTTTGAGAATATTTGCGCCGATAGAATTCATAAGCCACGTGCTGGATGGCCATCTCGCGGAGTTCAGCCGTCGCTATCCTGCCCTGGAACTGGAGTTCCTGTCCGGTGCTGCACATCCGGACCTGCTGCACGACCGCTTGCACTTGATTATCCACCCGGATGTGCCAGACGATTCATCATACGTTGCCGTGCAACTGTTCCGCGGCAGTACCAACTTTTTTGCCAGCCCTGCCTATCTCCTTAAGCAAGGCCACCCGCAACACCCAAGCGAGTTACGTCACCACCATTGCATTGCTGAACTGCGTCAGGATCGCCGGCTGCGCCCCTGGATGTATCTGAGTAACGGCGAAATTCGTGAAGTGAAAATTCAACCACGCTATCGCTGCGACTCGCTCGCAGCAGCGCGATCGCTTGCAGTACAGGGCCTGGGTGTGACGATGCTGCCAGTTTTCTGCTGTGAGAAATCTGTGGCTGAGGGAACGCTGATTTCACTGTTCGGTAGTGATTGCCAGGTGGCCCATGAAGTATATGCCATCTACAGCTCTCGCCGGCTGAAGCCCCGCAAACTTGATGTATTCCTGAATTTCCTGAAAGAAGTACTGCCGACTGAACTGTAAGTAGCTATTGTTCTGAATTTCAGGACAGTAATTACTATTTGCTGGGGTTTATCAGTTAATCAACACCTACTATAGTCTGCCCCTCCCATAAAGAGCTACTGGTGAGGATGTTTGATGAACAGAGTATTTACCCATTATGACGATCTGGAACCCGGCGACATATGCCGCAAACTGGATCGTCCACCCTCTCACGAATTCCCCTACGAACACAAGTTGGTCAAAGTCGTGGACGACGTCGAAATGGCCTATGTGGAGAGTGGTCAGCTGGATTCAGAAAAGGTTGTCCTGTTCGTGCATGGAGCACCAGAGCAGGCTTATATTTGGCGCAATATCATGCCTTACCTCGAACGCTATGCGCGCGTGATTGCTGTTGAACACATTGGGCATGGCCTTTCGGACAAGCTTGACATCAATTACACCATTGAAGACTACGTGAAGTACTTTTTCTCCTTTGTGGAAACACTTAGGTTGAAAAACATCACGCTCGTTGTTCAAGACTGGGGCTCGGTGATCGGACCCTACTATGGCGCCTGCAATCCGGATAGAGTGGAGGGGCTGGTTCTAATGGAAGCCCTGTTAGCCCCGGCATACCCCGTCCGCAACGCTGCAGCAGCCCGGAAAGACCCCACCATGGCCATCGCCATGGACCACTACGATCGCTGGCGCATGGACGAGGCGGAGAAGTGGAATACCGAGCAGAACCTGTTCATTGAACGCATCCTTAACCTGCACACTTTTCGCAAACTCAGCCAACGGGAGATGGACGTCTATCGCGACCCTTTCCGGGACCCGGCAGATCGCCAGCCCATGCTCCAGTGGCCGCGGGAATGCGGTTTCGATGGCGACCGGCCCTACGTGGACAATGTGATGAAGGCCATCAATGAATGGCTGTTCACCAGCGATGTGAAGGTTCTGGACATCTTCGCCAAACCGGGGGCAGTAACCACTGAACTCGATGTCGCCTGGCGTGCAGAGCGCATCAAGAACCATGAATCAGCATATGTCGGAATCGGCAATCACTTCCTCCAGGAAGATCAACCTGAACAGATCGGTCATGCCATTGGTGAATGGTATCGCCGCAACCATGCTTCCGATAAAAAAGTCTGGTACAGGCATCCGCGCAATGAAATGGAGACTGTGTTGCACTTCTTCGACGCGATTATTGGCGGCAACCTCGACAAGGCCCTGGGCATGATCCATCCGGATTGCAAATGGATATATCGAGGCCCCGACAGCATCCCCTTCTGCGGTGAATACAACGGCCCCGAAGGCGTGGGTGAGTACCTGCAAAAGTTCGGTAGCCTGGTGGAAATCGTAGAGTTTGAACCAAAAATGATCTGGAACGATAATGACATCATCATTCGCGCCCGTGAAATCAACCGCCTGCACGGCGGTGAAAAGACCATCGAGTTGGAAGTGACTCAGATCTTCAAGGTGAGAAACGGCTGGATCATGGAGTTCCAGGAGTACACCGACACTGCGAAGATGGCGTCGCTGTTCGAATAACCCCACCAGTTAACCTTGATCAGTCAAGAAGGAGTGCATCATGTCCTATCTGCGTGAATTTCCCGAAGCCAACATGCAGGATTTTCTGTATGCCGCCAACCATGAGGCGCCGTTTCTGTTTCTTGAAGTAGCGCGCACCTTGTTGATCTGCAAGTCGCAGCTTACTCACAAGGATCGCGAGATGCTGGGCGCATATTGTCTGAGTCTGAATAATGCCCTGCAGCCTATTCAAGTGCACTCACGCAACTTTGCCGCCCTGGGGGGAGAGCGGTGGCTTATCCGGGATCTGGTGCGAGATCCATCATTTGCGAGTGTAGATGACAAATTTCATCCATTGCTCGACATCGTCCGTAAGGCCACTGAAAAGGCCGATGGTGTCTGTAAGGCAGACATTGATGCCTGTTACGGGGTGGGCTGGAATGGACATACCATTTTCCTGGTTTCTGCAATAACGGGGTTTTTCAATCAGATGTCCCGCTGGGTGAATATGCTTGGCATGAAGTTTGATGAAGAGGAAGTCATTGGGTCCTCGGAATTCCTCATTGCCTCAGGTTACGATGCCAGTTGGGACCCATCCTCAGGTGAGCCGGCGTCGAACCCGAGTCTTTCCGACGAAGAATATGTGAAGAAGTATCCGGACCATCTGGATACCAGTTTTGAGCTTGGTGAGCAGCACCAAGTGGATGTTGGCAACCGAACCTAGCTTTCACATCATGTTTTTTATCAATTACATCACTAAGTCGCGGTGCGCAATTCGCTTCATGAACAACTTAATTTCACCGGTATGACTTGTCGTTCCGCCGACCCGGCAGGGTCCGACACAGCAGCCGAGAGAGGGAGAAGATCGATGTCAAAACTATTCACAGCCAGTGGCGCAGCGAGGGCCTGGGGCTCTGCTCTGCTGATCGCAGCGCTGTCGCTGTCCCCAGGTGGAGTGCGGGCCATTACCTTTGGTGATGAAAAGACCCAGGGCGCACTGGACGTCACGCTGACCTACGGGGCGATGTGGCGACTGAAAAACCAGGACGCGGAACTGTTGACCGACTTCAACGGTGATGACGCCAACCGGAATTTCAACAAGGGCCTGGTTTCCAACCAGCTTCGGGCCGTCGCCGACTTCGAAGTAAAACGCTTGCAGAACGACAGTACGTCATTCGGCGTGTTCGTGCGTGGCCGGGTCATTTACGACAACGAGATCTGGAAGGCCAGAAACAAACACGACTCCCCGTTTACCAACAACAGCGGCCCCGCCAACAATGGCGCCCTGGTGGACAACAATACCTTTACCAAGGAAACTCAGGACCGGATCGGTTGGAACCCCGAGCTTCTGGATGCCTTCGTATACGGCAACTTCCTCGAGAGTTCCGCCCATCCGCTGACCGTCAGGATCGGCCGCCAAGTGATCAACTGGGGCGAAAGCGCGTTCATCCAGACGGGGATCAGCTCGGTGATCAATTCTGCGGATGTCTCCAGTGCAAACATTCCAGGCACGGAGGTTAAGGAAATCCTGCGGCCGCAGGGACGGGTCTACGGCAACTTCACGCTGACACCCAGCGTGTCCTTCGAAGCCTACTACCAGTGGGAATGGGAACAGATCATCAATCCTCCATACGGTTCCTTTTTAAGCAACGTGCCGGATTTCCTGTCGGTCGACGGCAGTGAGAACCTGCTGGTTCCGAATCTTGCCATCAGCGCCGGTACGCCGCTGCAAGGCATGTTCACGAGCCCGTTTGCCACGGTTGACCGTTATCCGGACCGCGACGGTGACGACGGTGGGCAATTCGGCATTGCACTGCGCGTGTTTGCCGAAAAACTGGGCGCCTCTGAGTTCGGCTTCTACTACGTCCGTTACAATCGCAAGCTACCGGACCTGGTGATTCGCAGCTTCGGTGGCACGCCCGATCACAACTGGTTCGGCGATTGCGCGCCGATCTGCCTGCCGCCATCACCGCTGGCGGGCATACCCGGCGCTCTGACAGGCATCGATACAGCTTCGTACCAGCTCTTTTACGCTGACGACGTGGATATGTACGCGTTCAGCTGGAATTCGACGATATTCGGTGCAACGGCTTTCTCAGGCGAGATTGCCTACCACAGGGACGTTCCGATACAGACACTCAAGGCCCAGGACGGATTGCTCGGCACCGTGATGTCTGGCGCGCCGCCATTTGGGCAGCCCACGATCACCCCCCTGTCGAGTAGGGAGGACATGATAGTGGCCCAGGCAACGATCTTCCAGGACCTCAATTTCGTCACGTTCGCCGACGATGCCAGCTTGATTCTGGAAGTGGGCTATGTGAAGGCCCTGGACATGGACGGCCGCCAGATCTGGCGGGGTAACACGCTGGCGGACGATAGCGCCTGGGGTTACCGGGCGCAGTTCGGATTTACCTGGTATGACGCACTCAACGAGATAAGCAGCTTCCTTTCCGGCGTTGACTTAAGAGCCCAGCTGAACTTCAACCACGATGTCAACGGCACCTCGGCCATTCCCGGCGGAAGCTTTACCGATGGCTCAAAGGCCATCGGCGTGGGCGTCGAAGCAGACTGGCAGAACACCTGGTCTGTTTCGCTGACATACACCAACTTTTTCGGTGACGGCACGCTGACCACCGGCGCGCCGAGCACCAATACGCTTGATGACAGGGACAACATCGGTCTGGCCATCAAGTACCGGTTTTAATTGGATGAGCCACCCCATCGAATTCAAGAGGATTTAAGACATGCATTGCCAACGATTAACTCTCAACACCCTTACCGCAGTCCTGGCGCTGGCGATAAGCGGAACACCGGCTTTTGCGGGCGTCTCCGCGGAAGAAGCCGCGAAGCTTGGAATGGAACTGACCCCTTTGGGCGCAGAGCGCGCGGGGAATGCGGACGGCTCCATTCCCGCCTGGACGGGCGAGGGCATAGGTGAAGTCCCCGCCGGATACCAGGAGGGCATGCACCATCCCAATCCCTATGCGGACGAAGCGCCGCTGGCAACGATCACCGCTGCCAACGTCGAGCAATACACGCACCAGCTCACCGAGGGACAGACGGCCCTGTTCGCGACCTATCCCGAAACCTTCAAGATGAAAGTCTTCCCGTCCCACCGGACGGCGCAGTTCCCTGACTGGTATGTCAAAAACACAGCGGAGTGTGCAGCCACTGCCGAACTCGAAGACGGCGGCAACGGTGTGACAAATGCTCACGCCTGTGTGCCTTTCCCAATTCCCCAATCCGGGATCGAGGTTCTGTGGAACCACCTGCTTCGTTTCCAGGGCGTGTACCGCATCGACCGGGTGACACAGCCCAGCCCTGATGCGAACGGTCGCTATGTCCTGGACAAGTTGATCCGCCACCAGTACTTCGCCTACTACGACCCGGAGCAGGCAGATTCGGACGTCTACTCCTATTTCATTCCGTTGACGCTTGCGCCCGCTCGGAATGCCGGCGATGCATTCCTGCTGATCGATTACAAGAATCCGGTAACCAACCCACGTAAAGCCTGGCGCTATTTTGGCGGCCAGCGTCGTGTGCGCAGGGCGCCAGTGCTGGTCTATGACACGCCAATTCCAACGGCTTATGGCCTGCGCCTTGTCGATTCATTCGACATGTTCTTCGGCTCACCGGACAAATTCGAATGGACGCTCCAAGGCAAGGAAGAGATTCTCGTGCCCTACAACAATTTCGAACTGGGCAGCGGAGATATCTCTTTCAAGGAGATCCTGACCCCCGGTCACATCAACCCCGAGTTCACGCGTTATGAAAAACATCGCGTATGGGTGGTCGAAGGAAAGCTAAAGGACGGCGAGCGGCACGTATATTCCAGGCGCAAGATCTACCTCGATGAAGACACGTGGACCATCTTGGTGCACGACATGTATGACCGGCAGGGCGAGCTTTGGCGTTCGGCGATGAACTACATCAAGCTCTACTGGGAAGTGCCGGTCATGCTCAGCTCGACCGAGGTGCACCATGATCTCCTGTCGCGTCGATATTCTACTTCCGGTTTGGTCAACGAGTACGACGGCCCGATCGATCTGTCCAAGCCGATCCCCGATCTGTCGTTCTTCACACCCCAGTCCCTGCGGCGACTGGGCGTTCGATAAGTAGTCTCCTGGTGCGACCGGCGACGTAATCGGACATGCGCTGTCCCGAAGTGCAGGACATCATGCGAAAGGCAGCGTCTTTAGCATGTTTGTTGCTCATCGCCGCCGATGTTGGGGCCGCCCTGACCAGTACGCTGGACAAGCCGGCCGAAATGACGGCGCTTGCGCCCTGCACGACTTTGCTCGATGTTACCCGGGCTGGCGACCGAATCATCGCGGTCGGTGATTACGGGGTCGTCGTTTTTTCCGACGATGAAGGTGCATCTTGGGCCCAGGGAAGCGTACCGGTCAGCGTGACGCTGACAGCAGTCGATTTCGCGACGCCGGAGAAAGGCTGGGCGGTGGGCCACGACTCGGTGATCATCCACAGCAGCGACGGCGGGAAGGCCTGGTCCAGGCAGCTCGACGGCTTTGCGGCCGCCCGACTCGCGATGGAGGCGATCGACGCTCGCGCAGCCGAGCTGGAGTCCCGATCCATTGAAGAATCCGCCGAGCCGGGATGGGCCCTGCAGGATGAACTGGACATGCTGGATTTTCTGCGCTCGGAGGCGGAATGGGCGATCGGGGAGGGGCCCAACCGGCCGTTTCTCGATGTCCTGTTCCTGGATGACGAGGTGGGTCATGCCATCGGCGCGTTTGGAGACTATTTCGTCACAACCAATGGCGGTGCCAGCTGGCACAGCCGGTCACCCTGGTTGCCCAACCCCGATGGCTTGCATCTTTATGGAATCAGCAGCGGCGCCGACAATGCCTTGCTGATCGTCGGCGAGTACGGGCTGGTTCTGCGTCGAGGCGGCGTGGATGAGACATGGGAATTCGTGCGGACCCCCTACGAAGGCTCATTCTTCGGAATCCTGGGGCAGGACGAAAAGGTGCTGGCGTATGGGCTGCGTGGTAATGCCGTATATTCCGCCGATTTTGGAACCAACTGGCATCCCGTTGCCACCGGGACCGGAAAATCCCTGGTCGGTGGAACCTTGTTGGGTGAAGAAGAATTGCTTCTTGTCGGCCTGGGCGGTACCACCGTTCGTGGCGCGCTGGGCGCCGCGCAGCTCATGCCGCAGGACCTTCCAAGCCGCGTCAGCATGGCCGCAACGATTCCACTCAAGAACGGAAGCAGCCTCGTTGCCGGCATGCATGGCATCTTCAAACTGACTACTTCGGGCGAGGAGCAGAGATTTCAGTGCCCCAAGAATGGCGATTAGACATGATCAAGAAGGACACAAAATGACAAGGGGTGAACAGCCTGACGAGTTCTACGCTTCGGAACATTGGGTAGAGAATCTCGTATTCAACCATCGCCGGCCGTGGCTGCTGCTGCTTACCCTGGTCACGCTGTTCCTCGGATACCAGGCATTTCAGATTGAGCCGCAGACCGGTTTTCGAAAAATGATCCCGACCCAGCATCCCTATATGCAGTCATTCGAGCAGCACAGGGAAGACGTGCCGAGCGGCAACGACATTCGCCTGATCGTCGAAAACCGGAACGGTACCATTTTCGATGCAGACTACCTGCAGACGCTACAGGAGATCAACGACGAGGTCTTCCTGCTCAATGGTGTCGACCGGGCCAATATGAAGTCGCTGTGGACTAAAAACGTGCAGTGGCGCGCCATCACCGAAGAGGGCTTTGACGGCGATGTCGTGATGTTCGACGACTACAACGGTTCCCCCCGCAGCCTGGAACAGGTAAGGGCCAATGTGCTGGCCTCCGGAGAAGCGGGCCGGCTGGTCGCCAACGACTTCAACTCATCGATCATCTTCGTTCCCCTGCTGGATTTCGACCCGAAAACCCTGGAACCGCTAAATTACTCCGAGTTCTCCGACGCGCTGCAGGACATTCGCAAGCGGTACAGCAGCGAGAACATCCACATCAGGATTGTCGGCTTCGCCCAATTGGTGGGCAATCTGATCGACGGCATCACGACCGTCCAGATATTTTTTGGCATCGTGGTGTTGATCACCGCGGTCTTGCTGTTCCTGTATTGCAGGTCCATTCGAGCGACAATTCCGCCGCTGTTCTGCGCCCTGGTCGCCATCGTCTGGCAGTTAGGCATCCTCAGATGGATGGGCTACGGCCTGGATCCGTTTTCGATGCTGGTGCCTTTCCTGATATTTTCGATCGGTGTTAGTCACGCGGTGCAGAACGTCAATTACATGATGCTGGCGGCCGCGCATGGCGCTGACAGGTTTGAGGCTGCCCGGCAGTCGTTCCGTAACGTGTGGGCACCCGGACTGGCCGCACTGATCAGCGACGGCGTCGGATTCTTCACTCTGTTCTTCATACCTGTCGCGATCATCCAGGAGTTGGCCATTTCGGCCAGCGTCGGCATCGTGGCACTAGTCGTTTCGAAGTTGGTATTGCTGCCGCTGCTGATATCGCTGGTGGGTGTCAGCGAAAAAGGTATCGCGCGGGCGCGGCTGCGCCAAGACCAGGATGGCAGGCAGGCGGTTTTTCTTTGCAACTTCATCCGCCCTCATTGGGCGCGTGTGACGTTGGTCATCGCGGTGATGCTGGGCATCTTTTCCCTGGATGCCCGGCAGGATCTCAAGATCGGCGACCTCGATGCAGGCGCGCCGGAACTAAGGCCGAATTCGATCTACAACCAGGACGTAGCCTTCGTGACGAGACACTATTCGACCAGTTCGGACTTGCTTATCGTGATGGTCGAGTCCGAAGGCGGAAAGTGCGTCGACTACGAAACCGTTGAAACGATCAACCGCTTCCAGTGGCAGCTGCAGGGCGTAAAGGGGATCCAGACCGTCGATTCCACGGCCAACGGAGCGAAGCGGCTGGCGGCCATGCTGAACGAGGGCAATATCCGCTGGTCATCGATCGCCCGGCACCAGAAGGCGCTGGAATCCTCGATCGAGGCCTTGCCGGCGGACGTATTTTTCAACATGACCTGTGACCTGTCTTCCATATATGTATATCTCGACGACCACAAGGCCGAAACGCTGACGCGCGTGACGGACAGAGTTAAAGCGCTCGCGCAGAAGTATAATAGCGATACCCTGACATTCAAGCTTGCGGCAGGCAACGCCGGCATCGAGGCCGCCACCAACGAGGTCATCGCCAGCAAGCAGACCTCCATGTTGATCCTGATTTACACGGCAGTTTCGCTGGTGGTGTTCCTGACCTTCAGGAACCTCCGCTCACTGCTGTGCATCATGCCGCCGCTGATCCTGACCTCGCTGTTTGTGGAAGTCCTGATGACCTACATGGGCATTGGGGTCAAGGTTGCAACGCTGCCGGTTATCGCCTTGGGTGTCGGTATCGGCGTCGACTACGGTATCTATATCTACAGCCGTCTGCAATACCATGTCGATCAGGGGCACGGACCCCTGTTGTCCTATCTTTACACTCTCAAGACGGCCGGCCGGGCGGTGGTGTTTACCGGTGTGACGCTGGCGTCTGGCGTCTCGCTGTGGATATTCTCACCGATCAAGTTTCAGGCGGATATGGGCATTCTGCTGACCTTCATGTTCCTGTGGAACATGGTGGGGGCATTGACCCTGCTGCCCGCAATTGCCTCCTTTACTTTCTTCACCAGAGAGGAGCGGCGCCAGGCTCGCCATCAAAGGCATGGGCCCGCTGCTTCGCCGGCAGAATGATGCTCAGGTCAACACCAATTTTTCACATAGGCCCATTGAACCAACAGGCTTGTGTTCACTTCAAACAGTGCCAGGAAATTTAAAAAACCGTTAACAGGAGGACTAGATTATGAACCAGGAAAATATCGATTTCATCACCGAGAAAGTTTACACCAATTTCCAGAGCGGCAATATCAAAGGCCCGATGGCTGTTATTGCCGATGATGTGCAATGGAGCCACCACGGCCCCCGCGAGCTGATCCCCTTTGCGGGCAGTTGGAGGGGCAAGGCCGGCGCTGGAGGAAAGCAGATGACAAGCAACCGTATTTTCCGCAAGTGCATGCTCATCGCCGCAATCATCGGCGCTGTTCATACGATACCCATTGCCAGCGCCCAAAGCGGCGGCGCG
>Ga0209988_10001514_pt1 | contig 15141 bp, 9 predicted proteins | sample N075metaG_FD_183115 | JGI IMG/M metagenome (GOLD analysis project Ga0209988, IMG submission 183115) | Deep subsurface microbial communities from Kermadec Trench to uncover new lineages of life (NeLLi) - N075 metaG (SPAdes) (version 2) | ecosystem: Environmental > Aquatic > Marine > Ocean trench... | reverse complement strand
CGTCGCCGTCGCCGGAAGCTCCGGTATTCGCGAAGTCGCGGTGGCCGGCGTACGGATGGTCGGCGGCGACGAGCGCGTCCTGTCCGATGATCCGTTTCACGTCGGTTCGATCACGAAGTCGATGACCGCCACCATCATCGGGTCGCTCGTCGACCGTGGCGTGCTCGACCTCGACACGACGCTCGCCGAAGCACTGCCCGACGTCGAGATGCGCAGCGCGTACCGCACGGTCACGCTCGAACAGCTGCTCGCGCACCGCGGCGGCATTGCCCCGCAGTTGACCTTTGACGACCTCGCCATGGCCAGGCTCACCGGCCTGCCCGGCACACCGACCCGGCAGCGTGCGGCGTACATCGCCGAGGTGCTGCAGATGGAGCCGATCGCGACCCCCGGAACCGAGATGAACTACTCCAACGCGGGCTTCGCCATCGCCGGGCACATCGCCGAGCTCGCGGCGGGATCGAGCTGGGAGACGCTCATCGTCGAGACCGTCTTCGAGCCAATCGGTATGACAACGGCGGCCACCGGCTGGCCCGCGACGGACCGGCACCCGGACCGGCCACGCGGCCACTTCACCGAGGCCGGTGCCCTGCGGGCCCAGGGGATCGACGAGTACGCCCTCGGCTCGTTTCTGGCGCCAGCGGGCGACGTGCATTGCTCGGCGAAGGACCTGGCAAACTACGGCCGGGCCCACCTCAACGGCCTCAACGGCACCGACGGCGTGGTCTCGGCCAAGACGATCCGCCGCCTCCACACGCCGCTCGACGACAACCAGCCACGCTATGTCGGCGGATGGGTCGTCATGGAATCGCCCGCCGGCGACGTCCTGCACTGGCACAACGGATCGGCCGGCACGTTCTACGGGTCACTGTCGCTCTACCCCGATCGCGACCTCGTGATTGCGGTCCTCGCCAACAGCGCCACCATGTCGGGTGAGCCGATCATCGAGAAGATGAACGCCGCCATCATCGAGCGGCTCAGCGCAGACTGATCGAATCAGGACGCGGGCCGCCTCAGGAATCTCTCCAACTCGATGTCGCGCCGTTCACCTGCGCGGACCCACATAATATTCCGCGCTTTTTCGGACGGCCTCAACCACCGGTGGTGTCCTGTGATGTGAGACGGGCACACTGAAGAGAGAGTCTTCTGTTAACACGGCGCCTCGGCGGGGCGTCGAGGGAGGACTCCGCGATGATCTCACTCTCCAGGTTCGTTGCCCCATGCGTCACGGTTTTCGCACTGCTGATCCCCGCTCACGACGCGTGGTGCGAGGTCGCCGTCGAGGTGTCGTTCGGCGCTCCGGACAACATCTTTCCCAATACGAATACGACACACGGCTGGCAGTTCAACGTCACAACTGCGATCGAGGTCACGCACCTTGGTCTCTACGACCGCTTCCAGGACGGATTCACACTGGCTCACCCGGTCGGCCTCTGGAACGAGGCGGGAACCCTGCTCGCCCAGGAAACACTCGGCCCCGGCAGCAACGACCTGCTCCTCGACAATTTTCGGTACGCCTCCATCGGCGGCGTGACGGCCGGCGACGACGCCATCGTGCTGACACCCGGCGTCACCTACACCGTCGGGTTCTTCACGGACCTCTTCGTCCAGTCCGACGGCATGGTCGTCTTTGACGGCTTCCACACGATCAACCCGGTGATCGACTACGTGGGCTTCGGCGTCTCCGATTTCACCGACGGCCTGGAGATGCCGACCGGCCCGAGCCCTGGCTCGCATCGCTGGGGACCGAACCTCCTCTTCACGATCGTCCCGGCACCCGCCGCGGCACCGTTGCTCTTTATCGCCGTCGCGGTCCGCCGGCGACGATCTCGGAAGACGAATTGAGTCGTCGTCACATGTCGGTTGTTCCGGAATCCGACAGGATGTTGCCGACCACCTTCTCGGCGCCCACAAAAAGAGCGAACCCGACCAGCAGTGAGATCGCGGATCCGACGGCAGCCGCCGCCGGATAGGCCAACGTGGACGCGCCCGTGTAGCTCACCTCGTCGGCGAAGACCATCCCGGAATAGACGACGGCCCATGCGGCGCCCACCACGCCCTCGATGATGAAGTAGAGCCCCAAGAGTTTGAGCAGAACATGTGCGACGTCAGTGAGTTTGATCATTCGAGATTGCCTCCACCTTTTCTACGTTTCGCCGGGGCTCGCATCGATCCGATCGAGGATCGTATTGACCACGCCCGCGACGGTGTCATCGCTGAGCATCACGTCGGTGCAATAGAATTCAACAATCACCACACCACGGCGTGCGTGCACGTGCGTCCATGACGTCGCCCGCTCAAGCTTGGCACCCGGGACGTGTGTGTGGCGTCGGCTCTGGTCCACGACAAGACCCGCCACGGGTTCGACGTGATCGGTGAACGTCCAGTCGCCCGCTCTGGAGGCTTTGATGGCGGCATCGTAGTGTTCGACATCCTCTTCACTGCGCAGCACGAACAGGTTGACTCTGGCTGCATGCTCGCCGGGCCAGTCGTTCAGCAGGAGCCTCCTGGCGTGATCAATCCCGGCGACAACACGATCCCGCATGTCGTTGTCCAGGAAAGAAAAGTGCTCGTGCGTGTCCAGTGCCGTCATCCGCCAATGGACGTCCATACGCCACTGGGGACCGAGCTCCTTCTCTATTCCCTTGAGAGCGAAGTAGTACTGGATCGTGCCCCGTCGCTTTGTGCCGTACCTCGCAGGGTCGGTGATGATCGCGGTCGTCGCCGGCGGAGCCGCGAGGATCTCCCACACGCGCCTCATGCCGCCCTGCTCATGGTGATAGGCGATGAATGCACGGCCCCCCATATAGATCTCTTCGAAGCGGACCTCGGCATCGCGGCTGACGGTACCGAACATGGGATCATCGATCGAGACGACACCCGCCGACAGCATGACCGACATCTCGATCGACGTCTCGTCGATCCCGAGTTCGTGCGCGACGAGTTCCGAAATGAACACGGCGTGACCCTCGATGACCGACGAGTACGCCTCGGCTCCGTCGACCGTGTTTATCCGCAGCGGGTACGAATCGACGACCTGGTGCTGCAACGCGTGTGCCAGCTCGTGGGCGATGATCAGCTTCACGAAGGGTTCGAAGTGACGCTCGTCGATCTCCTGCATCTTCATGATCGCGCGCACATTGGTCGGCGCCAGGTACAGGATGTCGCGGCCCGGGTCGTACATGCCCAGGTAGGTCACCGATTCGAAGACCGCCTGGGTCCTGACCGCGCGTTCCATGAATGGGCCGGCGAGCTCGGGGGAGAGCTTCGCGTAATACGCGTACAGCGCGCGCGCAGCGGCGTCAGCAAGCTCGGCACGGTCGGCGACCCTGATCTGGGGTTTCCAGGCGAATTCGCGCTGGCAGACACGCTCGACAATCGGGATCAACTCGTCCGCCCACGCTTCGGCCTGCTGGGCCGTGTACGCCGGCGGACCTTCCTTCAGCAAAACGGCGAGACGTTCATCCAGCTCGTCGGCGAAGGACTCCAGGTCGTCGACACCGATCGGGTCACCGACCGGTTGAAGCAACGACGGATCGACCCCCTTGTCCCAGCGTGCCAGATCGGCCTTGAAAAGACCGAAGAAATCGGCCTGGAAGAGCGCCGCGATGAGCCCGACACCCACCACCAGAACGCCGCCCGTGACATAGACAATCTTCATGAATCGCCCCCCTGCCGCCTCCTGGCGAACCCGCGACGATTGTAAACGCGACGTTCCGGGCTGCCAGGCACGGTCGGCGGCAAGACGCCTGATCATACTGCGACACAGCCCGGGCGTTCAGAGGCGCACGCCAATCGACGATAGAGATGATTTACCGCACCCGATCAGCGGCCGATAAGTCGCGGGCCGGCACACGGACGAGACCTGCGCAAATGGATTCCCCACCGAACACCGGCGGCCACTTCGCAGACCTGCCGACGGAAGGTCGGGCTGGTCCGGCGAACCAGAAGACGTCCGAGCATATGGCCGGCTGGATGATCGCCGGTCGTTACGAACTGGTCGGCAAGCTCGGCGAAGGCGGTATGGGTGCGGTCTTCAAGGTCCGCGACCACAAGGTCGGCAGACGGCTGATCGCCCTGAAGCGGATCCTGCAGCTCAACGAAAACGCGCACCAACGCTTCGACCGCGAGATCGACTCCGCCGCCAACCTCAGCCACCGGAACATCTGCAAGGTCTACGACCGCGGCGACGACGAACACGGACCGTTCTTCACGATGGAGCTGCTCACCGGCGGCTCATTGCAGGAGCGTGTGGAGCGCGACGGCCCCCTGACCGACGACGCGTTCGTCGATCTGGCGCGGCAGCTCGTGCAGGCGTTGCGATACGCCCATCGCAAGTCCGTCCAGCACCGGGACATCAAGCCGGGCAACGTCCTGTTCGACGAGGACGGCGATCCAAAGCTGGCCGACTTCGGTCTGGCCCGCGTTGGTCCGTCGACCGGGCTCAGTGTTACGAACTACGGGCTCGGGACACCCGGCTTCTCGGCGCCCGAGCAACTCCGCGACTCGAAGACCGCGGATCATCGCGCCGACATCTACGGACTCGGCGCAACGCTGTACTACGCGCTCACCGGCAAGTCGCCAGTCGGGGTCATCGACCCCGCCGACATTCCGGCAACCTGGCAGGCAATGATTCTCAAGTGCATGAAGGAGGATCCCGCCGATCGGTACTTCGACGCCAACGAGATCCTCAAGGCGATCGAGAATCCCCCGGCGCCTGCCGGGCAGGCCGCGTCGGGCCGGTGCACCGTGTGCGGTGTCGACAACCCGCCCGGATCAAGCTTCTGCCGACAGTGTGGCGCAGGGTTGAATGAACCCTGCCCGCGTTGCGGCGCGGCGAACCGCGCCGGAGAGAAAATCTGCGGCGGCTGCCGTGTGGACATCATGAAGCGGCGGGCATCCGACAAGTGGCTCCAGGAGGCTCGCGATCACGCCGCGCGGCATGACTTCCGCCGTGCCGCGAAGGCCGCCGAAGAAGCATCCCGGCACGAGCCGGACCGCGACGAGACCAAGGTCGTCCTCGCCGATGCGCGTGAAATGTTGCGACAGGTCGAGTCACTGGGCAGCAGCGCGGCAACACTGGAATCGGACGGGCAATACCGCGATGCCGAGCAGGCCTGGAAACAGCTGCTGGAACTCCATCCGGAGCATCGCGAGGCGTCCGAGGCAGTCGAGCGCATCCGTGCGAAGATTCTCGACGACCAGTTCCACGAGAAGGCGAAGCAGTTCGAGGCGGCGATCGACAAACGCGATCTTGCGCTGGCAACACAGCTGCTGCAACAGCTCCGTGCCATCCCGGCGCCCACCGCCGATCTGAATATCACCCACGCGGAACAGTCCGTCGAGACGCTCCGACGCGCCATGGTCCTGCATCACAAGGACGCATTCGAAGACGCATTGACACGTCGCGGGCGACGCAGGGCCCGGGCCGCGATCGGCGCGCTCAGCGATCTGCACGTCGACCAGGCCCAGATCACGACACTTCTGGACCGGCTCAAGTCCGCCGAACGCTGGTGGCGCCGGCGGCGGATGGCGCGACGGACGTTCGGAACGCTCGTGACGTTCGTGCTGCTCGCGGGGGGCTACCTGCTCGGCGCCGACAAGTACAACGAGATCCTCGCCGGCGACGCGGCCGAAGCGTTGGCCAGAGGCGATGACCCGGTGCTCGAGCGCTTGCTCCCGACGTGGCCACGCGACCTGAGCATCGTCCTGGCCGAAAAAACCGCGCTGTGCCGCACGCTCGACGGACACTACGGCGGCGATGGCTGGCGGCAGCAGATCGAACCGGTCGAACTGTTCGGGATCGACCACGCCGATGACGAGCTGGTCTCGGCGTACAACTGGCTCGTGCTGTCGAATATCGCGGCGTCGTCCCGGTCCGGGGCGGACCAGGACATCAACAAAGCGAGGAACCTGGTCCGGAGCATCGCGTTGAACGAGCCCGGCGAGGTCAAGACGCCGTTCGGTCGCCGACAGGACACGCTCGGGAGAATCCTCACCGGGTGGTACGACGGCGCGCTGGACCTGGACGTGTTCGCCGACACCGGATTCGCCGGTGACCCGGAACTGGAGTTCGTCGCGTTGCAGGGTGAGCGTATCAGCGCACCGGAGACCGACTGCCACACGATCTCGAACCTCAGGCGGTTGATGACACGACTCGACCGGGGCGAGGCCGTCCCCGACCAGGTTCGCGCGCACAACGATCGCGTGCTCGATGCCGTCGTCCGGTCCGTCGCCGAGCCCAGGTCAAGCCGCGTCAAGGACCTGCTCGGGCACATCTGCGTCGATCCCGATGACGCCGCCGGCGCCCGGGATATCGCAGCGGCGTTCGAGCGACTCGTCGATGACCTCGTCAAGCAGGCCATGCGGGACGCGCGTGGACGGTCGAACGTGGCGTGGCTGCTTGTGGCGATGGATCGCGGGATGCCGAGCCCGCCCACGCAGCTGAAGTCGACACTCGTCGAGCTGGCCTCCGATTGGAACGCCGAGGTATTCCCGGCGATCGAAATGGCGTTCGCAGCCGGCGGCGACGCGGTCGCGCAATCCCTGTCTCAGCTTCGGGAGCTCAGCGAGTTCTGGCCGTACCTCGGCGAGGCGACCGCGATGTCGCTACGCGAACGCGAGCGCAGTCTGCGTGAGATTCACGAGCTGTGGAGGGGCGGACCGCTGCGGGTGACACCGTTGTGCCGACTCGACGCAGATGCCACGATCGACGACCTGTGGACCGAGTTCCTGGACGACACCGAGTCGCGGGTCATGGACGCCTTCTACCAAGGCCATGACACCGGGACGGCGCGCCGATTGGCAGGCCTGCTGGGCGATCTTGACCACGAGACCGACGAACTCGGCGACCTCGAGTCCCGGTTCATCATGCAGGAGACACTCAATCAACTCGCCGGACAGATGCCGGAAACGACACACCAGCAACTCGTCGAACGAACCTTCGAGCCCGACGCGAACGGCGCCGCGACGAGGCAGCTGGCCACCGATGTCGTGATCGCGGCCATCGAAGCCGGTGCCTTCGACGCGGCCGTTGAGCTCGTGCCGTTGTCCAACACGCCCGACCTCGAGAAGGTCGCGCGGAACCTCGACCAGATCCATGACCTCAACGCCCCAACGCTGCGAGCCCTGGAGCATCGGTTGCTTGATGACGCCGCATTCCCCGAGGCCGGCCGGCTGGTCCGCTCTGAGGTCGCGCGTCGGCTTGCCGAGTGCTTCCCGGAGGTGATCTATCTCGAATCTCCGGGGCAGCTCTCCCTGGGGTCCGCCTACGAAGTCAGCACGGTCCGCGTCCAGGTCGACGATACGAAGCAGTTGGAGCTCGAACCGCTGCAGGATGGGCATAACGTGTTCCGCGTTCCCTTCCTGGAACCCGGGCGCGTCATGCTGTCGCTGGCGGATGCGTTCGGGGTCGAAACCACGCGGCCGTTCGTCGTGCTGCACGGCCAGGTCGAGAACCCCGCAGACGTGACGTTCAGCACACCGCGTGTCATCGCCGGAACGCCCGCCATGCTGGTGATCCGGCCGCAACTGGACTTCGATCGTGTCACGGTCAACGACGTCGCGATGACGGACCAACTCGTCGCCCACGGCGACCACTGGACGCTGGCATTGGCCACATCGCTGGCCGCCGGCCGGCCCGCCGAAGACTTGCAGTTCCTGGTCCAGCTCGTCACGCCCGAGGGCGTTCAGAAGCTCAAGATTCCCGTCACCGTCGTCGCCCGGGCGGTGCTCGGTGCCGAGGAGGCGCTGGCGCTCGGACAGTTCCAGGCGGTCTTCGACCGGCTCGCCGTCTTCGCCCGCACCGATCACCACGGTGTGCGTCAGCTCGTCCACGAGGCGAGCGTCGGCTGGCTCGCAGAGCTTCGCGCGATGGGGATGAGCACCTGGGACGACGCCGATACGCTTGTCGGCGAATGCGAGCGGTTCCTGGCCAAGGTCGGCCGGGATCTCCAGCAGGACGCCGGTGTCATCCGCGATCGAGCGTGGATCCGCCGGATCGACCTGACGGTCCGGTGGGATTCCGTGGCCGCCCTGGAGCAGGACGCCGCATTCCTCGAAGGGCTGAAGGGATTCCGACACCCGCGACAGAAGAAGATGATCGCGTGGTTTGGCGGCGCGCGGAAGTGGGCCGAGCCGATCGTCGCGCACATGCAACGGCCGATCGGCGACTGGTCCACGACCAGGGATCTCAATGCCGACACGTACCCGTCGCTGCTGATCCACCGCGCGACGGGCCTGGAATTCATCTACGTGCCGACCGGCAGTTTCTGGATCGGCGGCGACTCCAAGGCGCCCCAGGAGCGCCCGCACAGGCACGTGACCGTCAGCGGGTTCTATCTGTCGACGACGGAATGCACGAACGCGGCCTGGGCGACATCGGCGGCGGGCGGCAACCCCGACGCGACATCGGCATCGGCTGACCGCTACCCCGTCACCGGCGTCTCGTATACAGAGACCATTGCGTGGTGCCGCCGGTTCGGACTCGACCTGCCGACCGAAGCGCAGTGGGAATTCGCCGCCGGCGGCCCCGGCTCGCTGAAGTACCCCTGGGGCAGCGGAAAGTGCCGGCCGAACGTCAAGCGGGCGTTCCGGGCGGCGGTGGCGGCCGAAACCGGGAGCCATGAGTGCGATCGGTCGTGGTACGGCCACATGGACATGGCGGGCAACGTCCGCGAGTGGTGTTACCCGGTGTCGAACGCGACCTACCGCATTCTCAAGAGCGGCGCGCTGGACCCGCCGGCCCGGCTCGATGGTGCCGTTCAACGGGGCGCCTCGTTCAAGGACTCAAAGAACGAAGGCCGCACGCACGTACGCCTGTTCAGCCCCGGCACTCCCGGCGAAGCCGACAACGGCGCCGCCCACGACGCCGTCGGGTTCCGACCGGTTCTCAGTCGCGAAACACGGCCGCCGCTCGACGACGGGCAGGACATCGTCGAAGTGCCGACGGACTGAGCGAAACCTAGCCACGCGCAATGACGACCAATGCGAAGACGGCGCCGTACAACGTAATTGAGATCGTCACACCGTAGATGGCGGAGAACAATCCGCGTTGTAGCCGAGGGCGATCTGAGTATGCGGAATACGCAATGAGAAACAAGCAGAGCATGGCGATCACCACCGACGCGACCGATGCCGGCGTAACAATGGGCTCCACAAAGGCGAATTGCATACGTAACCAGAGCCAGTTGACCAGGCCGGCAGACCATAAGCAGATCAACAGAGCCTGCGGCATCAACAGCGGCACCATCCAAAGACGTAGAACCTGCCGTGGCCGGTCGTGCAACGTGTGGCGATAGCAACACCCACACTCAGAACACGGCACAGGCTGGCTTGAGTACGGAGGGTATTGGCGGTCGCAACAACGGGGGCATTCGTCTCGATCGAGTCGTGCGCGACATCGGATACGCACACCGAGCCAGGCCATGCCCCAGGCGAGAACAGAAAAGAACACTGTGTTGACAACTAGTGCGACTGGCCGCGGGTTCAAAGGAACCGCCCGACCAACCAACCAGCGAGGCAAGTAGGCTCTATCAGGTATGTACCAGATTCCAACAGTGTGCGTGGCCCCCAGTGAGTCCTTCACGTATTGGTGTTGTTGTCCCTCAATGCACCGCAGGGGCCAGCCGGCTCGGGTCACCCTGCACACGTAGAGCTGCTGAAGACCTGGCTCGAACGAGGCCTCTTCTATGAGAACGATCCATGTGAACCCGAATCCGTGATTTGTACCCGCCTGGACCGAGCGCGTCGGGATATGGTGCGGCACATACCTCCCCCACAGCTCAGTTGCATCCGTTGAACTCAGCGGCTTGAAATCGGTTTCGTACTCGCCGACGACCGCACATCGCCACGCGACGGCAATGCTGAGCAATGCACCGACGAGTACAGCAGCGAGAATAGTCAGCAGGCGCCGGTGCATGGGGGCTCGCACGAACAACAGGCATTGTACCGAGTCGACGGAGTCGGCCGCGCAGAGCGGCCCGGCGGCTGCAGTGGGTGGTGAGACGCCGCGTCATCGGGGCGTTTCGTGTCGTCGGACGAGCCAGGACCTCAACACGATGATGCACCCGACAACAGCACCGACCGGAAGCCACACCCAAACAACTTCAGCGAGCAAGACTCGCATCCCGTAAGCGGTGAAGAGGCTCCCGACGCCGAAGTGGGAGACCAGTAGAGGCCGCCACGGCATGAAGTATCGATTCTCAGAAAAGGGTGCGAAGAAGGCGATACCAAGGCCACCATCGGTGAAGGCGTCGAGCAGTCCATGTGACGCGATAATGGCGAAGAAGAACGCAACGAGTGCCCACCAGGAGCGGGTCAGGACCGGCGCGTGTCGCCGGAATGCCAGGGACACAAGTACAACAGACAGGACAAACGCGAAGAGGACCGAGTGCGTCATGCCCCGATGACCCCAGAGATCTTCATACTCGACGCCATAGGCGTGGAGGCCGACGTCGAGATCCGGAGCAGCGGAACAGCCAACTGACAACAACCAGAATCTCAGGGGCATGGGACGACGAAAGCAGGCTTTCCCCGCGGCAAACGCGACAAATGCATGAGTCAAGGCAGTCGGCATCTCACGGTATCCAAGCAGGCGGCCGAACTGGTTGCAATGTAGATCAGACAGCCAGTGGCGCGACAGCTCCTGGTGCTAAAGCGTGCGCAGCAACTCCACCAATTCCGGTTTCTGACTCTTGAACCAGGCCTTGAGCTTCGCGAAACGTTGGAGCGTTGGTTCATCGAATTCGAACTGCTTTCGATCAAACTTCGTCCACTTGGGCAGCACGAGCCAGGCGCCGTCAATGCGTATCAAATAGGCAGGGTCGAGGTCGATCCGGGTCTTTGTCGGTGCGAGGTCGTTGAGTATTACGACGGCGACATCCTGAAGCTGAAGATGGGCGACCGTTCGTGGTGTCGTTCGCCGAGACTCAACGAACTCTATGTAGTCCTGCACAAGCACTTCTCGTGGCACTGCGGGGAATGTAGCCGTGAGGCGCATTGCGTCCTCGATCTTCCCCAACTCAGCGAAACGAAAGATGCGTTCGACAACTTCGACCGGTGACAGAGCACCGATGCCGTCAGGTGGAGGACTTGACGACACCGGAGGCAGGAGACAGAGCAACATCACAGCCACCGCGACTATTTGAAGTGTTCGTTTCATGATGATGGAGGGGCCTGACGATTGAACGAAGCTGCGGGCCGGCAACACCGGTCCGCACGATACCGGATTGTACACCTCGCCTGACGGAGTCGGCCGCGCAGCGCGCGGCTCGTCAGCTGCAGCGAGTTGTTAGGTGGCCCGCGCGGACCTTGGGCGCTCGTGCTTGAGGCGAACTGGCGAGCGGCGGCCACACTCAGGGCATAGGACAAAAGAATCCGGGCGCGGCAGCTCGCGCAGCGAGTATCCACACCAAAAACAGGCGGGTGAATAAAGATGGTGAAATAGCGCACGTCGTAAGGCCGCAGGGGCAAGAGTGCCAGCCACAACGGCCAACGCGAAAGCAACGCCGTAGCCCAGTAGCAGAGCGACTGCGATGCCAACGATGCCATGACCAGCTAGAAACGCGAGGATGTCCCACCTCGTGCCTTCGAGAAGATCGGTGATCCGGCCGAACAGGAATATCCACCCGATGCCTGCGAGAGGCATGGCAACCGGTGATATCCACTGGAGTAGAGGCCTGCGCGCAGCGACAGCGCGGATGAGGTCAGCGCAGTCCGTTTGTGACAGGCCCGTGAGCTCGCAGAGCGCTCTCACGGCGCGATTCGGTGGCCGAAATGAGTTGAACTTGGCCATCTAACGGTTGAGCTCAGCTGCGGGTCGGCGACGCCGGTCCGCACGAACAACAGACATTGTACCGGGCTGACGGAGTCGGCCACGCAGCGGGCGGCCCGTCAGCTGCAGCGAGTGGTTAGACCGCACCGGCGGTGTCAAGCGCGCTTGAACCGGACCCACTGGTTGGGCCGGTCTTGACATACGGCATCGACAACGAAGCCCGCGGAGATCCAGGAATGGGCCTGCGGACGCAGTGTGGTGTCGGTTTGGTTCGCCCACCACTCGCGGTGTGTAGAAGCAGATCGTGGAAGAGGCGCGGCGATAATGACCTCGACCTGCGAAAAAGAAAGAGAGACAGCGTTGGTCTTCGCAGCTCGCAGGTGCTTGGTCAGAGGATCGTACTTGGCCACGGTTCGTACCGGAGGAGGTGCGGTCTAACGGTTGAACTAAGCTGCGGGCCGGCGACGTCGGTCCGACGACACAGGCATTGTACGTCCTAGTGATGGCGCCGGTCGCGCAGCGGGCGGCCCGTCAGCTGCAGCGATTGGTTACGTAGCCCAGTCTCGCGTGTCGCTAGGCAAATGAGAATTCAACCCCGGAAGCCAACCACAGCTCGGTGACAAGCGCGACGATGACGGCGGCAGCGGTCCAGACTGCGCTGACTGCGCCCGAAATGGGCATCGCCTGAGGCTGAGGCTCGGTCTTCGCGACCACTTGCACTGCCAATGCACTACCGAGCAACAGGACCACCATGACAGCGCCATTGAATGCCAGTTGTGCCCCAAAGGGCTGGCCGCGCATTCCCGGTACGGCGAGAATGAGGATCGCGACGGGAAACGCAAACGCTACAAGATGATCCCGCAGGAGTTGCATCTTGGTCGTTGAATGGAAGTGACCCCGAACAAAGGCAGCGATGGTACACAGTGCCCAAGCAGCCAGCAGTAGGAATAGAGCGATAAGGCAGGCGATGATGAAATAGCGGACTGAGGCTCGGGGTGCGCGCGCGAGTGCTCCACCATCGCCGTAGCCAAACAACACACCCTGGAGCAGATAGCCAATTGCATGCCCCGATTGTGTCACAGCTAACCAAAATGCGACAAGGCCGAGATTGGACAGACCAGGACGACGAAGGCGAAGGAAGGCCAAAGCACAGAGGCCGACGATCGCGTTGATACCAATCCCAGCGTACAGCACAAAATGATCTGCGGATTCAGAGCGGATGTAGTCAGAGATCGCCCAACCCCCAAACCCAGGTGTGACGCTGAACGAGAAAGTGCGTGCCCCGCACAATGCCCCCGCGAGAAGATGACCACCAACCTCATGAACGAGAAGTGACAACGTCATCAGGACGTAGAACGACCCGATGACTGCCGTCGCGAACGAGATGACGCGACCAATGTTCACGCCGGGGGGAGATCGATTGCGTTGGGCTACCTAACGGTTGAGCTCAGCTGCGGGCCGGCCACGCCGGTCCGCACGAAACACAGACATTGTACTGGGCTGACGGCGTCGGCCGCGCAGCGGGCGGCCCGTCAGCTGCAGCGAGTGGTTAGGCGGCGAGTCGGGGTCGACCGCACTCGACGCAGAGGTCAGACGTTCCAAGTGGGTAGGCGCAGTGTGGGCAGAGGCCCCGACGCTTTCGCCTGCGCCGGATGGCCCAAGGCACGCCGCTGATGGCCACCCACACAAGCGCCCCGTACAGGAACGTGTTGCCAAACAAGGGAAGCCACCTCGGTCTCAGAGGCACGATGCTGCTGTAGACGCCTGCCGAGCGGCGCATGGATCGTGGAGCAATCCAGACCGTTCTCGGTGAAGCGAGGCCGCTCTGTCCCTCAAAGCACTGCAGCGGCCACCCAGCGGCGCAGTACCAACCCTCGGGAAGGACCATGAAGCCGGATCCATTCCCCACTTGCATGGGGCCACTAGCGTCGCAAATGACCAGTTGCCGACATCCGAAACCAGACTTGGAGTAGAGGATCATTTGTTGCTTGATTAGCCCCTCCGGGGCGGATTCAACGAGTGCTTGCGCGAGGGCCTCAGAGGCAACATCAGGTGATTCAGATGTGAGGGGTGGCCAGATCGAACACGAGAATGCAACAACTGTCGTGATGACCAGGCCAGCGGCCATGGCAATGCCAATGCGAGGAATAGAGCATCGCACGACGATCCTACGGACAACCAGCAGGCCCTGTTCGACGCCTAACGGGGAATAGACAGAACTATACCGGTGTGTTGGACAGCAGGATTGGCGCTTGATAGTACGACTGGTCGCGGCGCGATGTCGGCTGTGGGTCCGCTGTGGCTGGCCATTGTGGCCGAAATGGCTGTGTTTTGATTCCGGGGCGCAGGAGATAGGCCGCGACGGGGCGGCGGCCTAACACACGCGCGTGCGACGTCCCCGGGGGAGTCATCCCCAGTTGGCGAGCAACGCGAGGAAGTCGGTGATGCCGACGAGACAGTCGCCGTCGAGGTCGCCGGCGCAGCTTGGCGGGCACGGTCCGGCGCATGGGCCCCAGGCGGCGAGTAGCGCGAGAAAGTCGGTGATCGTCACGTGGCCGTCGCCGTCCAGGTCGCCCGGGATCGGCAGTACACCGAGTGAGCCGTCGCCGTTGACGTTCTGCGCGTACGCGTCACCGGCGTCGTCGCGTGTGTCGATCCACGCCAGCAGGGCGATGTCCTGGGCGCTCAGTGTCGCCACCAGTCGCGACTTTGCCGAAGCAACCGAAGAGACGAACGGCATCGCTTCTACCCAGACCGGATCGCCGTCGGTATCGACACGTGTCGCGATCACCTGTTGGTTGCCGAATCCACCCTGCACCCAGAAGACCATCGCGCCGTCGTCCAGTTGGAGGTTGCGTACCTGGACACGCTGCGTGGAGTCCACCGGTACGAGCACGGCGCCGCCGTCGCCCCACTGCCGGATGCCGGTGCCGTTGAATTTCTGGCCGTAGATGCCGAATTGCGACTGCGCCGAATTGAGCTCGGTCCAGAACAGGAACGTCTCACCGGTCGTCGGGTTGTAGGAAACCGACGGCGACACCCGCAGCTGGGCCAGGTTGGTCGAGGCTGCCACGCCGTCGTGGACGAACCGTTCGTGACCGTTCGCCAGAACATGCTGGACATAACACTGAAGCGGTCCCGTGCCGTACCAACCGAACACGGCGCCGCCGCTGCCGTCGGCAACAAAGGTCGGGAAGTTGGCGATCTGGAGAAATCCGCCGTCGAAGATGGCGATCGGTGCGGACGTCCACATCTGGTCTCCGGTCGCGGAGATCTTCTGGGCATAGTACGTCGGGCCCAGGAACCCTCGCACCAACGAGATGATGACGGCCCCGTCGTCCGAAGTGTTGAGGTCGCTTACCGAGAAA
>Ga0209988_10001511_pt1 | contig 15154 bp, 10 predicted proteins | sample N075metaG_FD_183115 | JGI IMG/M metagenome (GOLD analysis project Ga0209988, IMG submission 183115) | Deep subsurface microbial communities from Kermadec Trench to uncover new lineages of life (NeLLi) - N075 metaG (SPAdes) (version 2) | ecosystem: Environmental > Aquatic > Marine > Ocean trench... | reverse complement strand
TGGGTCTTAAACCCTGGCGGGTCAGTCATCCGAAAGCCAAGGAATATGTGGGTGTCGGAGCCTTCCAGCTGGTGCGGCGAAGCACCTATGAAGCGATTGGAACCCACCAACGGTTGGCCATGGAGGTCGTGGAGGATGTCAAGCTGGGCAAGCTGGTTAAGCTCGGCGGATTTCGTTCCGGAGTTGCCCTGGGAGGAGAGCGGTTGCAGATTCGCTGGGTGGAGGGCCTGGGTGAGTACGTGCGAAATCTATCCAAGAATATGTTCGCCGCCTGCGGATTCAGTGTCAGCTACTCACTTCTTCTGGTGGTTCTGACACTGGCTATGACGGTTCTGCCCTTGGCCGGCCTTCTGTTTGCCTCCGGTGCCGTGCGCACTGTCGCGATTGTCTGTATGTTAGCGGCAGGACTGACGCACATGAAAAATGGAGTTCGACTGTGCCGGGCCCCATCCCTTTACGCCCTCACCTTTCCGCTGGGGGCGCCGTCCTCTGGAGCTATACCCTTCTCCGCTCCATGGTGGTCACACTGTGGCGGGGGGGTGTCCTCTGGCGGGACACCTTCTACCCCTTGAAGGATCTGCGTAAAGGGTTGGTATAGCGCGGCCTGGACAGGCTACCTAGTCCTTCAGCCGTCGTAGCGCCTCTTCGACCTCTCGGGTTACCCTTTGGTAATCCTGCTTCCCCCTAAAGGAAAGGGCGGAACCGATCTTTACCTGAACCTCTCCGGATTGAGGCCACTCATGATGAATGGAATAGATCGGATAGAGCCCCTCGATGTGAATGGGAATCACCGGGACCTGCAGTCGAAGGGCCATAAATCCGATGCCTGTCTTAAAGGGTTGAAGGCTGCCGTCAGGGGAGCGTCTCCCCTCCGGGTAAACCAACGGGCAATGCCCCTGATCGAGTTGCCGGCCCGTGTATTGGAGCGCTCGCCGGACACTCGGCCTCCCCTGAGGAAGGGGATAGGCGTTGAAAAGTCCGCAGGCAAGATGATACTGACTTGCCGAGGCCGCTCTTTCCTTCCAGGAACGCCCCAGGGGTTGAAAGTAAGCCCGGAAAAAGTCTTGGGCCATGGCCGGGGCCAGGCGCCTGCGCCAAGATGAAGGAAGAGCAGAGAAAATGGCTACCGTATCCAGGTGGCTCACGTGATTGGCCACGAAGATCACGGGTGGGTCAACCTTCGTGAGATGTTCCAGACCCTCAACGCTTAGCCTGAGGTAATGTCGAAAAAAGGGAAGGATGAAACCCCCAAGAGCGACGCTGCGGATCCAACGCACCGGCGGGAACTGAGTCCAGTACGGAAAGGCGGCTGCTTCGGGGGGAGATCCGGAGGATAGATTACCCTCCAGTTCTTCTTCTGTTTCCTGGCCCTGCTTTTTGAGCCAAGTCTTGAGTTCTCCGATCGTCGAGAGTCCCGTAAATTGAGCCTCATCCAAATCCAGTCCAAATTGATTCTCCAGCTGGGAGAGCAGATCCACCTGTTGGAGCGAGGATAAACCCAGATCTTCACCAAGACGCCGGTTCTTTTCCAGCTCTGTGGGGGTTTTCCCGGTCAGCCGGGAGAGGATGCTTTCAAGACCTCCTGCCCCAGTTTTTGGTGGAGCGGCTGTTTCGCCTTTCTGTGCTGCCCCAACACTCTGCGCAACTTGACGGCGCTTGATTTTCAGAGTCGAGGCAGTACGTGGAAATTCCTCTTCCGGCCAGGTGGACCAACTGCTAATGCGTTGGTGGGGTTCCAAATTCTGGTTGGCTTGGCGGATGAGCGGGTCGACATCGAGGGAGGCATCTTTTGGGATCACCACCGCATGAACCGTTTCCTCCCCATCTTTTCGCAAACCGATCACGGTACTATCCCGTAATTGGGGAAAGCTGCTGAGGACGGACTCCACGTCCTGCGGATAAACGTTAAGGCCCTCGGAGGTGACAATGACGTCTTTCTTCCGTCCCTTGTAGTAAAGGTGACCTTCTGAGTCCATTTCCCCAAGATCACCGGTGTGCAACCATCCGTCATCCAAGACCCGGGTCTCCCCTGCCTCGCCCAAATATTCACTGACCACACTTTCTCCCCGCACCAGGATTTCCCCGTCCGGAGCAATCTTGACCTCCTGGCCTCTCAGGGCCTTGCCGATGGAACCCTGGCGGGCATGGAAAGGATGGTTGACGGTCACCACCGGGGAGGTTTCGGTCAACCCATATCCTTGCAGCACCAGAAACCCCAGTTCATTCCAGAAGGTCTCCGATCGGGGATCCAGCTGAGCTCCTCCCACCACGATGGACCAAAACTTCCAGCCCAAGGCGGCATGCACGTCTCGATATTGCCACCACCGCCTGGCCAGGCCGAGGATTCCCCTTGCGGAGATCTTCTTTTCCCGTAGGGGGTCCCATCTGCGTTCCATCTGGTTTTGTAGATTCTTGACCAGCCGGGGAACGGCCACCAACACGGAAACCTTCTCCCGCCGCAGGGTGTTCAGGATGGCTCCCGGTTTCAGCTCCGCCATGAAAACGGCGCTTCCTCCCAGAAGCAGGGGAATGAACATTCCCAGGGACTGGCCATACATGTGGCTGAGGGGAAGCATGTCCAGTATGCGGATGGGCTGAAAAGGCCGGGCCCATTTCTTGTAACGTTCAATTTCGCTTTGGAAGGGCCGCAGATTGGCGCAGATGTTCTTGTGACGGTGCACGACCCCCTTGGGCCGGGCTGTGGTTCCTGAGGTGTAAACGATCTGGACGATGTCACTTGGAGAGACGTCCTGGACGCGGATGGAGCCGATTTTGGGAAGGTTGTCCATATCGGAGAAGAGAAACTTCCTCAGCTCGAGAAGGTCCGTCTCGACAGTATCATCGTGAACGAGAAGCTTGGCTTTCACCTCGGTCTGGATTCGCTTCACCAACCCGGGTGAGAAGCGGGCATCGACCGGAACGACCTGGACCCCCTGCACCAGGCACCCCCAGAAGACAGCGACCCACTCGATCCTGTTGTCACCCCAAAGCAGGACTCGATCACCCTTTTTAAGATCCTGTTGGTTGAGATAGGAAGCAAAGGCGCCAATTTTTTCGTAGAGTTGGCGGTAGGAGAGTTTCCAGGTGCGAAATCCGCTGCAAAAGCGTATCGCCTCTCGGTCGCCCAGACGCCGCATGGCGGGGAGCAGATCGAGAAGGGTACGCATAAGCAGCAGAATGGACGAAGACGGCACAGGAACGAAAGGGGCAGCGTTCTACCAGTGGGAATCGTTGATTTCAGCGCCATCCATAATGTACCAGCGGTCCGGGCCGAATTGCTTGGCGACGATGATGAAGAGTCTCCCCAATCTGTCCGCCTCAGCACGGGGGATGGTCACCTTCATTGCTACCTCTTCCCCCTCGCCTGGGAGGTCGGCGGCTGGGAAAAGAAATCCTTGGACGAGAATTTCCTCCACCTCAAAGTAAGCGCTGGCGAAGCCCTGGCGAAAACTGGCCCGTTTTTTGGAAAGAGGGGTATCGCCTTGTGTGAGTTCAACCTCGATGCCTTCAATTTCCTCACCCGTGGTGCCCACCCCCAGACGATAATCGCTTCCAGAAACGAAGCTCGAGAATCGAGTGGTGAAACTAATCTGATCGGGTCCGGCCTTAAGGATGGGAGCGGACAGAGAGACTCGACCCTGGCCCACCAGAGAAGCAGTAAAAACGACCCACAAAACGGCTAAAAGCCTAAGTTTCTTCATTGTATTACCCTCCCCTTTAGTGTCTCGTTCTACAAACCTTACCCGAATTTGTGTAGAGACCCTTTCGGCGATCATAGCACTTGTTGCGCTTGAAGACAGCCCTAATTTTTTTTTATGGTCATTTGGCGCCTCCGCCATAAAGTGATCGTATGAATGAAGTTGCATCCATCATATTTCAACGCCGCCTGGTTTTCCAGGAATAAGGGTACTATTCTGTTTTTAGTGCCAGTACAACCAACAGGGTACATAAAGCCAGTAATCCCACCGTGCCCAGATTCAATCCCAGGCCGTAGATCCCAATAAAGGCCAGTGACCCGGCCATAAGGCAGTAGTAAACCATGGGAATCAAGGTCATGCGGATCAGTGCTCCTTCTCGACCGAGCAGTCCCACCGTGGCTGATGCTGCCACCACATTGTGTACGGTGATCATGTTCCCGGCCGCACCCCCGACGGCCTGAGCGGCAACAACCATGGCGGGATCCACGTGGATCTGCTGAGCGGCGGCAAACTGGAAAAGCGAAAACATCAGGTTGGAGATCGTATTACTTCCGGCTGCAAAGGCTCCCAGAGCCCCAATCCAAGGGGAGAAAAACGGCCATGTTCCTCCCGCCAGTTCAGCCACTGCCTTAGCCAGAGTGAGCGGCATGCTGTCCAGGCCGGAGAGATTGAAGTTGGCCCCCGACTCAATAAAGAGCCGGGCCATGGGCACAGCAAACATAAGAGCGACCATGGCGCCCCGCGTTTGCTTTCCCGCCAAAATCCATGATTCCCTGATTTCCTTCCAACTCATTCGATGTAAGCCATAAGTCAGCAGGCAAACCACGATAAACATGAAACCGGGAAGATAAAAGGGCTGGATCTGCTGGCCGATGCCGGTCCCGAGAATGTTGGTGGGCCCCACCTGAATACCAGCCAGTCGCTGCTGGAGCCCAAGAGCGGGTAGACGGGACACCAACAGGAGCACCGCCACCAGCGCATAGGGAGACCAGGCTCTGCTAATCGTCATCTTTGAACGTAGGGCCTCCTTGCTCGGGTGGATCAATCCCATCCAGGCAGAGTTCCAGTTCTCCCGGGGAGGAAAGTCCCAGGTCTCCCGAGGGACCAACCAGCCTTTCCGAGTGGCAAAGATGACGATGATCAGGCCGATGGAGGATCCCACGATGGAAGGAAATTCAGGGCCCAGAAAGTAAGCGCACAGAAAGTAGGGAACGGTGAAACTGAGCGAGGCGAAAAGTGCAAACTGCCACACTTTGAGACCTTCCCTGAAGCTTCGTTTGGCACCGTAGAAACGGGTCAGCATGGCCGATAAAAAAAGGGGAATCAACGTCCCCGTGAGGGCGTGAATGGCTGCCACCCGGATCGTGATCTCATGCAGAAATTCTCCATATTCCATTCCCTGTGAGAGAAGATAGTCTCGTACCAGGGTCGAGTCGAGTCCCCCGGAGACCCCGATGAGGATGGGAGTTCCTGCGGCACCGAATGAGACCGCAGTACTTTGGATGATCAGTCCCACCATCACGGCAGCCATTGCGGGAAACCCCAGGGCCAGTAGTAGAGGGGCGCAGACAGCAGCAGGGGTGCCGAATCCAGCCGAGCCCTCAATAAAACTGCCAAAAAGCCAACCGATAATGATGGCTTGGATGCGCCGGTCAGGGCTGATTTGGACAAAGGCCTCTCGGATCGAACTGACCGCTCCACTCTGAGTCAGTGTGGCCAGTAAAAGTAGCGCACCGAAAATGATGTAAACCAGGGATACAGCAAGGATAAGCCCCTGCAGGCTGGCCGCAACAATCACCGGAAACTGAACTTTCCAGGCCCCCCAGGCGATCAGTAGAGTCACGCCATAAGCAATGGCCATAGCGTGCTTGGCAGGCATTCGAAAGCCGACCAGTAGCACCCCTATGGTCAATAGGGGAGTCAGAGCCAGAAGGCTGAGCAATCCAAGGTTGTCTTGTGACAAGATCCTGGAAGTCTAACAGTCCAGAAGAGGAATCGGTAGGTGCGAGGGTGGGTTCTACTCCCCCAAAACCGGATTGCATGTTAGGCTTTTCTCATGGGGAGAATACTTACCCTTATCGTTCTTTTGTGCACCGTTTGCCCCCTTGAGGGAGGCAGAACTTTGCGCATAGGCGGCAAGGACTTTTCCTTTTCCATTACTGAGCCCGAGGGTTGGACGATTGATTTTGCGGCCGCCCAACAGATTGCCAACTTTGTGATGTACCCCATGAACACCACCTGGCGGGAGTCTGATGTCGTTGCTTTTGCCCGCTTTGCACCCAAAGGGTCCCAAGAGACCCTGGAGGTGTTTCTGGAAAACAACCTGAAGGAATTTCAGGAGCGCTGTCCCTTCTACGAAACCGGGGATGTGAAGCTGGAATTGAGAGGAGAGCAGACCTTTGTGGCAAAAGCCCTTCACTGTCCGAGTATGCGGCACGAGATTGTTGCTGTGACCGAGGTTCCAGGTTTCTTTATCACCTTTGTCCTCTCTTCGGATCAGAGGGATCGGCTCCAGAGTGCTCTTTCTCCCTTCCGAGAACTGCTCTCCTCCTTTCTCTGGGTTCCCCGCAAATCTGAAAGCGAACCATCGGTCGAGGACAAGCGGTAACCTGAGGGCTGGCCCGCGGCTCTGACTGCGTCTTACCACGATGAGCAGGCGCCAGCGTTAGTATTTCTTGACGGTCGAGTGTTGAAGGGCGGGTTGAATTTGCTCCATGATTTCGGCGATGTGAAAGTATTGATTGAGCACGTAAAAGTGAATCCCTGCAACGCCGTGGGCGAGTAGATCCTGGGCCTGAGCAACGGTGTGGCGGATACCGATTTCGTGGACTTTCTTCCGGTCATCGCCTGCCTGAGTCAGCTTGCGAAGCAGTTCCGTGGGAATACTGGAGCCGCACATCCGGGTAATCCGCTTGATCTGCTCTCCATTCAAGATCGGCAACAGTCCGGGGACGATGGGTTGCTTGATGCCGACCGCTCGACATCGAGCCACGAAATCATAAAAGAACCGGTTTTCATAGAAAAGCTGGGTGATGATCAGATCGGCACCAGCATCTACTTTTCTCTTTAGATGATTCAGATCGGTTTCGAAATCGGGTGCTTCAATGTGTTTCTCCGGGTAACCGGCTACGGCAATCCCGAACCCCCCGAATTCCCGGATATGCTCCACCAACTCATTGCCGTACCGATAACCTCCCTTGAGTGGCTTGAATTCCGTTTCTCCTTGAGGGGGGTCTCCACGCAGGGCCACGATGTTCTCAATGTTCTCCTTGCGGATGTCGTGCAGGAGTTGGCCGATTTCCTCGCGGGTGCTTCCGACGCAGGTGAGATGATGTGCGACTTCTTTTCCATAGGTATTCCGAATTTCGGAAACCACTTGTAGGGTACGGTCTCGGGTTGTCCCTAATGCTCCGTAAGTCACCGTCAAGAAGGACGGTTTTAAGGCGATCAGTTTAGGTAGTCGCTCTTCGAGTGTGGCCAGGCCCAGATCGCTGTGGGGCGGGAATAACTCGAAGGAAACCACGGGATCGCCGCTGGCGTAAAAATCAGGGAATTTCATCCCCGCTCATCATACCAAGATGCAAGGCCCTTTGCGGCAATCGATTTTTCCATGTATTCTCCAGAATTCCAATGCGAATTCTGATCTTGGGCGGCGGTGCTGTGGGGACTCTGGTGGCACGTCGTCTGATACGAGAGAAAAACGAAGTCGTCATCGTGGAAGACAGCGAGGAGCGGTGTGTCGAACTCGAGGAAATCCTTGATGCCAAGATCATTCGAGGGAACGCCAGCAGCATCCGTGTCCTGAAAAAAGCGGGTCTTGGTGAGGCGGAGATGCTCATCGCGGTGACCAACAGCGACGAGGCCAACCTTCTGGGGTGTCTGATTGCCCAGGTTCACTCGGAGATCAAAATCAAAGTGGCCCGCCTTCGCACCCATGAGGTGGATCACTGGCAATCCATTTGCAGCAGTGAAATCCTGAATATTGACTTGGTGATCCATCCGGATCGTGAGACCGCCGACCGCATCCTGCGAGTAGTTGGCCTACCCGGAATTTCAGAAATCCTGGATTTTGCCGAAGGAAGAGTGAAATTAATCGGAACCAACGTCACCCAGGGCAGTTGGGTGGTGGGTAAGAGCATGGCTGACCTGGAGAAAAGTGGGCCTCCCAAGAATTCTCTGGTGGCCATGGTCTTCCGAGGGCAACAGGTCATCGTTCCCCGAGGAGAGGATCGACTCCGAGTTGGGGATCACGTTTACATCGTACTCCCTGCCGACAAGATGTCTGAAACCCTTGAGTTTATGGGTATTCCGGAAGCTAGCCGGGTCAAACGCGTCTTCATCCTGGGGGGCAAGCAAATCGGCATCGAAGTCGCTCTGCAACTGGAGGAAATGGGTGTTCAGGTGAAACTCTTTGAACGTGACCTGGCTCGCTGCGAGAAGATTTCCGGCCTGGTGGAAACCACCGTGGTGGTCCATGCTGACGGGAGCGATCAGCAAACCCTGGTGGAGGAAAATATTGAGGGTATCGACGCATTTTTGGCACTGACGGGAGATGATGAGGAGAACATTATCGCATCACTGCTGGCCAAGCGTATGGGAGCTCGAAAAGCGATCGCCCTGGTGAATCGGCTGGACTTTGTACCTATGGCGCAGTTGTTGGGGATCAACTCGATCTTCAGCAGCCGGCTGGTGGTGGTCGATCGAATCCTGCAGTTTGTTCGCAAGGGGCACGTCCTTTCGGTGACCACCTTACGTGAAGAAGGGGCCGAAGCCATCGAGCTGGTGGCCACCCCCGGGGCACGATTTTTAGGAAAGCAGCTGAAGGATCTCCATCTACCTCGCGGTGCGATCGTGGGAGCCATCGTGCGGCCGTCCGGAAAAGTGATCATCCCCCGGGGCGATGCCATCATCCAGGCGGGGGACCGGGTCATCTTCTTCTGTTTGGAACACTTGGTGCCCGAACTCGAGTCGGCTTTTATTGCTGATCTTGGAAGAGGAAAGGCGTGATCCGTTGGCGCAATATTCTGCAAATCGCGGGATACTTTATCCTGGCCCTGGCAGCGAGTTTGGGCCTGGTCGTGCTCTTTGCCCTTTTCCATGACGATGACGGTTTCGATTCGCTGGTTCTGGCCCTACTGATTGCAGTGGGTCTGGGAGGATCTCTCTGCCTTGCTTGTCGCTGTTCTCCCCGGCAAATCTCCAACCGGGAAGGAATTCTGCTGGTCATCATCACCTGGGTTGCTGCCGGCCTGGTTGGGGCCTTACCCTTTTACTTCTCGCCCCACTTTGGAAATTTCACCGATGCCTTTTTTGAGTCGATCTCCGGGTTCACCACCACCGGAGCTACCATTTTGGAGGACATCGAAGCCCTGCCCAGGAGCCTGCTTTTATGGAGATCCCTGACTCACTGGATCGGAGGAATGGGGATTATTCTATTGGGAATCGCCATACTTCCTCTTATCGGTACCGGTGGGATGGAGCTTTATCGAGCAGAGTTCTCGGGTGCCCGCTCTGAAAGACTGACTCCCCGAATCGCCGAGACTGCGTTGGCGCTGTGGAAGCTCTACCTGGCGTTTAGTCTGGCTGAGTTTCTTGCCTTATGGGCGGCAGGGATGGATTATTTTGATGCCATCTGCCATACCTTCTCCACCATGGCGACGGGGGGATTCTCTACCCGAAATGCCAGCATAGAAAGTTTTGCCAGCCCCACCATTGAATTCATTATCATCTTTTTCATGGTGGTGGCAGGTATTAATTTCACACAGCACTATCGCCTCCTGATGGAGCGGCGACCCAGGGCTTTTTTCACAGATTATGAGACTCGATTCTACTTTGTGCTCCTGGCCACCGCCACGGCTGCCGTAACCTACACCCTTAGCTTGAGCTCCCCTAACTTTTTTGAGGCCATCCGGGTTGCTCTGTTCCAGGTGGTGTCGATCATGACCACCACAGGCTTTTCCTCGGCCAATTTCGGGCTGTGGAGTCCTTTCGCCCAATTGGTGCTCTTGGCCTTGATGTTTGCCGGCGGTTGCACCGGGTCAACGGCCGGAGGGATGAAAGTAGCCAGGATATTTCTGCTTTTTCGGGTGGTGGCGCGTGAATTTCGGCGCATTGTGGAGCGCCGGGGGATTTTTGCTATTCGCTTCAACCGAGAAGCGGTGAGCGAGAGCACGGTTCAGAGCCTTCTCAACCTGGTCTACATCGCTTTCTTGATCAATTTCGGCGCCTGTATGGCCCTCACAGCTCTAGGCGTGGATGTGTTCACGGCCATCTCAGCGGTTGCCGCCTCTATGTTTAACATTGGGCCCGGGCTGGGTAGTGTCGGACCCTCTGAAACTTATGGGCATCTGCCCCATTTGGCGAAGTGGGTGTTGAGCTTTTGCATGCTGGCGGGACGACTGGAGTATTACACCTTACTGGTCTTGTTCACGGGAGCCTTCTGGAGGAAGTAAGCGCTTCCTCCTGTTCCTTGACCATTTTCCTGCGGAGGTTCTGTTTCTGGTCCAGCAACTCCTTGATCTTATCGGAGTCCGAGTGTTCCTTTTCTTCCGCTTTGATTTCCTCCTGCAGTTGACGGATGAGGCGCTCGTCCTTCATTCGTCTGAGTTCCTGGACGCTGCTTCTGATGTCTTCCTCTGACAAAGGAAAGTCCGCCGCTCGCAGGGCCATTTCCTCGATGAGGTTTCGATCCGTCCCTTCGCTGATGATCTCTCTCAGACGGATCGTGGTGATTTCCGTGGCTTGCTCCTTGAGCTGAAAGATGCCCTGGAAGATCCTTTCGGTTCGCAAGCCTTCAAAGAGTTCCGGTTCCAGCTGCTCGAAGGTGCTGGTAGCCCATTTCTCCTCCAGCATGGCCACCAGCAAAATGTTTTCAGCCCGCGTGCCTTGCTCGACCGGGACCGAATAGTCGAAGCGGGGGGCCTCCCTTTTCCGAGCAGGCATTTTTCTCATTTCCAATCGGAGCAGGCTCTCATCAAGTTGCAGTCGAGAAGCGATGCGGGTGACATACTCCGCCCTTTCGATGGGATTGGGGATCTTCACCAGATAGGGCAGGATGTGCGAGACCACCTCCTGCTTTCCCTTGGGGCTAAAAGAATCTCGTTGTTGACTCATGAACTGGGAGAGAACAAAGTCCAGGTAAGACTGCGAGGATTTGAGTTTCTCCCGGTAGGCTTCAGTCCCTTGTTTTCGAAGGAAGACGTCCGGGTCTTCGCCGCTGGGCAGTTGCAGGACATTCACCCGGAAGCCCTGCTCCAGGAAAAGGTCAATGGAGCGTAGCGTAGCTGCTGTTCCTGCTGAATCGGGATCGTAATTGGTGATCACGTTGCGGGTATAACGACCCAAAACCTTGACCTGACTTTCCGTCAAGCTGGTACCCAGAGAAGCGACAACATTACGGATCCCGAAGTGAAAGGGGATGATGCAGTCAAAGTAGCCCTCCACGATGATGGCGAAGTCGCGCTTTCGGATCTCGTTGCGGGTCAAATCCAGCGGGTAAAGATTACGGCTTTTGCTGTAGAGTGGCGTTTCCGGGGAATTCAGATATTTGGGTATGCCATCTCCCAGGATTCGTCCTCCAAAAGCGATGGTTTTCCCTGAGAGATTATGAATGGGAAACATGATACGGTTGCGGAAGTTGTCATAATACCCGCCGGAATTTCCTTCTTTGATCAGACCACAGGCCAGCACCTCTTTGACATCGAAACCCTGACCTGTGAGTTCCTGCAGGAGGTTTTGTCCGGCAGGTGCATAGCCGATGGAAAACTGATGGATCGTCTCCTGGGAAATCTGGCGGTCCTTGAGATAGGCGAGTGCGTCTTTCTTTCCTTCCAGGCGCCGGGAGAAGAAATGGGTGGCAACTTCCAATATCTTCAAGAGTCGCTGGCGTCGTACACTCTCGGCTTCACTCTTTTTTGTAAAATGGGGCAGGGGAATGCCCTGGCTTTCAGCCAGTTGGTGTATGGACTCAGGGAAGGTCAGATTTTCCATCAGCATGATGAACTTAAAAATGTCTCCCCCCGCTTGGCATCCGAAACAATAGAAAATCTGCTTGGCCTCGCTGACCGTAAAGGAAGGGGTTTTCTCATTGTGAAAGGGACAGAGCGCCCCGTAATCCTTGCCTTTCTTTTGCAAACGGACGTATCCGCCCACTAAATCCACGATGCTGATACCGTTGCGGACCTGTTCAATGAAGGTATCGTCGAATCTCATTCGTTATGGGTCTGCAGTTTACGGTCTGGGGTCTGGGGTCTGCGGCGATTGATCAAACTGGCCAGGTAACCGGCCCCGAAGCCATTGTCGATATTGACTGTCGCCACGTTGGCCGAGCAGCTGTTGAGCATCCCCAGCAGGGCCGCCAGGCCTCCAAAGGAGGCTCCATAGCCGATGCTGGTGGGAACGGCGATAATGGGAAGATCGACCAGGCCCCCCACCACGGTGGGTAAGGCTCCCTCCATGCCAGCCACCACGATGGCGACCGTACACGATTGAAGAACTTCTCGCTGAGCCAGGATCCTGTGCAATCCGGCCACCCCCACGTCGTAGCTGCTGACCACTTCGTTCCCCATGAATTGGGCGGTCACCAGTGCTTCTTCAGCTACCGGGATGTCTGCGGTACCGGCGCTAAAGACGCCTATTTTACCTCTTCCTTCCGGGGGCGGTTCAGGGTTGATGGTCACGGCCTGGCAATGGGGGTGGTACTCGCAGAATTCGTAGCGGGGTTGCAACTTTTCAAAAACCTCCAAGCCGGCGGAGGTGATGAGAATGTTCGGATTCTTGCTGAGGGAAGCCGCTGTAATTTCTATGATTTGCTGGGTGGTTTTTCCCCTTCCGAAGATGACTTCGGAAACGCCGTGGCGCAGACTGCGATGGTGGTCCACCTTGGCAAATCCAAGGTCCTGGAAGGGTAGATCCTTTAGAAACGAGAGGACCTGCTCCTCATCAATCCTCCCAGCCTTGAAATCCTTGAGCGTCCTTTTCAGACCTTGTGGGGTCATCTCCCCTAAGTGCCTCTAACCGGGAATTAGCTGCCACCCTCTTCTTGGAGAACCGCTCGCCGACTGAGTCTGATTTTACCCTGATCATCGACGTTGAGCACCTTGACCAGGAATTTATCCCCCATCCGGACCTCTGTTCGGATGTCTTGAATGTGCTCCTCGGAAATTTCAGAAATATGCAACAGCCCTTCGGTCCGAGGTAAAATCTCCACAAAAGCACCGAAATCCACTACCTTCTTCACCTTTCCCATATAGTTCTTGCCAATCTCAGCAGTGGCGGTGAGTTCTTTGATGAGCTCTATCGCTCTTTCGGCAGCCTCACCGCTAGAGGAAGCAATCTTGATGGTGCCGTCATCCTCAATATCGATTTTGACTCCGGTCTCTTCAATGATGCTCCGGATCATCTTTCCTCCGGGCCCAACCACCGCACCGATTTTGGAAACCGGGATGTTCATGGTAGTGATTTTGGGAGCAAAGCTGGAGATGTCGGAACGAGGTTTGGCAATCGCCTCGGCCATCTTTTCCAGAATGTGCAAGCGGCCCTCTTTGGCCTGGGCCAGGGTCTCGGACAGAATTTTCCCCGTTACCCCTGTGATTTTGATGTCCATTTGCAGCGCCGTGATTCCCTCGGCCGAACCCGCAATCTTAAAGTCCATATCCCCGTAATGATCTTCAAAACCGGCAATGTCCGAGAGAATGGCGTAATCGTCGCCGTCTTTGACAAGTCCCATGGCAATCCCTGCAATGGAGGTGCTTATGGGAACCCCGGCATCCTGAAGGGCCAGCACAGCTCCACACACGGTGGCCATTGAAGAAGAACCGTTGGATTCGAGAATATCGGAAACCACACGAATGGTGTAGGGGAAGTCCGACTCGTTGGGCAGGACCGTCGAGATGGCTCGTTCTGCCAGCACTCCATGCCCAATGGAGCGGCGAGAGGGTCCACGTAAAAAGGCCACTTCACCCACGCAAAAAGGCGGAAAATTATAGTGAAGCATAAAGGATTTGGAGGACTCTCCGGTAATGTCATCCAGTCGCTGCACATCTTCACCCGTGCCCAGTGTGACCGTGACCAGGGCCTGTGTTTCCCCTCGGGTAAAGAGCGCCGAACCATGAGCTCTGGGCAGCAACGAGACCTCCCCGGAAATGGCTCGAATCTTGTTAAAGGCCCGTCCATCCAGGCGCTGCTTTTTTTCCAACAGCGAACGCCGGAACATTTTTTCCTTCAGCTGATCGAACAAAGCCTTGACCTGAGCACCTTTCTCCTCGTCGTCCGCGGCAAGTTCTTCGACCAGTTCCTTACGGCAGGCTTTCATCTTTTGCTCGCTGGCCGCCTTGTCTTGAGTGTGAAGGGCATCCTCAACGTTCGAGGTTGCCTTGTCCTCGACCCGTCGCGCCAGCTCAGGATCAAACGTCACCGGCTCAACCGTGCGTTTGGTAATGTTTAGACGGCTGCCTAATTCTTTGATGGAGTCGGTAATCCGGCGGACGGCCTGATGACCGTATTCTATCGCCTCCACGATCTGATCTTCCTTGACCTCGCGACCCATCGCCTCCACCATCACGATCGCTTCCTGGGTGCCGACAACGATCATATTGAGATCGCTGTTTTCCAACTGTGGATAGGTCGGATTGGTCACGAACTGACCGTCGATGCGGCCCACCCGCACGGCACCGATTGGATTCAGAAAGGGGATGTCGGACAGGTACAGTGCAGCCGAGGCTCCATTGATGGCGATGACATCCGGATTCACCTCGGGTTCGGCGGAGAGAACCATGGCGATGATCTGTGTTTCACAACGGAAGTTCTCTGGAAAGAGCGGCCGCACCGGACGATCGATTAAACGGCAGGTCAGGATCTCCTTTTCCGTCGGTCTTCCCTCTCGTTTAAAAAAGCCTCCCGGGATCTTCCCGGCGGCGTAGTTGTTTTCTCGGTAGTCACAGGTCAGGGGAAAAAACGAAAGTCCTTCCCTAGGTTCTGCGTCAGAACATGCCGTCACCAGAACCGTGGTATCTCCGTAGCGAAGAAATGCAGCACCATGCGCTTGTTTTGCTACTTTACCGATCTCAATGGAGAGTTCGCGGTCTCCCAGAGAAAGGCTGACTGTTTCACTCATTTTCGATGTATTCCTCCAACATAAATTGATTTGGTCAAATTCTGCCGATTTCTGGAAACTCGTTTACCCAGAAGAAGACAGCTAATGTAATGTCCAGCCCGGATGATGCATAAATTCTCTACTGCATCGCCGGCGCTTTCGCCGCTTCGTGACGAGAACCGATGCATCATTCGGGCTAGAAAAAAGAGGACCCTGTTTACTGACCCGCAAAGGATATGAGTTCGGCAGCGCGATTTCTTTTCTTGCTGGGATCAATCTTATTTGCGGATTCCCAACCGCTCGATGAGTCCCTTGTAGCGGCTGAACTCCGTTCTCTTCAAGTAAGCTAGCAGCCGTCGGCGCT
>Ga0209988_10001508_pt1 | contig 15173 bp, 11 predicted proteins | sample N075metaG_FD_183115 | JGI IMG/M metagenome (GOLD analysis project Ga0209988, IMG submission 183115) | Deep subsurface microbial communities from Kermadec Trench to uncover new lineages of life (NeLLi) - N075 metaG (SPAdes) (version 2) | ecosystem: Environmental > Aquatic > Marine > Ocean trench... | reverse complement strand
TTGTTTTACAATTCGATGGTGATTTGATCGATAGAGAAGAATTCGCTCATCTTGTACACGATATCGCCCTGTTAAATAGTTTAGGCATTCATCTGATCATAGTATTTGGTGCGCGTCCGCAAATTGAGAAACTGCAACAACAACGCAACATTGAATCTCATCTTGTGCGTGGACTACGGTTGACTGATGAAGATTCTATAACGTGCGTAAAAGAGGCCGTGGGGGCAGCGAGGATCCAGATCGAAGCACTACTTTCAATGGGATTGCCTAATTCACCGATGGAAGATGCACAGTTGAAAGTCACCTCAGGTAATTTTATTACGGCCAAACCCATCGGTGTAATTGATGGTGTCGATATGGGATTTACTGGAGAAGTCCGCCGTGTTGATACCGAGACAATGATCCGCAAACTTGATAACAACGAGATAGTCCTGATACCACCAATCGGTTATTCGCCGACTGGTGAGGTATTTAATTTACGTGCTACCGAGGTTGCCATGAAAATTGCAATTAGTCTTGAGGCGGATAAATTAATTTATTTCATGCCTGGTGTGGAACTGAAAGATGACAAGGGAGAAATCATTCATCAATTGACGCAACAGGAAGCAGAAACCCTTATCGATAAATCTAAACTGGATGAGCTAAGCCATTTGCCATTGTCCTGTGGCCTACGTGCCTGTAACGAAGGTGTTAAACGTGTGCACTTTCTACAACAGAATCAGAATGGTAGTTTATTACTGGAACTATTCAGTCGCGATGGAGTGGGCACGTTATTAAGTGCAGCTTCTTTTGATCAAACACGGACAGCAACCATTAATGATATTGGCGGTATTCTGGAATTAATTCAGCCACTGGAACAGGAAGGTGTACTGGTTCGTCGCTCACGAGAAAAAATAGAGGCTGCTATCAATGATTATACTGTCCTGGTACGGGATGGTTCGGTCATCGCCTGCGCAGCACTCCATGTAGGAAAGGATAATAAATATGCAGAGCTGGCTTGCCTCGTAGTAGATGAAAATTACCAGAAATCGGGTAAAGGCGAAGAACTCTTTTTATACATTGAAGAGCAGGCGATCAAGCAAGGCGTTGAAAAACTTTTTATTTTAACCACCCAGACAGCGCATTGGTTTCTTGAGCGCGGTTTTATAGAAGCTGACGTTAATGACTTACCCGTGTCCAGGCAGGAATTTTATAATTACCAACGTAACTCAAAGGTGTTGATTGAGTCACTGGCGTAGAGAGTATTCAAGTCAATTCAAGAAGGCCAGGCTATCTGCTCAGGCAGTTTGTACAGTTTCTTTTTCCAGTACTTCAATAGTGAGTTTGTCATCTTTCTCACTGACAAGGACATTGCCACCATGCTCCAGTTTGCCAAAGAGTAATTCTTCAGCCAGGGGCTTCTTGATCTTTTCCTGAATAAGCCTGGCCATGGGTCTTGCACCCATATTTTTATCGTAGCCGTGTATCCCTAACCATTTTCTGGCAGATTCATCGACATCGATGAGTACCTTTTTGTCATCGAGTTGTGTCTCCAGTTCAACAATAAATTTATCGACCACATTGGCAATAGTTTTTGCATCCAGTGCGTTAAATTGGATGATAGCACTCAGGCGATTTCTGAATTCAGGACTGAAGGTTTTCTTAATGGCTTCCATGGCATCGCTACTATGATCCTGATGCGTAAAACCGACTGAAGCTCGACTGATACGCTCTGCACCGGCATTGGTTGTCATAACAATAATGACATTCCGGAAATCAGTTTTACGCCCGTTGCTATCTGTTAGCGTGCCGTGATCCATGACCTGAAGTAATAAATTAAATACATCAGGATGTGCTTTTTCGACTTCATCCAGCAACAGAACAGAGTGAGGATGTTTATTTATTTCTTCCGTGAGTAAGCCCCCCTGATCAAAACCAACATAACCTGGAGGCGCACCGATTAAACGAGAAACAGTGTGGCGTTCCATATATTCGGACATATCAAAACGGATCAACTCAATACCCATAATACCGGCAAGTTGTTTTGTAATTTCGGTCTTGCCGACACCTGTGGGTCCTGCAAACAGGAATGAGCCAACGGGTTGTTGTGGGCTACCTAAACCTGAACGGGCCATTTTAATTGCGGTGCTTAATGTTGAGATGGCCTGGGCCTGACCGAATACGACCATCTTCAGATTTCGTTCAAGGTTTCTCATCACATCTTTATCCGAAGAAGTAACATTTTTGGCAGGTATTCTTGCGATCTTGGCAACAATATTTTCAATGTCCGTGACGCCGATAGTTTTTTTCCTGCGAGAAGCAGTGACTAACTGTTGTGATGCTCCTGCTTCATCGATGATATCTATGGCCTTATCGGGGAGATAACGATCAGTGATGTGGCGATCAGCTAATTCTGCCGCTGATCTCAATGATTGGTGTGTATACTTGATTTGATGATGTTCTTCGAATCTTGATTTTAAACCTTCAAGAATTTTAACCGTTTCATTGACTGTGGGTTCTGTGACGTCGATTTTTTGGAAGCGTCTGGCGAGTGCACGATCTTTCTCAAAAATACCCCGGTATTCCTGGTAGGTCGTGGAACCGATACACTTGATCTCTCCCGAAGCCAACACGGGTTTGATGATATTTGAAGCGTCCATCACCCCGCCTGAAGCAGCACCGGCACCGATAATACTGTGGATTTCATCAATAAACAGTATTGACCCTTCTTTTCTCTTCAACTCGGAAATTATATTCTTCAGGCGTTTCTCAAAATCACCGCGGTATTTTGTCCCGGCGAGCAATGCCCCCAGGTCTAGTGAATAAATGACGTTATCAGCAAGAACATCAGGTACTTCCCCATCGACGATTTTTTTGGCCAGGCCTTCGGCGATGGCAGTCTTGCCGACGCCTGCTTCACCAACGTAGAGGGGATTATTTTTTCTTCGCCGACAAAGAATCTGGATTGTCCGTTCTATTTCATGTTGTCGTCCTATCAGTGGATCAATTTTCCCCAGTTCTGCCTGTTGATTTAGATTGACCGCATATTTTTCCAGTGGGCTAGACCCGGGTTCATCGCCGGCGAGATCTTCTTCGACCGGTTCTGCTTCATTATCATGTTCATCTTCAGAAATCTTCGCAATACCATGGGCGATGTAGTTAACCACATCCAGTCGACTAACTTCCTGTTGGCTGAGGAAATAAGCTGCATGTGATTCTCGTTCTCCAAAAATGGCGACCAGAACGTTTGCGCCCTTAACTTCTTTTCTTCCTGATGATTGCACATGGAAAACAGCACGCTGCAGTACTCGTTGGAAACCGAGCGTTGGCTGTGTATCGTGCTTATCGCCTTCAGTCAGGAGTGGTGAGTTCTCCTGGATAAATTTACTTAATTCGCCATGTAACACATTCAGGTTTGCGCCACAGGCTTTGAGCACATGTGCGGCGGAGGTATTATCCAGTAAGGCAAGTAACAGATGTTCAACTGTGACATATTCATGGCGTCTGTCACGTGCTTCGTTGAAAACGGTATTCAGTGTTATTTCAAGATCTTTATCCAACATGACGAGTTCTCCTTATTCTTTTTCCATGGTACAGAGAAGGGGGTGTTGATTTTCTCGTGAATAATTATTGACTTGAGCTACTTTTGTTTCTGCGATTTCCCGACTAAAAACACCACAAACACCTTTGCCGCTTTTGTGTACGTCTAACATGATGCGTGTGGCAGCCTGGACATTCATACTGAAGAAATTTTCCAGGATCTCCACTACAAAATCCATAGGAGTGTAGTCATCGTTGTTGAGGACGACCTTGTACAGTGTAGGGACCTTGAGCTTGGGTCTCGCTTCCTGTACTACGATGTTACCGTCTTGATGGTGATCAATCTCTTTTGTCATGATGTGCTACTTTTTTGCTGCATTAGCCTTAATTATACTGTGCAAATACGGGGATGCCACACTGATTTGATCATTTTTGAGGATTATATCCTACCTACTTGGTAATGCAGGATTCAGAGTTCAGAGTGTTAGCCAGAGCAAGGCGCAACTCGCAGTGAATGACTGGTCCTTCATAAGGGTTGCAACGCGGCTCTGGCTAACACCCTGAGCTCCCACAGGGCAAGGTGATAAGCTACCATCTTCTTTGTTATAAACCCTTGGACTAGAATGACTAGTCCTTCGAGCTTATGTCTTGAATATGGTGGCTTCTCGCCTCGCTGAATCCTGCATTACAAAGTAGTTTAGGGTATTTATGCACTATCCCTGATATGTTTTTGAATATTAATAAAAAATCAATGATTTATGGCCAAATAGCATATTCATTAAAATGACAATTTACCGGGTTTATTGCTGATTACGGTGTGTTTCCCTAGCAGCAGGGGGTGATTTGTGCGAAGATCGCCGGCTGAAAAATTTAGGCTGCGAATTATTTTTAGAAGTGGGAGGAAAGATGTCAAGAGAACAACAAATCAAGCAGTTAGAGAAAGATTGGGCTGAAAACCCGCGCTGGGCAAATACCAGGCGTGATTACAGTGCTGAAGACGTGGTGCGCCTGAGTGGTTCTGTAGTGGAAGAATACACATTGGCAACACGTGGTGCTGAAAAGCTCTGGGATCTTGTTAATGATGAAGACAGCTATGTGAATTGCATGGGTGCGATTACTGCAGGTCAGGCGATGCAACAGGTGAAAGCTGGCATTAAAGCGATTTACCTGTCCGGTTGGCAGGTTGCTGCTGATGGTAATACATCAGAAACCATGTACCCGGATCAATCTCTCTATGCTTACAATTCAGTGCCAACCATGGTCAAACGTATCAATAATACTTTTCGTCGTGCTGATGAAATTCAATGGGCCAAAGGTAACAATGATATTGATTACTTTGTACCCATCGTTGCTGATGCTGAAGCTGGTTTTGGTGGCGTACTGAACGCATTTGAATTAATGAAGAACATGATCGAGGCAGGTGCTGCTGGTGCGCATTTTGAGGATCAGCTGTCTTCTGCTAAGAAATGTGGTCATATGGGCGGCAAGGTTCTTGTTCCTACTCAGGAAGCAATACAGAAATTGATCTCTGCTCGTTTGGCAGCTGACACCATGGGTGTTCCAACTATTGTCCTGGCTCGTACAGATGCGAATGCGGCTAACCTGTTGACTTCTGATGTTGATGAACGTGATGTACCATTTGTCACCGGCGAACGAACTCCTGAAGGTTTCTACATGACAAACGCTGGTATCGACCAGGCAATTGCTCGTGGTATTGCTTACGCACCTTACGCTGATCTGCTGTGGTGTGAAACAGCGGTTCCGAATCTGGACGAAGCGAAGAAATTTGCTGAGGCAATTCGTAAGGAACATCCTGGTCAGTTGCTGGCTTATAACTGTTCACCATCTTTTAACTGGAAGAAGAACCTTGACGATGAAACCATCGCAAAATTCCAGAAAGAACTGGGTGCAATGGGCTATAAATATCAGTTCATCACTTTGGCCGGCATTCATAACATGTGGTACAACATGTTCAGCCTGACACGTGATTACGTAAAACGCGGCATGACTGCCTATGTTGAGCAGGTTCAGGAGCCTGAATTTGCAGCAGCAGCAGATGGTTATACATTTGCCAGTCATCAGCAGGAAGTTGGTGCTGGTTACTTTGATGATGTGACCACTGTGATTCAGGGGGGTGCATCTTCCGTGACTGCATTAACTGGTTCTACTGAAGAAGCACAGTTCGACTCAAAATAACTTAAAGTCGAGCTTGACGTTTTTAAAACCCGATACTGCTTTGCAGTATCGGGTTTTGTTGTTTATGGGGATCAATAATATTGTTTGGGTAGATTTATGAGATCTGATTTGCATCTCTATAAGGTAATTTAGGCCGATCATAAGGAACCACCAGTGAGACTTTACCGGACCGATGCATCGCCTGGATTTCTCGCCAATATTCTGCGGTTAATAATTCACCATGTACCACAAGGAAAAGTGAACGTAGTTCCTCGTCCATAGATAGAAATTTTATGAATTCTTCAGGGAACATGTCGTGCTCGCCAACGTAATACCATGACTCTGCACGCATTGCATCAACATCATCATTGGCTTGTGGAATATCCCGGAAATTACACTCTGTGATCAGACTGACCTCATCGTAGTCATAGAAAAGGATTCGACTGTGTCTCGTGACACCAAAATTTTTTAATAACAAATCCCCAGGGAAGATATTGGTGCGTGCGAGATCCTTTAATGCCTGTCCATAGTCAAGGATGGCCAGTTCTGCTTTTTCACGGCTGACTTCATTAATATACAAATTAAGTGGTCGTACGCGACGCTCTATGTAGACATGCTTAATCAGTAAATTATCATCAATAATTTCTACAGTATTTGATGCTTCCTGTAACAATTCATCCAGAAGTTCTTTGCTAAAACGATTGATTGGAAACTTAAGGTTGAGGAATTCCTGCGTATCGATCAAACGCCCTGCACGATCATGCTTGGATACAAGTTTGTATTTTTCGATAACCTGATTACGAGTAATTGTTTTAGGGTAACCAAATTTGTCCCTGATAATTTTAAAGACCAAATCATAAGAAGGCAGGGTGAATACAATCATTACCAGTCCTTCATCACCATCAGTATGTACGAACTGATCAGAAGTCGATTTCAAATGTTCGGTGAAGATTCTGTGCCTTTCGGTCTTGCCCTGTCGCAATCTGCCTAAAACAGTGTAAAGCTCATCTATCGGTTTCTTGGGTAATATGGAATGAATAAAATATACTGCACCGATCACTGAGTTGGGGTCAGCAAAGTAATAGGAACGGGTATAACTAAAGACAATACTGACTTCGACTTCGGAGGTCAGCACTGCATCAATGACGATACCTTTATCGGTATTTTTAAATGCGATAACGATTGGAGATACATCGTTATGAGTAATGATTCTGCCGATGAGATAAGCACGCGCGGATTGATAAAAAAATGAGTCGATAAATTCAAATCTTAAATATTCATTCTTTCTGCTGAATCTTGCTTCTGCAAACTGGCTAATGTCATCGTGAATTGACTCTGCATAAGGCACTCTGAATGAGAAATCATGCAGTATTGCTGCAAAGATTTTTTCAGTGGAACCCCAGAAAGGATAGCGTTTTAGATTGAGTGAATTTACTAATTCAATATCAGCGTGAAGATCTACTGAAATAAATTCGAGACGAGTGTCTATACCAACCGTGCCAAAGATTCTTCTGGTAACGGAATTAAAGAAGGTCTTGATAAAGCCAGCGTCAGGAACTTTGTCCAGCCGTCTGCCAAAATAAGAACGAATAGCATTCCAGAGATCATGATCTTTAACTCGAGTGCCAAGATGCCTTCTTAATTGCAGGACAATGCGTCTAACAGATTTTTCGTATAGATCTACGCGCTCAACGATATCCTGTTGGTGACCTTGCCAGTCGCGCTTCTCAAAACGGGTTCTGGCGCGGCGTGTTATCCGGTGAAATAGATTGTTGTACTGAACAAAGCCATCATAGATGATCTGTGATGATTCGGTGGTCAGCTTTTTATCTGGCATTTTTGCCATCGAGGATATCTCGGTTACATGTTTGAAATCATTGCATCAGCAAATTCACTACATTTAATTTCCGTTGCATTCTCCATCAATCTGGCGAAGTCATAGGTGACAGTTTTTTGTTTGATCGTCGCACTCATAGCGCTAATGACAAGATCAGCGGCATCTGTCCAACCCAGGTAACGCAGCATCATTTCACCTGACAGAATCAATGAACCCGGATTTACCTTGTCAAGATTTGAATATTTTGGTGCTGTGCCATGGGTAGCTTCGAAGATCGCATGCCCCGTGTCATAGTTAATATTGCCACCTGGCGCAATACCAATTCCACCCACCTGTGCAGCGAGCGCATCTGAAAGATAATCACCATTCAGATTCATTGTTGCAATGATGTCAAAATCCTTTGGCCGTGTGAGTACCTGCTGAAATACAATATCAGCAATGGCATCTTTGATTAGAATTTTTCCCGAATCCAGCGCTTCTTTTTGTTCCTGATCTGCAGCCTCTTGTCCTTTCTCTGCCTGAGTGCGTTCCCATTGATTCCATGTATAGGTGTGATTACTAAATTCTGCTTCAGCAAGCTGGTAACCCCAGTTTCTAAAAGCACCTTCAGTAAATTTCATAATGTTACCTTTGTGTACCATGGTAATACTTTTTCTTTGATTGGCGATGGCATATTCGATCGCTGCCCTGACCAATCTTTCGGTACCATCTTTTGAAACTGGTTTGATGCCTATTCCGGATGATTCTGGAAAACGAATTTTTTGATACTGGTTTGGAAATGCTTCTTTAAATAATTCCATAAAGCGATTATTTTCATCAGAACCACTTTCAAACTCGATTCCGGCATAAATATCTTCTGTGTTTTCCCTGAATATCACCATATCAACCAATTCAGGTCGTTTAATGGGTGAAGGCACACCTTCATACCAACGTACCGGCCTGAGACAGACATAAAGATCGAGAATTTGTCTAAGGGCGACATTAAGAGAACGAATACCGCCACCAATTGGTGTGGTCAATGGCCCCTTGATAGCAACCAGGTATTCTCTACAGGTATCCAGTGTTTCATCAGGCAACCAGCTACCACAAAGCTGATTGGCTTTCTCTCCGGCATAGACCTCTGTCCAATGAATCTTGCGGGCCCCCTGTGAGGATTTTTCTACGGCCGCATCCAGCACCCTGACGGTTGCTGCCCAGACATCAGGACCTATACCATCACCTTCAATGAATGGGATGATTGGATTGTCTGGCACGGATAGTTTGCCGTTACTTATTGTTATCTTTTTTCCATCAGATGGAATATTTATTTTGATAGCCAAATCTAACTCCCTAGAAAATCTGATTTTAACGTAAATTGGTTTTGTCTAAGTGTTCCACAATCGTTGGTTGATGTCACCCAGACTTGGCAGGTATTTGCATGGAACTTAAAGCAGCGCTAGAGTCTATGTAAAATAAGGACAACTGGACAGGATCCAGTTAAATAGAGATGGAAACATATTTATGGTGATTTACAGAGATACTCTCAATAAAATTTTGATCATTATCTTCTTCCTGTTCTGCGTAAGTAATGCAAATGCAGAGGTTTATAAATGGGTCGATGAAAATGGAAAAATAGTCTACGGCGATAAACCAACATCAAGTGATGCCAGTAAAATTAAAATAAAAAAAGCTCCTGTACAGGATCCGGTAGTACAACAGCGAAATGAAAAGCAAAACAAGTTACTGGATGTAATACAAGAAGAACGTGAGGAAAGGGATACCTTGAGAGAAGAACAAAAGAAAAAGAAGGATGAACATAAGAAAATGTGCGCAGATGCAAGGAAAGAGCTACAAAAAATGAAAAATGCAAGATTTATATACGAAAAAACGGACGATCCGAACAATCCAAAAATAATGACTGACGAAGAACGTAAAGCTGAAGAAATCAGCTTTGAAAAACAAATAAAAAAGAATTGTTAGCGATTTACTCAGTTAGTTAATGATTTCTTCTGAAAATCGTTGTCGTACAAAAAGGGCGGTTAGAATCGCCCTTTTTAGTTTATTGACTTATCAATGTCACGCTACTATCACCGGGATTTCAGCAAGCTTGCTTGCCGCTTTGGACGCCGCTTCCTGATAGTCATCAACCTGGTCGAAATTCAGGTAACGATAGATATCGTCAGCCATGGGGTCGATCTTATCGGCAAACTGCATGTATTCCTCATAGGTAGGGATCTTGCCGAGGATTGAAACCACGGCAGCAATCTCTGCTGAAGATAAATAAACATTGGCACCATCACCCAGACGATTCGGGAAGTTTCGTGTGGACGTTGAGACTACCGTTGAACCCGCTTCAACGCGTGCCTGATTACCCATGCATAAAGAACAACCGGGCATCTCGGTTCTGGCGCCTGCCGCCTCATAGATATCGTAATATCCTTCATCCTTTAGTTGTTTCTCATCCATCTTGGTCGGGGGCACCACCCATAAGCGGGTAGGTATTTTTTCACCGTACTGTTCGAGTAACTTACCTGCGGCACGGAAGTGACCAATGTTAGTCATGCATGAACCAAGGAAGACTTCATCAATTTTTGTTCCGGCAACTTCAGCCAATGTCTTCACATCATCCGGATCGTTTGGGCATGCAAGTATCGGTTCTTTAATCTCTGCAATGTCAATTTCGATGACTTCAGCATATTCAGCATCTTCGTCTGCCTCCATCAATTGCGGGTTTTTGACCCATTCTTCCATGGCCAGGGCACGGCGTTCCAGTGTACGAGGATCTCCATAATCGTTGGTTATCATCCAGCGCAACATGGTGATATTGGAATTGAGATACTCAATGATGGGTTCTTTATTCAATTTGATAGTGCAACCCGCTGCCGAGCGTTCGGCAGATGCATCAGACAGTTCGAATGCCTGCTCAATTTTCAGATCGGGCAGACCTTCAATCTCCAGAATACGACCAGAGAAGGCATTGACCTTGCCTTCTTTTTCAACAGTAAGTAGTCCCACTTCTATGGCTTTTAATGGAATCGCGTTGACCAGATCACGTAAGGTAATGCCGGGCTGTAATTCACCCTTGAAACGGACCAGAATAGATTCAGGCATGTCCAGCGGCATGACGCCGGTTGCAGCGGCAAAGGCCACCAGGCCGGAACCTGCCGGGAATGAAATACCAATTGGGAAACGGGTATGAGAATCACCGCCGGTACCCACCGTATCAGGTAACAACATACGGTTAAGCCAGGAATGAATAATCCCGTCGCCCGGGCGTAGGGAAACACCACCACGAGTCATCATGAAATCAGGCAGGGTGTGATGAGTTATTTCATCAATTGGTTTTGGATAGGCCGCTGTATGACAGAAAGACTGCAATATTAGATCAGCGGAGAAACCAAGACAGGCAAGATCTTTGAGTTCGTCGCGTGTCATGGGTCCAGTAGTATCCTGTGAGCCAACGGTAGTCATCCTGGGTTCGCAATAAGTGCCAGGGCGAATACCTTCCACACCACAGGCCTTACCGACCATTTTTTGTGCCAGCGTAAAACCTTTGCCTGTATCTTCAGCCGGTACTGGTTTACGGAATAAATCTGTTTCACCCATCGAAAGTGCTTCACGTGCACGTGCGGTCAAACCGCGTCCGATAATCAGTGGAATGCGGCCCCCTGCTCGTGCTTCATCCAGTAGAATATCGGTCTTTAGTGAAAACTCGCTGAGCGTTTCACCTGTTTCATTATTTTTGATGACACCTTCATAGGGGTAGATATCAATAACATCACCCATATTCAATTTTGTGACATCACACTCTATGGGTAGCGCACCTGAATCTTCCATGGTGTTAAAAAATATTGGCGCAATCTTACTACCGAGACAATAGCCACCAGCACGTTTGTTTGGAATAAAGGGAATATCATCGCCCATATGCCATAAGACTGAGTTGGTCGCCGATTTACGTGAAGAGCCGGTACCAACAACATCACCGACATAGGCAAGCGGATGACCTTTTTCCTTGAGTGCCTGTATCTGTTTAATTGGGCCAATACTGCCTGCTTCATCAGGCTTTATGCCATCCCGTTCCATCTTCAACATGGCCTGTGCATGTAGCGGGATATCGGGACGTGACCAGGCATCCGGTGCAGGTGAAAGATCATCGGTATTTGTTTCGCCGGTAACCTTGAATACGGTTACGGTAATTTTTTCAGCTAATTCAGGCTTAGTGGTAAACCATTCACCTTCAGCCCAGGATTCTATAATTTGTCTGGCATATTGGTTCCCTGCATCCATCTTTTCCTTCACATCATGAAAGGCATCAAACATTAACAAGGTGTGTGATAAGGCCTTGACTGCGGTAGGCGCAAGTGTTTCATCATCCAGCGCATCAATCATTGGGGTGATGTTGTAGCCACCGAGCATGGTACCCAATAACTCAACTGCTTTTACTTTATCAATCAGTGGAGATTCTGCTTCACCTTTACTGATGGCCGCCAGGAATCCGGCTTTAGCGTATGCAGCCTGGTCGACACCTGCTGGCACACGATTGGTGATGAGATCCAGGATAAATTCTTCTTCTCCAGCGGGAGGATTCTTCAACAGATTGATTAATGAGGCCGTTTGTTCCTCATTAAGCGGTTGTGGCACGATGCCTTCTGCAGCTCTTTCCGCTACATGTTTGCGGTACGCTTCAAGCACTATTTTTATCTCCTAACCTTGATAAGGCGATTATTCTTGATTATAGGCCATAAAATCGGAGCTACAGATCCAATATCTACGGGCTGTCTGTTCATGACCATGTCTTAAAAACTGGGTCGAGAATTATACAAGAAATGCCCGGATTACGCTGCAATATATACTGAGTTAGAGATTAGATGATTATATTGAAAATTAACGACAAATAACGTTATTTAGAAACATTTAGGAGATAATAGAGATATTTCAAGGCTTTTAGCCAGTGCTATCGATGATACCTCCTCCCAGGCAGATATCTTCATCGTAAAACACCACAAATTGTCCTGGTGTCATTGCGCGTTGAGCCTCGTCAAAGGTGACTGAACAACAATCATTTTCAATATGTGTAATCGTACAAGCCTGATCAGTCTGCCGATAACGTGTCTTAGCCGCGCATTTGAAGGGGGTCTCAGGCGGCGCAAACCCACTGATCCAGTTGATGTCTGTGGCGGTTAATTTCTGGCTGTATAACAGTTCGTGGTCATGACCCTGCACCGCAAATAGAATATTGTTTTCAATGTCTTTCTTATAGATGTACCAGGGTGAGTCAGATGCACCTTGAACACCACCGATACCGAGTCCCTGTCGTTGCCCAAGTGTGTAGTAAAAAACGCCATTGTGCTGTCCGATGACCTTACCGTCAGGTGTCTGTATTTCACCCGCTTGTTCGGGAAGATAATGTGAGAGGAATTCTCTGAAAGGGCGTTCACCGACAAAACAGATGCCGGTGCTGTCCTTTTTGTCATGTGTCTGAAATCCCGCTTTTTTTGCGAGTTCTCGTACCTCGTGTTTTTCAAGTTCACCAATCGGGAACAGGCTCAGACTCAATTGATCCTGATTAAGTCGACATAAAAAATAACTTTGATCTTTATTATCGTCTAGCCCTTTTCTTAATTGAAAGTGACCATTAACTTCAGTGATACGGGCGTAATGCCCGGTGGCAATCTTTTCGGCGCCTAAATCAGTGGCATGCTTTAAGAACGCGCTAAACTTGATTTCCTGGTTGCAAAGGACATCAGGATTAGGTGTCCGGCCACTTTTGTATTCTTGCAGAAAATTACTGAATACCCTGTCCCAGTAGTCACTGGCAAGATCGACCGTATTGATAGGGATCTCAAGCTGATCACAGACCTGCATCGCATCCTCAACATCAGCTTCCCACATGCATTCGCCCCCAGGTAATTGTTCATCCCAGTTTTTCATGAACAGTCCTTCAACGTCATAGCCCTGCTCTTTCAGGAGCAGGGCGGTGACAGAAGAATCAACGCCACCGGAGACACCAACAATAATTTTTCCTTTGGACATGTTATGAAATACTCAGAATGTAGATTCTTTATCAGCTATATAACTGTTGATGAGATCGAGAGGATAATTTTTCCCAGAAAGGTAGTCATTAATACATTGTGACACCATCAAACTGCGCATTTTGTCTTTATTTTCCTTGATCTCTTCCTTGTTTAGCCAAACGGCTTGAATGATGCCTTCATCCAGAGTTTGTTCAGGGTGATGGTTCCCACATGTTCCAGAGAAACAGATTCGCAGGTAAGTGATATCATTGTGTTGATTTGGGTACATATAGATGCCCACAATTGCCTGGGGAATAAACTCCCAGGCAGTTTCCTCCAACACCTCTCTTTTCACAGCCTCAATCAGGCTCTCATCCTTTTCCAGATGGCCAGCGGGCTGATTAAAGACGACGTGATTATCTGCATTTTCTTCAACCAGAAGAAATTTCTGCTCACGTTCAACAATCGCTGCAACGGTAACGTTTGGTTTCCAACGCATGACTTATAAAATTCCTGAAATTAGATTTATGGGTGCCTATGTGGAGCGCTTGCGTATAATACAGTTATAATCCTGGCCTCTAAAGTTAAATGAATTGAGATAATGAAAAATATAAACAAACATGCCATCAGTTTGGGATTGTTGCTTGCCGTCATATGGCTATTGCTCTCAGGTCACTATACCTTGCTACTGATATCATTCGGGGTGCTTTCTGTGGCACTGGTGGTGTTGCTGGCACTACGCATGGATGTCGTCGACCATGAAGGTCATCCATTACACCTGAATTCACAGGCATTGGTTATTTATTGGTGCTGGTTGTTGAAGGAGATATTTGTTTCCAATATCTATGTCTGCCGTTTGATACTTAGTCCTGCAATGCCAATTAGTCCCACGGTCATTGCCTTACGCAGCAGTCAGTCATCAGATCTCGCGCGCGTAATATTTGCCAATTCAATCACACTAACTCCCGGGACGGTTACTATTGATGTCGATGGTGACATCACTGAAGTTCATGCGATTACTGAAGAGGCGGCAACATCGTTATTGCAAGGTTCTATGGATGCCAGAGTCACTGCACTCGAAAGCAGGTCGGAGGAATAAGGTATGTTTGCTGTGACCACCATCGCTATATTGGTTGCTATGCTGCTTGCATTGGGCAGGGCGTTACTGGGGCCAACCCTTTATGATCGAATACTGGCAGTCAATACATTCGGAACCATCACTGTTTTATTTATTGCGATATTCGGTTTTTTGACTGAACGTCCAGAATTCCTTGATATTGCATTGGTTTATGCATTGATTAATTTCATTACTACGATTGCAGTGCTCAAATTTTTCGAATATGGAGATATGGGTAGAAGTTCACTGGATCAACAGGAGAGTGAACTATGAACACCCTGCTTGATTTATTAAGTTGGATCAGCCTGGTAGCTGGCAGTGGTTTTATAATTATCGGTGCCATTGGTCTAATACGCTTCCCTGATTTTTTTACACGCTTACATGCAGCCAGCGTCATAGATACACTTGGATGTATTTTTATTATGCTTGGATTGATGCTGCAGGCAGGCTTAAGCATTGTCACTGTGAAACTATTTTTAGTCGTTATATTTATTCTGTTTACTACTCCTGCAGCAGCTCACGCCCTGGCCAA
>Ga0209988_10001505_pt1 | contig 15176 bp, 11 predicted proteins | sample N075metaG_FD_183115 | JGI IMG/M metagenome (GOLD analysis project Ga0209988, IMG submission 183115) | Deep subsurface microbial communities from Kermadec Trench to uncover new lineages of life (NeLLi) - N075 metaG (SPAdes) (version 2) | ecosystem: Environmental > Aquatic > Marine > Ocean trench... | reverse complement strand
GAAGCCAGAGCAGATCCTCTGTGGCCACGTTGCCGGTGGCACCCGGAGCGAACGGACAACCACCGAGCCCCCCTGCGGACGAGTCCATCTTGTCGATCCCCCATTCGAGAGCAACAACAGTGTTGGCGACTGCCTGGCCATATGTGTCGTGGAAATGGACACCCACCTTCTCGACCGGCACCCGATCTACAACTTCATCCAGCAGCCGCTCGATGTGAAGCGGGGTTGCTTTGCCGATTGTCTCACCGAGGTGCACCGAGTCGACACCCCACTCCACCAGGGTCTCGGCGAGATGAGCCACCCAGTCGGGGTCCTGCTCACCCTCATATGGGCAGTGGGTGGCCGTGGAGACATAGCCACGAACCGACACATCGCCAGGTATCTCCATCAAGATGCGGCGAATCCGGTGCATCGACTCGTCGACAGTCGCGTTGATGTTGCGTTCGTTGAAGGTGTCCGACGCCGCTGTGAGGACGCCGATGCTGGTCACCCCGGCGGCAAGAGCCCTTTCGAGGCCCTTGGCGTTCGGCACGAGGGCAGACAGTGTGATATCTGTCGCCGTAACCCCAGAAATTACTTCTGCACCGTCCGCCATCTGGGGCACCCATTCGGGGCTCACGAACGAGACAGCGTCGAAATCCCGAATGCCCGTGGCAGCCAGATCGTTGATCAGACCGGACTTCGCCTCCGTGGGGACAAATGCACCCAACGACTGGAGACCGTCCCGTGACGATGACTCGGTGATCCTGACCCGCTCAGCGATGCTCACCAGGTGGACGGTAATGGCTCAAGCACGGACAGCCGGATGCCTCGACGCGAAGCTCGTTCACGGTACTTGCCTTATCCAGAGTGGATGCTCACTGCGGTGGCCCATATCGCTCGTTCCTCGCTCACAGTCGCCGGCCCTGGCGATGACCCGCACGGATCGCTCCTGGTCCTCGACGACTGCCACCGAACTTCCTTCGAGGTTTGTAGACCCATCTCCTGATTTCTACAAGGCGATATCACCCGGGTGCCCGGGTGGATTTTGATTGTGGAGGTGCGGGGAGTCGAACCCCGGTCCGCTAAGCCGTCAGCACTGGCATCTCCGAGCGCAGTCGTCAGCGAGCTTCGACAACAGGAACTCTGACGACGAGTTTCCCTGCGTCTATCCGGAGTTGGTCTTGACCACACAGTCCCGGAATCCCGTGCGGAGCATCCCGCATTGCGACGCCCTGACCTGACCAGGCGGGAGCCAGCCAGGAGGACGGGCTACTTAATTAGGCAGCCAGGGCGAAGTTATCTTCGGCACCTATTGGTTGTTCCGGTTTGTTAACGAGGCCCCGGAGACCCCGGCTCGCTTCCAACGCATCAACACTCAACGTCGAAACCGTTTCACCCCCATTGTGGGTGCTCCCTGTAACGCTAATGGCACGCCGGGACAAGAACAATGCCGTCTTGGAGCTTTCTGCACGGCGCAATGATCAAATGCGACGCGGTATGAAATCAGGAACGGTATCTGCGGGTGGCGCGCTCCATTTCTCGGGCGTCCTCACGCTCGCGGAGGGTTTGACGTTTGTCAAAGGTGGTCTTGCCCTTGGCAAGACCCAACTCCACCTTGGCCTTGCCTCCCTTGAAGTAGACCTGAAGCGGGACCAGCGTCAGCCCCTTCTCGGCCAGTGCCCCTGCGATGCGGTCGATCTCCCTTCGGTGAAGCAGCAGCTTCCGCTCACGTTCGGGGTCGTGGCCACCTTCGTGGGCGAAGTCGTACGGGGAAATGTGCGCACCCACCAGGAAGACCTCGCCATGGTCTACCTGTGCGTACGAGTCTTTGAGTTCCATCTTGCCGGCACGAAGCGACTTCACCTCCGAGCCGACAAGCACCATCCCTGCTTCGTAGGTCTCCACAACGGAGTAATTGCGTCGGGCCCGGCGGTTGGTCGCCACCACTTTGACCCGTCCTGAGTCATCCGATGGGCTCATCTGAGAGGCATCAGAAGCCCGCCGGTACGTCGGGTCCCGTGCCCTCGGCGTCCCGAAGGTAACGGCTCAAGCCCATGAGGGATCCAACCACGCCGGCGAGGGCGCCGAACGCCAGGAAGAGAACACCCCAGCGAAAGAACCACTCCTGACCGACGTCGAGGCGGAACAGGGCAAAACCCTCGCCGGCCCGAGCCAGGCTGCTCGAGCCGAGCCAGACGGTGAACACAGCAAGGGCCGCCCCCACCACCCCTTCAATCATCCCCTCCAAGAGGAAGGGCACCCGGATGAACCAGTTGGAGGCGCCGACGAGTTTCATGATGGCTACTTCATCGCGGCGGGCGTAGATGGCCAATCTGATCGTGTTGGCGATCAGGACGACTGCGGAGAGACCGAGAGCAACGGCCAGTCCCAGACCCAACGCGTTGAGGATGCTGGATAGGTTCTGAAGCTGTTCGATCGAGTCGGCAGCGGTGGTTACCTGACGCACGACCTGGGTCTGCTGATCAAGTCGGAACTTGACCGAGTTGTGCAGTGCGATGTCAACCAGCTCTACGCGAATAGAAGCTGGAAGGATCGTGGGGTCGATGTCGAGCAACTCCTCCTGCCCGGCAAACAGCTCCTGGTACTCGATCCACGCCTCGGCCTTGCTCACGTACTTGGCCACTTCGACCTCGTCCCAACCCCTCACGTCGTCCAAAAGAGCTTCGTGAGCGTTCGACGGCACGCCGTTCTCACCGGCATCCTTGAGAAAGGCGATCACGTGGACGCCGTCCTGCCAGGCGAGCGTGTTGATGCGAAGTATCTCGTTGACCACGAGGGCACCAAAGGCCAGCGTCAGCGAGATGAACACGGCCAGAATCGCTCCAGCCACGATGAGGAGGTTGCGCCGAAGGCTCAGAAAGCCCTCCCTGATGAGGAAGAGGATCCGGCTCATTCTTTCTCCCCCAGACCCTCGTAGGTGCCTGACTCCTCGTCACGGATGACCTTGCCCTCGTCGAGGACAACCACCCGTCGAGCCATGGCGTCGACAATGGCGTGATCGTGTGTTGCCATCACGACCGTCGTGCCGGTCCGGTTGATTCGGTCGAGCAGTCTCATGATCCCCACCGAAGTCTTGGGATCGAGGTTTCCGGTCGGCTCGTCACAAAGCATTATCGGAGGTCGGTTCACGAACGCTCGTGCCACCGAGACTCGTTGTTGCTCCCCACCTGACAACTGGCGGGGAAACCTTTCCCCCTTGTCTGCGAGCCCCACAAGCTCGAGCACCTGGGCCACCTGGGGCGCGATCACAGATCTCGGACGACCAAGAACCTCGAGGGCGAAGGCCACGTTCTCAGTAACAGTCTTGTTGGGGAGGAGCTTGTAGTCCTGAAAGACCGTTCCGACGGATCGGCGTAGATAGGGAATCTTCCACTTGGGCATCGTCGTGACGTCCTTGCCCGCAACCCAGACTTTCCCCCGGGTAACCGGCTCATCGCGGAGTATGAGCCTGATCAGCGTCGACTTGCCCGAGCCTGAGGCGCCCACGAGAAACATGAACTCCCCCTTCTGGATATCGAGGGAGACGTCGTTGGCGGCAATCGTGCCCCCTTCGTAAACCTTGGTGACGTTTTCGAGTCGGATCATTCGAACAGTGGGGAAGTCTCGCAGGAATGTGTTGATTGGCTGCGGATCGGGAAAACCGTAATCGTGATACCAGAACTAGTTGGAATCACCCTGTGCCTCGTGCTTGGCCCTTCGATAACGCAGATAGGCCTCGACGAACCCCTGAAGGTCGCCGTCCAGAACACCCTGCACGTTTCCCACTTCGTGGTTTGTTCTCAGGTCCTTGACCATCTGGTAGGGCTGGAGGACATAACTCCGCACCTGACGACCCCAGGCGGCCTCACCCTTTTCTCCCCGGATCTCATCGAGGTGAGCCTCACGCTCTAGTCGGGCACGCTCGGCGAGACGCGCCTTGAGCATCGCCATGGCCCTCGCCTTGTTCTGAAGTTGCGACCGCTCGTTCTGACACTGCACAACGATCCCCGAGGGAAGGTGGGTGATCCGCACGGCACTGTCGGTGGTGTTGACATGCTGACCGCCGGCACCTTGGGAGCGGTAGGTGTCGATCCGAAGATCCTCCTCGTTTACCTCGATGTCTGCCTCGTCGCCGAGGTCAGGCACCACGTCGACACCGGCGAAACTGGTATGACGCCGGGCGTTGGCATCGAACGGGCTGATCCGCACCAGCCGGTGCACTCCCCGCTCCGACTCGAGAATGCCATAGGCGCGATCACCCTTGACCGTGAATGTCGCGGACTTGATCCCAGCCTCCTCACCCTCTGTGACCTCTTCGACGGTCACGGAGAATCCGGAGTCGCTGAGAAAACGTTGGTACATCCGCGCCATCATTTCGGCCCAATCCTGGGCATCGACCCCGCCGGCTCCAGCGTGAACGCTGAGAATGGCGTCAGCCTCGTCGTACTGGTCAAAAAACAGCGACTCGAGCTCGAGGTCATCGAGGGTCGAACCTGACTCCTCGAGGATATCGATGGCTTCGTCCCGCGACTCCTTGTCGCCGGCCTCGGCTGCCAACTCCAGCAAAACCTCGGCGTCATCTATTTGCGATGCGAGCCCGTCGACCTTCTCAAACAGCGCCTCGTAGCGAGCGAGCCTCTGGGTGACTACACGTGCTTCGTCGGGGTCGTCCCATAGCTTGGGAGATGATGCCTTCTCACGGAGCTCCTCTAGGTCTGCGGCCTTGCCTTCGAGGTCGAGAAACAATCGAGCATCATCGAGACGCTTTCGCAACTCGGCAACCGCCGCCTGAGGGTCGTTGATCTCCACAGCAGAGCCCAGTCAAGCCGCGCCGTGACAGCGTTTGTACTTCTTCCCGCTTCCACACGGACAGGGATCGTTGCGCCCGATCTTCTCGGAAGTGACCGGCTTCCTCGAGGCTGTGCTGCCGACGGGCGCGGCCTCCACTCGCTGCGGCGCCGTCTTCGGCTGCGCCAGCTCGACGTGATAGATGTATCTGACAGCGTCCCTCTTCACGGTTTCGACGGCGTCGGCGAACAGGTCAAACCCCTCGCGCTGATACTCCGTGAGCGGGTCACGCTGGCCCATCGCACGAAGCCCGATACCGGCCCTGAGGTAGTCCATCTCGGAAAGGTGCTCCCGCCACTTGTTGTCGATGACGGACAGCATCACCGACCTCGAGACCCGGGTCATGACGTCGCCACCCAGTTCCTCTTCTCGCTCCTGATAGGCAGTGAGCGCCTCGTCGACGGCGAAATCAATGACATCGTCGACGTCGTACCTCCCCTCGAACTTCGACTCGTCGACCTTGGTGGGGTAAAACTGGTCGAGCTCTCTCTTCATCGCCTCCCAATCCCATTCGGTTTTCGCGATATCGGGCGAGAACTCCAATTCGATGGTGGCCGTTATGGCATCGACGATCCAATCGCCGATCAGGTCGTCTCCAGCTGTGTCTTCGAGAACGGAACGCCGCCACTCGTAGATCACCTCGCGCTGGCGATTCATCACCTCGTCGTATTTGAGGACGTTCTTGCGTATCTCGAAGTTCTGAGACTCGACCTGGCGTTGGGCCCTCTCGATCGACTTGGAGACCATCCTGGCTTCGATCGGCTGGTCGTCGGGGATCTTCAGCCTCTCCATGATGCTCGAGACCCACTCGCCCTGGAATCGACGCATCAGGTCATCCTCCAGCGAGAGATAGAAGCGGCTCTCGCCGGGATCGCCCTGACGGCCGGACCGACCCCTCAGCTGGTTGTCGATCCGCCTTGACTCATGTCGCTCGGTTCCGACCACGTACAAGCCGCCGGTGTCAATGACTGCTTGCTTGTCGGACTCGATCTGATACACGAACTCCTCGGTCAGCTTCTTCTCGAGCTCCTCGTATGAGGGATCGTCCGCAGCAATACCACGTCGTTTCAACTCGACGCGGGCCATCCCTTCGGGGTTTCCGCCCAGCATGATGTCAACACCTCGGCCGGCCATGTTGGTAGCCACGGTCACCGCACTCGGCCGGCCCGCCTGGGCGATGATGTCGGCCTCCCGAGCGTGATGTTTGGCGTTGAGGACTTCGTGCTTGACGCCGGCCTTGGTCAGAGCCTTCGACAGGAGCTCGGATCTCTCAATGGAGATCGTCCCCAAGAGCACGGGCTGGCCTTTGTCATATCGCGCTTTCACGTCGTCGACGACGGCGCCGACCTTTCCGGACTCGGTCTTGAACACGAGGTCGCCTTCGTCCATCCGTATGACCGGTTCGTTTGTCGGGATGGCCACGACCTCGAGACCGTAGATCGAGGCGAGCTCGGCGGCCTCGGTCTCGGCGGTACCGGTCATACCGGCGAGCTTCTCATAGAGCCTGAAGTAGTTCTGAAGAGTGATCGTGGCCAGTGTCTGGTTCTCTTCTTTGATGGCCACACCCTCTTTGGCCTCGATCCCCTGGTGGAGGCCCTCGGAGTAGCGACGACCCTCCAGGACACGACCGGTGAACTCGTCAACGATCTTCACCTCGCCGTGATCGAGTAGATAATCGACATCCCTCTTGTAAAGGGCCTCGGCCTTCAGCGCGGTCTCGAGGTGATGAACGAAGTCGACGGCGGCATGGTCATAGAGGTTCTCTATTCCAAGAATCTGCTCGACTCGGGCCACACCTTCCTCGGTGGTGAGCACCTGACGTCTCTTCTCGTCTACTTCGTAGTGAAGACCATCTTGGAGACGACGAACGAGCTTGGCGAAGTCTTTGTACCACTTGGCGCTATCGGAGAGCTTGCCCGAGATGATCAGAGGGGTTCTTGCCTCGTCGATCAGGATCGAGTCGACCTCGTCGACGATGGCATAGCGATAGCCATGATGGACCCGGTTCTCCGCGGCCATGGCCATGTTGTCCCGCAGATAGTCAAACCCAAACTCGTTGTTGGTTCCGTAGGTGATGTCGGAGTCGTAGGCCGGGTGGCGCAAGGCCGTAGGCATGTTGTTCAGAATCAACCCGACAGCCATACCCAGGAAGCGATAGACATGGCCCATCCACTCGGCGTCACGACTGGCCAGATAATCGTTGACGGTGACCATGTGAACGCCGGTTCCAGTCAGGGCGTTGAGGTAGGCCGGCATCGTCGATACGAGTGTCTTGCCCTCACCGGTCTTCATCTCGGCAACCATCCCGCGATGAAGAGCGGCGGCCCCAATCACCTGCACGTCGTAGTGTCGCTGTCCGAGGACTCGCTTTGCCGCTTCACGAACCACGGCAAAGGCCTCGACCTGAATCTCGTCGAGGCTGGAGCCGTTTGCTACACGGTCTTTGAATTCGATTGTCTTGGCGGCCAGTTCCTCGTCGCTAAATGACTCGAATTGCGGCTCGATGTCATTGACGGCGGTGGCAATTCCCTGGAATTCCTTGAGGGTCTTGCCTTCGCCGACGCGGAGAACCTTCTGGAGAATGGGCATTTGACCCCCTAATCCTACTCTTAGTGCCGATTTGACCCACTTCGGGTCGTCAGGTCAACGGACCTCTATGAGCCCCTCCCGATGCGCCCAGGTAACCGCCTCGAACCGGGATTTCATTCCCAGCTTGTCGAGGATGTTGCGAACGTGGTTGCGCACAGTGTTTTCCGAGATATAGAGCTGCTCGGCAATCTCCCTCGAAGTCTTGCCCTCCCCGACCAGTGTCAGGACCTCCAACTCCCGACCGGTCAGTTCGGGACGGCGCGACGCGGCGATGCCGTGATGACGGAGAAGATCGCGTAGAGCAGCGAAGAGCTTGCCCCCCATGGCAGGTGACACCGCAGCACCACCATCGAGCACGTCGTTCATGGCGGCCACGAGTCTCGAAAGCGGGGTGTCCTTTGTCAGATACCCCGACACTCCCGCTTTGACCGCTGCCAGAAGATCTTCGGCAGATTCGCTTGCCGTGAGCAAGACCACCCGCGTCTGTGGACTGATTTTGATAATCGTGGCCACGATTTCGAGTCCCGACATGCCCGGCATGAGAAGGTCGAGCATCACAATGTCGGGTTCGAATTCCCGCGTCATGTCGATAGCTGTCATTGCGTCGGCGGCGACCCCGACAATTTCGAACCCCTCCTGGGAAAAGGCCGCGCTCAGCGCCTCACGAAAGAGTTTGGCGTCATCAACAATGAGAACTGATGCCATGGGTCGCGGCGTACCTCTGTTGGGCGGTGAAGATCACTCGGCTTCGTTTCCGGGAGGCGGAGAATAGCGGTGTCTCCACGGCACACCACTACACACCCCCGGCACCGCATTGGCGGCGACCGCAGCACGGACACGATTCTCGCCGATCGAGGTGATCGCCGACAGCAGCGTGGCACCGGTGGTCACCACATCGTCCACGACCAGGACCGGTCCCTTGGGAACCTGGCGCAGCCTGAACCCGGTGACGGCACGGCTGTGATCACCCCCGGCCCGTCGCTGCTTGTGGAGCGGCGGTTGAAGAAGGGGCAGGACCGGCACCCCGAGATGATGAGCTAGACGGTCGGCGAGAGCACGGGCCGGATCGACACCATAACGGACCCGTCTCGTCAGGGCCCTGGGCACCGGAACAAGCGGTAGCGGTGGCAAACGTTCTGCCAGCATCGATGCCGTCAGCTCGGCGTACCCCGCCAGACCTCGATACTTGAGGTGATGAACCAGGGTTTTGGCGGGACCCGAGTGCTCAAATGCGGCGACGAGGCGAACACCCCCGGGGAGCAGGCGGTCGGGCGCCAAGCGGAGTCGCCGCCGACACTCAGCGCACAGCAGGTGACCTCGATGGAAACGGTGACATGCCTGACAGAGCATGTCGGGAAACATATTTCCTGTCTGTGACAGAAAACATGTTCGCACCGAGTACTGAGTTCTATGTTCCTTCTTGCCAGTTCGACAGGTAGGCGACCTGTTCCTCGGTCAGAGTCTCCAACCCACCACCCATGTGTGCCAGCTTGATCGAAGCGACATCGTCATCGATCTCGTTGGGGAGCGTGTAGATCCTGGGCTCGAGTGACCCTTCGTTCTTGATCAGGTACTCCACAGCGAAAGCCTGATTGCTGAACGACATGTCCATTACGTCCGCGGGGTGACCCTCGGCGGCACCGAGATTGACCAGACGTCCTTCGGCCGCGAGCAGAATACGACGGCCATCCGCCATCTCGAATTCCTCGAGGTTCTCCCGAATCGGGCGACGCGCCACCGCCTCTGCCCGAAGCGAGGCGAGGTCGATCTCGATATCGAAGTGACCCGAGTTGGCGAGGATCGTCCCGTCCTTCATCTTGGCGAAGTGCTCGGACCGAAGAACGTGCTTGTTGCCGGTGACGGTTATGAAGATGTCACCTTCCGAAGCGGCGTCCAACGCAGTCATCACGCGATAGCCCTCCATGGTGGCGGTCAAGGCGCGGACCGGGTCGACCTCGACCACGATCACCTTGGCTCCAAGCCCGTCGGCTCGTTTCGCCACACCCCGACCACAGTCTCCATAACCGACAACAACGAGGTTCTGTCCGGCGAGAAGGACATTGGAGGCTCTGATGATGCCGTCGAGGGTTGACTGCCCGGTTCCAAAATGGTTGTCAAACAAATGCTTCGTCGCTGAGTCGTTGACCGCAACAACCGGCACTCGCAGCGTCCCGTCCGTGGCCATCGCCTTGAGTCGAATGACTCCTGTGGTCGTCTCCTCGGTCGAGCCAATGACCTCGATATCACGGCGATCGGTATGGAGCACCGTCGCCAGATCGGCTCCATCATCCATCGTGACGGCCGGGGCATGGTCGAGGACGGCATTGATGTGCTTGTAGTAGGTGTCGTCGTCCTCGCCGCGAATGGCGAATACCGGGATCCCGTCAGCGACGAGAGCCGCGGCGACATCATCCTGGGTAGAGAGGGGGTTGGAGGCGCAGAGGATGGGCTCAGCCCCACCGTCTCGCAACGCGAACATCAGGTTGGCCGTCTCAGCCGTCACATGAAGACACGCGGCCACAACGTGGCCTTCCAGGGGTCGCTCTTCGAGAAATCTCTCACGTACGGTCTTCAGGACCGGCATTCGTCGTCCGGCCCACTCAACGCGGCGAGCACCGTCTTCCGCCAGGTCGGGATTGGCGATGTCGTAGTTCATTCAGTCTTCCTCAACTAGCAGTTTCTTCAGTTTCTCGATGGTGGCCACGGGTACCGGGTCCACCCCCGCCGACTCGGCGAGCATCCACGAGGCAAGGTCTCCGACAGCGGTCAGCGACACCAACCGGGCCAGCAGCGAAGAACCGCTCGAGCTGACTTCGGCCACCCAGGGCACGGCATCTTGGGTGAGGGCCCTCGTATGGGCAAGTCGAGTTGCCATGCGATCGTGATCACTCCGATCCCGAAGGGCCACGATGCCGAGATGCTTCCTTGTCTTCTCAGGCATCGTTTCCCACCCTGTGATCTCGTTGTGGTCGAGTTCTGACAACAGCGACCACCAGGCGGGAACCTTGGCGTTCTCGTTGATTTGTGTCTTCCACCGCTGGGCGACGACGCCGCTCACCGGCCCACCGCCGTAAATGATCGGGATGCGCCCCTCGAGCTGTTGGGCAATGTGGGCCGCCTCTATCCAACGATCGCTGCCCTCGGCCGTGGCTTCGTCTGCGATTGCTGCCGCCTCGACAAAGGCAAGACGCTGATCATCCACTGCATGGGCACCCGTCAGGACAATGAGAGCCGCCCCGATCATGTACCCGGCCGCGGCCCGAGGCTGCATGCCGGAAGGCACCGAGACGGACGACCAATCGTGGGTGGCCGTCAGCTCCCCCAATCGGCCGCCTGTGGTGATTGTCGCTACCCGGAGACCTGAATCGCGAGCACTCACCACGAAGTCGAGCGTCTCCTCGGTGTTGCCCGAATAGGAGGCAGCCACCACCAGCGGTCGTGCCCTGGTCGCCCAAAGAGGTACCGGGCCATAACCCTTGTGAACGACGACGCGTGTGCCGAAAGGCTCGGCGATGGCACCGACATAGTCGCCGGCTATCCCTGATCCACCCATCCCAACGCAGAGAATCTCCGAATAGGTGCCTATGGCCGGCACTTCTTGTTCGGTGGCCCACCGAAGCTGGTCTCCCAGGCTTCGGATCTGAGAGAGCATGTCAGCCACCAGGCCCGCCTTCGGCCTCGTCGACGAGCATTACCGGTATCCCCTCGCGGACCGGATAGCGCCGACCGCATTCTGTGCACTCGAGTCGAGACGCCTCGACATCCTGGGTGAGGTCCGCCTTGTCGACAGGGCAGACCAGGATCTCGGCGAGTTTGGGGTCGATGAGGTTCAATCTCTCTCCAGAATTTGTTGGACCTTGCTCACAAGCAGAGCGACACTCTCCGGTGTCTCCGCTTCGACGTTCAGCCTCAAGAGAGGCTCGGTGTTCGACGGCCGCAGATTGAACCATTCTGACCCAAAGTCGACGGTGAGACCATCGAGATGGTCGATCTCAGCGTCACCGAATGCCTCCTCCACATGGTCCATCGCCATCGCCGAGTCGGAGACGGTGAAATTGATCTCTCCTGAGGCCGAGTAACGCTCGACATCGCGGCGCAGCTCCGAGAGAGGACGACCATCCTCGCTGAGCACGTTTAGCAGCACCAGCATGGCCAACATTCCAGAGTCCGCTCGGAAGTTGTCGCGAAAGTAGTAGTGCCCACTGTGCTCACCTCCGAAGACAGCTCCGGTCTCGGCCATGACACCCTTGATGAAGCTGTGTCCGACCCGGGTTCGCACAGGTATGCCACCAGCCTCTTTCACGATCTCGGGGACAGCCTTGGATGTGATCAAATTGTGAACCACGGCATCACCGTCGTTATCGACCAACATCCTTCGGGCAATCAGGGAGGTAACGGTGCTCCCACTCAGCGGCTGTCCGGTGTTGTCGAGAAAAAACGCTCGATCGGCGTCGCCGTCGAACGCAACACCGATGTCGAACTCGCCTCGGCTCATCAGTGCAACCAGGTCGACCAGGTTCTCCGACACCAGCGGATCGGGAGGGTGGTTGGGAAACGTCCCGTCAGGGTCCAAGTACAGGCCGGTGATCCGTGCGGGGATCCGGTCAAACACCTTTTCGATGGCAACTCCCGCCATCCCGTTGCCACCGTCAACGGCCACACTCATCCCGCTGATGGACGCGGGATCGACTATCCCGAACAGGTGGTCGACGTAGGCGTCGATGGTGTCGACGCGCCTCACCGAGCCAGGATTGGCCGCCACGTGGGTGTCGCCAGCCATCACCGCGTCCTGGATCTCGGCCAGTCCGCTTTCCGATCCGATGGGAGCGGCCCCCGAACGACACAGCTTGAGCCCGTTGTATTCGGGGGGATTGTGTGAGGCGGTGATGACAGCACCTGGCACTTCGTGGGCGCCTGAATAGAAGTAGACGGCATCGGTGGGCACCTCGCCCAGGTCGATGACGTCGGCTCCCGACCGGGTGATGCCCCGTGCCATCGCCTCGAAGAATTCTCGGGAGGTGACTCTGCAGTCGTAGCCAACGGCTATCTCCGGGGCATCGAGCAGACCGACAAGTGCTGAGCCGACACGCTCGTACAGAGTTGCGTCGAGTTCTCCCGTGTCGGTGCGACCGCGGATGTCGTAGGCCTTGAATATTGCGTCCACATCCATCGACATGACCGTACCAAGTACCAAGTGCTCGCTTTTACACTCTGCCAACCCAATGACCGCTTCCATCTCCGTCGTCGTGCCCGTCTACAACGAAGCGTCATTCATCCCCGAAGCCCTTCCCTCGCTGGTCGATGCGATGGAGAGCACCGGTGCGTCCTACAAGATTCTGATTGTCGAGAACGGGTCGTCCGACGGCAGCGCCGAAACTGCTCGGAAGATTGCGGGAGACGCTCCTGTGGAAGTGTTCTCGCTGCCCGAGCCCGACTACGGGGCAGCTCTTCGCCACGGATTTCTCCGGGCATCGGGTGACTGGGTGGTGAACTTCGATATCGACTACTTCTCGGCCGAATTCCTCCAGACCATTCTTGCTCAGCCTGATTCGGTAGATCTGGTCATTGGATCCAAACGGGATCCGGAATCGGAGGATCGTCGACCCCTCATCCGTCGTATCGCCACGCGAGTGTTCAACATCCTCCTCAGGGTGATCCTCGACTCCGAAGTCTCCGACACCCACGGCATGAAGGGATTCCGAATCGGGCTCGTCGAGAGCCTCACTCCACAGGTAGTCAGCACCGAGGACCTGTTCGACACCGAGTTGGTGGTGAGAGCGGAGCGCGGCGGCTACAAGATCGTGGAGGTCCCGGTGACCGTCGAAGAAATCAGGACCGCCAAGTCGTCCCTCATCAAACGAGCCCCGCGAACGGTGATGGGTCTGCTCAGGATCCGACGGATTCTGAAGACTGAATCTGGCTAGTGGTGCGTCGCATGAGTGGTGCGTCGCAATCATTCGTAAGACGGACCACTAGGTGGTGCGTCGCCAGGCCACGAAGCCACCAACGATCAATCCCACTATGCCGACCACGGTCAGGATCTGACCCGACGACTCGGCCCAGGTGTCTTGAAACTCGATGACGACATCGTTGCCCGTCGGCACTACGACCATCAGCGATGGGGTGGCACGCCAGGGTCCGTCGGCTCCGGTCGCCTTCCAGTTGGGGAAATAGGAGACCTTCACCACATGGGGCACCCCGACCGCCTTGGTGGTGAACGAGATCCGGTGGTCCTCGAGCACAATGTTCGAAACGGGGTTCTCGGGAACATCGATCTCGGTATCGGGCCGTTCTCCTATCGACTCGATTCGAGGCCATTCGGCAGGCCCATCTGCGACGATCCAGCGGTCCATCTCGTCGATGTCCTCGTACCACTCGAGAGCCATGTCGTGAAAGCTCGGAAGAGGCTCGCCGTCCCTACCTGTCACCGAGCCGGAACCGGTTAGCGACCTAAGGAGTGAGCGATCCGGCACCTCGTAGACGGCCGGCAAATGGGTGGCCGCCTCAACCAGTTGCGTATCGGGAAGTCTGAAGACCTGGAATGGCTCGGTGGTTGTGACCAGCTCGAATTCATCGATGCCGAGAGCTTTTTCAGCCGCCTCGGGGGTGAACGACACGTAGTAGTCCACCCCGTAGACGTCCATGTGCTTCAGACCCCGCTCCATGTCGAACACGTGGTACTTGAGCCCGGGGATGGGATTGGACGACTTGAACGACATCTCGGAATGGTTGATGAAGTGGAACGGGGTGGTCAGGGAGGATTCGAAGTAGAGACCCTCCATCGACTTTTGAGATCCTTCGGTCCAATACGGGATCAGCATGGGTGACATCGGAGTCCCGTACTTGTTGAGCCCGCTGTTGTTCTCCCACATCACACGGCCATCGGGAAGCCGATCCAATTCGACCATCAACGACTCGTACTCCGGCCACGACTCCTTGGCCTCATAACCCTCGTAGTTCCAGCGTGACCATCCATCGATGAAGGTGACCCCGGCGCTAGCTCCCAGAACGACGATTGCCACGGCTGTCGTAGTCAGGAAGTTGCGAGTGTCCACCATGGCCGGTGCCATGAGGCTGGCAGCGACAACACCTATCCCCACGGCGGTGACCACCCCCCACGCCCAGGGAGGAAATTCGGTGGAGTCGGCCATCAGCCCGGCGGCCACAGCAAATGCAACCCCGAACACGAGACTCGCCCATAGCTTGGAGACCTGGCTGGGAAGCCGTCTCGACATCCAGACCACCGCCGCCCCGAAGCCGATGGCGGCAAAAAAGGCAACACCGAAATACCAGTACGGAAGAAGACGTCCGTTCCAGAGCTTCCATCGCTGGTCGCCGAACATGTCCGGGAAAATGTCGGGTAACACCGTCGGCAGTGGGTAGTAGATCACCGGGAGCAAGGTCGCCCCGATCATCGGCGCAGCCCGGGAGGTCTTGCGCAGGGCCCATATGGCCCCAGGAATGGCTATCGGAAGGAGCAGCCAGAGCTCCACCGGAAAGATCTCCTCCCATCTGGAGAGCGGTGTCCAGGCCATGTCCGAAGTCAGACCGATACGAGCCAGCAGCGGGAGCGCCCAGAACGCCGCAATCGCAAAGCCCCAGAACCAGACGGCAAGGGTTCGCCAGAACCCCTTCTTCCATGCCAGGACGAACAACGAGGCGAAGATCACGACGATCGTCGTCAACACATGCGAGAGGGCTGTCAGCGCAAGGGCCAATGCGGCCCACTTCGCGTATCGGCGGTCGTCCCGCACCGC
>Ga0209988_10001504_pt1 | contig 15176 bp, 11 predicted proteins | sample N075metaG_FD_183115 | JGI IMG/M metagenome (GOLD analysis project Ga0209988, IMG submission 183115) | Deep subsurface microbial communities from Kermadec Trench to uncover new lineages of life (NeLLi) - N075 metaG (SPAdes) (version 2) | ecosystem: Environmental > Aquatic > Marine > Ocean trench... | reverse complement strand
TGAAGGTTTGGTCCCATTTTTGGAAGAAGCGGCTAGCGGCCTGAATTTACGCTTAATCGGCGGACCCGAAACCTTTGCTTCACTGGAAGAAAGCCAGGCACCGCTTCATCCGCTAGAGTCACATGAACTTGCCTATATTCAGTACACTTCAGGCAGTACTCGCTGGCCTAGAGGGGTTGAGATTACTCAAGTCGCCGTCATGACCAATTTAGCGGGAATCATTCAGCATGGCTTGCAAGTTCAGCCAGGGGATCGTTGCGTTTCCTGGCTTCCCTTTTACCATGATATGGGCTTAGTTGGATTTGTTCTTGGCCCCATGGCCTCGCAACTCTCCGTTGATTATCTGAGTACCAGAGATTTTGCCATGCGCCCTCGCCAATGGCTTACTCTCATGACAAAAAGCCAAGCCACCATTTCATTTAGCCCGTCATTTGGCTACGAACTGTGTGTGCGACGTTTGCGAGAAGATTCATCCAATGAATCATACGATTTGCATGCTTGGCGCATTGCCGGCGTGGGCGCCGAAACCATTCGAGCCGACAGTCTTGGCCGATTTGCCAAAACACTCAGTCATTCAGGATTTAATCCACAGGCCTTCCTGGCATGCTACGGCATGGCGGAATGCTCATTGGCCATTAGCTTTGCTCCCCTTCACTCAGGGATTGAGGTTGATCGGGTAGATGCCGACGAACTGTCAAATACCCGAAAAGCCCTGCCAATCACATCCAGCTTCGATGAAGATGACCAGGCTCGCCAGAGCAAGTTTGTGAACTGTGGGATTCCACTCCCTGGCTATGAGGTAGAAATTCGAGATCAGACAGGTTCTGTGCTAGGCAGTCGTGAGAGTGGGATCATTTTTGTCCGTGGGGCAAGCACGATGGCTGGATATTTCAATGAACCAGAATTAACCCATCAGATCCTTTCGGATGACGGATGGCTCAATACTGGTGACATCGGGTATTGGATGGACAAGAGTCTTGTCATTATTGGACGGTCCAAAGACATGATCATCATCAATGGTCGAAATATCTGGCCACAGGATTTGGAATATGTTGCTGAACAGCAGGCAGAAATTCGCCTCAGTGACTCTTCGGCATTTTCTGTATCGAGGCCGGATGACAATGAAGTCGCAATTATGGTCGTCCAATGCCGAGAGACAGACCCTCAAAAACGCGATGATTTGATCTATCGATTGCAGTCACAGATTCAAAAAGAACTTGCCATTCCCTGCTATATCGAATTGATTCCACCGAAGACCCTCCCCAGAACTTCCTCAGGAAAATTATCGCGCTCCCGTGCAAAATCAGACTTCCTGAAGCGCGTACAATGGGAAACCCTCGCACCAGAATTATCTCTTTCTGTGTTATGAACACGGAAAGATCTGTCACGCCTCGGTAACTTCTTCCCCTGCTCTACATGCAACGTACAGTTGCCCTTACTGGAATCTCAGGTTTTATCGGGCAGGCCATTGCTCATCACTTATGCCAAGCCGGCATGAGGGTACGAGGGCTCATTCGAACCTCGAAAAAAAAGGGGAGGCTCGAACATCCTGACATTACGCTCATCAACGGCAATCTAGACAACAGAGAAAGCCTCAACAGACTTGTGGAGGGTTGTTCAAGTCTCATCAATTGTGCCGGGGCTATTCGGGGATATAAGAAAGACGATTTTTTCCCAACCAATGTCCGGGGAGTGGATAATCTTCTCCAGGTCTGTCTTTCCCAACCCTTTCCCCCCAAATTCATCCACCTCTCATCCTTAGCTGCTCGGGAACCGTCACTCTCGCCCTATGCCTGGAGTAAACAAGAAGGGGAACTCATCATTCAACAGCAGGCTCAATCGCTGCCATGGATTATCTTACGTCCACCGGCCGTCTATGGCCCCAATGATGAAGCGCTTTTGCCACTGTTCAAATTGGCCAGAAAAGGCATTGCCATACAACTAGGAACGCGTGATGCCAAATTTTCCCTTATTCACGTCCAGGATCTGGCTGACGTGGTATTACGCTGCCTTGAAGGTCACAACGCACGATCAAGCATTTTTGAAGTTGACGACGGGTTTTCAGGGGGATATTCGTGGGAATCCGTTTTTCGAGCACTGAACCCTCGCATGAAAATTCACCTTCAGATTTCACCAACCCTTTTACGGCTATTAGGGAAGAGCAATGAAGTGCTTTCCCGGCTACTCAGGTATGATCCTCTCTTCACAACCGGGAAGGTAGCCGAATTATGTCACCACGATTGGGTCTGCGATTCCTTACATGCCAGGCAACAACTCGGCTGGACCCCGCAGATTCCTTTAGAAGAAGGCTTGCGTCGTCTCTTTACATCGGATAATCTCATCGTATCGAAAATGAACTAAATTCGTTATACTCGTTCTCCACCCACAAGACCTGAATGCCCAAACCTATGATGAATACCTATGCTGAGATTTTGCCACACATTCTTGAGACACTAAAGCCCTTCGCCAAAAAGGAGGGAAATATACAAGAAACCACAGATTTGGTCTCGGAACTTGGCCTGGATTCCCTGCAAGTCATGCAAGTGTTGCTCAAAATCGAAGACCATTTTGATATCTCCATCCCCTTAAACAATTTGCCCAATATCCGCACCGTCAAAGATTTAGGGCATGAGATTGAGGCGTTGTTGAAGGGGTAAATATGTCGCTATTTGAAAAGTTTCTTCCAATTCAAAAAGCCCGTGAAGAGTTATTGAGCAGCGGCATCAATCCGTTTCATCTCACCATAGAAAAAATCATTTCGCCAACCGAAGCCATCATCAACGGGTGCCCGACTATTCTTGTTGGAACCAATAATTACTTAGGCCTCACCTTTCACCCAGATTGCATTCAAGCAGGCCAGGAAGCCCTGGTCCAGGAGGGAACAGGCACAACCGGCTCTAGAATGGCCAATGGATCTTTTGCGAGCCACAGTGACCTTGAGCGAGCCATCGCTGATTTTTATGGAATGCCTCATGCCATTGTCTTTTCTACGGGATATCAAGCCAACCTCGGGGTCTTATCCGCTCTTGCCAGGTCTGGAGATACCATTTTATTGGATGGGGATTCGCATGCCAGCATTTATGACGGATGCCGGCTTGGAGGAGCGGAAGTCCTCCGATTCAAACATAATGATGTCATGGATTTAGATAAACGCCTGCGCCGACTTGGAGACCGAAGCCGTCGAACACTCATCGTCGTCGAAGGAATCTATAGCATGTTGGGGGATCGCGCTCCGCTCAAAGACATTGTTGAGGTTAAAAAACAATATGGGGCCACATTGATCGTTGATGAAGCCCATTCTTTGGGAGTCCTTGGGAAACGAGGTCGTGGCTTGGCGGAAGAAGACGATGTTGAACAAGAAGTTGATTGCATTGTCGGAACCTTTAGCAAAACCTTGGGGTCGACAGGGGGGTTCGGTGTCAGTGTTCACCCGGAATTTGAATTTATTCGATACACCAGTCGCCCCTATATATTTACGGCATCATCTTGCCCGTCAGTGGTGGCATCAACCAAAGTCGCCCTGCGAATCATGCGTGAAACACCACAACTTCGTCGACAATTATGGGAGAATTCACGACAATTGTATGATGGCCTCAATAAACTTGGGTTTTCTCTAGGGGCAGAAGTCGGACCGATCATTGCTGCCATGATTCCTTCAAAGGAACAGGCGCTCACAATGTGGCAGGGATTATTAGAACAAGGCGTGTATGTAAATCTCATGATTCCGCCAGCGACACCGAACAGCGAATGTCTCTTACGATGTAGCGTCAGTGCAGCCCATACCCCGAAACAACTCGAAACCATCATTCAAAGTTTTTCGAACATCCATACAAGAAGTGAGAAGGGAGAAGTGAAAAGCTAAAGAGCAGAATAGGAAAGGCACTTCTTTTCCTGCCTCATGGACTCCTGGCTTTTCACTTCTACCTTTTCCCTTTTCACTTGACAGGAACATCCAGCATCTGCGTCATTCGACTCCACCGGGCGTTCTAGGATCTTTGCCGTATCATCGATTTGAGTGTCTTCCTCAAGGAAGAGTCTTGCTATGAAGACCTCCCATTCCCGTCCACCAGGCTATCGACTCAGTCCGGAAAAAATTGTGTTGGGACCGAAGCCCCACGCCACGGCTTCTCACAAAACTCCCGTTCGAATTTATGTCGGCACAGAAACCGTTCAAGCTCGGGCTGAAAGAATTTTTGTCTGGTCCATTGATTTGGTGCGAGACCCTTCCCGAACCTATGAAATCTATCTCATGAAAGAATTAACCGGTTTTGACAGACACCGGTGGTTAACAGGATTTACCAATTATCGTTTCGCCATTCCTCACTTTGCCGATGGGTCCGGACGAGCCATTTTCAATGACGTCGATCAAGTATACCTTACCGACCCGGCTGCATTATTTGATCTAGACTTAGAAGATCATGGGTTTTTGACTATTGCCGAAAACGATTCATCCGTTATGGTCATGGATTGTGAAAAAATGCATTCGATCTGGACTCTTGAACGAGCCCAGCATGAGCGGAAAAACATCTTATTACAAGACGCCCTGAGCATGAACAATCTTTGGGGAAGACTGGACCCTGAATGGAATGCGCGTGATGAAGAGTACGTACAAGGGAAATCCAAGGTGCTTCATTATACGGCCCTCCATACCCAGCCATGGCATCCTTTCCCTCAAAATTTTGCATACCAAAAAAGTCCGGTGGGAGACGTCTGGCATGAATTAGAGAAATCGGCAAATGAAGAAGGGTTCCAATTGTTTAGTCGACCTCAACCAAGTTCTCAGTTTGCTCAATTAGTACAACTGGTATCAGAGAAAAAAGTTGACTGGAACTCGTCAGATCTCCTAACCAAAGAACAATCCAGCACATCGGATCTTCGTTCATTCATTTCTTCTATGAACAGCCCGAGTCTGCTGCATTACCACATTGAATCTGACAAAGATCTTTTGCTAGACAGCAAAACTATCTTTCCTCCAACGGCCTCATTAGCAATCACCCCCTTCACATGGTGTACCTTAGATTCGTCACAGCTCAACCAATCATTCGATATCGTCTACGCTTCTCATGGAATCACCCTTGTTCCCAATGAAGATGTTCCATGGGTATTGGAGGAAATGTTTTCTCGAGCCTCCCAGCTCATCGATGTCACGATTCAAGATCTGCAATTATTATCGAAAGTTCCCCCCTATCTTGAACATCGCTCACGAGATTTTCATTGGTGGGCGACTCAATTTCAACTCATGAGCACCCGTTACCCATCTATTCACTGGACACTCCACTTTCAGACTGTCAATCGTCAAGGCAAACCATCGACTCTAGTACGCCATGGTGGTCGTTGGCTTCACTCGCCACCTCAGGTTTGGGTGCTGTCCGATGGGAAGGTTGGGCATTCCACCCAATCTGAAGGCCTCGCCAAAACTCTAGGTTGGCCCTATGACCTGAAGCAACTTCATTTTCAACCATGGAACCACACGCAAAAAATTTTCTGGAGCATCCTGCCTCCACATATTCTAGGACTCAATACACACAAGTCATCCTCTCTTGAGCCACCCTGGCCAGATATCGTGGTTTCAACCGGTTGGCGCCCTGCACCCATTGCACGATGGATTCGTGAGCAAAATCAGGGAAAGACAAGAATCATCCAATTGGGCCGAAAGGGGGGAGGGTCGGCTGAATTATTTGATGTGGTCATTACGCCGGCATACTACGGGTTTACTCCACACCCTCATCGAATCGAGACACTTGCACCATTGAACGAACTCACACAAGAGAGTTTGGACAAGGTCACCCAACGATGGCCGAATATTTTTGACCATGCTCCGCATCCTCGCATCGTCTTGGTGATCGGAGGTTCAACCGCACGCTTCACCTTGACTGCCGATTTCGCTTCATCCATAGGAAATCAATTAAAAGACTTAGCCAACGCTTGCGGAGGAACAATTTTTGCCGTGACCTCTCCCAGAACCGGCAACGAGGTAAGCCAGGCCTTACAGTCTGCCTTAATGCCAGAACATCATTTCCATCAATGGCAACCCAACCAATCTGACAATCCCTATCTTGCCTATCTGGCTGGGGCCGACGTCATCATTGTCACTGGAGAAAGCGAATCCATGCTGGCCGAAGCGGCGTCATTAGGCAAACCGGTCTACATTATTCCATTACCTGAAAATCCACCCACATGGAAAATCCGGCTGAGTGAAGCAATCGTTCAACGCGCACAATCCCGCCCCCTCAATAAACGAGGAACCGTTCGACCTCAACAAGGCTTAGAACACCTTTGTGCCCGGCTTATTCGATCAGGACTCGTTCAACCTCGACGTGACCTCTCATTGCTGCACGATTCACTCATCAAAAAGGGTATCGCTCGACCGTTCGGGGAACCCATCGAAAATGGAACCCGCCCGCAATTACGAGAAACAGAAAGCGTGGCAAAAAAAATCAAAGAAATTCTCGGGATTTTTGACCATGAACATTCCTCACCATGAAGCCTTTTAATTTCTTCATTATCTTTCAGTAGAGTACCGTCTTAAGAATGTCACAACCTTGCCGTCGACTCATCATTCCTGTTGAAGTTTTCAATAGAGAATTTGATGCAAAAGTTTTACTTTCCTGCTTCGCTGCTGAACGTGGGTTTTCTGTCATCATCGGAGAGAAACATGAAATTAAGCTCAGCTTGGCGTCTTTCCCCAGATCAATTTTTATTCCCACCAACATGAACAATCGCTACCAAGTCACCACCACTCTTCTGAATAACTTGGGGCATACTCTCGTCGGCTCAGACGAGGAAGCCATAGTCTATTGCTCGCCTGAAGTTTATGTGAAGGAAAAATTAGGGTCAGAAGTGTTTCCCCAGCCAAAACTGTTCCTTGCTTGGGGCCCGGAGAATTCTAGAATATGGAAAATGCAACATAATTATAATCAAATGCCTATACATATCACGGGAAATCCCCGTACTGATTTATTGCGCCAGGAGTTACGCCCCTATTGGTCACATCCGGTGGAGAGCATACGCAAGAAATTTGGAAGGATTATCCTGATAAACACCAACTTCGGCAAACTCAATCATTTCCGTCCCAACAAAGGGGACGAGAGAAAAGTCCTGGATGCCGCAACGCATTCTCCCTCAACAATCGATCAACAAGAATTAGGAATGGCCAAACATCGACTTTCCCTGTTTGGCTATTTCCAATCAATGATTGGAGAACTTGCAACAGCCTTTCCCACGCATACCATCCTCATACGTCCCCATCCATCTGAAAGCCATGAAACGTGGAGACTTGCAGCCAAAGGTTGCTCCAATGTTAAGGTCCATTTTGAGGGCAATGCCATTCCCTGGCTTATGGCAGCTGATGCCATTATTCATAATAGTTGTACCACAGGTCTCGAGGGATTCGTGTTAGATCGACCGGTATTTTCTTACCAACCCGTCACGTCAGATTGTTATGATAAAAAACTTCCCAATTCGCTCAGCCACCGAGCAACATCCTGCCAGGAATTGATTGATCTCATTCAGAAATCTTTGGCATCATCAACCACTCCCGTACCTCACAACGGCTCTGAGCACAAGGTCCAATTAGTTCAGCAATACCTGGCTTTTCTGAATGGTCCCTTTGCATCAGAAAAAATTGTAGAAGTTTTGGAACACTTTGACAACACAAATACCCAACCAAAACCGAATTGGCTGAAGGTGTTCACCGCCAAATCCCATGCCATCAGCAGGAAACTCAAACGAAAATTCAATGCTCAATTTCGCATGGCGAATCTCAACCGATCACAGCGTTATGAATATCTTCAACATATTTTCCCTGAGATGGAAATTTCAATGCTGCAAGAACGCATTGAGCGGTTTCAACACGTCCTACAAAGATTCAAAGATATCAAAGTACGATCTCTTGCCAAATCCATTTTTGAAATTTCAGCAAAATAGGGCATATTTTTTCTTGTAAACAACAGTCGCCTCTTGGAACTTCAGTGGAATCATAACTCACATGCGAGAGGATAGAATGAGGATCAAACATGTATAACGTAAAAATTATTGGGGCCGGATCCATTGGCAACCACCTCGCCCATGCCTCTCGTTCATTAGGGTGGAATGTCACCGTATGTGACATAGACCAAGCCGCGTTGGATCGAACGAAATCTCAGATTTATCCCACTCGCTATGGTTCCTGGGATGAGAATATTCAACTGTGTTTGATTGATGATGCTCCAAAAGGAAATTTTGACCTCATCATCATCGGCACACCCCCGGATTCCCATATCCCTCTAGCCTTAAAGGCCATACAAGAGAAACCAAAAGCCATTCTTATCGAAAAGCCGCTCTGTTCTCCGAATTTAGATGATGCTGAAACATTAAAGCGTCTTGCCGCTGAATCTGGCACCTTCGCGTTTGTCGGATACGATCATGTTGTGGGGAAGGCTGCACAGGAAACCCTGAGGGCCAGCCAACAGTTACAGACGGTTGAAACTCTTGATGTGGAATTCCGGGAACATTGGGGAGGGATTTTTGCTGCCCATCCATGGCTTCAAGGGCCGCAGGACAGTTATTTGGGGTTTTGGCAGCGTGGCGGAGGAGCGAGTGGAGAACATTCCCATGCCATTAACCTCTGGCAGTTTTTTTCGCAACAATTAGGGAAAGGGCGAGTCATCGAAGTTTCAGCGAGCATGGACTTCGTTAAAACAGATGCCCTGGATTATGATAAGCTCTGTCTCCTCCATCTCAAAACTGAACAAGGGCTTATAGGTCGAGTGGTTCAGGATGTCATTACCTCTCCTGCAAGAAAATGGGCCCGCATTCAAGGGGATAATGGTTATGTAGAGCTGACGATTGGCTACCAACCCGGCGTAGATAAAGTGCAGTGGAAGATCGCTGAAAAAGATTCCCAATCAAGGACGATGACAAAAACACGGCCTGATGATTTCATCTGGGAACTACAACATATTGACTCAGCCATGAAGGGTCAGGACAATACTTCCGTTATCTCTCTTGAGCAGGGACTGGATACCATGATGGTTGTCTCCGCCGCGCATCTTTCCGCAACGAACAATCGAGCCGTCCGCATCAACTATCAAAAAGGCTATACGCCTCAGGCACTCGAATTACTGTAAGATTTCAGGAGAAAGAGCACGATGATGATTGAGCAAGATTTCGACTTTCAAGATTTATTTATATTAGATTTGGCGAATAACCACCAGGGAAACGTCGAACATGGGCTTAGAATTATTCAGTCGACGGCAGAAGTCATAAAAAAACATTCGGTACGCGCTGCAATTAAATTTCAATTTCGCCAGCTCGATTCCTTCATTCACCCTAGCCACCAAAAAGAGAGCGAACTCAAGTATATCCAACGGTTTCAATCCACCCGGTTAGACCAATCCCAATTTCAAGTCTTACTGAACGAAGTCTGGGCTCAAGGCTTGTTAGCCATATGCACACCTTTCGATGAAGAATCCGTTCATATAGCGGTCGATATGGGCTTCAATCTCTTAAAAGTTGCGAGTTGTTCAGCGAAAGATTGGCCCCTTCTTGAAGAAATCGCCAACGCAGGACCACCGGTTGTCTGTTCCACGGGTGGGCTGACTCTTGAGGACATTGACAATGTCACCAGTTTTTTCCAGCATCGTGCGGTCCAATTTGCCCTCATGCATTGCGTCTCCATCTATCCAACACCGGACGAGATGCTTGCCTTGAATCAAATACACATGCTGCGCAATCGATATCCCAATATTCCCATTGGTTGGTCGACACATGAAAACCCCGATGACACGATTCCTGTGCAAATCGCTGTCGCCTTCGGGGCAAAGCTTTTTGAACGCCACGTCGGTGTAGAAACCGACACAGTTCAATTGAATGCGTATTCATCCACTCCTGAGCAGGTCGACAAATGGCTGGAAGCCCATGGACGGGCCACTGTATTGTGCGGACCAGATAGTCGGGCTCCCGTTTCCGATATTGAACAAGCGTCACTTGACGGCTTACGTCGTGGAGTGTTTGCCAAGCGTCCAATCAAAAAAGGACATGGACTTTCTCGAGACTCCGTGTACTTTGCAATGCCCTATGTTGAAGGACAACTGGAAAGTGGGCATTGGAAGGATGGATACCAAACGCTTCAGGACGTCCTTCCAAATCAACCCGTGATGAAGGAAGCGATAGACATTGAAGTCGATCAAGGTATTGTGACATTAAAAACAGTCATTCACGAGATCAAGGCAATACTCAATGAAGCGAAAATTCAATTAGGCAGCGATTTCAAAGTGGAATATTCACACCATTACGGCCTTGAGAATTTTCGAAAAACCGGTGCCGTCATTATTGAATGTATTAATCGCGAATATTGCAAAAAACTCGTCGTCCAACTTCCCGGCCAGCGGCACCCTTCCCATTACCATACACGGAAAGAGGAAACGTTTCAGATCCTCTATGGGATACTGCATGTCAACACTGATGGATATCCACGCATACTCCATCCAGGGGAAACCATCCTCATTCAACCAGGAGTCTGGCATTCATTTTGGACAGACAATGGCGTCATTTTCGAAGAAGTGTCTACGACCCATTACAATAACGACTCCTTCTATGCCGACAAACGAATCAATAAATTACCAAGATCTGAGCGGAAAACCGTGGTTGACCATTGGGGGCGCTTTCAACTCACCCCAAATCAGGCATCACAGAAAGCCGCCGAGATACCGATTGCTGACCCTCAAGTGTCATGATAGGGTGCATCGTCTTTGATTTTGATGGAACCTTAGTTATCTCCAATCACATTAAGCGTCAAGCCTTTTACGAAGTCACGCATTCCTACGATCCGAGTGGTTCTACCGTCACGCATATCCTGAAACAATATCCCGACAAAGATCGGCATGGCCTTTTCCTTGAAATAGTCCGTGAACTCTTCGCCAAAGACCTGATTGCCAAGCATCAAAGTCTGGAAGACTTAGGGGCTCAATGGACAGAGGCTTACACCTTGTATTGTGAACAAGCTATCGCAACGTGTGAAGAAATCCCGGGAGCATCTGAAACCTTACAATGGATTTTCCAACAGCACATTCCAATGTATATTAATTCCCGAACACCAACGAGCACTCTCAAGCGATTGGTCACGTTACGATCATTCAATCGCTATACGTCTGGAATATACGGAGCACCAGCAACCAAATCTGAAAACTTACGACAGATTCACAATCTGACCGGAGCAAAACCGAAAGACATGCTCTTTGTGGGAGACAGCGAAGATGACCGAACAGCAGCCCATGAGGTGGGCTGCCTTTTGTCGGGATCCTGTTAGGTCATGAGAACCGATTCACACAGTCCCCGGAGCATCACATTACAGATCTCTATCAACTACCAACAATCGTAACAACCCTTCAAGAAAAAAGTTGCGTCACCTGAATCATAGCTATATCTATTTAATTTGGAGATCCCGTGATCGAGAATAAAAAAATTCTGGCAGTATGTCCTGCTCGTGGAGGGAGCAAAGGCATCCCATTGAAAAACCTGGTGCCTTTTCTTGGCGTTCCCTTAGTCGCACGAGTCGGACATCTAGTATCAGAAATTTCCATCATAGACAGAGCCATTGTTTCTACTGATCACCATGAGATTACCAAAGTTGCACGTCAATCCGGGTTAGATGCTCCGTTCTTTCGTCCGGAAGATCTTTCCGGCGACCAAATATCTGATGCGCAAGTCCTCATTCACGCTCTCAGAGAAATGGAACGCATTGATCAGGTTCACTATGACATTGTCATCATGCTGCAACCTACCTCACCATTACGCCGAAAAGAACACGTCGTTCAAGCCATGGAAATGTTGGTACAAGGACATTGGGATGCCGTCTGGACCGTCTCTGAAACCGATTCTAAGCATCATCCCCTCAAGCAACTTAAGGTTGAAGCAGACCAGCTCAATTATTATGAGCCAGCTGGGCATCAGATAATCGCACGACAACAGCTCTCACCGCTCTATCATCGGAACGGAGTCGCCTACGTCATGACCCGAAGTTGTTTACTTGATGACTGCAGTATTTCAGGAAGCCGCACAGGAGCGTTAGAACTCAAGGAACATCTAATCAGTATCGATACCCCTTGGGATCTTGAACTTGCTGAATTTATCTATTCCCGGGATTCATCTCATAGATGCCACAATCCCTTAGATGGTTAATGCCCGCCCCCCTCTACATTCACTTTTTCATCAGCTCCCTTTTATACAGTTTAGGCTGCCAAAACCTCATGACCCCCTCCCCTCATTTTCCAAGGACCAACTGCTGTAATTCTGAAAGTTGAGAGTGACAAAGATGCTCAAAAGGATGTCCCTTTCCGTGTCCCAAAGGAAAAATAAAAGCTGATGGATTAACAAATTGATAAATAATGAGGGTACGGGCAGTCGAATTATCCAGTACACGGCTCCCATAATGAAAACACTTACTGGTATCGACAAAGCAAACAGTGCCTGCTGGCCCAGTCAAAGCATACTCTTCCCCAGGGTCAATGAGTGGTCGAATGACCTTATCTGGTAGCCGATTCCCACCAATAAATTGATAGCCTATTTTATCCCGAACCTTATTTGAAGTATCTGAATTAATAACCGTTAGAGGACCATTTTCTAGAAACACGTTGCTCACATGGACAAACACCTTGACTTGGGAAATATCGGCCCAATCACAATGGTACAGTTGGCTATTTCCCCACTCGGGAACCGCAGAAGGCAGAGAAAGCCACACCTCGATAGATGCTAAGATGGGTACCATACCCAAATACGCAGCCACGACCGAAAGAATGTCTTCACGCAAACCAAACTCCATATATGCCGAGTCTAATGTAATCATAGATTGGGGAAGTAAATCCGAGACCAGTTGCGGCTTAGACTTTTTCTTTCTTGCCCAAATTTCTTCTTGATTGCCAACAAGATTTTTGGCAGCTCGGATTACATTGGATGCTTCGGGAATATGTTCAGCTGGTACGACCAGGATCCCCTTCTCCTTGGGAATCGACCATCTTCGTCGATGCATTGAGCTAACTTGTTGGACAATATTTTTTCGCCTAGAGATGGATCGGCATCTAGCCATTCGAGAAATTGAGGCATACCAATCCCTTTGAAGAGCTGTTCCACCAATGAAGTGACGGCCTAAAAGTCCATCTCTCCCGAAAATGCATTTTGCCATTAATCCAAACATCTGAATAGGCTCCTGTCATTAAAATCAATTAACCAAGAATTTAAACAATTCAAATTAGCCCATAAACATTTTAGCTTAGCCAATACTCTTGAGGGGTATTCAGCTAAATGCTGTGACGCTAGAATTATGCAATGGAATCACATATACTGCACATCGAAGCATGGATTGATCGAACAGTGCGTTGCCATGCATCCAATGTCCTTTCGTGAGCTTGTAGGCAACCCAAAACCAAAAGATGCGGGGCAAGAGTTCGCTGTGCCGTCTAACCTTCGCAACCAAGCGCCAGCTTCGCTTGATATTTCTGTGCCTTCGCCCTCATGGCGAAACTAATCACAGCATTTAGCTGAATACCCCACATACTCAACGCTCCAATTGAACCCCCCTACTTTTTAGGTCTATTTAGCTCCCTAACCATAAATTGTACGGCTCATCCCCTCCTAATAACCAGGCTGAAAATTTAGCGTGAAATTGCGATACATGTCAAAAGTTGGATTACAATTATAGGCGGGGGGTTTTCTGAAATAACCAAATCAGGTGATTTGCAATACCGAACTGGTGCCGCGACACGAAGAAACGACTTGCAAGAAGATTCGACACAGGTGTTGAGGGAGAAACAAGACTTACACTCCAACCTTAGTTGAATGCCCCTTACACTACCAATCCTCCACTCCTGCAGGACAGTTAGGGAAGTCTGCCTTTTGTTTTGTGTTATATTCTTAAATTATGTAGGTTCAATCCCATCTTTGATTGTGTCCTAATTTTTCATCACACCAAAATTCTCATAGGCCATTAAGGAAATTCCTATGATTAGTTTAATTAATTTACTCCAAGAATACAAAAAACACCTTCAAACCAAAGTTTACTGTATTTCCTTTCCTAAAAGCGGCCGCACTTGGCTCAGAGCCATGATTGGGAAAGCCCTCTGTGAAAAGTATAAACTGCAGGATGAACTCATCTTTCGTCCCGCCGCTCTCAGTAAATCAGCAGGGATCCTTCAGAGCCAATGGTCACATGATGGTTCGGCGAATCGTGACATGCATCACTGGCAGGACCTGAAAACCACTAAACGACGCTATCACAATAAAAAGGTCCTATTCCTTATGCGTGACCCACGAGATGTCGTAATATCATGTTATTTTCAGGCAACCAAACGCATAAGAGTTTTCGAGGGGAACATCTCGGATTTTATTCGAAGCCCAAATTTCGGAATAAAAAAAATTATTATTTTCAATAATATCTGGCTGAATAATCTTGAAGTCCCAAAAGAATCTCTTCTAATTCGCTATGAAGAAATGCATGAGAATCCTGCAAAAACTTTGAGAGAGGCCTTACGTTTTTTAGGTGCAGAAAAAATCCAAGAAGAATACATTCAATCTGCCGTGGATTTTTCTCGTTTTGAAAATATGAAACAATTGGAGGAGAAAGCCTTATTTGATTCCAAAATATTGAAACCAGGTCAATCTGATGATGAGGAATCTTTTAAAGTACGAAAAGGCAAAGTCGGAGGATACTTTGATTATTTATCAGAGGCGGATTGTCATTATCTCAATGACATACTAGACAAGGAGGCATGTCCTAAACTCAAAAACTTTTATCCTGCCAGATAAACCCTGATTAACGCTGGGGCTTATTCTTCCTAGCCCTTCTAGCTCATTATCTCCCTAGACAAAATATTTACCTTTTAAGAAATTTTTTAATCTTCCCTATAAGGCCTTCTGCCTTTCTCCTTTGACCAAATTTGACACTTTCGAATCTGCTGTACGCCTCGTTAAGGGGCAAAGGAGAGAACCGGGTAAGTTGCGACAACAAGCTAAGATCTTTCTCGATAGAGGAAATACTTACTGGTTCCTCTTTTGAGTGGTAGTATTTTTCAAAAATTGGCAATAATTCTTCCCAAAACGGATGAGATGCTATCTCTGCTTGAGTGTCTTCCTTTTCGGGTCGAACCTTTGAAGAACCATGGGTATCCCACCATTGGTTAGAAGCCTTAGGGTCTTTCTTGTCC
>Ga0209988_10001503_pt1 | contig 15185 bp, 12 predicted proteins | sample N075metaG_FD_183115 | JGI IMG/M metagenome (GOLD analysis project Ga0209988, IMG submission 183115) | Deep subsurface microbial communities from Kermadec Trench to uncover new lineages of life (NeLLi) - N075 metaG (SPAdes) (version 2) | ecosystem: Environmental > Aquatic > Marine > Ocean trench... | reverse complement strand
CCTACCTTGATAACCGCAACACCGCCGGAGAGCTTGGCAACGCGTTCCTGCAGCTTCTCTTTGTCGTAGTCCGACGAAGACTCTTCGATTTCGTTGTTGATCTGCTCAACACGGCCCTGAATATCTTCGCTACGGCCCGCGCCGTCGATGATGGTCGTGTTTTCCTTGGTGATCTGAATCTTCTTGGCTTCACCAAGATCGTCCAGCGTCGCCTTCTCCAGTGACAGGCCAACTTCTTCTGAAATTACCTGGCCACCCGTGAGAACGGCGATGTCCTGCAACATTGCCTTGCGACGATCGCCAAAGCCCGGAGCTTTAACAGCAGCAACTTTAACGATGCCACGAATGTTGTTCACTACGAGAGTTGCGAGCGCCTCACCTTCGACATCCTCAGCGACGATCAACAGCGGGCGTCCCGCTTTGGCGACATTTTCGAGGATCGGCAAAAGATCACGAATATTCGAGATCTTCTTGTCGTACAGAAGCACCAACGGGTTTTCGTGCTCAACCTGCTGACTGTCTGCGACGTTGATAAAGTACGGTGAGAGATAGCCACGATCGAACTGCATGCCCTCAACAACCTCGAGTTCATTCGCAAGACTGGTACCCTCTTCAACCGTGATAACGCCCTCTTTACCGACCTTCTGCATCGAATCAGATATGATCTGACCGATCTCAGGATCCGCGTTGGCAGAGATGGCGCCAACCTGGGCAATTGCCTTCTCGTCTTCGCAGGGCTTGGAAAGCTTTTCCAGCTCTACGACGACCGCAGCAGAGGCCTTGTCAATACCACGCTTCAGGTCCATTGGGTTCATGCCGGCAGCAACCGCCTTCAGCCCTTCGCGCAGGATTGCCTGTGCGAGAACCGTCGCGGTCGTGGTACCGTCACCAGCGGCATCAGATGTCTGGGAAGCAACTTCCTTGAGCATCTGCGCGCCCATGTTTTCGAACTTGTCTTCCAGCTCGATCTCTTTTGCGACCGAGACACCGTCTTTGGTGACGGTCGGTGCACCGAAGCTCTTGTCAATTATCACGTTGCGGCCCTTGGGACCCAGCGTGATCTTGACCGCGTTCGCGAGGATGTTCACGCCAGCGAACATTTTCCGGCGTGCATCATCGCCAAAACGTATTTCTTTAGCAGCCATTTCTAATTCCTTTGTGTAAGTACGGGGGAGTAATCGGGGCCTAGCCCTCGATCACAGCCATAATGTCGTCTTCTTTCATGACGAGAAGTTCTTCGCCGTCGACCTTGACCTCGGTGCCGGCGTATTTGCCGAACAGGACCTTGTCGCCAGCCTTGACGTCGAGAGCACGGACGTCACCGTTGTCCAGGATTTTGCCGTTGCCAACTGCAATGACTTCGCCCTTGATCGGCTTTTCAGCCGCGGCGTCTGGAATCACGATGCCACCCGGTGAGGTGCGCTCTTCTTCCATGCGTTTAACAATGACCCGATCATGGAGCGGTCGCATCTTCATGGTGTATTTCTCCTATAAACTATTGATTTTTATCCGGTTGTCGCCGGTTTGTTGACCGGCGTTGTTAGCACTCGGTCATTGCGAGTGCTAATTATGGGCATGAGCGTTCAGATTTCAAGCGTTTGCGGTCGATAGTCGGGCGGAAAACCGACCTGAGTCGATGACATTGGGCGCCGAAACGGTAACAATCGCGGCCCGGGGCAGGTCTTGTTAAGCGGCCTCCGCTCCCTTAGCAGACACAAACCAAGCATATAAGATGACAATGACTCGAAAACTCTTGCACGCCTGCGTGGCTAGCTGCCTGTTGATCGCCGCCGCATTAGCTGTGCCGGCGGCGCAGGCACAGCAGGTTCAACCACTGCCACCCAGGGACGTATTTCGCTTCGTCATATTCGACGCGGGCGACGCGCTCGAAATCGACTGGGCTGTGGCCGATGGCGCCTACATGTACCGCGACGCGTTCGGCTTTTCGACCGATGCGCTGTCGATCGAACTCGGTGACGCGGAGCTGCCGGCGGGCGAGGTTCATAGCGATGAATTTCTCGGCGAGCAGGTTACCTATCGAGGCAATTTTTTCCTACGCATTCCGTATACGTTCACGGGTGACAGCAAACCTGAACGCTTCGCGCTCACAATCGAAAGCCGAGGTTGTCTTGATAGCGGTTTTTGTTATGTCCCGCAGACCTGGGTCGAGACCGTTGAGCTAAAACCAGCAACCACCCGGAAACTGGACCTGAGCAACCTCGCGGGCCTGGGCGGGTCGGGAAGCTCGGGCAATAACGACTTCCCGCCGCCCGACGAAGTGTTTTTCCCGCATGTGTTTGCCGTCGACGGCAACACAGTGGAGGTCGGTTTCCGAATCATCCCGGGTTTCTATTTATACAAGGACAAGATTTCCGTTCGCGTCATCGGCGATAACGCCCGTGCCGGAAATCTCGAATTACCGACCGGCACCGAACACAACGACGAGTTCTTCGGCGAGCAGGAAGTGTATTACGACGACGTGATGGGACGCTTGTCCATCGCGCGTGCAACACCCGACGCCATGACGCTAACACTGGAACTGAAATACCAGGGCTGTGCCGATGACGGCCTGTGTTACGTACCGCAGACCAAGCTAATGACAATTAACTTGCCGCAGGCCGTGACCGTCTCGGACTTGTCATCGCTGCCGGGCAGCAATGCGCCGGTCTCTGAACAGGCGCGTCTCGCACAAATAATCCAGCATTCGAGCATCTGGATTGCGGCAGGCGTGTTCTTCCTTGCGGGCCTCGGACTGGCGTTCACACCTTGTGTATTGCCGATGGTGCCGATCCTGTCGGGCATCATCGCCGGTGAAGGCGACAACGTCAGTCCGATGCGAGGTTTTACGCTGGCGTTGAGTTACGTCATGGGCATGGCGCTGATCTACACCGCAGCCGGTGTTGTCGCGGCGGCGGCCGGTTTGCAATTACAGGCCACGTTTAATCAGCCGTGGATTCTGGTCCTGTTCTCGAGTTTGTTCGTGGCGCTCGCGTTTGGCATGTTCGGCGCTTACGAAATGCAGATGCCGTCCAGCATTCAGAACCGTCTCACCAGCATCAGCGGTAATCAACGCAGCGGCACAATGATTGGCGCATTTGTTATGGGTGCATTATCCGCGTTGGTCGTATCAGCCTGCGTCGCGCCTGCTTTGATCGCTGCGCTGACCGTCATGGCACAAACCGGCGACATGGTGCGCGGCGGCCTCGCGTTGTTCGCGATGAGCCTCGGCATGGGCGCACCACTGCTGGCAGTCGGTGCCGCGCAAGGCAAGCTGCTGCCAAAGAGCGGCCCGTGGATGATCGCTGTCAAAGGCGCATTCGGCTTCATGATGCTCGGACTCGCGATCTGGATGTTGTCGCGAATTTTGCCGGGCACGATCACGATGACGCTTTGGGCGACGCTCGTCTTCATCGGCGGCGTGTTCATGGGCGGTCTTACAAGCCTGAGTTCCGATTCCGGTATTTCCCGGAAACTGGGCAAGGGCTTTGGACTGCTAGCAATTCTGTATGGCCTGGTTCTGTTTCTCGGTGCGTTAAGTGGCGGGTCGAATCCGCTGAAGCCGCTCGCGAGCATTAGCGTGGCAACGGGAGGCGCCACGGTCGCAGAATCGCAGCATCTGCAATTCACGCGTATCAAGAGCGTCGACGATCTTGACCGCGAGGTCGCAGCAGCGGCCGCCGCCGGCAAGTCAGCCATGCTCGACTTCTATGCAGACTGGTGTGTCTCCTGCCTCGAGATGGAGGAATACACGTTCATCACGCCCGTCGTACAGGCCGCGCTGGCCAACACAGTAGTGCTGCAGGCCGACGTCACCAGGAACGACGCCGAAGACAAGGCCCTGCTGGAACGCTTCGGCGTGTTCGGTCCGCCGACAATTATTTTCTTCGGCAACGACGGTAAGGAACGGGTTGGTTATGAAGTGGTAGGATTCATGAAGGCTGAAGATTTCGCAAAGCACGCAACACGCGCTTTTGATTTATGATGATCTTCGTGGCGGGACCAGGGCGTTGTTCAACGGAAGTAAAGCGCAGCGCAGCGAGCCATGACGATGAGCAATGCCCTGGTCCCGCCACCTTGTCCCAGTAACCTCACAGAACAGGCTATCGCTTTGCAAAGATCTTCACTTTTTCTAATTATTGGAATCGTCGGCCTTGTCGCCGGCGTGCTGTTTTATACGTCTCGTGCGCCCGTCGAGAGTGCGCCGCCACCCGCTGCCGTCGCTGCAATACCGGAGCTGGTTCAGTATCCGACGTTTTCGCTGAACGACCTCGACGGTAATCCGCGTGAGCTTGTCGAGTGGGACGGCCGTCACCGCCTGCTGAATTTCTGGGCGACCTGGTGTGCGCCGTGTCGGCGAGAGATTCCACTGCTCAAGGAGTTCCAGGCGGAACAGGCTGACGATGGCATTCTCATCATCGGTATCGCCGTCGATTTCGCCGAAGAGGTTGCGGCCTACGCAGAGCAGGCTGAGTTCAACTATCCCATTCTGGTTGGCCAGGAAGACGCCATGGCCGTGGCCGAATCCACGGGTCTGCAGTTCATCGCGATGCCGTTTACGATGTTTATCTCGCGAAATGGCGAATTTCTCAGCGCCTACATCGGTGAGCTGCATCGCAGCCATCTCGACGAGGTCAGCAGCATCTTAGGTCGCCTCGACAACGGTGCCATCACCACCGAGGACGCAAAAGCCGCACTCGAACTGCTGTAGGAGTCCCCGCGCGGTAAAACTTGCGCCAAAGTACTCGAAAAGGGTTAGAATTGCCGCTATCTTCGGCAAACTGGCTAATAACGAGACTAAATGCCCAGTTTTCTCCTCATCAATGGACCCAACCTGAACCTGCTCGGATCACGCGAGCCTGAGGTTTACGGTGCCACGAGCCTGGACGATATCGAGGAACGGGCGAAATCACTGGCCACTGAGCTCGGCCATGAGCTTGAGTGTTATCAGTCGAATGCCGAACACGAATTAATCGACCGCGTGCAACAAGCCGCCACGGACAAGGTGAGTTTCATCATCCTGAACCCGGGCGCGTTCACTCACACGAGCATCGCACTTCGCGATGCGTTGCTCGCCGTCGAGATACCCTTTATCGAGTTACACCTGAGCAATACATTTGCGCGGGAAGAATTCAGGCACAACAGTTATTTCAGCGATATTGCGCAGAGTTGCTTGTTTGGTTTTGGGGCGTACGGCTACGAACTGGCCTTACACGCTGCAAGCAACTATGTCGCTGGTGGAGAGGGAGAATAATGGACATCAGAAAAGTTAAGAAACTCATTGAGCTGCTCGACGAATCGGGCATTGCAGAGATTGAAATCAAGGAAGGTGAAGAGTCGGTTCGCATCAGTCGTTACGCGCCCGGCGCACCTGCTGCGCCAGCCGCCGTTGCCGCACCGATCGCTGTTGCAGCGCCGGCCGCAGCGCCTGCAGCTGCAGCGCCTGTTGCCGCCGCGCCCGTCGAGCCCGAAGAAGACGGCTTTGAAGTAACTGCGCCGATGGTCGGGACATTTTACGCCTGTGCATCACCCGGCGCGGCGCCCTATGTACAAGTCGGCGACCGCGTGAACGAAGGCGACACCTTGTGCATCATCGAAGCGATGAAGATGATGAACCAGATCGAAGCCGACGTAGCGGGTGTTATTAAGTCGATTCGCGTACAAAACGGCGAAGCCGTCGAATACGGACAGACGCTGGTCGTAATCGATCAACGTGCCGTAGACTAGGCGGGCGAAACACAATGCTCGATAAGATAGTTATAGCCAACCGCGGCGAGATCGCGCTCAGAATCCTGCGCGCCTGTCGCGAGATGGGAATCAAGACCGTAGCCGTGCATTCGACCGCAGACACGAGTCTCAAGCACGTACTCCTTGCCGATGAGACCGTGTGCATCGGCCCGCCCGCCTCGATCGACAGCTACCTCGACATGCCGGCCATCATCAGTGCCGCTGAAGTGACCGACGCCGTCGCAATTCATCCGGGATACGGTTTTCTTTCCGAGAACGCCGACTTCGCCGAACGTGTGGAGTCGTCGGGCTTTACGTTCATCGGTCCGAAAGCCGATGCCATCCGACTCATGGGCGACAAGGTCTCTGCAATTCGCTCGATGAAGGCTGCGGGTGTTCCCTGCGTGCCCGGTTCGGACGGCCCGCTCGGCGAGGATGCTGACGAGAACATGCGCATCGCACGTGACATCGGCTACCCGATCATCATCAAGGCTTCCGGTGGCGGCGGCGGACGCGGCATGCGAGTCGTGCATTCCGAAGCATCGTTGGTCGCGGCGATTACCGTCACCAAAGCCGAGGCACGCGCGGCGTTTAATAACGATGTCGTGTACATGGAAAAATTCCTTGAGAAACCGCGGCACATTGAATTTCAGTTGCTCGCCGATGGCCAGGGCAACGCCATCCACCTCGGCGAACGCGATTGCTCGATGCAACGACGTCATCAGAAAGTCATCGAAGAAGCGCCAGCGCCAGGCATTACAGAAGAGCAACGCAACCGCATCGGTGAGCGCTGCGTCGAAGCCTGTCTCAAAATTAATTACCGCAGCGCCGGCACGTTCGAGTTTCTGTATCAGGACAATGAGTTTTATTTCATTGAGATGAACACGCGCTTGCAAGTCGAACATCCGGTGACCGAAATGATTACCGGTATCGATATCGTGCGCGAGCAACTCAATATTGCCGACGGCCAAAAGCTGAGCATCAAACAGGAAGATGTGCGTTTTCAGGGCCATGCCATCGAATGCAGAATCAACGCTGAAGATCCGAAGACATTCATGCCGTCGCCAGGTCTTATAACGCTGTCGCATGCGCCGGGCGGCCCAGGCATTCGTTACGACTCACATGTGTACAGCGGCTACAGTGTGCCGCCATTTTACGATTCAATGATCGGCAAGCTAATCGCGCACGGCCAGGACCGGGAAGCTGCGTTTGGTCGTATGCGCAGTGCTCTGACAGAGATCGTGATTGAAGGCATCAAGACCACCGTGCCTTTGCACCAGGAAATTTTCCAACATGCGGCCTTTCAAGCGGGTGGAACGGACATCCACTACCTGGAGAAGCGGTTGGGTTTGGCCTGATCGACGCCCGTCACACGGGCGCACAACGATGAGCGACGATGGACTGGCAACAATTTGTCATGAACCTGGACTATTTGAACCCGGATAGCGTGGAAGAAATATTCGCGCGCCATGGCGCGCATGCTGTAACGCTGACCGATGACCTGCTCGAATCGCTGTCAGTCGAACAACTGCCATCGCATCACATCGAATCACTTGCCGATCGGGAGTGGACTCGTGAATGGCTCAAAGACTTTGCTTCGATGCGGTTCGGTGAACGACTGTGGATATGTCCGAGCGGCTCGAGCGCCGAAATTCAGGGCAAATTCGATATTGTCGGCGCCAATATCCTTGCAGGGCCGTTGGTAGAGCTAGTCGAATCAGTCACAACGCGACTCAGTTCCGGTGGAAAACTCGCGCTCTCAGGCATACTTTCGGAGCAAGTTGAGGCAATTCATGATGCTTATGCGCCGTGGATCGTATTCAACGAGCCCGCGTACCAGTCTAAGGGCAAGCAGAACTGGGCGCGGCTGAGTGGAAAACGGAGAGAAAACTAGCGCATGTATACGCAATGCCCCGATTGTGGGACATCCTTTCGAGTTACCGCCGTGGCCTTGAAACAGGCCGCGGGCAAAGTCCGTTGCGGGGGCTGCGGAATTGCGTTCAATGCGCTCGCGTATTTGTCTGAAGACAAACCTGACAGAACAGTGCGCACCGAAGTGGACGAATCTCTTCCCGAACTAATTCCTGATGACGCTGAAGTGCGTTTCGACGGACCGCCAGCGGCGATCTCCCCGGAGCAAAGTGCGGCACTCCTGAAAACCCTGGACCAACTCGCAGGCGAAGATATTCGTCTTGAGGACACGGGAGTCGAATGGCGCGTTCTTGGCCCTGATGAAGTGGACAACTCCCGAGTGGATGATCTACTGCATAAGAGGCCGACTCAGGTGGACGAATTCCTCACTAAGACGCCAACCGAAGTCGAAGCCGGCGAGATTTTTGAAGACGCTAATGCGACTGAAATCGATGCGGCCGAAGTCTTCGGAGCAGTCGAAGAGACTGCTGCCGAAGAAATGCGTTTCGATGACAATACCGGGCTGCCTGACGATTTCGCTGTCGACGACCTGCCCACTCCGCCAGGCAAGGCGAAACTTGAGCCGGAAACCGAACCAGAACCAAAACGCGAACCAGAACCAGAACCAGAAAACTCACAGGTTGACCTCGCGCTGGGTGATCCCGATGAGTGGGGCGACTTGCTGGACGAAGTCGAGGAGCCTGAGGAAGTAGACGAAGTCGAGGAAGCAAAGGAGCCTGAGGTAGTCGAGGAAGCAGAGGAAGTTGCGGCAGCCGCAGACGAGAACGACGCGGCAGCGGAACCCGAGCTTGAAGATGAGGACGCGGAAGACCTCATCGAAGACTTTGAAGAAACGGCGGAGATCGACCTGGACGAACACCTCGACGGTGAATATGACGAGGATATTGAGAAGCTCGAAATTCGATTGGATGATGAAACCGAAAAGCAAGAGGACGTAGCAGACGAATCCGACACATCGGACTCGATTGCAGAGCACTACGTGCCGCCGCAGACCGAAGAAGAACAGACGATCAACATGATGATCGACAAGGATTTGTTCGACCTGGCGATCGAAGACGAAGACGGCTTCGCATCAACGATCGTAATTGGCGATATGAAGATCGAAGAAAAAGGCATCGACGAGAAAAAAGGTGGCGAGCCGAACCTTAAAGAAACAGCTGCTGGTTTTGAAACCATCATCATGGAAGGCGAGTTCGTACGCGCCGCAGGCGACGGGGCAACCGGAAACGGGCTTTCCGATCCTGGTTTTGTACTCGCCAAAGAAGTGCTGCAAGAAGAACCTGAACTGAGCTCACGCAAGTACGGCATGATCGCCGGAATTGTTGTGTTGGCGTTGCTTTTGATTGGGCAAATCGTGCATCAATCACGTGCGGCACTGGCGACCATGCCGGCTATTGGTGAAAGGCTGGCGCCTGTATATCGCGCAATAGGCGCGCCGATTTCACCGGACTGGGATATATCCGGCTGGCGCTTCGAGGTCACCAAGGGCAGCACTAACCCAATCGCTGAATTCCTCAATGGCGAGAACGAATTGACCGATGTGGACGCAGTTGATGACAGCCCCGACCTCCTCACCGCCGAAGACGAAACACTGACGATTTACTCGCGCATCGGCAATAACTCCGACGGACCCTTGCCCTATCCGCTGATCAGCGTCGCGCTAACTGATCGTTTTGAGGAAATAATCGGCAGTAAGGTGCTCGAACCCAATGCTTACCTGACCGGAAACTTCGATCCTCGCGTCGCTGTGCTGCCCGGCGATACATTCAACGCCGTTATCTCGATCGAATCACCGTCGCCTGAGGCCACCGGCTTCAAATTGAATGTTTGCTACCGGCAGGCGGGCGGATTGCTTCGATGTGCCATGGAAGATTTTAAGTAATCCTTTTTTGGGCCGCGAAGGCGGCATTCCTCTACCTCATGGCTCGCTGCGCTGCGGTTGGACGGTGCCTACGGCACCTCGCCTCCGGCGCCTGTCGACCGGCTGCGCCGGCCTCGGTGTACTTCGGTTGAGGAGCGCCGTCTTCACAACCCCTGCAACATCGAATCGTCAAGTCACAGTACAATCGAATCCATGCAGATAGGCCCGTACAAACTGAGTAGTCCTTTCGTCCTGGCGCCCATGGCGGGCGTGACCGACAAACCGTTTCGCGCCCTATGTCGGCATTTTGGTGCGGGCATGACGACTTCCGAGATGACGACGGCCGATACCAGCCTCTGGCAGACCGCCAAATCCCGTCGTCGACTGAACCTCGATCTCGACGCGGAGCCCGTTGCCGTACAAATCGCCGGATCCGACGCGGAGCAGCTCGCGAATGCGGCCAAGGCCTGCGTTGAACGTGGCGCCCAGATCATTGACATCAACATGGGTTGCCCGGCCAAGAAAGTGTGCAAAAAACTGGCCGGTGCCGCACTACTCAAAGACGAGCGCCTCGTCCGCGAGATTCTGCTAGCCGTCGTCGCGGCCGTCGACGTCCCGGTCACGCTCAAGATGCGAACCGGTTGGGACCTGGAGCATCGAAACGGGACTTTAATCGCACGCATTGCCGAGGACGCCGGCATCCAGTCGCTTGCCGTTCACGGCCGAACTCGCGCATGTCGCTACCGGGGCGACGCCGAATTCGAAATAATTGCGCGAATTAAGGAGTGCGTCGATATCCCGGTTTTCGCCAATGGCGACATCCGCACTATTGAGAAGTCGCTTGAAGTTCTGCGGCTAACTAATGCTGACGGCTTGATGATTGGGCGCGGCGCACAGGGACGCCCGTGGATTTTTCGTGAACTCATCGACGGTCTGAACAACAACTCTAAAAAAGCACCGCTGGCAAAAAAAGAATTGCGTGATACTATGCTCGGCCACTTGAAGGAATTACACCGGTTTTATGGGGATCAAACGGGTGTTCGAGTGGCTCGAAAGCATCTGACCTGGTATTGCGACAACCTCGCAAGCGCAGACGAATTTCGTTATCAGGCAGTACGCGTCGACAGTGCTTCTGAACAAATACGACTGACCCGGGAATATTTCGACCGTCCAGACGGAGGAGTTTTTTCAGGAACGATGTAATTCTTAGGATTGAGCAACGTGGCCCAGAATAAAACGATAAACGGCACGGCTTTAACAACACTTAAGAGCAAAAAACCGCTCTGCGAACACACCGAAGACGCTCTCGACAGCTATTTTGCAAGCCTCAACGGCGACCGACCCGGTGATTTATACGACCTCGTCCTTGGCGAGGTTGAGCGCCCACTGTTCAAAGCCGTGATGGACTACACAAGCGGCAACCAAAGCCAGGCAGCGGACATACTCGGTATCAATCGGGGCACGCTACGCAAGAAACTTCGAACCTATTCCCTGATTCAATAGAGGACCTGCATGTTTACTGTGCGACGCGCGCTCGTCAGTGTTTCTGACAAGAGCGACCTGATCCCGTTTATTTCCGGCCTCGCCGAACTCGGCGTAGAAATTCTTTCAACAGGCGGCACAGCCAGACAACTTCGCAACGCAGGCATCGATGCGATCGATGTCTCGGAAAAGACAGGATTCCCCGAAATCATGGACGGCCGCGTGAAGACCTTGCATCCGATCATTCACGGTGGACTACTGGGACGACGCGGCACGGATGAGGACGTCATGGCCGAACACGGCATCGAGCCGATCGATATGCTCGTTGTAAACCTCTATCCCTTTGAACAGACGATCGCGCGTGACGATGCGACGATTGATGACGCAATAGAAAACATCGACATCGGTGGCCCGGCCATGATTCGAGCTGCGTCGAAAAATCACGATGGTGTTGTCGTTGTCGTGGATCCCGCAGACTACGACGACGTGCTGGAAAAACTTGGGAACGACGCGTTGCCGCTCGAAGAACGTCGTCGATTGGCCGCAAAGGCCTACGCACACACGGCGGCTTACGACACGGCGATTACCAAATACTTGTCACGCTCGCTGGGCGACAACCCGCTCGGTGAACGCTTTCTGCACGCGGGCAATTTGCTTGAGACCTTGCGCTACGGCGAGAACCCGCATCAGCAAGCGGCGTTTTACATCGACCAACAAGCACCAGCAGGCTCACTAGCCACTGCGAAACAATTGCAGGGCAAAGCGCTTTCCTACAACAATATCGCCGACAGCGATGCCGCGCTTGAATGTGTGCGGCAATTCGAAGCGCCGGCATGTGTGATCGTTAAACACGCAAACCCGTGCGGCGTTGCAGTTGCCGACGATATTCTCGGAGCGTATGAAAAGGCGTTTACCACCGACCCGACTTCGGCATTCGGCGGCATCATCGCATTCAACAGACCGCTTGATGTGGCGACGGCGAAAGCCATCGTCGAACGGCAGTTTGTTGAAGTGATCGTGGCACCGTCGGTAGACGATGATGCGGCGGCAGTAACGGCTGCGAAAAAGAATGTGCGCGTTCTCGTAACGGGGGACGCAGGATCAAGTCAGGACACGCTTGAGTACAAGAAGGTCGGTGGCGGCTTGCTCGTACAAAATTCGGACCGCGGCCAGATCAACGAAGCGGATCTTGAGGTGGTGAGTAAGAAGATACCAACACCGGAACAGATTCAGGACATGTTGTTTGCGTGGACCGTTGTAAAATACGTGAAGTCGAATGCAATTGTCTTTTGCAAAGACAACATGACACTCGGTGTTGGTGCCGGCCAGATGAGCCGCGTTTACAGTACGAAGGTCGCTGCGCTCAAGGCGGCTGATGAAGGCCTGGCGTTAAAGGGCTCCGTACTGGCATCGGATGCGTTTTTCCCGTTCCGTGACGGCATCGATACCGCAGCCGAGACCGGCATCGCGGCGATAATCCAGCCCGGTGGCTCGATGCGCGATGATGAGGTTATCATGGCTGCAAATGAGCATGGATTGGCTATGGTTTTTACTTCAATGCGGCATTTCAGGCATTGATACACAGGGTGGAAATCGGGGGGTACTTATCCTCATGGCTCGCTGCACTGCGGTTGGACGGTGCCTGCGGCACCTCGCCTTCGGCGCCTGTCGACCGGCTTCGCCGGTCTCGGAGTACTTCCTATGAACACCTCCCCATGGCCAGCTAACTGCAGGTAATATCACATCCCATGAAGGTTCTAGTAATCGGTGGTGGTGGTCGCGAGCATGCGCTTGCCTGGAAGTGTGCGCAGTCGGCGGATGTCGAAGAGGTCATCGTCGCGCCTGGCAATGCCGGCACGGCCGGGGAACCCGGCGTCCGTAATGTTGCCGTGAGCGCCGACGACATTGACGCCCTGTTGGAACTCGCCACAGGTGAGCGTATCGAGCTGACGATCGTCGGTCCCGAAGCGCCATTGGTTGCCGGTATCGTCGATCGATTTGAAGAGGCCGGCCTGCCCTGCTTCGGCCCGTCAGCAGCCGCGGCGCAGCTCGAAGGTTCGAAGGCCTTTACCAAAGACTTCCTCGCGCGCCACAACATCCCGACCGGGGCATACAAGAACTTTTCGGAGCTGGACGCAGCACTTGAGTACATCCGCGAGCAAGGCGCCCCGTTGGTGATCAAGGCTGACGGTCTGGCCGCGGGTAAAGGTGTGATCATTGCGATGACGCTAGCCGAGGCTGAACAAGCAGCGACCGACATGTTGTCGGGTAACAAATTTGGCGATGCGGGTTCGCGAATTGTTGTTGAGGAATTTCTCGACGGTGAAGAAGCGAGTTTCATCGTGATTACCGATGGCGAAACAATATTGCCGCTGGCGACATCGCAGGATCACAAAGCTCGCGATGAAGGTGACGTCGGCCCGAACACAGGTGGCATGGGTGCGTATTCTCCGGCGCCTGTCGTAACGACCGACATTGAACAACGCATTATGGACGACGTGATTCGCCCAACACTCAAGGGCATGAAGAAAGACGGTGCGCCGTTCGTGGGTTTTTTGTACGCCGGACTAATGATCATGTCGGACGGTACACCGAAGGTCATCGAGTTCAATTGCCGCCTGGGCGATCCGGAAACACAGCCGATCATGATGCGTTTGCGATCCGATCTCGCAAACATTTGCAAAGCGACGCTCGACGGCACACTTGCGTCTATAGTCACAGAGTGGGACGAACGCGCGGCGCTGGGTGTCGTGATGGCAGCGGGCGGATACCCGGAAAGCTACGCGAAGGGCATGCGCATCTCGGGACTGGACGATACAAACAGCAGCACACAAAAAGTATTTCACGCCGGGACCGCGAACGCCGACGACGGCGTCGTCACAAGCGGTGGCAGAGTGCTGTGTGTTGTCGGCCTGGGTGATAGTGTAGCGAGCGCGGCAAGCATGGCGTACGCAGCAGTCGACAAGATCGGCTGGGACAACGCCTTTGTTCGTCGTGACATTGGACACCGCGCCATCGCGCGTGAATCTGACAACGAGCAAGGCTAGAACAAAATGCTAACGGCGGCCGAAGCAACAAAAGCAATCCTGGCAGCAGTCAATACACTCGAATCCGAGATGGTTTCGCTAGCCGCGGCAACGGGCCGCGTACTCGCACAAAGCGTGAAGGCCGAACGCGACCAACCGCCGTTCGATCGCGTCATGATGGATGGCATCGCGATTGCCTATGCCGAATTTGCCGAGGGTAATCGTTCATTTCAGATCCAATCGACTCAAGCCGCGGGCGACCCGGCACAGACCCTCAAGCCGGCACACGCCATTGAGATAATGACGGGCGCATCGCTACCGGCGGGCGCTGATTGCATTATTCCGGTGGAGCGCATCACCGTGAATGAATCGGGTGCGCACGTAGAAGCAAACTACGCAGCCAGTGAGCAGCAGTTTGTGCATGCGGCAGGATCCGATCACAAGAAAGACACGGAGTTGCTGCAACCCGGCACACGAATCTCGCCGCTGGACATCGCGATCATCGCGTCGTGTGGCTTAGCCGACGTGAGCGTTGCGAAACAGCCACGCATTAGCGTCATTTCGACGGGCAATGAACTGATCGCGGCGGGCGAGGCCATTGCAGCGCATCAGATCCGATTGTCGAATGGCCCGGCGATCGTGGCAATGCTCGAGGAGAATGGATACGCGGATGCGACACACGAACATCTGGTCGATGAACCGGAGCTGCTAAGAGAACGTATCGCACAACATCTGCAACACGCGGACGTGTTGATCCTGAGTGGCGGCGTGTCGATGGGCCGGGCGGACTACGTTCCGCAGGTACTGCATGACCTGGGCGTGAAAGTGACATTTCACAAGATTAGTCAACGACCCGGAAAACCGATGTGGTTTGGGATGGGACCCGACGGACAGGCTGTGTTTGCGTTACCTGGAAACCCGGTATCGACCCTGGTGTGCGCGCGGCAGTATGTGATTCCAGCGTTGCGACACATGTCGGGAATGGCCGCCGCAGCACCACAGTTCGCATCGTTAACGACTGAGGTTACGTTCAAACCACAGCTAACGAATTTTCTGCCCGTTAAACTCATCTCGAATGCGACGGGCAATGTACTCGCGATGCCTGTGCATACGAACACGTCAGGCGACTTTGCGTCGTTGTCGGGTACGGATGGTTACGT
>Ga0209988_10001500_pt1 | contig 15195 bp, 15 predicted proteins | sample N075metaG_FD_183115 | JGI IMG/M metagenome (GOLD analysis project Ga0209988, IMG submission 183115) | Deep subsurface microbial communities from Kermadec Trench to uncover new lineages of life (NeLLi) - N075 metaG (SPAdes) (version 2) | ecosystem: Environmental > Aquatic > Marine > Ocean trench... | reverse complement strand
CCTCGACGCGGCTCCACGGGGAGCTGGGAGACTCCGCGAGGGATAGATTCTCCGCCAGTGGGATGCAACCACGCGCCGTCCGGGCGGTCAGGCCGCGTGGGTGGGGGCGGGGGTGGTCCGCGCTCCGGCCCCCTCCCCGGCGCCGAATGATCGTCGTAACATACTATTTTGCAATGACTTATGGCGTGGCCGCCGCCTCCCGGAGAGCGTGCGCCGCTCATCGTCCTGGCGTCCCACGGCCCGCGCCCGGGTGGGCCGAAAACGTCCCGCGGCGCGCTTCCCGTCCCGCCGCTCGCCTGCCAGCCGCCCCGCGCAGGCGGCGCGACCCGAGCTCGGCGGGCACGAGCTGCACCGCTCGGCCGGACTCGAGCCCACGCGCGGGGCACCGCGGGGCGCGCTCCGTCCTAGGTTCGGGCCGCGGGTCACCCTATTATTGTTCGCCCCGCGCGTCGCGGGCCCCCGTGCGGGCCCTCGCGGCCCGATCGCCGCCCGGTCCGCGGCCCATCTACCCCCCCAGTTCCCCCGCTTGGAGGTTCCGTGCAGGACGTCGTCATCGCCAGCGCGTGTCGCACGCCCATCGCCAAGTTCCAGGGCTCGTTCGCGGGCTTCTCCGCCCCGGAGCTCGGCGCGCTCGTGATCGCGGAAGCGCTCCGGCGCGCCGGGATCGAGGCCGAAGCGGTCGAGGAGGTCATCATGGGCAACGTGCTCGCCGCGGGCCTCGGCCAGAACCCGGCCCGGCAGGCCGCGCGCGGGGCGGGACTGCCCGATTCGATCGGCAGCCTCACGATCAACAAGGTCTGCGGCTCGGGCCTCAAGGCCGTCATGCTCGCCGCCCAGGCGATCAAGGCCGGCGACGCGGAGGTCGTGGTCGCGGGCGGGATGGAGTGCATGACGAACGCGCCGTACCTCCTGCCCGAAGCGCGCCGGGGCGTGCGTCTCGGCCACGGTCAGCTCATCGATTCGATGGTGCACGATGGGCTGTGGGACATCTTCAACGACTTCCACATGGGCATGACGGCCGAGCTCGTGGCCGAGAAGTATGAGATCAGCCGGCAGCAGCAGGACGAGTTCGCGGCGCGGAGCCACCAGAAAGCCGAGGCGGCCACGAAGGCCGGACGCTTCGACGAGGAGAAGCTCACGGTAAGGGTTCCCCAGCGCAAGGCCGACCCGATCGCGTTCACGACCGACGAGACCATCCGCGACGGGCTGACCGCGGACGCGCTCGCCAAGATGCGCCCCGCGTTCAAGCCGGACGGCGGCACCGTGACGGCGGCGAACGCCTCGGCGATCAACGACGGCGCGGCGGCCCTCGTCGTGATGAGCTCAGGCCGCGCCGAGGCGCTCGGCGTCAAGCCCCTGGCGCGCATCACCGGCTACGCGACCAGCGGGTGCGCGCCCGAATGGGTCATGATGGCGCCCGAGCAGTCGATCGCGACCTGCGCCGCGAAGCACGGCCGGAAACCCCAGGATTTCGAGCTGCACGAGATCAACGAGGCCTTCTCGGCCGCGGCGCTCGCATTGACGCGCGTCCTGGACCTCGACCCCGAGAAGATCAACGTGAACGGCGGCGCCGTGGCGCTCGGCCATCCCATCGGAGCCTCGGGCGCGCGCATCCTCGTCACGCTGCTGCATGCGATGAAGCAACGCGACGTCGCGACCGGCATGGCGTCGCTCTGCCTCGGCGGCGGGAACGCGGTCTCGCTCGGCGTCGAGAGGCTCGCTTCGTGACGGCGACGGCCTTCCAGAAGGTGGCGGTCGTCGGCGCGGGCACCATGGGCAGCGGCATCGCCCAGGTGTTCGCCGCGGCGGGCAGCGACGTGCTGCTGCTCGACTCCGCCGAGGAAGCGCTCGCGCGCGGCGTCGCATCGATCGAGAAGAGCCTCGGCCGGCTCGTGAAGAAGGCGAAGATCACCGCCGAGGACGCCGAGAGGGTCCGCGGGCGCATCCGGACAGGGACGGCGCTCCAGGACGTCTCGGACGAGCGTCTCGTCGTCGAGGCGATCGTCGAACAGCGCGAAGCCAAGACAGCTGCGTTCGCGGCGCTGGACGAGATCGCGAGCGAGGCCACGATCCTCACCACGAACACGTCCTCGATCTCGATCACGGAGATCGCGGCCGCCACGCAGCGGCCCGACAAGGTGATCGGCATGCACTTCATGAACCCCGTGCCGATCATGAAGCTCGTGGAGATCGTTCGCGGGCACGAGACCTCCGACGCCACCACGCAGGCCGTCGTCGAGTGCGCCGAGGCTCTCGGCAAGACCCCCGTGGAGGCGCACGACTACCCCGGCTTCGTCAGCAACCGCCTCCTGATGCCAATGATCAACGAGGCGGTCTTCTGCCTCATGGAGGGCGTCGCCACGCGCGAGGGAATCGACACGGTGATGAAGCTCGGGATGGCGCACCCCATGGGTCCGCTCACCCTCGCCGATCTGATCGGGCTCGACGTCTGCCTCGACATCATGACCGTCTTGCAGGGCGGTCTCGGCGACGACAAGTACCGGCCCTGTCCCCTGCTGCGGCGGATGGTCGCCGCGGGACGTCTCGGCCGCAAGACGGGGCACGGCTTCTACGACTACGAGTAGCGGGTGCCTCCAAAGCATGGACTTCGAACTGACTGAAGAAGAGACCCTCGTGCGCGACATGGCGCGTGAGTTTGCGCAGAAGGAGCTCGCTCCCCGCGCCAAGCAGCACGACAAGCAGGGTTTCATCGACCAGGCGGTCTTCGACGGCCTCGCCGAGCTCGGACTGTGGGGCCTGACGGTCGCCGAGGAGTACGGCGGCGCGGGTATGGGCAACCTGGCGCTCGCGCTCGTGCTCGAGGAGCTCAACGCGGCGTGCGCCTCGACCGGAGTGACGGTTTCGGTACACAACAGCCTCGTCTGCTCGCCGCTCGGCAAGTTCGGTTCCGAGGATCAGAAGCGCGAATGGCTGCCGCGGCTCGCGACCGGCGAGGTCCTCGGATGCTATTCGCTCACCGAGGTCAGCTCGGGCTCCGACGCGGCCAGCCTGCGCGCGACGGCGGTCCGTGACGGAGACGAGTGGGTGCTGAACGGCACGAAGATGTGGGTGACGACCGGCGACCGCGCGGGGTTCATCATCGTCTACATGCGCACCGATCCGGATGTGCACAAGTCGAAGGGCATCACGGCGTTCCTCGTGCCGGCCGGCTTGCCCGGGTTCTCCGTCGGCAAGAAGGAGAAGAAGACGGGGATCCGGGGCTCGACGACGGTCGAGCTGATCTTCGAGAACGTTCGCGTCCCGCACACGAGCGTCCTGGGCGAGGTGGATCGCGGCTTCCCGATCGCGATGGACACGCTGGACGGCGGTCGCATCGGCATCGGTGCCCAGGCCGTCGGCATCGGACAGGCGTGTCTCGATGCCTCGATCAAGTACGCCAATGAGCGCGAGCAGTTCGGGAAGCCCATCGGGAGGTTCCAGGCGATCCAGTGGAAGATCGCCGACATGTCGGCGCGGCTGAACGCCTCGCGGCTCCTCGTCCGTCAGGCGGCCTGGCTGCGCGACCGCGGTCGGCCCTGCAGTCGCGAAGCCGCCGAAGCCAAGCTGCTCTCCTCGACCATGGCCAATTTCTGTGCCGACGAGTGCCTCCAGATCCACGGCGGCGCGGGGTACACGGACGAGTTCCCGGTCGAGCGCTTCTTCCGCGACGCCAGGATCACCGAGATCTACGAGGGCGTCACCGACATCCAGCGCCTCGTCATCGCGCGTAGCCTCCTCCGTTGATCCTGAGCCCGGATCATTGAGTGAGGACGCACCCCAGACGCTCCAACTCGGCCCTGCCGCACAATCCGCGCCCCGGCGTCCAGGGCGACCTGTACGGGTCGTCTGCGGGGCCAGCACCCGCGAAGCCCCAGCGGGAGATGAGTGGATACGCTCAGGGCTCGTTCTCATGAGAAGTCTGGGCTAGTCATGACGCCCGCAGCCTCGCTCGCCGAGAAGCTCCTCGCCGGAGAGCGCTCCGCCGTCCCGCGGCTCATCTCGTGGGCGGAGAATGCTGACGAGCGGTTCCCCGCGGCCCTCGCGCGGATCTTTGGGCGCGTCGGCGGCGCGTGGCGGACCGGTGTCACGGGGCCGCCGGGGGTTGGGAAGAGCACGCTGGTCAACGAGTTGGCGCGCCTCTTCCGTGAGCGGGAGCGCACCGTCGGAATCCTCGCCGTCGACCCGTCGAGCCCGTTCACCGGCGGCGCGCTCCTCGGAGATCGCATCCGAATGGAGGAGCGCACGCTCGATGCGGGTGTGTTCATCCGCTCCATGGCGAGCCGCGGCAGCCACGGCGGACTCGCATTGGCGGCGGTCGACGCGTGCGACGTGATGGACGCGTTCGGATTCGACGAGGTGGTCGTCGAGACGGTCGGTGTCGGACAGGCGGAGTACGACGTGGTGTCCGCGGCGGACACCGTGCTCGTCGTGCTCTGTCCCGGCGCGGGCGACAGCATCCAGGCGATGAAGGCGGGCCTGCTCGAGGTGGCCGACGTCCTCGTCGTGAACAAGTCCGACGTGAGCGGCGCGGACCGGCTCGTGACGGACCTCGAGGAGGCGGTGCACATTCGGACAGCCGGCAGGACCGAGTGGACGACGCCGGTGGTCGCGTGCTCGGCCGGGACCGGCAAGGGCGTGGAGGGAGTCGTCGAAGCGATCGAGACCCACCGCGGGTTCCTCGCCGGGGATCGGAAGGAGCGGCTCCGCGCCGAGAAGCGCATCCTGCAGGTCCGGCGGAAGGTCTCCGAACGGCTGAGCGAGGCCGTCTGGGGCAGTCTCGGCTACCTCCGAACCGTCGAGACCCTCCTGAGGAACGGTGCTACGCCCTATGATGTGGCTGCGAGGGTCATGACGACGATCTCAGCGAAGCTCGTCGACGAGAACCCCCCATCCACGGACCCGGGAGCGGGTCGCCCATGAGCACATCCACAGACGGCGCGAGCATCGTCACCGCGGTGAATCCGCGGGAGATGTGGGCGACGGCCATGGCGGCGGGCAAGGTCCGCGACGTCGAGTTCACGACGCTGTCCGGCGAGCCGGTCCAGCCGCTCTACGGTCCGGAGGACGCCTCGGTCGATTACGAGCGCGATCTCGGCTGGCCCGGACAGTTTCCCTACACGCGCGGTGTTCATCCCACGATGTACCGCGGCCGGCTGTGGACGATGCGCCAGTTCGCGGGCTTCGGCACGGCGCGGGAGACGAACGAGCGCTTCAAGTTCCTGCTCGACCACGGCCAGACCGGACTCTCGACCGCCTTCGACTTCCCGACCCTGATGGGGCGCGACTCGGACGACCCGATGTGCCGCGGCGAAGTCGGCCAGGTCGGCGTCGCGATCTCGAGCCTGCGCGACATGGAGATGTTGATGGACGGGATCCCGATGGATCGCGTCTCGACCTCCATGACGATCAACGGTCCCGCGCCCATCTTGCTCGCGTTCTACATCGCTTGCGCCGAGAATCAGGGCGTCGATCCGAAGGTCACCCGCGGCACCCTCCAGAACGACATCCTGAAGGAGTACCAGGCCCAGCACGCCTGGCTCGTGCCCCCCGAGCCCGCGCTCCGCATGATCACGGACGTGATGTCCTATTGCGCGGAGCACGTCCCGAAGTTCAACACGATCTCCATCTCCGGCTACCACATTCGCGAGGCCGGTTCGACGGCCGCCCAGGAGCTCGCGTTCACGTTGGCGAACGGCATGGAGTACGTGCGGCGCGGGATCGCCGCGGGCATGGACGTCGACGAGTTCGCGCCGCGCCTGTCGTTCTTCTTCGACAGCCACGTCGACTTCTTCGAGGAGATCGCAAAGTTCCGGGCCGCGCGCCGGATCTGGGCCCGGAAGATGCGCGACGAATTCGGCGCGAAAGACCCCCGCTCGTGGATGCTGCGCTTCCACACTCAGACGGCAGGCGTGTCCCTCACGGCGCAGCAGCCCGAGAACAACATCGTGCGGACGGCCTTCGAGGCGCTCGCGGCGGTGCTGGGCGGCACGCAGTCCCTGCACACCAACTCCATGGACGAGACGCTGTCCCTCCCGACCGAGAAGGCGGCCAAGATCGCGCTCCGGACCCAGCAGATCATCGCGGAAGAGATCGAGGTGACGAACGTCGTGGACCCGCTCGCGGGGTCCTATTTCGTCGAGGCGGAGACCAACCGTCTCGAGGCGCAAGCCGAGCAGTACTTCCTGGAAGTCGAGCAGCGCGGCGGCGTCGTGCCCGCCATCGACGCGGGCTATTTCCAGCGCGAGATCCACAACTCGGCAGCCCGCTACCAGCGCGCTGTCGAGGCCGGACGCAAGCGGATCGTCGGCGTCAACTCGTACGTCGAGGACGAGGGCGACGGCCCCGAGATCGAGGTCCATCGCATCGATCCCGAGACGGAACGTGAGGCCCTGGCCGGGCTCCGAGACCTCAAGCGGACGCGCGACGGAGCGGCGGTGGAGCGCGAGCTGGCCGCGGTCCGCGAAACGTGCCACGACGGCAGCAACCTGCTCGAACGATTCATCTCCGCCGCGCACGCCTATTGCACGGTGGGGGAGATCGCGCAGGTCCTTCGCGACGAATTCGGTGAGTACCGGGAACCCAAGATCCTCTGAAGCGACACGTGGACGCATGGTAGAACGAAAAATCCGAGTCCTCGTCGGGAAGCCCGGCCTCGACGGCCACGACCGTGGTGCGAAGATCGTCGCCAGCGTCCTGCGCGATCACGGGATGGAGGTCATCTACACGGGCCTCCACAAGACGCCCGAGATGATCGCCGAGATCGCAGTCCAGGAAGACGTCGACGTCGTGGGCCTGTCCATCCTTTCTGGAGCGCACATGGAGCTGTTTCCGAGGGTGAGGAAGGCGCTCGAAGAACGCGGCCTGGGCCAGGTTCTACTCGTGGGCGGCGGCATCATCCCCAAGGACGACATGCGAGAACTCGAACGCGAAGGGTTCGCCAAGCTCTTCGGACCAGGAACAAAGACGGACGACATCGCGAACTACATCACGGATGAGATGTCGAGACGTTGGGCCAAAGAAGGAGCAGACGTATGAACGCCAGTCCGGAGCGCGACATCTTGAATGTCGACGAAGCAGCAGCCCTGCTCGGCGTCAGTGTCAAGACTTTCACCAGGGCCCTGCGCACGGAGAATCTCCCTGCGCGCAAGATCGGTCGGGAGTGGAAGTTCTCGCGGGCTGCACTCGTCGGTTGGGTCGGGGATGGGCGTTCGATGGACTTCTACCGGGAGTCCTCCGAATCCTCACCACGGTCCGCCGATGATGGGGGAGCGAACAACCGACGGACCGCCGGCTGGCAGATCGAGCTCGATTGATGGAAGGACAGCTTCGGACGACGTACGAGCTGCCGGACATCCGGCACGGACTCGATTTGACCGAGGATCAGGGCATGATCCGCGACATGGTTCGCGAGTTCGCCCAGAGCGAGGTGGCGCCGCTCGCAGCCAAGATCGACGAGGAGCACACCTTCCCCGTCGAAACGTGGACAAGGATCGTCGAGCTGGGACTCCCGGGGATCCCGTTCTCCGAGGAGTACGGCGGATCGGACGGCGGAACGCTCGCGTACATTCTCGCGGTCGAGGAGCTCAGCAAGGTCTGCGCTTCGACGGGCCTCACCCTCGCGGCGCACGTCAGCCTGGGCACGTACCCTATCTATGCCTGGGGTGCCGAAGCCCTCAAACGTGAGTACATCCCCAAGCTGATCAGCGGCGAGTACATGGGCGCGTACGGCCTGACCGAGCCGGGCGCGGGATCCGATTCGGGCAGCACGCGCACCACAGCCGTGCTCGAAGGCGACGAGTACGTGCTCAACGGCCGCAAGTGCTTCATCACCAACGCGAACCATGCCGGCGTATTCATCTGCACGGCTGTGACCGACAAGACCATCGGATCCAAGGGCATCAGCGCCTTCGCCGTACCGCGCACCGCGCCCGGCTTCAGCCTCGAGAAGGGCGAGATCAAGCTCGGCATGCGGGGTTCTGATTGGGCGAGCCTCGTGTTCGAAGACGCGCGCATACCCCGCGATCACCTGCTCGGACCGGAAGGTGAGGGCTTCGCGACCTTCATGAAGACCCTGGACGGCGGCCGGATTTCGATCGGTGCGCTGGCGCTCGGCATCGCCGAAGGAGCGTACGAGTGCGCGCTCCAGTACGCGCAGGAGCGCGAGGCGTTCGGCAAGTTCCTGTCCGACCAGCAGGCCGTGCAGTTCAAGCTCGCGGACATGGCGATGCAGATCGAGGCTGCGCGCCATCTCGTGTACCACGCCGCTCGTCTGAAGGACGCCGGCATGACTTACACGAAGGAGGGCGCGATGGCCAAGCTCTTCGCCTCGGAGGTGGCCATGCACGTGACCTACGACGCCATCCAGGTCTACGGCGGCTACGGCTTCAGCCGGGAGTACCCGGTCGAACGGATGTGGCGCGATGCGAAGCTCTGCACGATCGGGGAGGGGACCTCGGAGATCCAGCGCATGATCATCGCGCGCCAGATCCTTCACTCGGCATGACGCACAGTGCTGTGCCGAGGTGAGAGTTGACCAGGCAATCGAAGTCACGGGCCCTCGAGTCCACTTGGTCTCGGCGCAGGATCCGCGTCGGGGAGTGGACGATCACCGCCCTCTCCGACGGATTCTTCCGGCTCGACGGCGGATCCATGTGGGGCGTCGTGCCGGCGACCCTGTGGCGCCAGTGGACGCCGCCTGCCGGCGACAACACCATCCTGCTCGCCTTGCGCCCGTTTCTCGCCGAGCGCGGCGCCGACAAGGTCGTGATCGAGGTCGGCATCGGTGAGCGGTGGGAGGAGAAGTGGCGCGGCATCTACCACATCGAGGCCGGTGATTCGCTCCCCGCGACCCTCCGCGCCTGCGGCGTGGCGCCCGAGGACGTGACGCACGTCGTCGCCTCTCACTGCCACTGGGACCACATCGGCGGTCAGGTCATCGAGCGGGCGGGCGAGCTCGTTCCGACGTTTCCGAACGCGCGGCACTTCGCCCCCCGGATCGAGATCGAGATGGCGAAGCGTCCCGGTCACGCCCGGTCCGGTTCGTACCGTTCGGACGACGTCGAGCCGGTGGAGGAGCGCGGGCTCCTCGTTCCGTACGAGGGCACGCAGGAGCTCCTGCCGGGGATCCGGGCGCACGTGCTGGGCGGCCACTCGGACGGCGTCGCGGTGATCACGATCGGGGACGAGGACGGCGAGGCGGCCATCTTCTGGGCCGACGTCGTGCCGACGACACACCACATCCAGCCGCCGTACATCATGGCGTACGACATCGACGTCGTGCGCTCCTTCGAGCAGCGCTCGGAGTGGCTGGAGCGCGCGGCCGACCGCGGCTGGATCGGACTCTTCTACCACGACGCCGACGAGGCCTTCGGGCGGATCGTCCGGGCCGGCCGGCGGTTCGCATTCGAGCCCGTGGAGTCCGAGACGCTCGCGCCCGCGACCCCTTGACATGCGCATCGTCTCCGTCTGTCCGAGCCTCACGGAGCTCGTGTTCGCCCTCGACGCCGGCGACGAGCTCGTCGGGATCACGACCTATTGCACCCACCCGGCCGAGCGCGTCGCGACCGTCGAGAAAATCGGCGGCACGAAGGACCCGGACGTGGCGCGGATCGTGGCGCTCGAGCCCGACCTCGTACTCTTGAACGAGGAAGAGAACCGGCGCGAGGATGCGGAAGCGCTCGAGGCCGCGGGCCTGCGGTGCCTCTCGACCTTTCCGCGCACGGTGGCCGAGACGGCCGCGATGGTGCGGACCATCGGGACGGCGATCGACCGTGCACAAGGCGGCGAGGAGCTCGCGCGAGACATCGAACAGCGCGCGGACCGCATCCGCGCTGCCGCCGCGGGGAAACCGAGAGTGCGCTTCGCGTACCTGATCTGGCGCAAGCCCTGGATGGCGGCCGGAGGCGGGACGTACGTCGACGACATCCTGTCCGTGGCGGGTGGTTCCAACGTCTTCGGCGGCCTGGGCGAGCGCTACCCGAAGATCACGATCGTGGACCTGACGGTCGCGGATCCGGAGCTCGTGCTCCTCTCCAGCGAACCGTTCCCATTTCGGCGTGAGCATGCGCGCGCGCTCTCGGAGCTCACAGGCCTGCCGTCCGACCGCTTCTTGATGGCGGATGGCGAGGCGCTATCCTGGCACGGCTCGAGAACGCCCGAAGGCCTCGATTATGCGGAGAATTGCCTCCGCGCGAAGCGCGACTGACCCGCTCGAAGGGCACGGCAGGGGCGCCGCGGCAACACTCACCCGCTCCCACCAGAAGGTCTCCAATGATCCTGCTTGCTGTTCTCCTCATGCACGTTTCCGCTCCCACCCCCGAGGCACCCGACATCGTCAGCCCCACCTCGATGCCGCCCACCTCGCAGGAGGAGGAGGAGGAGGAAGAGGAAGAGGAGGAATCGGACAAAGAGGGCCGGTGGACCGGCCAGTTCACGCTCGGCGCGTCCGCGACCGACGGCACGAACACGGACATCAAGAACGCTACCGTCGGGTTCGACGCGGAGCGGAAGCTCGATAAGAACCGTTGGTCTTTCGGGTTCGCATGGAACTACTCGGAGAGCGACGGCGAGATCAACCAGCGCAAGACGACCGGCAAGGGGCAGTACGACTACTTCCTGACCGAGAAATCGTATTGGCTCGCAACGGCCAGCGCGGGTGCTGACAAGGAAACGGAGCTCGACCTCCTCTGGACGTCCGGCGTCGGCTACGGGTATCAGTTCCGTGACGACGAGAAGTGGAAGCTGTCGAGCGAAGTCGGCGTCAACTACCTGAGCAAGGACTTCAAGGAGTCCGAGGATGCGGAGTATGTGACCGGGCGTCTCGCGTACGATGTGGCCTACTCGCCTAGTGACCGGTGGAAGTTCTCACAGGGAGCACAGATCTTTCCAGCGCTCCAGAGCGACGGTGACACGGACGCGGGCGACTTCTACGCCGCGTTCGATACCCGGATCCGAGCAACCGTCACGGGCGCCATGTTCGCGCAGATCCAGTGGACCCTGCTGTACGACCAGTCGCCCGGGAGAAACGACGACGGCGACAAGCTCGACAACGACGACAACCTCGTGCTGCTGACGATCGGCTGGAAGTTCTAACGCCCCTCTCCCTCTCCCCTCCGTTTCTGCCTGCCTCGCCTGCCTGCCTGGCTCTTCCGGTCCGTCATCAGGGACCGGAAGAGCCAGGCAGGCAGGCAGGCAGGCAGGCGAGGCAGGCAGAAACGGAGGGGAGAGGGAGGGTTACAGGTAGGCCCGCAGCTCTGCCGGCATCTGGAACACGACGCGCTCGGGCTCGCCGGGCGCCTCGACGACGTCGCCGGCTCCGAACTCGCGGAGACGCCCAAGGATCTCGAGCACGAGCGCTTCGGGGGCCGATGCTCCGGCGGTCACGCCGACGCGGCCCTTGCCTTCGAACCAGCCCGGCTCGAGCTGGTCGGCGTGGTCGACCAGGTAAGCGGGCACGCCGCCACGCTCGGCCAGCTCGCGCAGTCGGCTCGAATTCGAGCTGTTCGAAGACCCCACGACCACGATGACGTCGACCCCCGACGTCAGCTCGCGCACCGCGTTCTGCCGGTTCTGCGTCGCGTAGCAGATGTCGCGCAAGTCGGGGCCCTGGATCCTCGGAAATCGCGCGCGAAGCGCATCGATGACCGCGCGCGTGTCGTCGACCGACAGCGTCGTCTGCGTCACGTAGGCGAGTCGCTCGGGATCCTCGACGACCAGCGCCTCGACTTCCTCTGGAGTGGAGAGCACGTGCACCCTGCCTCGGATGCGACCGGTCGTGCCGATGACCTCGGGATGGCCGGGATGCCCGATGAGGACCACGTCGCAGCCCGAATCGGCGTACTGGCCCGCCTGCACGTGAACCTTGGTGACGAGCGGACACGTCGCATCGATGACGCGCAGCCCGCGGCCCTTCGCCTCGTCCACGACCGCGCTCGAGACGCCGTGGGCGCTGAAGATCGTCACCGCCCCGTCGGGAACCTGCGCCAGGCTCTCCACGAATTTCGCCCCGCGCGCGGAGAGTTCCCTGAGCACGTGCTTGTTGTGGACGATCTCGTGCAGGACGAACACGGGCGCGCCGTAGATGACGAGCGCCTCCTTCACGATCTCGATGGCGCGGTCGACACCGGCACAGAATCCCCTGGGGTTCGCGAGGCGAACTTCCATGACTTCAGTGCGCCACTTCCTTCGCGTAGTTGCGGTTCCACTGCGGAATCTCGACGACGACGTTCTGCTTCCCGTTCGGGACGGCCTGACATCCGAGCCGCGACGTTGGCGTGAGGCCCGGCGCGAGGTCCAGCATGTCCTCCTCGGCTTCGGTCGACTCCTGGCAGGTCTCGAAGCCTTCGCGAAACACGACGTGACACGTCGAGCACGCGACGACGCCGCCGCAGGCGTGGTCGATATCTATCCCGTGGCCGAGCGCGATGTCGAGGATCGAGCCCGGCAGGCCGTCGCGTGCGTAGGGGAACGCCTGCGGGTCCACCTCGATCCGCTCCTCCCCCGGGAGGAACGTGACCGTGTACTTCTGCGTCGGAAGCTCGACCACGGCTTCCTGCGTGTAAGGGTTCTTGCCGCCCATCGTGTTCCGGTGCCGCTCCTGGTCGGCGCTAGCCCCAATGCCGTTCACTGGGGCAGAGGCGGTCTTCCCAACGAGCCCGACCCGTCGGGAGTTGGGAAACGGTCGGGCACGGACTCGTGCACGTTGGGAAGACCGTCACTGCCAAGGTGAACGTCATCGGCGCCTTTCAGGGTTAGAGCCCGGCTCCAAAGCCGGTCGAGGCCGGCCCGCGCGCGGGTCCTCGCGCGCGGGGCTGCTCGTCTCGCCGGGGCTGCTCGTCTCGCCGGAGCTCTTCGCTCTGCCGTGGCTTCTTCTGGGGGGCGGGCGGCGGAGTTGCAAGCCCCGCGCCGAATCCTCCGGATACCGGCGCAGGCGCGCTGCGGTCGTCGCGCTCGGCGACGGGCGCGGGCGGCGGCGGATCCGGTGCGGTGGGTCGCTCCCGCGGCGCGTCGGAAGCCTGGGATCGCCCGCGCGAGCGCCGACGTCGGGGACCGCGATCGTCGTCCTCCGAACGCGGCCGCTCGTTCGCTCTCGCCCCCGAGTTGGAGCGCTCGCTCCGGGCGTCCTCCCGTCGGCCGGACCTGCGCGCCGGCGGCGACTCGAACAGCGCGTAGGGTGAAGGGATCTCCTCGATCGTCCACGGCGCCGCCTTCACGAGTGAGTTCCAGTAGCGCTCGTTCGAAGGTCCGACGAGCGTGATCGCCGTTCCCTTGCGACCGGCCCGACCCGTGCGCCCAATCCGGTGGGTGTAGTCCATGACGTCGCGGGGCACGCCGAAGTTGACCACGTGCGTCACGTGCAGGACGTCGAGCCCGCGCGAGGCGACGTCCGTGGCGATCAGGGCCTTCACCTCTCCGGTGCGGAACGCACCCATCACGCGGAAGCGCGCGGCCTGGTCGTAGCCGCCGTGGAGCGCCTTCACGGAGAACCGCTCGCGCTCCATGCGCCGCATGAGCCGGTCGACGTCCGTCCGGCGGTCACAGAAGACGAGGAACACGTCATCTTTCGCGCTCGAGTTGATGAGCAGCGAGAGCGCGCGGGCCCGATTCTCCTCGGTGACCGTCAGGAAATACTGCCCGATGGTGTCGACGGTCGCGAGGCCGGCGGCCGTGGCGATCTCGGCCGGATTCTTGGTCTTGTCGCGCGCCAGCTGCAGGAGCTGCGTGGGAAAAGTCGCGGAGAAGAGGAGCGTCTGCCGCTGCTCCTCGTCGATCGCGTCGAGGATCTTCTTCACGTCGTCGACGAAGCCGATCTCGAGCATCTTGTCCGCCTCGTCGAGGATCGCCCATTCCGTCCACGGGAAGGAGAGGAAGCCCTGGTTCATCATGTCGAGGATCCGGCCGGGAGTGCCGACGACGACCTGCGCGCCTTTCTGCAACGCGTCGACCTGGGGGCCGAGCGGCTCCCCGCCGACGATCAGCGCGACCTTGACGCCGCGCGCGGCCCCGAGCTCCTCGAGCACCTTGTACACCTGCTCGGCCAGCTCGCGCGTCGGGGAGAGCACGAGGCCCAGCACGCTCGCCCGGCTGGGATCGATGCGCGCGATCATCGGGGCGCCGAACGCGAGCGTCTTCCCGGTCCCCGTCTCGGCCTTCGCGATCACATCCCGACCCTCGAGGATCGGGCCGATCGCGAGGGCCTGGATGGGCGTCGGCCGGTGGATGTTCATGCCCGCGATCGCCCCCTGCACCTCGTCCCCCAGGTCCCACTCGTGGAAGTCCTTGATGTCGGGCGGCTTGTCGCTCAGGTGGAGGGGCTCGAGTTGGGCGGCGGGGTTCCGGGGCCCAGGGCTTCGTCTGCCTCGGGATCCTCCGGATCGTCTACGGGTCGTGCTCACGTGGCGTCTTTCTGTGCAATGGCCGAGAATCGGCGCCGATAGGATATCCGCAGGGAGCCTCCAAGGGGACGGTGCTCACCGATGTCTCGCTCGAAGACGGACCGGATCGGGGGTGGGCCGCTCCGGAACACCCGGTGATGACGATCTCGATCGAGACCATGCGGAGAGCCCACTGGCCCGCCGTGCGCGACATCTACGTCGAGGGCATCGAGACCCGGCTGGCGACGTTCGAGACCGAGCCCCCGGCGCGGGAGGTCTGGTCGGCGGCGCACCTCGCCAGCTGCCGGATCGTCGCGCTCGACGCGGCGACCGTGCTGGGGTGGGGCGCGCTCAGCCCGGTCTCGGGTCGGTGCGTCTACCGCGGCGTGGCGGAGGTCAGCGTCTACGTGGGCGCCGGACGTCGCCGGCGCGGGGTGGGGCGGCGCCTGCTCGAAGAGCTCGTACGGCGCTCCGAGGCCGAGGGCCTCTGGACCCTCCAGGCGGACGTCTTCCCCGAGAACGAGGCCAGCCTCGCGCTGCACGAGCGCTGCGGCTTCCGGCGGGTGGGCGTGCGCGAGCGAATCGGCCGGTTGGACGATGTCTGGCGCGACGTCGTGCTCCTGGAGCGGCGCCGACCCGGGTGACCGTCCGGCCGGGCGCGGAGGCCCGGTGGCCTCGGCTTCCCGAATCCGCGCCCAACCGGCATCATGGGGCTTCGGAGGGTCACGTGCGGAATGGTCTCCTAGCCCTGGTCGTCGCGGTCGCGGTCGCGATCGTCGCCCTCCAGCTCTTCTTCGATGAAGCGCCCGGCGAGGTTGCGGCG
>Ga0209988_10001499_pt1 | contig 15197 bp, 13 predicted proteins | sample N075metaG_FD_183115 | JGI IMG/M metagenome (GOLD analysis project Ga0209988, IMG submission 183115) | Deep subsurface microbial communities from Kermadec Trench to uncover new lineages of life (NeLLi) - N075 metaG (SPAdes) (version 2) | ecosystem: Environmental > Aquatic > Marine > Ocean trench... | reverse complement strand
CGCTTCGCGCGGTGCAGGCGCGGGCCGCGGCGTGGACGACCATGGCCGGCGGCGGGTGAAGCTGGCCATGGCGATCGGCGCCGCCTCGGAAGGCCCCACCCACGCGCTTCGTGCGCAAGGTCTGATACCAATGCTCATTGATTAGCACCCATGGGCCCAGTCACGCATGCCGATGGACATGATGCGCCCAGGTTGGTCGGTGAGCTTGTTCCATGCCTCGCAGCAATGGGCAAGGATGTCGTCGTAGGATGTGAAAACCGTGTTTGACAGCCAGTTGTCGCGCATGAATTGCCAGACATTCTCCACGGGGTTCAGTTCTGGTGATCGTGGCGGCAGCGGCAGGAGGGTGATGTTGTCGGGGATGTTCAGTTTGGGCGACATGTGCCATCCGGCCTGGTCGACGATCACCACCGCATGAGCACCGGGGTCGACGGCGGCGCTGATCTCGGCGAGATGCGCCTGCATCGCCTGGGTGTCGCAATAGGGCATGACCAGCCCGGCGCCCTTGCCCTTCGCCGGGCAGATGGCACCGAATATGTAGGCCCAATGCGTGCGCTGATCGTGCGGTGCCCGGGGGCGGGTGCCGCGCCTTGCCCAGCGGCGGGTGATCTTGTTCTTCTGGCCAACCCGCGCCTCGTCCTGGAACCAGATTTCTATTTTCTTGCCCCGGGCATGCTTGGTGCGGATATCCGCCAGGAGGGCGGGGAAGTTTTTTTAAAAGCCTCAATGGCTTCGGGGTCCTGCGCGTGGTGCTGCGGTCGCGCGGAGAGCTTGCGGAACCCCATGGCACGCAGTTCCCGGCCGAGCGTCTGCCGACTCACAGACACCCCGAACTCATCCCACAGCCACTGTGCCAGATCGGCCAGCCGCCAGCGCACGACCCCGTCGAGATAGGGTCTTGGCCCCGCCTCGACAGCCCTGGCCAGCGCCGTGCGCTGCTCGTCGTTCACCAGCGGCGTCTTTCCCGGCGCTTTCCGGTCGATGAGGCCCGCCAAGCCGCGCGCGTTGAAGCACAGAACCCAGTCCCGAACGGTCTGCAGTCCGACCCCACCGATCCGGGCCGCATCGCTGCGAAGCGCCCCCGCGTAGATCGCCGCGAGCGCCAGAAGCCGCCGCGTCTGACCCGCATCCCGGCTCGCCTTCGCAAGCCGCCTCAGATCATCCGCCGTATAGTCTCCTCGAAGCCCGATCGCTGCCGCCATGAAAACCTCCCTCAGTTCTCCATGGTGAATCACAATCCGCCGCCCTTGGGAATCCCTCGCGTGAGTCGCGCTCAGTGGGCGCTGGTATGAAGAGCACTGACGAGGAATTCGGAGGCTATTCCGGGGGCAATCGACAGCAGCCGAAAATCCGCCCTCGGGATTTTCGACTTTATCAACGCTAGAGCATGATCCATGATCTCCGGGTCAAGGATCATGCTCTATCTCGTTGATTTGCCGCGATCTCCGAGTCGCAAAGTGAATTCACTTTGCTGGATATCGCTCTATCGGCATCTTCCCGGCTTTCACGGCTATATCCGCGAAGGGCCGGTTGCGGCTCCCCGGATTCAACTCCGGACACGACCCATGACAGGCTTGCGGCGGGCGCCGCCGTTCTACGTCAGCCGGCCGTGGCAGTGCTTGTATTTCTTGCCGGAGCCGCAGGGGCACGGGGCGTTGCGGCCGGTCTTGCCCCAGGTCTCCGGGTCGGCCGGATCGAGCGCCGGCGCGGCGGAGCTGTCGCCCAACGCGTATGCCATGGCGCCGGCCGGGGCCGGGGCCGGCCGGCGCCGGGCCGCCTCGGCGGCCGCCGCGGCTTCGACCTTGGCCTGCATCTGGGCCTGCATTTCGGCCACCATGCGCTGGCGCTCGGCCTGTTCCTCGGGGGTCAGCGGGCGCAGCGCGCCGAGCTGGCGGGTGACGTCGCTGCGGAGCTGCGACAGCAAGCCCTCGAACAGCGCGAAAGCCTCTTGCTTGTACTCGTTCAGCGGGTCGCGCTGGGCGTAGCCGCGCAAGCCGACGACCGAGCGCAGGTGCTCCAGCATGACCAGGTGATCGCGCCAGTGCTGGTCGAGGATCTGCAACAGCAGGCTTTTCTCGATGTTGCGCATGTTCTCGGCGCCGATCTGCGCTTCCTTGTCGGCGCAGGCGCGGTCGGTCTGCTCGTAGAGGCGCTCGCGGATCTGCTCGTCGTCGACGCCCTCCTCGGCGGCCCATTCCTTGACCGGCAGGGCAGTCCCAAGCACCTCAGTTGCCTCAACCTCCAGTTCCTCGGTCGCCCACCGGTCGGAATAGGCGCGTTTGGGGATGTGGCGGGTGACCATCTCGTCGATCACCGAGTGGCGCATGTCGTGGATGGTCTCGGAGAGATCGCTGGCCTCCATGATGTCGCGGCGCTGCTCGAAGATCGCCTTGCGCTGGTCGTTCATCACGTCGTCGTACTTGAGCAGGTTCTTGCGGATGTCGAAGTTGCGCGCCTCGACCTTGCCCTGGGCCTTCTCGATCGCCTTGTTGACCCAGGGGTGGATGATCGCCTCGCCCTCTTCCAGCCCGAGGCGCTGCAACATGCTGTCGAGCCGGTCGGAGCCGAAAATGCGCATCAGGTCGTCCTGGAGGCTGAGGAAGAAGGCCGAGCGGCCCGGGTCGCCCTGGCGGCCGGAGCGGCCGCGGAGCTGGTTGTCGATGCGCCGGCTCTCGTGGCGCTCGGTGGCGATGACCCAGAGCCCGCCGGCGGCGATGACCGTCTTCTTGGCCTCGGCGGTTTCGGCCTCGATGCGGGCGCGGATCTCGGCGATCTTCTCGCCGTCCTCGATGTCCCTGGTCTCGGCCAGCACCCGCATCCCGACATTGCCGCCAAGCTGGATGTCGGTGCCGCGACCGGCCATGTTGGTGGCGATGGTCACAGCACCCGGCGCCCCCGCCTCGGCGATGATCTGCGCCTCCTGCTCGTGGTAGCGGGCGTTCAGCACATTGTGCGAGATGTTCAGCTTCTTCAGCCGCGCCGACAGCAGTTCCGACTTCTCGATCGAGGTGGTGCCGACCAGCATCGGCTGGCCGCGCTCGCGTCCGTCGCGGATGGCATCGACGATGGCGGTGAACTTCTCTTCCGTGGTGCGGAAAACCTGGTCGTCGTCGTCGCTGCGCATCACCGGCATGTTGGTCGGCACTTCGACCACGTCGAGCTTGTAGATCGACATGAATTCCTCGGCCTCGGTCAGCGCCGTGCCGGTCATGCCGGCGAGCTTGGCGTAGAGGCGGAAGTAGTTCTGGAAGGTGACGCTGGCCAGGGTCACGTTCTCGGGCTGGATCTCGGCCTTCTCCTTGGCCTCGAGCGCCTGGTGCAGGCCGTCGCTGTAGCGCCTTCCCTCCATCATGCGGCCGGTGAACTCGTCGATGATGACGACCTTGTTGTCCTTGACGATGTAGTCGCGGTCGCGCTGGAACAGCTTGTGCGCGCGCAGCGCCTGGTTGACGTGGTGGACATGGCTGACCGAGGTCGGATCGTAGAGCGAGCCGCCCTCGGGCAACAGGCCGCGCTGGATCAGGATCTGCTCGACCGCCTCGTTGCCCTCTTCGGTCAGGACCACGGTGCGCGCCTTCTCGTCGCGCTCGAAATGCTCGTCCAAAAGCTCCGGAATCACCGCGTCGATGGTGACATACATGTCGGTCTGGTCATCGACCGGGCCGGAGATGATCAGCGGCGTGCGCGCCTCGTCGATCAGGATGCTGTCGACCTCGTCGACGATGGCGTAGTAGTGATCGCGCTGGACCATGTCGGTCAGGCGGTACTTCATGTTGTCGCGCAGGTAGTCGAAGCCGAATTCGTTGTTGGTGCCGTAGGTGACGTCGCAGGCGTAAGCCGAGCGCCGCTGGGCGTCGTCGATCCCGGGCACGATCACGCCGGTGGTCATGCCGAGGAAGCCATAGACCTTGCCCATCCACGCGGCGTCGCGCCGCGCCAGGTAGTCGTTCACGGTGACCACATGCACGCCCTTGCCGGCCAGCGCGTTCAGGTAGACCGGCATGGTGGCGACCAGGGTCTTGCCCTCGCCGGTCTTCATCTCGGCGATCTTGCCCTGGTGCAGCACCAGCCCGCCGACGATCTGCACATCGAACGGGCGCTCGCCGAGCGCGCGCCGGGCCGCCTCGCGCGCGGTGGCGAAGGCTTCTGGCAGGAGATCGTCTATGGTCTCGCCCGCGGCCAGGCGGTCGCGGAATTCCTGGGTGCGGGCGCGGATCTGCTCGTCGCTCAGCGCCTGCATCTCCGGCTCCAGGGCGTTGACCGCGTCCACGGTGCCCTGGGCCGCCCTGATCTTGCGGTCGTTGGTGGTGCCGAAGACCTTCCGGGCAAGGTTGCCGAGTTTCAACATCTGACGAATTCTCCATGGCACGGTCGCCGGACCGCGCGGTCTTTCCGGTTGCCCCGCCCCGGCCGGCCCCCGGGCGGAACAGAGTGATAAAACGCGCGATCGCGCTTGAGGCTCCGGACGCATCGGATTAAGTCAGGCAGGCCATCCGGCGACAGGACCCGGCGTGAGACATATTTTCGGGGAGGGGGACTGTCAACGCCCCCTGCCCCGCTAACTGCTCAGAGAAGCAAGGAGACCCCTCCGTGAAATCGACTTTCCTCACCGCGGCCGCCCTCGGCCTCGCTCCCCTAAGCCTTGTTCTCTGGGGCTCGGCCGCGCTCGCCCAGACCGCTGCCGAGCCCGCGGAGCCTGCCGCAGCCGCCGCCGAGACGACGCAAGCGGCCGCGCCGGAGTATTCGATCGACTCGGCCCTGGCCGTGGTCGACGGCGTCACTCTGACGCTGGGCGAGCTGATCGCGATCCGCCGCGAACTGCCCGATCAGTATCAGGCCCTGCCCGACGAGGTGCTGTTCAACGGCATCGTCGAGCAGATGATCGACCAGATGCTGCTGGCGCAGGCGGCGACGGCGGCCGGGCTGGAGCGGCGTCCGGCGATTGCGCTGAACCTGCTGAACCAGCAGCGCGCGATCCTGGCCGATGCCTATCTGCGCGAGGCGGTCGGGGCGCGGGCGACGCCGGAGGCGGTCGAGGCGCGCTACCGGGAGCTTTATCTCGACGCCGAGCCTAGCCAGGAAGTGCGCGCCGCGCATATCCTGGTCGAGACCGAGGAGATTGCCACCGATCTGAAGGCCCAGCTTGACGCCGGCGCCGACTTCGCCTTGCTGGCAGCCGAATTCGGCACCGACGGCACCACCACCCAGGGCGGCGATCTGGGTTGGTTCGCGCAGTCCGACATGGTGCCCGAGTTCGCCGATGCCGCTTTCGCCATGGAGCCCGGCACCATCAGCGCCCCGGTCAAGACCGCGTTCGGCTGGCATCTGATCAGACTGGACGAGCGGCGCGACCGCCAGCCCCCGGCGCTGGATGAGGTGCGCGAGGTGCTGATGGGCGAGTTGATCCAGCAGGCGCAGGTCGCGGTGGTCGAGGAGTTGCGGATGCAGTCGGCCATCGTCATGCCCGAGCCGTCACTGCCGCCGCAGTCGATCCGGGAGGACGCGCTGCTGGACGCCGCCGAGTGACGGGTGGGGCTCCTATAGCGGAATGAATTCGCCGCCCTGTCATCCCGTGCGCACCGCAGCACAAAGTGATGCGGTGCAGACCCGGGATCTCGCGCCGTTGCGCATGGCGGATCGAGACCCCGGCTCAAGGCCGGGGAAGTGCGGGTGGCAGTCGCGATGTCCGGTAATAGCGGCGACTGCGGAATCAAGACTCTGAAGGGGGGAGACCGACATGGCCGGGAACCGATCGAAACTGGCTGAACTGCGGCGCAGGCAGGCCGAAATCGCGTCGCAGATCGCGAAACTGGAGGCGGCGCCGGCCTCACCGTTCGCACCGGAGCGGTTTCCCGACCTGGCGCCGGTCGAAGGGGTGCGGTTGTCCAACGCCGCGGCCGGGGTCCGCTACGCGGGCCGCGCCGATGTGATGCTGGCGGAACTGGCGGCCGGCTCGGTGATCGCCGGCACCTTCACCCGGTCCGGGACCCGCTCGGCGCCGGTGCTGTGGTGCCAGGAGCGGATCGCGGCGCTGGCGACGGAACCAGCGGTGGAGAAGCTGGCCATCGTGGTGAACTCCGGCAACGCCAACGCCTTCACCGGGCGTCACGGCCGCGAGGCGGTCGAGGCGGTGACGGCGGCCACCGGGCGTGTGCTGGCGGTGCCGGCGGGCAATGTGTTCATGGCCTCGACCGGCGTGATCGGCGAGCCGTTGGCGGCGGAGCGGATCACCGCCAGGCTGGAGGAGCTGGCCGCCGGGCTGACGGGCGACGGGCTGGAGGGCGCGGCACGGGCGATCATGACCACCGACACCTATGCCAAGGGCGCCGGCGCGGTGATCGACATCGGCGGCGTGCCGGTGACCATCTCGGGCTTCGCCAAGGGCTCGGGCATGATCGCGCCGGACATGGCGACCATGCTGGTGTTCATCTTCACCGACGCGGCGATCGAACAGCGGGTGTTGCAGGCGGCGGTCTCGGAACTGACCGACCGGAGTTTCAATTCCATCACCGTGGACAGCGACACCTCGACCTCGGACACGCTCTTGGTGGGCGCGACCGGCAAGGCGGGTATGGCGCCGATCAAGACCCGCCGCGACCCGCGCTACCGCGCCTTCCACGGCGCGCTGGAGGGCGTGATGCGCGACCTGGCGATCCAGGTGGTCAAGGACGGCGAGGGCGCCTCGAAGATCATCGCCATCACCGTGACCGGGGCCAAGTCGGAGCGCGCCGCGCGCCGGATCGGGCTGGCCATCGCCAACTCGCCGCTGGTCAAGACCGCGATCGCCGGCGAGGATCCGAACTGGGGCCGGGTGGTGATGGCGGTCGGCAAGTCCGGCGAGGCGGCGGACCGCGACCGCCTCTCGATCAGCTTCGGCGACATCCTGGTGGCCGAGAACGGCTGGGTCGCGCCGAGCTATACGGAGGAGGCCGGGGCCGCCTACATGAAGCGCCCGGAGCTGGAGATCGGCGTCGATGTCGGTGTCGGCGAAGGGCGGGCGACGGTGTGGACCTGCGACCTGACCCACCGCTACATCGAGATCAACGCGGATTACCGTTCGTGAAACTGGTCCTGGTCGCAGCGGTGGCGTTGATCGACCCCGACGGGCGGGTGCTGCTGGCCCAGCGCCCGGAGGGCAAATCGATGGCCGGCCTGTGGGAGTTTCCCGGCGGCAAGGTCGAGGTGGGCGAGACCCCGGAAGACTGCCTGATGCGCGAGCTGGAGGAGGAGCTGGGAATCAGCACCTGGGCCAGCTGCCTGGCGCCGCTGACCTTCGCCAGCCATGCTTACGGCGACTTCCACCTGCTGATGCCGCTCTACGCGTGCCGCAAGTGGGTCGGCATCGCCCGGCCCCGCGAGGGGCAGCGCCTGGCCTGGGTGCGGGCGCGCGACCTTGGCGACTATCCGATGCCCCCGGCCGACCGGCCGCTGATCCCGATCCTGCGCGACTGGCTTTGAGAGCCTATCCGAAAAGCCGCCCCCCGCCGGGTTTGTGCGCCTGCGCACGCCGCCCCCCGCCCCAGGTATTTATTGGCCGTGACAAAATCCGCTATCGCGGATTTTCGGCTCCGCCCCCCACCCCGCCTCCCCGCCCAACCACCGATGGTACCGGGGCATGATCGGTGGTTGGGCGGGGAGGCGGGGTGGGGGGCGGAGCGCGCCCGAAAGACGCAAAGCGGCTTTTGGAACAGGCGCAGAATACCGGCTTGCCGGGGTTCACACTTCCCTAACGGAAAACGAGTGAGTATCGTGCAGGTTGACATTCGCCCAGCGAGCGGCGCATTCAGCCAGCCAAACCGCAGGCTGCCGCCACGGAAAGAGAATTGGATGCCGCCCGCCCTTGATCGGATCGATCTCGAGAGCCTGCTGCGCGATGCCATTTCCAGCGTCGCGGTCGCTGTCTATTCGCACGGAATCGGCATCTCCGCTCATATCGACAACCACCTGCCAAGCTCGGTGCGGGGCGATGCCAAGGCGCTGAGCGGTTTTCTCAGGCGCGGGCTGGCCCGAACCGTCGAGGCCGGACGGACGGAGAAGATCGCGCTTGCCCTCTGGCTCGACCACAGCGGGCCGGGCGGCGGCGAGGCGGGGATCCTGCTCGAAGCCTGCCGCGCGGTGCGCCACGGCGAGCGGCCGCTGACCGGGCTGGCCGGCCTCTGGACGCTGCCGATCGGCGACCACACCGCGCAGCCGTTTGCCGGGCGGCAATCGGACGGGGTCGAAACGGTGCTGATGCCGCTGCCCTGCAAGCCGGACCCCGGCGCGCCGCTGATGGTGCAGAAGTGGGGCGGCGCGTTCCGCGGCCGGTATATCCTGAATGTGATCGATCTGCTGTTCGATCACGAGAGATGCCGGAATTCGCTCGCCGCGATCGGACTGGAGGCGGCCTTCACCACCGCGCCGGAGGAGGCCCTCGAATTGGCCCGGGACCGCGCCGCCAAGGGGCAATCGGTCGATTTTCTGGTGTTGGACGGTCACCGGCTGGGCGCCGCCGCGATCGCTCTGGCGAGAGATTTCCGGGCCGACCCGCGACTGGCCGGGGCGCGGATCGTGCTGGTCGGCGATACCCGCGGGCTCGAGTTGTCCTGCGATGACACCGCGCAGTTCGACGCGGTGCCGCGGATCTCGATACCCTGGCGGCGTCTGATGGATCTGCTGCACGACCTCGTCCGCGAGCCGGCGGAGCTCCCAGCCAGGGTCCCCGGGCCGCGACCGGCGGCCAGCAGAGCGGCGGGCGAGATCCCGGTCCTGGCCGGGCGCCGCATCCTGATCGCCGAGGATGTGGCGACCAACCAGATGCTTCTCCAGGCGGTGCTGGCGCCGACCGGTGCGCAAATCGAGGTCGTCACCGACGGCGCCGCGGTGCTGGAACGGCACGGCGCGGCGCCGGCCGACCTGATCCTGATGGACCTGCAAATGCCCGGCATGGGCGGGATCGCGGCGATGCGGCGTCTGCGGGCGCTGGGCGGGGCGGCGGCGGCGGTGCCGGTGGTCGCGCTGACCGCCTATGCCGGCAGCACCGACCGGCAATTGGCGCTCGATGCCGGGATGGACGCCTATCTGGCCAAGCCGATCGTGGTGGCCGAGTTCTACGACCTGCTGCGCCGGTTGCTGCCGGAGGACGGAGACGGGAACGGTTGATACCGGATTGCGTTGACCATCACTCACCGCGCAACCGTCATTTCCGCCGTCATTCCCGCGCAGGCGGGAATCTCACGAAGACGGCACGAGGTCCCCGCCTGCGCGGGGATGACAGTTGGATGAGCGGCGGCGAAAGATTATCCCAGCGTCAACCAGATCAACAGCAGCAGCCAGGGCGGCGGAGCGCCGAAGCCACCGAACATCAGCATCTTGATGAAGAATAGGCAGAAGGCCGCGTAAAAGGGCTTGAACGCGGGCTCGAGAAAACCCGGCGTGACCGGCTCGAACAGGGCGACCAAGGGATCGGCGATCGAGCCGAGCACCCGGAAGAAGGTCACCGGCCGGGTGAAGTCGACAAACAGCCCCAGCACCGCGCGCGAGAACACGATCGCCGCCAGCGAGGTCAGGGCGTAGGTTCCGGCGGCCACGGTGGCGAAGAAGGTCGAGTCGATCTGCGCCCCGCCCTCGGCCCGGGGCGAGCCCTGGATCATGAAGACGACGAAGGTGAGCAGGAAGGCCCCGATCAGGATCAGGAGTCCGCGCAAGGCAGGGCTGTTCATCGAGGGCGCTCCGTCACGAAAAATGCAGGACCCGGGGGCCCTGCGCTGCATTCATCAAGCGGGCGATCCTTGGTATCAGTGGGTCTGCTCCATCAGCTGGCCACCCTTCGGCACCCGCAGGCGCAGGACAAAGTCCTGCATCTCGCGGCTCGGCGCCGGCGTCATCCGCGACACCACATAGGTGACGATGAACGAGGTCGGGATACCGAAGATGCCGGCCGAGATCGACTTGACGTCGAACCAGTTGATCTCGTCGCCGGTACCCTTGGCCAGGTCGAAGCCGTAGACGTTGCCGACCAGGTAGAACAGCGTCACCCCGAAGCCGAGGATGATGCCCCAGATCGCGCCCTGGCGCGTGGTCCGTGCGTCCCAGACCCCGAGCACAAGCGGCGCGAACAGCCCCGCCGCCGCCAGCGAGAACGCCCAGGCGACCATCGACAGGATGTCGGAGGGCTGCGTCGAGGCGGTGTACGCAGCCAGCAAAGCAACCAACAGCAGGATGGTTTTGGCGATGAAGAGCCGGCGCCTGGTGTCGGCTTTCGGGTCGATCATCTTGTAGTAGATGTCGTGGCTGAGCGCGTTGGCGATGGCCAGCAGCAGCCCGTCCGCGGTCGACAGCGCGGCGGCGAAGCCGCCCGCCCCGACCAGGCCGATCACGAACCAGGGCATGCCCGCGATCTCGGGGGTCGAGAGCACGATCATGTCCTTGCCGAGCATCAGGTCGGAGAAACCGAAGCCGGCCGCCTTTTCCGCTCCGCAGGCCGCCATCACCGCCGCCTGATCGGTCACCGGCGCCCCGCAGATCGAGATCAGCGTGTTGCCGCCGATGTTGCCCCAGCGGTACATCCAGTCCGGGATCTGGTCATAGGCCAGGACCCCGCCGGCCTGGACGAACATGTCCATCACGTTGAACTTCGCGAAGGCGGCATAGGCCGGCGCCGTGAAGTAGAGCAGGAAGATGAAGAACAGCGACCAGCCCACCGACTTGCGCGCTTCACGCACCGTGGGCGTGGTGAAGAACCGCATCAGGATGTGCGGCAGCGACGCGGTGCCGACCATCAGGCAGAAGATCAGGAAGAAGAAGTCGCGGGCCTCGATGCTCCATAGCCCGTTGCCATCGAATGGCAGCGAGTGGAAGTCCTTGGTGGCGACGCCAAGCGCCTGTTCCATCGTCGCGATGTCGCCGAGGATCGAGCCATACATGATCTGCGGGATCGGCACCCCGGTCTTCACCGTCGACATCCAGATCGCCGGCAGCAGGTAGGCGGTGATCAGGATGATGTACTGCGCCACCTGGGTCCAGGTCACCGCCCGCATGCCGCCGAGCATCGAGCACACCAGGATGCCCGCCAGGCCGGCGAAGACAGCAATCTGGAAGTCGATGCCGAGGAAGCGCGAAGCGATGATGCCCGAGGCGTAGATCTGCGCCGTCACATAGGTGAACGAGGCGGCAAACAGCACGATGATGCCCAGCAGCCGCGGCAGGTTGCCGCCGTAGCGGGTGCCGAGGAAGTCGGGCACCGTATAGGCGCCGAACTTGCGCAAGTATGGCGCCAGCAGCACCGCCACCAGCACGTAGCCGCCGGTCCAGCCGATCACGAAGGCGAGGCCGTCATAGCCGAGCACGTAGAGCGATCCCGCCATGCCGACGAAGCTGGCGCCCGATATCCAGTCCGCGCCGGTCGCCATGCCATTATAGACCGCCGGCACCGACCGCCCCGCCACGTAGTATTCCGAGACCTGGCTGGTTCGCGACATGATGCCGATGACGGCATAGACCAGGACGGTCAGGGCCATGTAGGACCAGAGGATGAATTTCGGCGGCAACCCGAGCTGCTCGAGAATTGCCATCGCGATCACGAAAATCGTGAAACCACCGACATAGATGCCGTAGACCCGGCCCAGATTATCGGTGAAATCACCTTTCACAGCCATCGTCCGCCCCCTCAGTCCTCGGCCGCGCCGAATTCCTCGTCGATCGCGTTCTGCCGTGCCGCATACCAGAAGATCAGCACGACGAAGATAACCAGCGAGCCCTGCGAGGCCATGTAGAAGCCGAGCGGGAAGCCGATGAACGTGATACCGTTCAACGCGCCGACGAACATGTGAATGACGAAGGAGAAGACTGCCCAGATGACCAGGCAGATCCACATGAGCGTGCGTGTCTTCGCCCAATGCGCCGCCGCGGCTTCCGGAGTGATTTGATCGGGCATTGCCGAACCTTTCAGACCGTTGCTGCTCAAGGGAGGCCAGCGCGGATTGCGCGCCCGAACAGGATGATGGCCGCCCAAACCCGTACAGCCGGGGTCGAAAGGCCCCACACGCGTGGGTTGCGGTGCCGATTGCCCCCCGGTCCCCCGCCTTGGGTTCTTGCTTTTGGTGCGGAGACCCCCGACTAATCCGGTAATATGGCCGGCATGTCAACAATTCACCCATGATGGCAGCGGTGAAAAGCGGGGGTGAGAGCGGGGCGATGAATTTCCTGAAACTGCTCACGATCGGAGCGCGAAAAGGCCGGGTCCGGACCCTTCCCGAGCTTGCCACCGCGATCGGCGAGGGCGCCGCGTTCCTGGCCCAGGGGGCGAGCTATTCCTACATCCGCGCCCGGTCCGGGACCATGGGGCCGCGGCTGATGCAGGACGCGGGCTTCGGCGCCGGCATGGAGCGCTGCAAGTGGGAGGGGTTCGCCGCCATCGCCGGCGACCTGATCCTGATCGTCGAGACCGAGTTGCGCCCGCACGGGTCGGGAACAGCCGGTGTCTGGCGCCGCCTCTACCGCGAGGTGCTGGCGGCACAGGAGATGCCGGCGCACCGGGCGGACACCGGCTGGACCGACCGTCTGGCCGCGTTCGACCTGGCGCTGGACGCCCATCGCGCCCTGCCCGCGCGCGGCATCGAAGAGCTCTGCGAGCACAGCGCCGAGGTCCTGCTGGCCTTCGCGCCGGTGGAGGATGCCATCCGCGACCTCGACCGCGAGATGGTGGTGAACAACGTCAAGTTCCGCTTCATCGACCATATCGACGCGCTGCGGCGCCGTGCCGACTGGCCGGCGCTGGCGGCGGCGATCAGGCTGGAGACGGCGGAATCACCCCCATGACGCCCCCGATGACCGATCTCCGGCGCCCGCCACGCATCGACGCCGCCACGCCGCTGGTGGCGCTCGACATGGTGGTGCTGGACACCGAAACCACCGGGCTGGACGTCTCCACCGACCGGATCGTTCAGATCGGCGCGGTGCGGATGCGGGGCGCCACGCTGCGCGAGGACGAGACGCTCGACCTGAAGGTCGATCCGGGCGTGCCGATCCCACCCGCCGCGACCCGTATTCATGGCCTTGGCGACACCGATGTGGCCGGCGCCTCGTCGGCGGCGGAGGCGATGGCGCGGCTGGCCGGGTTCATCGGCGGCGCGGTGGTGGTGGGCCACAGCATCCATTTCGACCTGGCGATCCTGCGCCACGAGGCCGGGCGCCACGGTGTCGAGTGGCGCCAGCCCAGGGCGCTGGACATTGCGCTGATCGGTGCCGCGCTGGAGCCGGGGAGGCTCGACAACTCGATCGAGGCACTGGCGCTAAGCCATGACGTCGAAGTCACGGGCCGCCACACCGCGCTGGGCGACGCACTGGTGACGGGGCATATTCTCGCGGCAATGCTCGGGCCGCTGCGCGAGCGGGGCGTGCGCAGCCTGGCCGAAGCGGAGGCGTTCCAGCGTCGCCCGCACGAGCTGATCGAGCAGCAGGAGAAGGCGGGCTGGTTCGCCATCCCCGGCGAGCGCCCGGATTTCCTGGCCGTGGCCGAGGCGCTGCCGAATGTGCGCCGCGCGATCGACAGCTTCATCTACCGCCACCGGCTGGCCGATGTGATGGGCGCGCCGCCGATCACCGTGCCGCCCGAGGCGACGCTGCTGGAAACCGCGGCGGTGATGCGCGAGCACGGCATCGGCTGCGTGGTGGTCGAGCCATTGGCGGATGGCGGCGGCGGCTTCGTCACCGAGCGCGACGTGCTCTACGCCTTCGCCGAGCGCGGACCGGAGGCGGCGGGGCTGCGGGTCGGCCAAGTGATGAGCGTGCCGGTGATCTCGATGCCGGAGGACAGTTTCCTCTACCGGGCGCTGGGGTTGATGGCGCGGCGCGGGCTGCGCTACCTGGCGGCGACCGGGCCGGACGGTGCGGTCTCCGGCGTCTTCACCCTGCGCTCGCTGTTGCGGGAACGGGCGCTGGCGACGCTGGCGCTGGGCGACCGGATCGCAGACGCGCAGGATAGCGCCACCCTGGCCCAGGTGCAGGCCGAACTGCCGGGGCTGGCCGGGGCGCTGCTGGCCGACGGGCTGGATGCGCGGCAGGTGGCGGCGATCATCTCGGCCGAGGGGCGGGCGATGACGGCGCGGGCCGCCGAACTGGCCGAGCGGATCATGGTCGAGGACGGGCGCGGCCCCGCCCCGGCGCCCTACTGCCTGCTGGTGCTCGGCTCCGGCGGGCGCGGCGAGAGCCTGCTGGCGCCGGACCAGGACAACGCGGTGATCATCGATGACGCCTATCGGGGCGATCTCGACGCGCCGGACGACTGGTTCACGCTCTGGGCCGGGCATCTGAACCGGCTCGTGGACGAGGCCGGCATCCCCTGTTGCAAGGGCGGCGTGATGGCGAACAACCGGGCCTGGCGCAAGCGGCTCGCGGAGTGGCGGGCGCAGGTCAATGCCTGGGTCGCCAATCCGAAGCCGGAGACCCTGCTGAACGTCAACATCTTCTTCGATTTCGCCCCGGTGCTGGGGACCTCGGCGCTGGCCTGGGCGCTGCGCGCCCATGCGCTGGACAGTGCCAAGCGGGCGCCGGCGCGGGTGCTGCTCCGCGCCTTGGCCGAGAACGCGGGCGGGCATGGCGGGGTGCTGGGTGTATTCGGCGGCTTCCGCAAGGATAAACAGGGCCGCACCGACCTGAAGGGTGGGGCGCTATTCGCGTTGGTCTCGGGTGCCCGGGTAATGGCGCTGGCGCACCATGTGAGCGCCACGGCGACCCCGGACCGGTTGCGCCTCGCCAGCGAGCAGGCGGGCACCGGCGCTGCGGATGCCCGGATTCTGACCGGCATTCACGAGATGGTGCTGCGGCTGATCCTGATCCAGCAGATCGAGGACATCGCCGCCGGCATCCCGCCCTCGAACACGGTCGATACGGCCAGGCTGGGCCGCGACCAGCGCAAGACCCTGAAACGCGCGCTGGAGCGGCTGGAGCCGATGGCGGATATGGTCGAGGCCATGCTGGAGTGAGCCTAGAGTCTTATCCGACCCCCAGCTTCTGCTGCAGGCTGGAGGACGAGGTGGTGTACTGGAACCGCAACTTCTTTTGCGGGAAGCAGATGCGGAATGCCTCCTGCGCCATCAGGGCGGCCTCGTGGAAGCCCGAGAGGATCAGCTTCAGCTTGCCCGGATAGGAGTTGATGTCGCCGATGGCGAAGATGCCGGGGATCGAGGTCTGGAACTTCTCGGTATCGACCGGGATCA
>Ga0209988_10001498_pt1 | contig 15200 bp, 15 predicted proteins | sample N075metaG_FD_183115 | JGI IMG/M metagenome (GOLD analysis project Ga0209988, IMG submission 183115) | Deep subsurface microbial communities from Kermadec Trench to uncover new lineages of life (NeLLi) - N075 metaG (SPAdes) (version 2) | ecosystem: Environmental > Aquatic > Marine > Ocean trench... | reverse complement strand
ATTGTGCACTTCGATCCCTGTCGCCCGCAGAAGTGTCCCGGCTGTCTGATCGGCGACTGTCCGGTCCGAGAAGCTCCCTTCGGCGAGCGAACGCCCTTGACAGTCGATCGCGTGACGCGAGAGGACGAGCCGCTCGACCGTCCCTGAGCCTCCGCTCCACTCGGCCGAATGTGCCGACGACACCGTGGTCAGGCTGGAAGATGTTCGTCAGCGCGTGGCCGCCTTTGAAGGGAGGGTTTCGGCTACGAGGCCTTGGCGATGATGTTGTCGCCGAACTGCCGGATGGCGTCGAGCTTTTGCTGGAGAGGCGTGGTGTCGGTCAGGTAGGCGTTGCGGAAGCCGACGATGCAATCGGTAACGGCCAGATCCTCGAGTCGCTTGATGCCGTCGAGCGTGTAGGCGTCGAGCGAAATGACGTGGATTTCGAAAGCTTCCCGTTCGCGTCCATACTCGCGTCGAAGCTCGGCGAGCCGAGCGATGTAATCCTCGAGATCCTTCGCGTCGCCTCCCGCGTGCATCCAGCCGTCTCCGATTCGAGCCGCTCGCTTCAAGGCTGCGTCACTGTGCCCGCCGATCAGGATTGGGAGCGGCTGGGTCGGAACCGGGCAGATCTTGATGCTCTCCAGGTCGTAGAACTGACCGTGGAACTCGTAGAACCCGCCCGTCATCAGGCCGCGGATGATCTCGATCATCTCATCCATCCGCTTGCCGCGCTGTCTCCACTCGGTTCCCGTCACGCGGAAATCCTCGGGCCAGGGAGACAGGCCGACGCCGAATCCGAAGCGGTTCTGGGTGATGACGGCGACCGAAGCGGCCTGTTTGGCAACGAGCATGGGCTGTCGGACGGCAAGTTTCACCACGAAAGTGGTGAAACGGAGCTTCTGGGTCACCGCGGCCATGGCGGGGATGAGTGAGAAGGGCTCGATGAAGGGCTTGCCTTCCAGGAATTCGCGGTTGCCATCGGGCGTATACGGGTACTTGCTGTCTGAGACCTCCGGGTAGCAGATGCTGTCGGGAACACAAAATGATGTCCAACCCGACTGCTCGGCCTCGATCGCCATGGGAAGATACTGGGCCGGGTCGCACATGGATTCCGCGAAGGAGAAGCGCATGGGATCCTTTCGGTGGGGCGCCTCGAATGGGCTCTGCGGCGCGGAGAATTCGTAGCGAAAATCGAGGCTGGCGTCGTCTTCTCAGACGGGTGGGCTGGGCTTCGACCAACCGTGATAGGGGTGCCGTTCGAGCAGTGACGGGTTCCGGAACGCGAAGACCAGCCCCATGCCGGCCACGAAGCCGCCGCTGTGGGCCCAGAAGGCCATTCCACCGGAACCCGACACGGAAGTCAGGGCGCCTACGACCTGGAAAAAGATCCAGTACGCGAGCATGAAGAGCGCGGGGACGGATATCCGGGTGATGTAGAAGCCGAGAAAAATCAGGAGGTGAACGCGCACTCGGGGATACAGGATCAGGTAGGCGCCCATGACCCCGCCGATCGCTCCCGAGGCCCCGACCATGGGAACCGTAGAGTTGGCATCGAAGACGATCTGGCATCCAGAGGCGATCAGGCCCGTCAGCAGGTAGAAGACAAGGAATCGGATCGATCCCATTCCATCTTCCACGCTGTTTCCAAACACCCATAGAAACCAGAGGTTGCTGATCAGATGGAACCATCCGCCGTGAAGGAACATCGAAGTCAGGAGCGTGTGCCATGCCGGGTTTGGCCCCAGCATGCAAAGCGTATCGGGCGCCAGCTGGAAGAGGGTTCCCGGCTCGGCCCGCTGAAGCAGCTCCGCGGGAACGACTCCGAATTCACAGATGGAATGGGCCAGCGGTTTGTGAAGACCGAACCCCTGCAAGAGGATCCAGACCAGGAGGTTGGCCCCGATCAGGATCAGCGTGGCCCACGGGGTGCGAAAGCCGGGATTGTCGTCGTGCAGGGGAAACATCGATCTTGCGGCCAGAGAATACCGTGGCGTGGGACCGGGTCGACAGGGCTCACGGGGCGCGTGGTGTTGCCGATAAGTACCCACGGGAGGGCCCGTCGTTTGCACCAGCATCGATTTCCCACGCGCTGCTCATTGGAGGGGCGTCCTCGGGTGTCGCGACCGGCCGGACAAAGTGCCGATCGACTGCTCCATCCGTCGAATCGGTTTCCACGGCGGCTGGCCCGTTTCAACGCGTGGCTGTATGGCGTTGCGGTCGGACGCTGGCTCCGGCGCCGGCTCGACCGGGCGGTCGAGCTGCGATCCGTCGAGGTTCCGCTGATGCGGCTCGGCCCAGCGCTCGATGGCCTCCAGATCGCCTTCCTCTCGGACCTGCACGCGGGTCATTTCACCACCGAGCTGGATCTCGTGCGTCTGTTCGAGCGGGTCGTGCGGTGTGAGCCGGATCTGATCTGCCTCGGTGGCGATCTGGTGGACGCTCGCCCCGAGGACTGTCGTATTCTGGCGAAGGCGTTGCCGACCCTGCACGCACCTCTGGGCGTTTTCGCGGTTCCCGGAAATCACGAGTACTACGCTGATCCGAAGCTGCGCCTGTGGCAGCACTGTCTCGAGCAGCACGGCGTCACTGTGCTGTTGAACCGGGGCGTTCGGATTCGGCGAGGCGACGAGACCTTGTGGCTGGCCGGGGTGGACGATCTGAGCGAGGGTGAGCCCGACCTGGCCGAAGCCCTTGACGGTGTTCGGCTCGACGAACCCATCGTGTTGCTCTGCCACCACCCCGATTTCTTCTTGGAAGCAGCGTATGCCGGCGTCGACCTGATGCTTGCCGGTCATACCCACGCGGGGCAGATCACGGTCTTCGGCCGGACTCCGCTCAAGCACACGCGGCACGGATACTGGCACGGGCACTTCGAGCAGCGCGGTGCGCGTCTCTACGTAGGAAGCGGAACCGGAACCACGGCCATCCCACTCCGGATTCACGCTACCGCCGAAGTCCCGTTGATTCGCCTGGTCCGACCTCGCTAGCGTCGTCGGCGCCGCTTCGGCCACTCCCCGATGGCCTGGATTTCCGACCTGCTAGTCTCGTTTTCCTGCACGAGACGATTCCAGGCAGGAGGATCAGGCCATGGGCAGGTGGAGCCGCGACGAGATCGAGGATGCGCTGGAGCTCTTTCGGGAGACGGCGCTCGAGTGCGGAGTTTCGGGCGATTGGAACGCGTGGGTCGATCTCTTCACCGAAGACGCCACGTACGTCGAACATTTGTATGGGACCATGGGTGGACGTGAAGCGATCCGGAAGTGGATCTGTTCCACGATGGCTGAATATCCCAATCGTGAGATGAAGTATTTCCCTCACGAGTGGTACATGATCGACGAGGAAAAGGGGTGGGTCGTCTTCTGCGTGTGGAACCGGATGGAGGATCCCGGTGATGGAAGCCTGCATCAAGCCTACAATTTCAGCCTCCTCAAGTATGCGGGCAAGATGAAGTGGTCGTACGAGGAGGACATCTACAACCCCAAGCAGTTCCAGGACATGATCCGGGGTTGGTTCGAAGCGAAGAAGAAGTGCGAGGAGTCGTCGAGCGACTGAAGCAACGCAGCGTCACCGCCCGTCCACTTGCGACTTCCGCCGCGATGCGCGGCGTGCGCGGTCAAGAGCCCGTCGAAATCCACCGTTTGTGGGTTCGATCTCCGACGCGAGTTTGAAGTGCCCGGCCGCTTCGGCTGGGCGTTGCAGCTTCTCGAGAGCCGTGCCCAGCAGGTAGTGGGCATTGGCTGCGAACGGATCGAGGCGCACCGCTCCTTTGCACACCTCGACCGCATCCGTGGCTCCGCGGATCTGAAGGATCAATCGGCAGCGGGCGATCGCGACGTTGGGTGCCGTGGGTTCGATCTCGGCCGAGCGCTCCAGGTGTTCCAGGGCGTCGGGAAGGCGATCCTGATCCATCAACATCACGGCCAGGTCGAAATGGTCGACGTAGCTGTGGTGACGGTTGACCTGGACAATTGGGAGATGGGCCAGCAGCCCCGCAGCGATCAGCCCGGCGGCAAGCCGGGTGGCGGACGCACTGGCTCCATCGCGAATCAGATCGTAGAGGGAAACGCCAGCGTATACAGCGTAGATTCCCAGCACCGGCAGCATTGGCAGCCGGTAGCGGGCGGTCACGAAGTAAGCGACGATGAAGATCGAATGCACCAGCAGGCTGGTCATGGCGGGGAGATGTTCGCGCCAGCGGCGCCGGGCGAGGAAGAGGCCGGTCAACCCGAAGGGAATCAGCAAGCCGTTCGGGAATGACAATCCGGTTCGCCAGAGGAGAAACCATAGGATCGGAGAGTCGCCGCGGTCAGCATACAGGCTCGTGTTCCGCGCGATCTCGGTTCCATTCACCAGCTCTGCCAGCTTGGTGCCGATCAGCCGGAGCCAGGCACCCGGCGAATCGGCCACGTGCCTGAGCGTCGAGGCCAGCAGATCCTGGTTCACCGCTGAATAGGCCGTGATGCCCCGGTTCACCGGATCCATTCGAATGCGATCGTAGTGCTGCATGTGTTCGGGATGATCGAGGCGGTTCAGGTCGCGCAGCACCGGATGGTTCCCCAGGTAGAAGTTGATTCCCGAGTTGCTGGCGATCGTGACGAAGCGACCCGAAACCAATCGCGCCAGGGTTTCGCCGGCTGAGGCGACACCGAGGCGCGGTTCGTCGAGACGCGCATTGCGCCAGGCAACGGGTCCCACGGTGATTGCCAAGGGTGCCAACAGGGCGATGCTGAGCAGTGCGCCCGTTTTTCGCTGCTCGCGCCAACGAGGTGGCAGCCAAATCCAGAGCAGGATGAAGGGGAGCCACAGCAAGACGACGCCGCGATTGATGGCCGAGAGCGCGATGGCGAGGCCGGCCGCGATCCAGGTCGCCGGATTCGAGCTCTGTCCTCCGCGCAGAACGCACCACAGCGAGCCGACCTGGAGGAAGACGTCGAGGCTTCCACTCAGGAGCTGGGCGTCGAAATAGATCAGCGGACCCGATATCGCGGCGGCGATAGCCGAGCCTGCGGCAACCCGCAGATCGTCGAAGAGCATGCGGGCCACGTCGTAGACGACCCAGCACAGCAGGGATCCGAGCGCGGTCTGGATGACCAGCACGGCCACCGGGGTCGAGCCGAGCACGGCGTAGACACAGCCGATGAACCAGATATAGAGAGGAGGGCGCTCGAACGGGGCTACTGGCGGCCATGCTCCGGCGAGCCAGTCGACCGCCCACTGATGATAGAGGCGCGCGTCGATCGGAAGAAATGTATCCGGAGAGAAGGGACCCTGCCGCATGGCCCACAGGTGACCGAGGCGCAGGGCGAGGGCCGTGGCGACGATGGCGATCGGCAGCCAGACTCTGATAGCGCGCGGTTGCAACAGGAGCGTCTCCAACGCCGAGTATAGGCAGGACTGCAGCGGTCGGCGTTCGTCTTCAGCGGAGCGTCACCCGCATCCGGCTCCAGCTGTCGCGGGAGCGCTCGGCCAGCATGCCCACACCCGTGAGGATGATGAGCACACGCACGACGCTGCCAACGAAGGGCGTATGGGTCATGAAGATCACGAGCAGCAGACCGACCAGGAGCGCGAGTCCGAACGAGCTCCAGCGTTCGTCGGCCGGATGGACGATGGCCCGTCCGATCAGAGCGGCGACAACGATGCTTCCGATGTAGATCGCCGCCAGGTACAGGCCGAGCCCGATGAGTGCCAAGGGGATGCCCACCAGCGTGCAGGCAATGGCGAGCAGCGCGATCGGCATCGCGACCACCACCAGGAAACCGATGGCCATCGCTCGGAAAGTCTCACCCGGCGTCTCGAGCTTCACACGAAACATTCCGGGCAGGAGCGCATGCAACAGCATCCCGACGGCGAAGCTGGCCGTCAGGTGGAGGACGAGCCACATGTAGAATCGGGCCTGGGTGTAGCGCGCGAAACGGCGCCCGCGAGGATCGAAGTCTTGTACCCGGGTCGTCAGCTCGCCCCTGATCTTCGCGCCGTCGCGGACGGTGATTTCGCTTCCCTCGGGAAGAGCGGCGTCGAGGTTCCCGCCGATCTCGCCGCGCACGGTCAGCTGTTCGGCCAGCACGAAGGCATCGCCCGCGACCTTGCCATCGAGGTTGACGACCCCGCCAGAGGCGATCAGCGTTCCGTCGTGAACCTCGTCCTGGGCGAGATCGAAGTTCTCGTGTCGGTGCAGTCCGAAGTGGGCCTGGCTGTCGCCGGCCGAAACCAGCAATGCCAGGATGGCGCCCAGAGAGAGCAGGCTGGGGCCGTTCCAGCGCCGGAGCACGACGGTCAGAGAGAAGGTGAGCAGGGCTGAGACGCTGGCCATCGCCGCCAGGGCGACAGCCACTTCGAAGACTGCGGGAGCATCGTCGCGCAGCAGGAAGATCAGATCCAGACCCATGTCGGTGGCTCCTTTGAAGCTCCAGGGAGAGACCCATTCGAATCCAGCGGGACGCACCGCCTCGAAAACCCAACCGGCTGCAAGGGTGATGGCCACGCCCGCCGCCACGGCGGGTCCCATACCCAGGACCAGTCCACGTGCCGGCGTGGGCCGCGGGTGCCAGTCCGTCAGTTCGGGGGTGCGGTCCAGCAGGGCGTTGCCGATCGCTTCGCTCTCCTCGCGCAGTGCGACGATGCGCTCTCGACACGGCAGGCACTGGACCAGGTGGGACTCGAGCGGCCGGGCCTCGTCGCCCGTCAATTCACCGTCCGCATACAGGGCGTAAGTCAGTTCGGGATAGCAGCTCATCGCGATCCTCCCAGCTGTTCGCGCAGCTTGCGACGTGCGCGGAACAGCAAGGTTCCGACCTGGCCACGCGAGACGTCGAGAATCTTTCCAATCGTTTCGTAGTCCAGGTCCTGCAGGTAACGCAGGACAAGGGGCAGGCGGTATTTCAGGGGCAGCCGCTCCAGGGCCTCTAGGATGTGGCGACGACTCTCGGCGTCGAGTGCACGGCGCAGGGGCGTTGGCCCGGCGTCGACCAGGTCGTTGTTGGCGAAGTCTCGCGCGTCGAAGAGGCGCACTTCGCGGCTGCGGCGCCGGATCAGGTCGATGCAGAGATTGCTGGTGACGCCGAGCAGCCAGGGACGAAATGGACGCGACACGTCATAGCCTTCGAAGCCCTTTCGAGCGCGCAGGAAGACCTCCTGGGGGTCGCATCTTCTGCCGCGTCCGCCCCCAGCATTCGCCGGCACAGACGCACCACGTCAGCCTCGTGCTCCCGAAACCGTGCTTCGAACTCTGCTAGCACTCCCACAGGCTCTCTGGTGGACACGGGCGCACCTTCCTGGGATCCCGCCTTCTCGAAGCCAACGACACCATAGGCGACGGACAGCAGAGGATGGGCGGTGAGAGGGGCCGTCAAATCGGGATGCTCCGGACTGCGTTCATCGTGTTCTACGAATCAGCCACCGGAAACCTTGCAGAGGAACTTTTCCCTGATTGGACGCACGGTTAGAGCGGGGACAGGGCTTCGTCGGAGATCGCCTTCCGGACCAGCCTGCCGTTTTCGTAGATCGAGATCACATCGGCCTGACCGTCGCCGTTGAGATCTTCCTCGCGTCGAGTCAGGGTGGTGCGCCCGTCGCGGGTCTCGTAGGTCTCGATCACGTCTGGCTCGCCGTGGTCCCGGCTGTCCCGCTTGACCTCGGCGACAACGTCGCGGTTGGCGACGACCTCGTAGCTGGTCCAGGTCTCCATCCAGCCATTGAGGCTGCGGTCCTCTTCTGTCCGGATGAGATGGTGATCGCGGTAGGTGTCGATGCGGTCGATGGTCCCGTCGTCATTGGCGTCCCGAAGCTTCTCCTGCAGCTCGCCGTTGGTGTAGCGATAGAAGGTATCCTTTACACCGTCACCGTTTGTGTCGAGGGTCTTGGCCACCGCTCGGTCCCCCACGAAGCGCTCCCAGGAGTCGCCACGACCGTCACCATTGTTGTCCTGGACGCGAACCACGGGCTTCCCGGTTTCGTAGGTCACCCAACTGTCCATCTTGCCGTCATAGTCGGTGTCGTGCTCGGTGCGAATGACCTGGCCGGTGCGCATGTCTTCGTAGCGGATCTCCTCGGGCTTCCCGTCGCGGTCTGCGTCGAGGCTCCGGCGCAGCAGCTTGAGGTCGCCCGGGTTCTGCCAGCGTCCTGCGGGAATCGTGACCTCTTCGATGTTGAACAGCCCGCTCGGGAAATCGCGAAGGGTCGGGGCGTAGGGGGCCGAGATCGGGTCGGCCGCAGCCGCTGCAGTGGGTTGGAACCTGCCAGCGGCGGAACGCGGCGCCTCTTGTGTGTCGATCTGCTCCTGGCGGGCCAACTCCTCGGAGATCTCCTTCTCGATCGACCGGGCGCGGGCGGCCTCCTGCTCAGCCGGTGTCAGGTAGCGCTGTGAGGGCTGCGGGGCAGACTGGTTGTCCAGCGGTTGGTGGCCCGTGATGGCGCTGTAGATCAGCAGGCGTCCGGGCCTCGACTCCGATGCGTCGGCGTCCGCGGGCGCTGCGGCCGGCGGCCCGTTGGAGGTCTGCGTGGCAGCCTTGACGGCTGCCGGCACCGTGGCCCGCAGGACTGGAGCCCGGCCCTCCCGGCTGTCGACGCGGTCGCGCGGGTCGGAGTGGCGCGAACCCGATCCCAGGCAAGCCGTGGCCAGCTGCAGGGTCTGCACGAGGACGACCAGGAGGGTGATGCGGGAACGCCGATGCGTCATCGACTCCATTCTCGGCGCTGGGCCCAGACTTTACAAAGCGCGGCCAAGGGTTACAAATCCATCGCATGCTGCGCGACCGGGCCACGCGAGCTCGCACGAAGAGCATACTCGGCAGGCTGCTGTGCATCCTCTGGGCGAGTTCGCTGCTCGCGTGTTACGCGTCTACGGCGGCCCGGCAGTCGAAACGGCTGCTGCGGGCGGGCTTCGACCTCGAAGAGCGGGGACCCTGGGTGGTGGTGAGCGCGCCCGGGTCGGTCCTGCTGGCGGGTGGAAACATGATCGTCGGGTCGATGATCCCGATGACCAAGATCGATCCGAGAGAGCCCGAGGCCCAGTGGTTCCACCTGTATCCGGGAGAGATGCTGCCGGTCGAGGAGGTGGCCGTCGTCTGCCACGAGCGGCGCTCCACCTGGATCTCAGGAATCCGGCCGGTCCCGCCGCCAGGCCAACCGGGCGACTGGCTCGAAGCGCGTCTCGAGAAATGGCACTTCCCGGACTGCATCGAGGTCCTGCCCGGGAGCTATGACCTCCAGGTGCATTATTTTGTCCGCGAGACCGAGGACGATGCCGATCGCAGCGTTACCCGTCAGGCGGAATCGATTCGGCCGAGCACGGTTCGTTGGAACGCCCAGCCGGGCCAGGTCTACCGGTTGTCGGTAGAGATCGGGCGGCCGGAACCCGCCAATGGGCTGCCGCCCCAGCGTCACATTCCGCGCTCACGCTCCCTGGGCACCAGCTGGTGGGACCTGGAGGAGAGCGACTTTTCGATCCGGATCGAACACGTCGCGGCTTGGGACGGCATCGAGGGGCCCATTCACGATCAGCGTCGGGATTGGGCCCGCTATGAGTCGAAGATCGATTGACGGGGGACCGGGATGAAGCGAAGTCGCAGCTGTGGAATTGGACTCGCCCTGCTCGCCGTGGCTGGCGCCAGCTGCCAGAGCGAACCGATCAAGTACGAGGACTACCGCTGGGTCGGTGGGTGAGGCAGCAGCTATCGACAGTGGGACAAGCAGCTGGGGAAGTGCCTGCAGTGGGCCGAGACCCGCAACCTGACCAAGCACCAGAATGTGCGACGCGAGCACGTCGACCAGTGCATGGACCGGCACGGCTGGGTGCGGCAGGAGATGGGGAAGGAAACGGAATAGAGAAGTCTTGCGAACCCGCTTCGCGTCGCGCTAAGTGACCGCCTTCCCGCGTGCCATCAACAGCTTGCCCGAACGAACCAGCTCAGTGAGCTTGAACGGACGCAGCAGCTCGATGAGCGCGTCGAGCTTTTCGCTCGATCCATACGCTTGGAGAACCAGTGATTCGGGCCCGTAGTCCACCACGCGGGCCTTGTAGTGCTCGGCGATCTGGAGGATCTCGGTCCGCTTGTCGAGTGCGCACTCGAGCTTCACCAGGGCGATTTCCACCTCGTAGGACGCGTCGCCCGTGTGGTCGACGGCGTGTACCACGTCGATCAGCTTCGCGAGCTGCTTTACCACCTGTCCCAGCGCCTCGGCGGCACCCGAGCAGACGATCGTCATGCGCGAGAAACGGCCCTCGGCGGCTGGGCTCACGACGAGGCTCTCAAGGTTGAAGGCACGGCGCGAGAATACGAGAGCGACGCGTACCAGAACGCCGGGCTTGTTGTTCACGAATAGCGAGATCGTATGGATGGACGGGGCTGGCCCTGTCAGCGGTTGTGCGGTGCTCATCTCACGTGCTCCCCGTGGGCTTCTCGAGCCGGGTCTTCGGCGCCTCGATGATCATTTCACTGACGGCGGCCCCAGCCGGAATCATCGGGAAGACGTTGTCCTCCTTCACGACCTCGGCCACTACGACGCAAGGTCCGTCGTCATAGTCGTGGGCCTCTTTCAGGATCCGGTCCACGTCAGCCGAGCGGCGGATTCGCAGGCCCTTGATGCCGTAGGCTTGGGCAAGCTTCACGAAGTCCGGGTTGCCCTCGAGATCGGAGCCCGAGAGGCGATTCTCATAAAAGAGTTCCTGCCACTGTCGGATCATGCCCAGGAAGTTGTTGTTGATGATGAGGCACTTGACGGGAAGCTTGTGGACGGCCGCCGTCGCCAGCTCGGCCTGGGTCATCTGGAAGCCGCCGTCACCGCAGATGGCCCACACCTTCTTGTCCGGGTGCGCGAACTGGGCGCCAATGGCGGCCGGGAAGCCGAAGCCCATGGTTCCGGCACCGCCGCTGCTGAGCCAGTGGCGGCCGTGGCGCGTTCTGCAGAACTGGGCCGCCCACATCTGGTGCTGGCCCACATCGGTGGTCAGGATCGCCTCGCCTTGGGTCACGGCATCGAGCCGGTCGAGCACGTGTTGAGCCCGCAGTCCACCCTGCTTCGGGTACTTGAGCGGGAACTGCTTGCGCCAGCGGTCGCACTGCTTGAGCCAGGCGTCGGTGTCGCCCATCTCGATCTGCGGGATCAGATCTTCGATGACCATTCGGGCATCGCCCAGGATCGACACGTCAGGCTGGATGATCTTGCCGAACTCGGCCCGGTCGATGTCCACGTGGATCTTCACCGCGCCCGTGCAGAACTCGTCGACCTTGCCCGTGATGCGGTCGTCCCAGCGGGCCCCGATCGCCATGATGAGATCGCAGCCCACCACGGCCTTGTTGGCATAGGCGGTGCCGTGCATGCCGAGCATGCCGAGATGGAGTGGGTGGGTCTCGTCGACGGCGCCCTTGCCGAGCAGGGTGTTGACCACCGGAGCGCGAAGCTTCTCGGCCAGGGTGGTGATGGCCTTGCCGGCGTTGGAGATCACGGCTCCGTGTCCCACGTAGAACAGCGGCCGCTTCGCCTCGGTCAGCAGGCGCGCGGCCTCGGCCACGAGCGCGGGATCGCCGCGACCCGGAACCTCGTAACCGGGCAGGTCGAGCTCATCGGTGAACGGCGCCGTGCACGGCCCCTGTCCCACGTCCTTGGGCACGTCGATGAGCACCGGGCCCGGGCGTCCGCTTCGCGCCAGATGGAAGGCCTCGCGCACGATCCGCGGGATGTCGTTGCCGTCCTTCACAAGGTACGAGTGCTTCACCACCGGATAGGTGATGCCCGTGACGTCGGCCTCCTGGAAGGCGTCCTTGCCGAGCATGGATGAGATCGTCTGGCCCGTGATCACGACGATGGGGGTCGAGTCCATCAGGGCCGTGAACAGCCCCGTGACCGTATTGGTGGCGCCGGGGCCGGAGGTCACCAGCACCACCCCGGGTCTGCCAGTGGCCCGGGCGTAGCCATCGGCCATGTGAGTCGCCCCCTGCTCATGGCGCACCAGGATCAATTGGATCTTGGAGTCCACCAGAGCGTCGAACATGGGCATGACGGCCCCGCCAGAGAGGCCGAAAACGTACTCGACGCCCTCCCGCTCGAGGCATTGGATGAGTTTTTCGCCTCCAGTCGGGTGTTTTTGCTGCAACGGATCACTCCTGAAGATCTCTAGATCTGAAAATGGTGGATTAGAGGGGCGTATTCTACCTGGATTTCAAATAGTTTGTGCCAAAACTTCGTTTTGGGAGTAAAGTTTCTCTGTGTCGGTGGATCCGCTGTACAAATCTAGCCATCTCGGAGGGAAGATTTGGATATCTCAAGTCCTACTCCCGAAAGATCGTCCAATTTCTCGCAAACTGAAGCACCGAGCGAGCGCCCGAAACTCAAGTTAATGGGGTGCTGAAGCGCAATAGGAAGGGAGCCCCAGACCGGGACTCCCGCTTGGAATCGGCCCTGGCAGCGATTCAGCTGGCGTTACGCCAACTAGCGCCGCTGAAAACCGTTCGCTGCACCGGATTCGAGGTCGACTTCGGGCAGACCCACCTGCTGGAACAGGTGCGCCCGTTGATTCCAGAGCCCCCGGTCTCCAGGTGCCGCATCGATGCGGACCGAGAGATCATCGATCGCGTCGTACCAGATGCCGTTTCCGGCCAGGACGTGAGCCCGGCGTTCCGGAGAGGCGCTGTCGAGCTGCTGGCTGAGCGACTGGCTCGGCTCGACCCGTTCGATGCCACCGCCCACGATCCGGTCGTAGGATCGATCCTTTGGATTGGGGACGAGCTTCAAGAGCCACTGGTAGCTCGATCCCGAATCGATCTGAGCGCCGTGGTCGGCCAGTCGGATCCGCTGGATACCGGCTCGCTCTGGCGTGGGCAAGGTCACCTTGAGGATCTGCTCGAGCGGTTCAACCCGAACCAGCGCAAGCTCGACGGCAACGTCTGTCGTCTTCGACAGATACCAGTAGAGCACCGGCTGCTCCTCGAGGGTCCAGCCCGCTTCCTGCGGCACCAGAGCCTCGATGCGCGGCAGGCTATCATCACCTGCCGAGCGGGTGGCAGCGCCCAGCCGGGCTGCGGTCGTGGAACCGCGGCTCGGGGGAACCCAGCCGGGCATTTCGGAGCTCCCGCCCGCCGCCGCGGCCTTCTGGGCGGTCGTGCTTCCAGCAGCGGCCTCTTCGGCCACGGACAGCGTGGGGCTGGCGAGGATCACCATCCCCAGGATCGCAGCGGCGCTGGAGATCTTGGCTCGCATCGGCATGTTCCTCCTCGGCGCTTGGGCCGATACAGGCAGCATGGGTGCTTGGATCTGGGACTGCTGTGAAGTGCCTCACAGCCTGGAAAACGGACACAAGTGCCTGAATTTGCTAAGATTATCTGTATGTCTAAGCCCGCTGATGAGATCCTCGGACCGGTTTCCAGCAGTTATGTCTCGCAACGGCTGAGGCTCCATTATGTCGATTGGGGGAACCAGCACAAGCCGCCCCTGCTGTTGGTCCACGGCGGGCGCGATCACGCGCGCAGCTGGGACTGGGTGGCGCGCGACCTGCGACGCGACTGGCACGTGATCGCCCTCGACCTGCGCGGCCACGGAGACAGCAGCTGGACCATTGGCGGCCACTACACGCTGTCGGAGTTCGTACTCGACCTCGCCCAGCTGGTCGATCTGCTCGACGTGGCGCGTATCACCCTGGTCGGTCACTCACTGGGCGGTGCCGTGAGCATCCAGTACACGGCCGTGTTCCCGGATCGCGTCGACAAGCTGGTTGCCATCGAAGGACTCGGACCGCCGCCCGAGATGGCCAAGCGCTTGGAGCAACGTCCGCCCTGGGAGCGGATTTCGGACTGGATCAAACAGGTCCGGGAATTTTCGGCCCGACAACCCAAGCGCTATCCGTCGGTGGAGGCCGCGGCCAAGCGGATGCAGCAGGAGAACCCCTTCTTGAGCGCCGAGCAGGCTCAGCACCTCACCGTGCACGGCATGAACCGCAACGAAGACGGCAGCTACACCTGGAAGTTCGACAACTACGTGCGTGTCTTCTATCCGCAGCGCTACGACGCTGGCGAGACCCGCGAACTGTGGGGACGCATCACCTGCCCGACCCTGCTCATGCACGGCAGCCAGAGCTGGGCTGGCGATCCTTCGGAGGATGGGCGCGCCGATCTGTTCCAGGACGCACGGGTCTGCAACATCGACGGTGCCGGTCACTGGGTGCACCACGACCGACTCGAAGTCTTCCTGTCCGAGCTGCGCGGCTTCCTGGAGGATTAGTCCCGCGCAGTTCGCCGCTCCGGCGCCCAGCTCCTGGACCCGCAGGTCCCGGATCCAGAGCGTTCCCCAGGTGCGCAGTGCCTCCCAGACGATGGCCCAGCGCAGGGACGAGTTGCTGAAGCGGTAGACGATGGGGACTTCCGCAATGCGAAGTCCCGCGCGGTGAACAAAGGCCAGCGATTCGATGTGGAAGTCGAAGGTCCGGGCGCGCAGGGGAGCTCGCAGCAGCATTTCGAAGGCGGCGCGCGAATACATGCGGTAGCCCGGCATCCATGGTGACGCAGAAATCGTAACCGGCTTCGATCGCGTAGCGAAAGCCATCGAGGATGCCTTCGGCGATGTGGGTGTTGCGTTCGTGGCGGATGACAAAGGTGCGCGGCATGTCGGCGACCCGGTCACCGGTGCCATCGGTGCTGGCATCGTCGATGATGCAGACGTCGGCGTGGCTCGTCACCCGGCGTACCACCTCTTCGATGCTGCTAGCCTCGTTGAAAGCCGGCACGACTACGAGAAATCGCGGTGTCACGCCGGCTCAGTCCTCGAGTTCACCGGGGCCGAAGAAGCGCTGAACATTCTCATTTTCGGCCAGGGCGATGTCGTCGGATGTGTTGATGTTCACGTAGCCGTCACCGATGTCGAACGACTTGACCGCCAGACCATCGTCGATCACGCACTGGATCAGGTCCGGAAGCTCGCGGTTCAACCAGTTGCCATAGACTTGGACCGTGGAGCAGCAGGCCACGGGGATGTGGTGCCGGCGGGCAGCTTCCAGCACGTGGACGGTGCCCGTGACGTCGGTGGCCAGGTCGAGCAGAGGGTCTTCGATGCTGATGGTCACCGCTGGCTGGGCCGCCGTGTGGCAGATGTAGTCGCAGCCCGAGGCAAAGTCGAGCAGCTCGTCCAGGTTGCGGACGTCGGCCCGAATCGTCTCGACCCCCAGTGCCTGGAGGACGTTCCAGTTGTGATCCCGGGCCGCCTCGGTCTGGTAGCCCGTCCGGAGCAGC
>Ga0209988_10001497_pt1 | contig 15201 bp, 10 predicted proteins | sample N075metaG_FD_183115 | JGI IMG/M metagenome (GOLD analysis project Ga0209988, IMG submission 183115) | Deep subsurface microbial communities from Kermadec Trench to uncover new lineages of life (NeLLi) - N075 metaG (SPAdes) (version 2) | ecosystem: Environmental > Aquatic > Marine > Ocean trench... | reverse complement strand
GTTTAAATTAAGTACCTCAATAGCCCGATGTTTTAGATACTCAAGTTGGTTATCCGAAAACATTTCTTATTCATACTCCTGCAATCTTATATAGAAATTCACCATGGAACATATGTTACATGTATCTGTTTTCTTCTTTACATTTTCACTTAAACCAATTATCCCACTCATAAATTTTATCGTAGTCATTCGAGCAGAATCAGTAATTTCAATTCCACAAAAGTTATCGGGAAAAAAGGAAATAAGTTTATGTTGGTCAGAAACATTCCATTCGCAGTAACCGGAACTATATCTGTTAGTACATTTTAACTCTAATATCTCTGCTTCTATATTTATTTGCCCTTCAAGCCAATCAACAGCAGCTTCAACAATCTCTGAACCTGTATTATTGTCTGTGAAATTGACTGACCGCAACAATTCTGTCGTTCCACTTGTTTTAGAATCCCAGTTTGTTCCTCCGTCTGTTGTATTAAGGATTGTGCCATCCCATCCAACCACCCAGCCGGTATTATTGTCTGTGAAATGGACTGATTCCAACAACACTGTCGTTCCACTTGTTTGAGAATTCCAACTCGTTCCGCCGTCTGTAGTTTTTATAACAGTACCTATAGCGCCAACAGCAATAGCTGTGTTAGAATTAAAAACGTGAACGTGATATAAGGGATTTCCTCGCGGCAACGGATTTTGCCAGAACCATTGTGAGTAATTTGAAGAAGTAAACAAAAAGATGAAAAGAATTGAACTATAAATTATTTGACGAAGCATGATAGAACTTGTAATTTATTTGATACGATTATAATTAATCTGTTTTAAATTAGATTTTCAATTTTATAATAGCAAGAGAAATAAGATGGATTAGAAAAGCTGATAACATCCCCACAATCATCGGTTCTAACTCATTTATTATTGGCACCGTATCAAAATTACTTCTTATAAAAAACCATAAGCTGCTTAACGTAATGGCAGTAATCATTTCAATAAAAACAAATTTATTCTCAATCCTTATTTTTGGATAGTAAGCACTAATAACCGGAAGTATAATTGAAGGGATGAACAGCGAACCTATCGTGTACCAAATTTCAATTACGGATGGAATAAGTAATGCAAGGACTATTGCAAGTATTCCTGAAATCATCAAACCAATTATTGTATAGTTTTTTAGTTTGCTTGCATCCCCAGGTTTGAATATATCAGGCTTCGTCCCGCTCAGCGTGACTACGCCCCGATAAATAAAATCTCTTCCGATAGTTGTGCCGCTTAAAAATAAAAAGCTGTTCAATGTAGAAAGAATAGTTGCAAACAATGCAGCATAAAAGATTCCCTTCACTCCTGATGGTAATACCTTTTCTGCTAATAACGGAAATGCGAGAATAGGATTATCGAGATTCGGTATTACAGCTTTGGAAAAAAGTCCCGTGGTTGTTGTTAGAAAATCAAATAAAGCCCAAAAGAAAATTGAAATGATGATTCCTTTAACTGCAACATTGTCGGATTTTGCTGCATAACACCTTTGATGAAAACCAGGATCGGCGAAAGTCCACAATGCAATTAAAAACCATACAATAATAAAAGTGATTGAGGTGTTTCCTGTTAATGTTAAATGATCTTTCGGCAGATTTTGAGATAGAAAAGAAACATCACCAAAAGAATCGACTGAAAAAATCACTATTAAAATAAATCCGGCAAACATAACAAAGAACTGCAATGCATCTGCATAAATATTTGCACGAAAACCCCCTTTGATCAAATACGCAATTGATAATAAAAGTGCAATAATCAAAGCAGGAAAAATACTGATGTCAAAAAGTAAAGAAAGTAGTCCTGCAGTCATTAACAGGTATGGTGCGGGTGATACTAAAACAAAGACTACAACTGCCGAAAGTAAACCCACCTTTTTTCCGTACACTTCTGTTAATTTATCAGGAATTGTAAAGAGAGAGGAACTGTGAATTTTTTTTGCAAAGAAAATGGCAAACAGAAAAGCAAATATGTAATAGGGCAGCCCTTGCGTTATCCAGCTAACTATTCCGTAGCGATAAGTAAATTCACCAACTCCGAGAATGCCGCCGTACCATGTTGAAACGGTGGTAAGCACAAAGAGAAACAATCCAACTTTTCTTCCACTCAGCAAATAATCATTTGCCTCCGAACCGGTTTTTCTCCCTGTATAAAATCCAATGAACAAAATTGAAGAAAAGAAGGCAAGAATTATAATAATATCAATCGAACTGAATGAGATCATATTTTTTTATAAAGTTAAAATCCCTGATAATAAAAATTATCCCGTTTCTTATTTTAAGTTGAACAGAATCTGACGTAGATATGTTGCTTGTACTTTCCTTTTCGCCAAATGGAAGTGAAATATTTTTTAACAGGTACTTTAATCCTTTTGAAGTTATTTTAGTTTTTTTATCGAAAGCATAAAGTGAAATAATTTCACCTTTTTGTGTTATTAGCCGAACATCTCCGGTAAAAGGTTTGAGATAAGAATTCTCAGCCATTAATGAGAGTATTATTTTGCTGAAAAACTTTAATAAAATTCCAAGGTTACAAATTGTATGATCTAATCTATCACCCGTTACACCAATTAATAATGCTTCATCAAATTTATTTTTTATTGCAAACTTCAAACACTTTTCAACATCGGTATCATATTGTCTTTTGAACTGCAAAATCTTCGAGGTACTTTTAAATTTTTTAATTGCTTCTTTACTTATTGAATCAAGATCACCGATAATAAAATCAGGAATTAAACCCAATCTCAAAGCAGAATTTGCACCACCATCTGCGCATAGTAAAGTATCAAACCCATTCTTATTAAAGAATGTGATTACACTTTTTCGGGGTGATTTACCGTTTGCAAGTATTATGCATTTTTTCAAATTGTATTATCTTTAATTTGTAGATAGTTAGATATGCCAGATTTTGAAAATCTGGCATATCTTGAACTTGACGATTATAACCCAACTTGTATTCCAGCTATAAAATTCCTTTCAGCAGCAGGAAAATATTCCTTGCCAATTGCATAGGCGGAATATAAATTATCAAAAATATTATTTACCTGAATATAAAGTTTCCACGGAGTTAAAGTGTTTACAACAGGAAATTCATAGCTTGCAAAAAAATCAGAAACAAAGTAAGCATCGTTTACATTATCTGAGTAACTAACAAAACCGGGATTCGATTCTAAATATAAGTTGAGATTATTGTCATAGTTATCCGAGAAAAACTTACCCACATATTTTCCACTTAGCTTAAAATACAATCCACTATAATTGTATGTTAACCCTAAATTACCCAAATATTCAGGGAAACCGCTGATCTTGTTCCCGCTTAAATCGATAAAGTTTTCGGTATTCAGGAAATATTTTCCTTCGTTAATTGTGTTTCGACTAATAGTTCCATTCCCAAACAATTCGAAACGATTATTTAAGAACCTGTAAATAAAGGAAAACTCTGCTCCCGCATGAACTGTTATTTCAACATTACCTGTAACCGGCTGCCCAAACCTATCCAGTTGACCGTTCTTTACAATTTCATCATTAAAAAGCATATAGTAAAGATTTAATGTGACAGAAAAATTGTAACCACTAAATGTTGCACCAACTTCAACATCATTCAACGTTTCAGGTTGAACAAGCGGTTTTGAAAAATCGAAGGAACCATCAGGATTTTGTTCGAACTGCGGAATAGTACCACCGCTTGATTCTGCAGCATCATAATAATTTTTTAATCTTGGTTCGCGCGAAACACGGGCAAACGAAAAGTAAATATTTAATGGGTTAATAGGTTTGAAATTAATTCCTATTCTTGGATTAAAAAATAAATTACTTACTACGAAATCTGTCCCAACGAACTTCTCATCATACAGTTTATATTTATGATAAGCCAACTGAAACTCACCAAGCAGATTCCAATGTTCATTTAAAGTATATGATTCGTTCACAAATACACTTGCAATATCTTTTCCGCCGCGGTAGGAATAATAACGATATTCTTTTGTAACGCCGGGAGGAAGATTCTCTGCAAAATTAATACTTCCCCAGTGAATTGATTTGTGATTTCTAAGCTCTGCACCGAAAAATAGTACACCGCTACCATGATTTAAACTAAATCTTGGTATCCAGCCGTACTGAGTATTTTCTACCATAGCTCTGATTAATGCATTTGTTGGAACAAAACTGGTGTCAAATCCATTTTCTTTCAATCTAAAATAATCATCAAAGAAAACCGACCAAGAACCATCGAAATCAAAAAAACCGTCTCCTTTCACAAGGAATAAAGCTGAATTAAATTTTAAATCATTATTTATCTGCCATTCATTTAAAAGTTCAAAATGCGGCTGTGAAAAATTTTCTATCTCTTCAGGTCTTCTATTCAGGGTAAATGTATATCCGCTCTCATCAGCTTCCCAGAAGGAATAATTTGCTTTTCTCAAATTTCTATCCTTTACAGCAAACTTGGCAACACCCACATAACCTAAACCGTCAGCTAATGGACCGCCATAAAAATTGAGCTGGGTTGTAAAATTTTTATCATACCTGACTGCTGAAAGAAAATATGATTTAAAATTAACCCATGTTAAATTTTTGTAACCAGAACTCAGTATTTGTCCGAGTTTTGCATAAACAGAATATTTGTTATCTATTAAACCACTTGAGAAAGCCGCAGAGTATTTCCTGGTAACATAAGATCCGTAAGAAGCAGAAAGTTGCAGCTTTGGTTGATTTGAAAAAGATGAAGTGATTATATTAATTGAACCACCGATTGCAGGATAACCAGAAACTCCGGAGCCTGCTCCTCTTTGAACCTGAATTAATTCTGTGCTTGCAAGCAGGTCAGGAAAATCCAGCCAGTAAACATTATGATCTTCGGGATCGTTCTGTGGAATACCATTTATCGAAACGGAAATTCTTCGTTGATCAAATCCACGGATACTAATGTAGTTATAGCCAATTGCATTTCCACTTTCAGAATAAAATGTTGTTGAAGGAAGATCGCTCAAATATTTTGGAATATCATAAACAGTGTAATTCTTCTCAATCTCTTTTCGTTTTATCTTGTCAAATGTAACCGGCGTGATGCCTTGCTTACCGATTGTTGCTTCTACCAGAACAGTTTGTGAAGGGATTACTTTGGGGGTTAATTGAAATGAGTAAGAGAATTTCTCTTGTGCTTTCCCCTCAGCCAATAATTTCCAAACATCTATTATTTCATCTTTATAGCCCACAAAACTGATGATAAGTTTATCTCCGTTCTTAAACTCCCGGGTAATTGAAAAGTAACCATCTCCATCAGTTATTTTACCAGTAGTTTCCCACCCAACTATTAATACATTGGCATTGGATAAGGGTTTTTCGGTTTCAGCATCAGTAACCAATCCGTTAAGAGTTTTTTCTTGCCCAAAAACAAAGAGATTTAAAAACAAAAAAAGAATAACTAAGATTTTCATAGTTTACCTCTTTAAACTAATAAAGCCGTCGGTGTCCGAAGAACTCTTCAGAGAAACGGCTAAAATCTCAATTATTCCATTACATTGGCAGTAGGCTTTAGCCCGTTTTCCTACGCTGGCATTATCCAGATCAGGTTAAAGGGTATTATCTCAGTCATCCCATGGCTTGGAATAACACCCCTAACGGCTTAAAAAATATTTTATTGTTACAAAGTTAAGATATCGTTCTTGCTAAGTCAACCTACTTTAAGTTTTTGTCCTGCTTTTATTTTACTACCGGAAAGATTGTTCAATGATCTAATCCGCGAAATAGTTGTATTGTATTTTTTTGCGATCGAATAAAGAGACTCACCCCTTGTTACAAGATGATAATTATTTTTACCATCCGCTAAAACTGTCTGCCCCTTTTTTATTTTAAGTTTGGAACCGGCAATTATTTTGTTACCTGATATGCTGTTCCAATTTCTGATTGAAGAAGTTGGGACATGATATTTGACGGCTATACTGCTAATGGTCTCACCTCTTTTTACAGTATGGTATAAATACTTACCCGATTTCTTATCAGATTTTGTTTTAGATACATTATTTTTTACAGCCGAATTTGGATAAATCTTTAATGTTTTTCCGGCTATTATTTTATTTCCCGATAAATTATTCCATTTCTTTATATCAGAAACAGAGACGTAAAAATTATCTGCGATCTTAGCTATGTTATCTCCCTTTGTAATTTTATATGTGATAAAATTGCCCGAAGAAGATTTAGATTTTTTTGTGTTATTATCTTTTTTACTTCCTTCAAAACCAGAATAAATTTTTATGGTTTTACCTGCAATAATTTTATTGCCCGATATACCATTCCATTTTCGTATTTCAGATGCCCGGACATTATAAAGTTCTGCAATCCCACCAATTGTATCGCCAGATTTTATTCTATAGTAAACTACATTCGAATTAGAATTAGTAGTGAATGATCCATTATCCGGAGCATAAGGATAGTTTGAAAATATCTTTAAAGTTTGACCGGCAATAATTTTATTGCTTTTAAGCCCATTCCACCTTCTTATGTCCCTGGTTCTTACTCCATACTGCTCAGCTATTTTACTAATTGCATCACCTTTACGCACTTTGTATCTGTACAAGGTTGCTTTAGAATTCTTATAAATCTTATTTGTATTGGTATAATTTGCAGTTGGTGTACTGCCATTAGTATAAATTTTTAATCTTTTTCCAGCAATTATTTTGTTACTTCGTAAATGATTCCAATCCTTAATATCACGTATTTTTACATGGTAACGAGAAGCTATAAGTCCAAGGTTCTCTCCCCTTCTTATTCTGTGATAAACCATTGCACTTTCAATAGTTGCTTTCTCTTCTATTTTTGTACTTTTATCAAGACTCGCAAAATAATCTTTATTTTCTGTGGGGACATAAATATTTAACTTTTGCCCAACTCTGATAGTAGTTGTATAAGCAATGTTATTCCAGTTTCTTATATCACTAACTCTTGAATTGAATCTATCGGCAATCCCCAATAAACTATCATCTTTTTTAACGCTGTACTGAACAGCAACATATCCTTCCGGTATAACCGGGGCAGATATGATTGGCTCTTCAGGTGTTTCTGTTTTTTTTATATCTTCTTCTAGAACTGCAACTGTTATATCTTTCGTTTCCTTTTGCTCCGTTTTAGTTGTTCCATTTAAGTCAGCGTAAGGTGAGGTATAATTATCATTGGAATTATTTCCATCCTCTAAAGCTAACTGTGTATCAGTATTATAGGCATAGTCAATGGTTTGCATATCAACAAGTACCGGAATTTTTAATTTAACACCTGCGTATAGTTTCGATTTGGTTGATATGTTATTTGCATCCGCAAGATCGTAAACCGTAACGCTGTATTTACTAGCAATCCTTGTTAAATTTTCTCCCCTTCTAACTGTGTGAACCAGGAATGTACGTTTAGCTGATTCAGGAATATTTTTCATATTAGATGTGAATAATTCCAATGAGCCTTTCGGGATCTTTAATTCGTAACCACTTGTATGATCGGGTGGAGTGCTTAATTGTGTTAGCTCCGGGTTTATATTTATCAATGTTTCTAAATCGGTACCTGCGCTAGCCGAAAGGAACCCGAGATCAATGGCTCCGTTAATATTATAAGTATCATATATATAGGGATCTTCAAATTGAAGATTTGTAAATCCGTAGGCTTCAGGATCCATAGCAATCAAACAAACAGCAATATACTGCGGAACGTAGTTTCTTGTTTCTCTGGGCAGATATCTCCTGATTCCCCAAAAATCATCTTTTCCGGATCTACGCAGCGCTCGCCTTATTCTTCCCTCACCCGAGTTATAGGCAGCTAAAGCTAAATACCAATCCCCAAAAGATTCATATAGATCATTTAAATGTCTTGCAGCTGCAACAGTGGATTTGTATGGGTCTCTTCTTTCATCAACATAAAAATCAGTTTCTAATCCATATATTTTTCCAGTAGATTTAATGAATTGCCACAATCCCACAGCGCTTGCCCATGATCTTGATTTAGGATTTAAACCGCTTTCCATCATACTTAAATATTTAAGCTGATCAGGCGCAGATTCTCGAGAGAAAACTTTACTCATCATTGGAAAATATTTACCCGAGCGAGAAATCCAGAGATACATAACCTCATTGCCCTTAGGATTATTTGTAAAGTATTCAATATATTTTTCCACATAGGAGTTAACTTCCAAAGGAATATCTGCTGCTATAACTTCTGTGATGTGCCCATTCCCGGAACCGGATGTTAATTCTATCTCATTTACTGATTCTTTCATCCATTCTTCGTAGGCAGCAAATGAAACACCATCAGGCAGCTCACCTATCCCATCAATAAAATCTCTGTAATCCTCGGTAATAGCATTTGATAATTCCACGTATGCATCATTTTGTTCAATACCCGGAAAGTAGCTAAGGTTATTTATATTATGCAAAGCGGATTCAAAGTTTTCTACAGTGGCTGTAACATCACCCTCTTCTTTTTTTGCAAGAGCCGTTAGATAATCTTGGCGCGCTTGCTCAAGCATTTCTGCAACAATACCATTCTTTTTTATTTCCCTCTGATAGGTTGAAGATTTTTTATTTTCAGTGATCTCAGTATTTCCGCCGCAGGAAATGATAAGAATTGTACTCGCAAGGAGTAAACACATTCTAGTCAGAAATGGATTCATATATTCTCCAAAATGAAACTTTAATTACTAATATATAGTTTACAATCTGCTTAATCAAGCAATAAATTAAATGATGTTCATAACTTTTTGTTTATTAACGAGTTACTCATTAAATATTATAATGGAATATTTGCATGCTTCTTTTTTGGATTTATATCAACTTTCGTGCGAAGAAGATTGAAGGCATTAATTAGTTTACCTCTTGTTTCAGATGGCAGAATTACGTCATCCACAAAACCCCTTTCTGCAGCGATGTATGGGTTAGCAAACCTTTTTTTAAATTCCTTTAATTTCTTATTCAACTCTTTTTCCGGATCTTTTGATTTACTTATTTCCTTTTTGAAGATTATCTCAACAGCACCTTTTGGACCCATCACAGCAATTTCTGCAGAGGGCCAGGCATAATTAAAATCTCCTCTAACATGTTTTGAATTCATAACATCATAAGCACCGCCGTAAGCTTTTCTGATTATCACAGTTATCTTTGGTACGGTTGCCTCGCAGAAAGCAAACAAAAGTTTTGCACCATGACGGATTATCCCATTCCATTCCTGTTCTGTACCGGGCAAAAATCCCGGTACATCTTCCAGCACTAATAATGGAATACCAAAGCAATCACAAAACCTTACAAATCTTCCTGCTTTAATAGATGAATTAATATCCAATACTCCCGCCAATACAGCGGGCTGATTTGCAATAATTCCAATTGCCATTCCACCTATTCTTGAGAATCCGCATAAGATATTTTCTGCATAATTTTTATGCACCTCAAAGAAATCATTATCATCAACTAATAGATTAATGATCTTCCGCATATCGTATGGTTTGCTGGGATTATCCGGAATGATATTATCAAGTTTTGGTTCCGGTTTAATTTCGCTTTGATTGAACTGAAGTTCCGGAGATTTATCTCTGTAGTTTAATGGAAGAAAACTTAATAGCTTTCTAACATTCAGCAAGGTTTCAATTTCATTTTCATAAATGAAATGGGCAATTCCACTTTTAGATGCATGTGTGTCTGCTCCTCCAAGCTCTTCCAAACTTACATCTTCATTTGTAACAGTTTTTACAACATTTGGTCCGGTAACAAACATGTAGCTTGTATTTCTTGCCATAAAAATAAAATCTGTAATAGCGGGTGAATAAACAGCACCTCCGGCACACGGACCAAGAATCACAGAAATTTGAGGTATCACACCAGATGCAAGTGTATTGAGCAGAAATATATCTGCATAACCAGCAAGACTGGAAACACCCTCCTGAATTCTTGCACCACCCGAATCATTTAATCCGATTACGGGTATACCATTTTTCATTGCCATTTTCATTATCTTAATAATTTTCTCGGCATGCGTTTCAGATAATGAGCCACCGAACACTGTAAAATCCTGGCTGAAAAGTGCGATGGGTCTGCCATCAATTTTTGCAAAACCGGTAACCACCCCATCACCGGGATAAATCTGCTTATCCAATCCAAAGTCCTTAGAGCGATGTTTAACAAACATATCTATTTCATCAAAACTGCCCTCATCAACCAACAGTTCGATTCTTTCTCTTGCAGTGAGCTTTCCTTTATCATGCTGTTTTTTAATTTTTGCTTTACCGCCGCCTAATTTAACCTGCTCTTTTAATTTTTTAAGCTGTTCAATTTTGTCTTTCATAGCTAAAACCTAAATTAAAAATATTTTTTTTCAAACTACTGTAGTTTTAATAAACCGAATAGATCAACAACAAGTTAAACAAGAAACGGATTATGTAGTTTTTCATATCCAATTGTACTATCATCTCCATGACCCGGATAAATAACCACGTCATCCGGTAAAGTAAAAAGTTTTGATCTAATTGAATTAATTAATGTTTCATAATCCCCACCAAGAAGGTCCGTTCTTCCGATACCTTCCTTAAAAAGAACATCACCGGTTATACAAAAATTACTTTCTTCTGCATATAATGAAAATTCTCCAGGAGAGTGACCCGGTGTAAATAGATTTACGATAAATTCATTACCAAAAATAATGTTCTCATTTTCAGATAAAAATTTATCGGGTTTAGGTAGTTTGTTAACTGCAACACCAAACATTTGTCCTTGTGCTTCAACATTATCAAAAAGCAACAAATCTTTTTCAGGGATTAAATACGCTGGGTTGTATTTTTCTTTAACAAAAGCAACACCCAGAATATGATCAATATGACAATGAGTATTGATTTGATATTTTAGTTTTAAAGTTTTTTCTTTTATAAAAGATATGAATTCCTGCTCTTCATTAGCATTGGACATCCCGGGATCGACTACAGCGGCTTCATTGGTTTCTTCATCCCAAATTACATAAGAATTTTCCATAAAAGAATTGAATGTGAATTTTTTAATTTTCATAAAACATAAAATTATTTCTTAAAATTCTTCTTCATACGGCTGAATAATTTTCTTGTGTAATTATTATAATTATCTTTTGTCTCTCTAATTGAATCTCCACCAAACTTCTCCAAAAAATGTTCAGCGATTACCCAGGCAAGCATACTTTCTGCAATTACTGCACAAGCAGGTACAGCAACAAAGTCACTTCGTTCGCGTCTAGCATCCACTTTTCTCATTGTTGAAAGATTTACACTCTCAATAGGACTCATTAAAGTTGCGATGGGTTTCATAGCTGCACGAACGATTATTGGCAAGCCGGTACTTATTCCTCCCTCAATTCCGCCGGCACGATTGGTTTTTCTTGTAAAACCATGTCCTGATTTTATAATTTCATCATGAACCTGAGAACCAAAGGCATTTGCATTCTGAAAACCCTGCCCAATCTCAACACCCTTAACAGCATTAATAGACATAATAGCTGAGGCAATACCAGCATCCAATCTTCTATCGTAGTGCATAAATGTTCCAAGACCAACGGGTACACTGCTTGCAACAACAATAAATGAGCCGCCTAATGTGTCCCCTCTTTTCTTAGCAATTTTAATTTTATTTATTATTTTTTTCTGATGTTCATCATCTAAAACACGTACATCGCTTTGATCTGAACTTTTTGATAAATGCCACGCATTAAAATCTTTTCTGATTTTATTTAACAGAAGGGATTCTGTAAAATTAGTTTCAGGGTAAATATCCCCGATACTTTCAACATAACTTCCCACATTTATTCCGAATTCTTCTAAAAATTTTCGGGCAATTGTTCCGGCAGCAACACGGGCAGCAGTTTCCCTTGCGCTCGATCTTTCAATCGAGTTTCTAATATCATCAAAATCATATTTCGAAATTCCAACGAGATCTGCATGACCTGGACGCGGGATGTTAATTTTAACTGTATCACCTGGAATTTTCTCAGCATCCATTATTTCTTTCCAGTTGACCCAATCTTTATTTTTAATGAGCATAGAAATCGGTGAGCCGAGTGTTTTGCCATTCCTTATCCCGCCTAAAATTTCTGCTGCATCGGATTCAATTTTCATTCTTCCGCCCCTGCCATAACCCTGCTGCCTTCGCTTAAGATGAAAATCTATATAACTTTTTTTAATGGGGAGATTTGATGGAAAACCTTCAGCAATAACAGTTACTGCTTTTCCGTGAGATTCGCCTGCTGTTAAAAACCTTATCATAAATAAATTATTGATTGATGAAGTTTAAATATAAAAAAACGCCCGTAAATATTCGGGCGTTTTATAAAATTAAATTATAGCTATTTTATTCGGGAATCTCTAAACCAACAAACCTTGCATTACCTTTATTATCAATTACTTTTAATAAAAGAGCAGAGCCCCGTTTACTTTCAACTATATCCGAATATTCATCAACATTATTTACTTTTTTTCTATCTGCTTCCACTATAACCAACCCTGCAAATAATCTTTGGTTTTCTGCTTTGCTAAATGGTTTTACATCTGTGATCAAAACACCATGATCAACATTAAAATCAGATAAGTCACGATCACTTAGATTCTTTACTGTAAGACCAATATCATCGAAGTTTGCGGTATTTAAATTCTTTTTACTCTCCGATTTATCTTTCGATTTATTGGAAATAGGTTCTGATTTAGAATTGTCATCTTTTGCTTTCAATGTTACTTTTCGTTCCAGTTCAGCACCATCCCTAAAAATCTTTAATGTAATTGTAGTTCCGGCAGTTTGAGCAGCAATATAACCTTGTAACTGATTTGGGGCGTTAACTTCTCTTCCATCAACTTCAAGAATCACATCACCTTCTCTTATATCTGATTCTGAGGCAGCGCTATTATCCAAAATTCCCTGAATGATTATTCCTCTCGGTCTATCCAATCCAAGAGATTTTGCCATAGCATCATCTACTTCGCCAATATTAACGCCAATATACCCGCGGTTAACTTTTCCGTTTGCAATAAGATCTTTGGCAACAGCTTTAACAAGGTTTATGGGTATAGCAAATCCATAACCTATGTAAGTACCCGTACCGGATGATGCAATAGCTGAGTTCACACCAACAACTGCACCGGAAAGATCAACTAACGCTCCACCGCTGTTTCCAGGGTTAATAGCTGCATCAGTCTGTATATAGTTTTCAACACCGTAGCTGTCTCTAATTAAACCTAACTGTCCCCTTCCAATGGCACTAACAATTCCGGCAGTTACTGTTGAGGATAACGAAAGCGGATTGCCTATTGCCATAACCCATTGCCCTACTTTTAATTGATCTGAATCTCCAAGGAATGCAGCCGGAAGGTCATTAACATCAATTTTTATAACAGCAAGATCGGTTAATGGGTCTGTGCCTATAACAGTTGCATCAAATCTTCTTTTATCAAACAACCCAACTGAAACTTGTTTTGCATTTTCCACAACATGATTGTTAGTTACTATATATCCATCACCAGAAATAATAATACCACTTCCGGATCCCTTTTGTTCTTTTGGCATATCTTTAAATGGGAAGGAGAAAAAATCATGCGGATTTTTGCTTCTTTCAGAAACAACAGTAATTTGAACAATTGAAGGAGTAACTTTTTCAGCCGTTTCTATAAATGCCTGCCCAAAAGCAGAAGCATCTGCATCGAGAGATACCGGCGGATTATTTGCTCCCAATTTTATATCGGCATATCCCGGTCTAACCAGACCAAATCCTGAAACCAGCATTGCACCAAATAAAACACCGATTACCAAAAGAACTATTGCGCTTAAAATTCCTTTAATTTTCATCATTTATCCTTTATTGATTTACTTTTAGATTACAATTATAGCACTCTTTGCTGAATAATACACTTATTTTTTACAAAGTTTTTAGAGATTGAATCTCTTTAAAATTATAAATATGATACTGCAAATAACACTCGAAAAAATTATTAGCATTGTCAATGATCGTCTCCGTTAACGAAATTATCTGTTCATTTTTCTTTAGACAAATTATATAACAAAAAAGTTCCGAATTAATTTTGTAATTGTCAATGCTTTCTTTTTTACATTTCGCACATAATAATCCCCTGTCATAATTAAATCCAAGTACCTTATTATTTAGATCTGCTGATCCGCAAACAGAACATTTATCTAACTGGATTTCGTAACCAATCTCCGTTGTTAAAAATAAGAAGAATCTTCCAAAGAGAATTTCGGGTCTCTGATTGGATGAATTAAGAAGTGAGAGGATTCTTACCAGTCCTTTAAAAATTTTTTTATTCGGTTCACCACCGGGGATTAATTTATTCACTAATTCAATTACTGCGTAAGAATATTTAATTGCGTCCAAATTTTCTTTAAGTTTTGGAAAATGTGAAATTATTCCAGCATCAGAAAGCAACTGTACTTCGCGTGATTCCTTTAAGTAAATAATTATTTGTAAATGGTTCAGCGGATCTATGATCATACCAAATTTGGATTTTGGACTTCTGCCTCCTTTTACTATTGCAGAAATCTTTCCTAATTCTTCCGTATAGACAGTAGTAATAATGCTTGTATCTCTGTAGTTTATTTTACTAAGAACTATAGCTTCTGTTTTTATTATTTTGCTCATTTAAGAAAGTTATATGGAAAATTAAACATACCTTCTTCTGTAATAATACCGGTTATCAGATGCGACGGTGTAATGTCAAATGCTGGATTGAATACATCATAATTTTTAGAGGTTACCGGCGTATTATTTATTGAAACTAACTCTGAATTGTTACGAAATTCAATTTCAATTTCGTTTCCGGAAGCTATAGTGCGATCGAAAGTAGTTGATGGTGCTGCAATATAGAATGGAATATTATGATGATAACTTAATAAAGCCAAATTGTACGTTCCAATTTTATTTGCTGAATCGCCATTTAAAGCAATCCTGTCTGCTCCCGTAACAACAAGATCAATTTTATTCTGTTTCATTAGAAAAGCTGCTGAGGAATCGGTTTGAAGCGCAAACGGAATACCACATTTTTCAAGTTCGAAAGCAGTTAACCTTAAGCCCTGCAGTAATGGACGGGTTTCGCTTGCATAAACAAAATTAACTAAGTCATTTTCAAAAGCAGTTTTTATTACGTTGAATGCCGTACCATCTCCACCGGTTGCCAACTTACCTGTATTGCAATGAGTAAGAA
>Ga0209988_10001493_pt1 | contig 15209 bp, 13 predicted proteins | sample N075metaG_FD_183115 | JGI IMG/M metagenome (GOLD analysis project Ga0209988, IMG submission 183115) | Deep subsurface microbial communities from Kermadec Trench to uncover new lineages of life (NeLLi) - N075 metaG (SPAdes) (version 2) | ecosystem: Environmental > Aquatic > Marine > Ocean trench... | reverse complement strand
CCCGCGGCTGATGGCAGTCATTCCCTTTATTGTGCCGTGATTGTCAAGCAGGTCGATGAACAAACCCGGGCCAAGACCAGCATCAACGAGATACTGCGCCAAGCCTAGTACTCCGTCAAACCAATATTGATAGGTTCAGCGAGTCGTGAAGTGGTTGACCGTTAGGCGCGCCTCGCCGGTAATGGCGCGTCCTTACCAAGAGGTGCAACACCGCGGACGATCGCTTCACGGCTCGCCCGAAGGGAGCTACCCAGATGCTCCAATACTGCGTTGCAGTCCTTGAAAAGGACATGCCATTTTCTGCGAACTGCGTCTTGTCTTGGAACATCTGGGTAGCTCTGAACCCATCAATATTGGCTTGACGGAGTACGGGTAACCATAGGAAAATCTGACCGTGTCTCATGTCCTCGAACTGACCAGCGAGCTGGTAGCCCGGCCATCCATCACACCGGATGACGCTGGATGCCAGCGCTTGATCACGGAACGAATGCTGCCCCTGGGTTTTGATGTGGAGTGGTTCGTGTGCGGTGATGTCAGCAACGTGCTGATTACCCACGGAAGCGGGCCGCCCTCGTTGTGGTTCCTCGGCCACACCGATGTTGTCCCGACCGGTCCGGAGGAAATGTGGACTTTCCTGCCCTTCCACCCGAGTGAGAAAGACGGCGAATTATACGGCCGCGGTGTGGCAGATATGAAAGGGGCGGTTGCGGCGATGGTCGTAGCGCTGGAGACCTTTGCCCTGCAACATCCGGGACACGAGGGACAGCTGGGGTTGTTGCTGACCAGTGACGAGGAAGGTGAAGCCGTGGACGGCATCGTACGGGTCGTTGACGAACTGAAATGCCGCAACCGGCGGCCGGATTATTGCCTGGTCGGGGAACCTTCCAGCCAGCAGTACCTGGGTGACACGGTCCGGATTGGCCGCCGAGGTTCCATCCATGCACGCCTGCAGGTGAATGGAGTTCAGGGGCATACAGCTTTCCCCGAAAACCTGGATAACCCGGCGCACCGAATAGCGCCATTCCTGGACGAACTGGTTAAGCTGGATTGGGACAGTGGAGATGAGGAATTTCCAGCCAGCCATTGCCAGGTGGCCAGTATCAGGGGCGGTACAGGCGCCAGGAACGTGACGCCTGCCAACGTGGAGTTGCTGGTCAACTTCCGCAACGGGCCGCAATCCCCATCCCAGAGCATCCGGTCGCGATTCGAAGATTTGCTCATCGAACATGAAATCAGTGACTACGAACTCGAATGGAAGGTTATGGGCGAACCCTTCCGCAGCCAAGCCGGCAAGCTGCGTGAAGCCGTAACTGAAGCTGTTATTTCAGTTCTGGACACCAATCCGGCGCTAAACACAGGTGGCGGCACTTCGGATGGCCGTTTTTTCGCCCCCCTGGGGACAGAAGTTCTGGAACTGGGCCTGGTCAACACCACCATCCATCAAATCGACGAGCGTACACCCATCGCCGACCTCGACCGCCTCTGCACCACCTACTACGACATCATCCGGCGCATTTTAATGTAGGGCCGGGGTCACACAACTTTTTACGAAATGGAATCTTGTCGTACCTGGCCGCCAAGTCGATGCCGTATCTTCCTTCAGGACACGCCGTGAACCCATCCCTGGGGGCTTGGATGAAACATCCGTGTTTCATACAGTCCTGAAGGAAGATACGACACCCCCTTGGCTAGCTCATCTTGGTTCTTAGTACAGAAAATCAATGATATTGCCTGGTCCTCCTGCCTGGCCGGCTGAAGCTGGGCCGGGTACTTACTTCCGGGACCGTATGTTTCAGGGACGAAACATCCGAGCCCCCAGGGATGGGTTTACGGCGTGTCCCGGGAGTGAGTACCCGGTTCAGCACCCCCCGCTAGCACCCCCTAGATTAAGTGGGACAGTAGTGGCCGTGACCCCGGCTCTGGAAAATTCGGAGTACTGCCCTCAAATTCTAGGTATCTCGGTCGCTGATGGGCGACCCAATCAAAATTTGGGGAAATGATATGCGAATGGACAAATTGACCAGCAAGTTTCAGCTGGCACTGGCGGACGCCCAAAGCCTGGCGACGGGTCTTGACCACCAGCTGATCGAACCGGTTCACATGATGGTCGCTTTGCTCGACCAGCAGGGCGGTGCTGCCCGCCACCTGTTGACCAAGGCCGGCGTGCGTGTGAATCCGTTGCGGTCACAGCTCGGTGAACGATTGGATAGCCTGCCCCGCGTCAGCGGCGCGGAGGGTGAGATCAGTCTTTCCAATGAGCTGATCAAAGTTTTGAACCTGAGCGACAAGCTGGCGCAAAAGCGGGGTGACCGGTACATCGCCAGCGAATTGTTCGTGCTGGCGGCTCTCGACCTGAAGGGTGCGCTGGCCGATATTCTCAAACAGGCCGGAGCGAACCGTGCAGCACTGGAAAAAGCCATTGATGATATGCGTGGTGGCGAGCAGGTTTTGGACCCCAATGCCGAAGAAAACCGCCAGGCGCTGGAAAAATACACCATCGACCTGACCGAGCGGGCCGAGCAGGGTAAGCTGGACCCGGTGATTGGCCGTGATGAGGAAATTCGCCGTTGTATCCAGGTGCTTCAGCGGCGCACCAAGAACAACCCGGTGCTGATCGGTGAACCCGGCGTGGGTAAGACCGCGATCGTGGAGGGCCTGGCCCAGCGTATCGTCAACAACGAAGTGCCCGAAGGCATGCGCGGCAAGCGGGTACTGGCGCTGGACATGGGTTCCCTGGTGGCTGGCGCCAAGTTCCGTGGTGAGTTCGAGGAGCGTATGAAAGCCTTGCTCAACGATCTGGCCAAGCAGGAAGGGAATGTCGTCCTGTTCATCGACGAAATGCATACCATTGTCGGCGCCGGCAAGGCCGAAGGCGCCATGGATGCCGGCAACATGCTCAAACCCGCACTGGCCCGCGGCGAACTGCATGCCATCGGTGCGACTACCCTGGATGAATATCGCCAGTACGTGGAGAAGGATAAAGCGCTGGAACGGCGTTTCCAAAAAGTGTACGTCGGTGAACCGTCGGTGGAGGACACCATCGCCATCCTGCGCGGTCTGCAGGAACGCTATGAAGTACATCACGGCGTCGATATCACCGACCCGGCACTGGTCGCGGCGGCCACCTTGTCACACCGATATATTTCGGATCGCCAGTTACCCGACAAGGCCATCGACCTGATGGACGAGGCGGCATCGCGAATCCGCATGGAAATCGACTCCAAACCCGAAGCCCTGGACCGCCTGGAACGGCGGTTGATCCAGCAGAAAATTCAGCACGAGCATCTAAAGAAAGAGACTGACGATGCTTCGATCAAGCGGCGGGAGGAACTGGAGGAGAAAATCACCGTGATGGAGCGCGAGTTTTCCGATCTTGATGAAATCTGGAAGTCGGAAAAAGCAGCGGTACAGGGCACCACGCACATCAAGGAAGAACTCGAACGCGCCCGCGCTGAACTGGAAACCGCGATGCGTGCGCAGGATCTGGCGCGCATGTCCGAATTGCAATACGGCCAGATTCCTGAATTGGAAAAGCAGCTTAAAGACGCTAAAAAAGTTGAACAGGGCGAATTCCAGTTGCTGCGAAACCGGGTTACCGAGGATGAAATCGCCGAAGTGGTTTCCCAATGGACGGGCATCCCGGTGTCGCGGATGCTGGAGGGTGAGCGCGAGAAGCTGCTGAGGATGGAGGATGCCCTGCACCAACGCGTCATCGGGCAGGACGAAGCTGTAGTCGCGGTCTCCGATGCGATCCGGCGTTCGCGGGCGGGCCTGTCCGATCCGAACCGCCCGATCGGTTCCTTCCTGTTCATGGGGCCGACCGGCGTGGGCAAAACGGAGCTGTGCAAGGCGCTGGCCGAGTTCATGTTCGATACCGAGGAGGCTATGGTGCGCATCGATATGTCCGAGTTCATGGAAAAACATTCCGTGGCCCGGTTGATTGGCGCACCTCCAGGCTACGTGGGATACGAGGAAGGCGGTTATCTCACCGAAGCGGTTCGTCGCCGGCCGTATTCTGTGATCCTACTGGACGAAATCGAGAAAGCACATCACGACGTGTTCAACATCCTGTTGCAGGTACTGGACGATGGCCGCCTCACGGACGGCCACGGGCGTACCGTGGACTTTCGAAATACCGTGGTCGTGATGACTTCGAACCTCGGCTCCAACCGGATACAGGAACTGGCCACCGAGGGCTATGAGGTCATGAAAGCTGCCGTGATGGATGTCGTCGGCCAGCATTTCCGCCCCGAGTTCATCAACCGGGTGGACGAAATGGTGGTCTTCCACCCGCTGGACCGGGAGCAGATCAAGCTCATCGCCGGTATCCAATTGGACCACCTGCGTAAACGCCTGGAAGCCAACGATTTTGGCATAGAGGTTTCAGAGGATGCCCTCGCACTACTTGCAAAAAGCGGATTCGATCCGGTGTATGGCGCTCGTCCATTGAAGCGGGCCATCCAGAATGAGATCGCCAACCCGCTGGCACAGAAAATCCTGTCCGGCGAATTGACCCCCGGAACAACCATCAGGATCGAAGTGAAAAACGGCAGGTTTATATTTTTGTAGGTGCGCGACCGGCATTGCAGCGTTTCTCTATCTGGACGGCAGCACATGACGGCTACGCCGCTCGCCCAGCGGGCGCAGGAACTGGCCAAAGATCTCGAAGCTGAGATCGGTCGATTGGCCGATCAGTTCGTGGGTTTGCCGGCGGATGTTGTCGGCATCTGCGCGGCGGCAGTTGGCGGTGAGATCTTCCAGGTATTCGGGCAGGCTGAGCCAGCGGTTGATCAACCTTTCATCAAGTTCCAGATGACACTGCAGGGCGTAGGCATGGGAGCCATAACGGAAGGCCTGGTTTTCACAGCTGTCTGAGCGGGCCAGGTGGACCGCGCCTGCGGGAAGATCAAAGGTATACCCGTGCCACTGGAATACCGGGTGCGGCCGGGCCAATGCGCAGAACAGAGGATCGGCTGCGGCTTGTGGTGTGGGTCTTAGGTCATACCAGCCGATTTCCCATTCATCCATGGGCCTGACACCGCCGCCCAGCGTGTAGGCCAGCAATTGCGCTCCCAGGCAGATTCCCAACACCGGAATGTCCCGTTTCAAGGCAGCTTCGATGCAGCGCATTTCCTCCAACAGGTATGGATACCGCTTGCCCTGGTCCGGCATTTGCGGTCCGCCCAGCACGATCAGCGCATTGTAGCGGCCCAGATCCGGCTTCGCATCCGGGTTGCGGTGGAAATTCACATAGCGGATCCGGTGCCCCCGGTTGCGCAACATCGGATCCAGGGTGCCGAGCGGTTCAGCGGCGACATGCTGGAAAACCAGGACCTTGGCCATGTACAGGCTAGCCTGCAGCGCGAATCTGCCCCGATCCACGCACGACCCACTTGTAGCTGGTTAGTTCTGGCAGAGCCATCGGCCCGCGAGCGTGAAGCTTCTGTGTACTGATGCCGATTTCAGCGCCCATGCCGAATTCCCCACCGTCCGTAAACGCGGTCGAGGCGTTGGCATAGACCGCCGCTGCGTCTATACAGTCCAGGAACTGCTCGATTACTTCAGGGTTTTCGGCGACGATGGCCTCGGAGTGTTTTGAACTGTAGCGGCGGATGTGGTCCAGGGCTTGATCGAGGCCGGAAACGGTCTTGACCGACATTCTGAGCGACAGGAATTCCGTTCCGAAATGTTCATCGGAAGCGTGCTGCAGCTGCGCCGCGTAGTGCCCTTCCAGTGCCCGGTAGGCCTCCTCATCTGCAAATACCTCAACCCCGTGGTCTGCGCCCATTGACTGCATCAATGCGGGCAATGCCGGTAACAGATCCCGGTGCAATACCAGTGTATCCAGCGCGTTGCACACGCTGACCCGCCGTGTCTTGGCGTTGGTGATGATGGCTTTTGCCTTCTCAAGGTCAGCACTGGCATCGAGGTAGGTGTGGACGATGCCCGCACCGGTCTCGATTACCGGCACCTTGGCGTTGTCGCGCACGAAATCGATCAGCCCCTTAGAGCCACGCGGGATGGCGAGGTCTATCGTATCCGTGGCCTGCAGGATGAACGTCAGCCACTGGCGCTCCGGCGGCGCCAGGAACACGATGGCTGTGTCCAAAGCGTGTTCTTCGAGCACTTCGTGCATCAGCTTCACGACCACCCGGTTGGTGTCGTGCGCATCTCTGCTGCCCTTGAGTACGCAGGCGTTCAGCGTTTTCAGGCACAGTGCAAACACATCGAAAGTGACATTCGGGCGGGACTCGAAAATAACCGCGATGACACCCATCGGCACGCGGACTTTGCTCAGCTCCAGGCCGTTTTCCAGGCGCCTTTGCTCCAACACTTCGCCAACGGGTGTTGGCAGGGCGGCAACACTGCGCAGATCGTTTGCAATGGCTGTAAGACGGTCAGGATTGAGCAGCAAGCGGTCGTATTTGGGGTCAGATTCGGGCATCCGTGAGAGGTCACTGAGGTTTGCCTGCAGAATCTCATTCTTTGCCGCGATGGTGCGATCCGCCAGGGACTCGAGCACGGAACGGATTTTCGAGTCATCACAGCGGGCCAGTTCGCGCGCTGCTTCGCATGCGCTGCTTAATCCCTTTTCCAGATACTGCTGCAGTTTACTCATTTCCATGTTTCAATCCTGCGTTACAGCCTTGGTTAAGGGGGCGGCCATTAACTGCAGGCTGCGCCTTGACTTGAATCTTTTGTGGGGATCTTAATGGCCACATAATACAGGACACTACACTAGGTAAAGATAGTCATAGTGGATCAGGGGTTTTTGTCCGCGCTGACCCATCAGTCGTTCGGCCTCGCTGTGATCATACCTTGTCCGCCCGCAGCCCAGAACCCTGCCGCTTGCATTGAGTATCTGGATGACGTCGCCGCGGTTGAACCGGCCAGCAACAGCCTCGATTCCGACCGGCAGCAGGCTGGCCAGGCGGTTGCTGTCGGTCAGGGCGCTTTGGGCCCCCGCATTGATGGTGACAGAGCCTGTTGCATGGTCGTCTGCGCTGGCAAGCCAGCGTTTTGTTGGTGAAGCATCGCCCTGGGCCGGGAACCGTGTGCCGGCGCCGTCACCAAGGATCTTGCTCATAATTTCCGGGTCGGTTCCGTCTGCAATGACAACCTCGGTGCCCAGTTTGGCTACCTTGCGTGCAATGGTCAGTTTGCTGTGCATACCGCCGCGCCCAAGGGAGGAGGTGCCGCGCGATACGATGTCGTCAATCTGGTGACGCTGGTCATCCCAGCATTCAATGCACTGCGTTGCAAGGTCATCCGGGTCACCGTCGTATACGCCCGGAACCGTGCTCAGCAGGCACAAAAGATCGGCCTTGACCATTCCAGCCAGCAGGCCGGCCAGTTCATCATTGTCGGTGAACATCAATTCAGTGACGGCGACCACGTCGTTCTCGTTCACGATGGGCACGATGCCGGCGCTCAGCAGCGCTTCGATACAGCCCCGCATGTTCAGGTAATGACGGCGCGTCTGAAAATCGCTTTTACTGGTCAGGACCTGTGCGATGGGCAGGCCTTGAGCTTGAAAAAGTTCTCGGTAGATTTCCATCAACTGGACCTGGCCGGTGGCAGCCATCACCTGTTTGCGGACAACCGGGTCGGAAATCCGTTGAATTCGTTCACCAGCCAGGCTAATGCCCGCCGCCACTGCGCCGGAAGTAACCAGCAGTACTTGCCAGCCGTCGGTGCTCAGCACACCGAGTTGCCTGACCAGCTTGGAGAGCACATCCCGGTTCAGCGCCCCCCCCGGGTCACACAATACCTGGCTGCCTATCTTGACGACGATTCGTTTACCCATGGAGCACTATAGATCGAGCACTTGTGTACCCTGTTCGAAAACGATATCCACCGGAATGCCGGCGTCCGACAGGCGATCGAGATCAGCCTGCAAGCTAGGGCCGACATTCCCCATTTCCGCAACAAAAGCATCTACTGCTGTGTAGTCGCCATTACCCTGCAGGGTCAACAGCTTGCTGCTCAGATCCCTCACCGCCTGTTCGAATTGCGGAATATTGACACGGTAGGTGCCGCTGGCTTCGTCCCGGCTGAAAGCACCCGCCTGTGCAAAGAAATTGAAACGGATCATGTTGGCCTTGCCATGGGCACTGGTCGCGCCGAATCGAATCGAACGAAAAATTCCGGCCATAAAGGTCACGTAGTCGTCTTTTAATTGTCCCTCGGTGATTTCACCTTTCTCGCGCAATTTCTGCACCAAGTACAGGCCCAGGATATCGGCCTTGCCTTCCTCCAGCGCCGAGGCATGTTCCTTCATCGCACGGCGAACAGTTCCTTGACCGTTCAGCGTGTTCTTGATGCCCAACCCATGCGCCACTTCGTGGAACATGGTATTGCCGAAGAAGGAGTTGAAGGTGATGTGCTGGCGCTGGTCTGGTGCAATCAACAACTCGGAAATCGGCACCAGAATCTGCTCGTACTTGGCCAGCATGGCGTTCTTGAGCTGCAAGCGGCGAGTACCCTTGGCCAGTTGGACTTCCTCGTCATTGGGGAGGTTGATGGCAATGGTTTTCGAGCCGGCATTGGAGTGACCGGCGTAGTAAACCACGTCGTATGCGTTCAGATCTGCATCGGAACCAGGCACTTCGCGCTTGTATTCATCCGCTACCGGCAGGTCCTGCTGAAGTTCAGGCAGGAATGTTGCAAATCGCGCCAGCCGTTCACTCCAGGCCAGGTCCTTGATCAGGACATACGCCTCAAAGGCTGCGCGGTAGCCGAACAGCTGATCCTCATAAGTTTCAATCGGACCAATCACCAACTCGACAGGGTTATTCTTCATATCCATCCAGGCCATGTCGGATGGCTGGTAGTCATCGCTCTCCAGTGCGGTGGCACGCATTTGAAGGTAGTTGACGAATTCCTCATCGTCTGCCAGACCCGCTGCCTCCCTGAGTAGGGCTGCAGCCTGTTTCAGCTCTTCGGCGTAAGCCAGGTGGTAGGGTACCAGTTCCAGGCCGCCATCCTGCCCGCGGCGCACCAGCGAGTACAAACCGTCTTTGCCGATCTGGTCCCAGGCTTCGAATTCTTCCTTACTCATGTCCGCGGGATAGAATTGTGCTCCCAGCGGTTTCGGGCCAACGCTATCGATGAACGGCTGGTCGGCGGCCAGCCGGTCCCAGGGGCCATAATTGATTTGTGCAAAGCGGCGCGTCGCAGGATCTTCAATCCCGTCCAGGAAATCTTTCCTGTCGCCCCAGGACTGCTGCCAAAACAGGCCATCCATGATCTTGGAAGCGTCGATCAGCAGCGGAATCATCTGCTTTTGCCGTTCGCTCAAATGAGCGACATCGGCTGTCAGCCTGACCGTGACATAGATATCGAAACGCGAAGCCTGCTCCAGGGTAGCGTCACTGCCAGGCTGTTCAACGGGTTCTGCCGTTGCGCCATCTAATACTGCTGGAGCCGGACTTTCAGCCTGCTGGCAGGCAGTGAGAACCAGGAGCGTGGCAATGAGGGTAAGGCGTGTAAGATTCATGTAATTTCTCCGCTAAAACAAGCTTAGTCCAATCGGCATATTTTATCAGACCTTGGGTGTAGAAAACTCTTTTGAAAGCCCCCATCTAGTACTCCTTCAAGGAGTACTAGCCTATAATTCACCGCTTTGACGAAATCCTCGTTCTGGGTTATTAATGGGAAGAGCGTTATGCCGATTTATGAATATCGATGCAAGTCCTGCGGGCACGATCTGGAAAAGCTGCAGCGAATGAGTGATCCGGCATTGACGGATTGCCCGGCTTGCAATCAATCTGAACTGACCCGTTTGGTTTCGGCCGCCGGATTCCGGCTGAAGGGATCGGGATGGTATGAGACCGATTTCAAGAAAGGCAGCAAGAAGAACCTGCATGATTCCGGCGACTCTCAGGAAAAGTCTTCCAAGTCAGATGCTACCGCCTCCGAGTCCACCAAGAAATCTTCTGACACAAAATCCACCAGCAAGGAATCGGGCCAAGCGGCAAGTAAGAAGACTGACGCCGCCTGAGCCAAAACGAAAATCCGGGAGCCAGCAATGCGCACACATCTCTGTGGCGAAATAACCGAACAATTGGTCGATCAGCCCGTTGTACTGTGCGGTTGGGTCGATCGCCGCCGGGACCTTGGCGGCCTCATTTTTATTAGCCTGAGGGACCACGACGGCATCGTCCAGATCGTGGTTGAGCCCGACAGTCCGGCTTTCGACGATGCTGAGAACCTGCGTAACGAGTTTTGCGTACGGATCAGCGGGAAAGTCCGCTTGCGGCCCGCAAGCCAGTGGAATGAATCCATGGCCACCGGCAAGATAGAGGTGGTTGCCAGCAAGGTCGAACTGCTAAACGCTTCCGCACCCATGCCCCTGTTGATGACCGACGAAGATGGCGAGGAAATCCGTCTCAAGTACCGTTATCTCGACCTGCGCCGGCCGCGTATGCAGAACAATCTACGCACCAGGGCGCGCATGTACCGCGCGATCCGCAACAGCCTGGATGACAAGGGTTTTATTGAACTGGAAACACCTATCTTGAGCAAGGCAACACCCGAGGGCGCCCGGGATTACCTGGTTCCGAGCCGTCTGCATGCTGGACGGTATTTCGCTTTGCCCCAGTCGCCGCAACTGTTCAAACAGTTGTTGATGATGGCCGGCATGGACCGTTATTACCAGATCGCCCGTTGTTTCCGCGATGAAGATCTCCGCGCCGACCGCCAGCCCGAGTTCACACAACTGGATATCGAGATGGCCTTTGTCGGGGAGCAGGGCGTCCAAGACTGTGCCGAAACACTGATCCGGGAGGTGTTCAGGGAAACATTGGATGTGGCATTGCCGGAGTCTTTCCCCAGGCTCAGTTGGCACGACGCCATGGACCGCTACGGCTCCGACAAGCCGGATTTACGCATCCCGATGGAACTGGTTTCGGTGGATGAGCACGTTGCACACATCGAGTTCCGGGTTTTCTCCGGCCCGGCCAATGACGATGACTCCAGGGTAGCCGTACTGCGGGTTCCGGGCGGTGCAGAACTCTCGCGCAAGCAAATCGATGAATACACAAAATACGTGGGCCGCTACGGCGCCAGGGGCCTGGCATGGATCAAGATCAATGACGGTGAAGCAGGTCTGGAAGGACTGCAATCACCGATCGCCAAGTTCCTGGATGAAAAAGCATGGCAGGGAATTTCCACCGCAAGCGGTGCCGAAACCGGGGATATCCTGTTTTTCGGCGCCGGCGACTGGTTTGGCGTCAGTAATTTCATGGGCCGGCTACTGGTGCAGGTGGGATCGGACCGTGGGCTGGTGAGCGAAGGTTGGATGCCATTGTGGGTAAACGAATTCCCGATGTTCGAATGGGATGAAGATACCGGCCGGTTCATGGCAGTACATCATCCCTTTACCGCGCCGGTCGAAGCGGACCATGAAGCGCTGTTGGCCAATCCCGGCAAGGCCCTGTCCAAGGGCTATGACATGGTGCTCAACGGCGCGGAAATCGGCGGTGGTTCGATCCGTATCCACAAGCCGCAGATGCAGCAGGTGGTATTCCAGTTGCTCGGCATCGACGAGAAAGAAGCACAACTGAAGTTTGGTTTCCTGCTCGAAGCCCTGAAGTACGGCTGCCCGCCACACGGTGGAATCGCGTTCGGACTGGATCGCATCGCGGCCCTGATGACCGGTGAGGATTCAATACGCGACGTCATCGCATTTCCCAAGACAACTACGGCGCAATGCTTGTTGACCTCGGCCCCGTCGGCTGTTCCCGATGAGCAAGTGGCGGAACTTCATATACGGAATGTGTAGGAGTACACCTGCGCGCGATTTTTCTAAAACCCGGTCGAAATCGCACATAGGCTCGATATGAGACAGCAGTGAACTCCTCAGATCCCGACCATCGCCTGGGTATGGCGGCCGCCACCGCAGCCTTTATTTTCTGGGGATTTTTACCCATCTATTTCAAGTGGCTCGGCACAGTCCCGGCGCTGGAACTAATCGCCCATCGCATTTTATGGGCGGTCCCGGTTCTGATCGTATTCCTGCTAATTCGGGATGGCCGCCACTTCTGGCGACGGATGGTGTTGCCACGCAAGACCATCCTGACCCTGATGCTGTCCGGATTACTGGTGGGGTTCAACTGGCTGCTCTTTGTATGGGCGGTCACTCATGACCGGGTACTCGCCACCAGCTTGGGTTATTTCATCAACCCACTGGTGAACGTAGTGCTGGGATTTGCGTTCCTGCATGAACGCCTGACCCGCATCCAGAGCCTGGCTGTGGCGATCGCTGCCGCTGGGACCATTTACCTGACCTGGTATCTGGGTGGTCCACCGTGGATCGCCCTGGCGCTGGCCGTTACTTTTGGATTGTATGGACTGGTAAGGAAAAAGCTGGGTGTGGAACCGATGATCGGCCTGCTGTGGGAGACCCTGTTGTTGATCACGCCCGCGCTGGTGTACTTTGCCTGGGCCCTGTTTGCAGGATCGTTGCAGTTCATGTACCACAGTGTTCAGTTGGACCTGTTGCTGCTAATGGCTGGGCTGGTGACCGTGTTGCCGCTGATCTGGTTCAACTTGGCAGTTCAGAACCTGTCTCTGACCAATCTGGGGTTTTTCCAGTACCTGACTCCTTCGATTTCGTTTGCCCTGGCGGTTTTCTTTTACCATGAACCGTTCACCCGGGGCCATGCTGTTGCGTTCAGTTGCATCTGGCTCGCGCTATTCATGGTTTCCATCGAGTCTTTAGTGCGTTCGAGGCGTTTGCTTGTCCCATGAAAGTTTTGCCACGGCAATGCGACCGCGAGACCAACCTAATACTCGTTCACGGCCTGTGGTATGGAGCCTGGTCGCTGCGGGCTTTGAGCTGTCGTTTGTGTCGGTATGGGTTCAAAATTAGTCATTTTGCCTACCCCGCGTCTTCGGCTTCCCTTGGTGCTCATGCCGGCAGCCTGTATGAATTCGCCAGCACCGCGAAAACGGATGAGTTGCATTTTCTGGGTCACAGCCTGGGCGGCTTGGTCATTCTGCGCATGATGTCAGAGACTCCGGATTTACCCCCAGGACGCATTGTACTGCTCGGCAGCCCACTGAGGGGAAGCATTGTTGCGCGCAGGATGAGGAATCTGCCGGGTTCAGGGAAGTTGCTGGGTGCAGCCCGGACAACGCTTGAAGCCGGTTATTCCCGGCTGCCTAAAGATCGTGAGACCGGCCTGATCGCTGGCTCCATAGGGGTTGGCCTGGGGTTTTTCATGGGTGGGACAGATGGGCCCGGTGACGGTACAATTTCTTTGCACGAAGCATCAATTCCCGGCCTGCAGGACCGAATGGTGCTGCCGGTAAGTCACTCCTGCTTGTTATATTCCGGTAAAGTGGCGCGCCACGCGGCAAATTTCCTTAAAACCGGCCGCTTCCAACATTAAATGGGGTCACTGCTGTCCCACTTAATCTGACGGCCCTGCTGGCATGGCAAGGTTCTTACAATACAGTAGATTCTGAAGCCTTTCTGATTGTCCGCTAAGCACGCTAAAGGCGCTAAAAAGAGCAAAATTGAATAGTCGAATTTCATGTCTGCCTGGATGAATTGTCAATTTACAACTAGCCTGCAAATTGCACGAAGGATTCGGGACTCAGAGTGTAGCTGGCAAAGCAGGTTGGACGATCGCGTGCAGAGTCATAGCTTCAGCTATGGCTCAAGGGGGATCGTTCAAGCTGCAAAGCCAGATGCGCTTTGAACCCGAATAGGACAAACTGTACTTTGTAAACTTGAACAATTTCAGCCATAAATTTCTGAATATTATTAAATTTAACCATATTCTGGTCCGCCTTTGTGCAATATGCGGGCTAGATCTATTGACCAAGTTTCTGAGTAAGCGATAGCAATGTAAAGAGGCTCTTCTTTTGCGTTCTTTGCGTGCTTAGCGGAAATATCACGGATGTTTCATCTGAACCCACAGGGTGGGTTCGCGATGTGTCCTGAAGGGAGATACGGTACCCCCTTGGCGGGCTGGCATGGTAAAATTATCCGTTTAAACTGATCGATCAAAGGTAATTCAAGCATGGCCGGACACAGTAAATGGGCCAATATCCAGCATCGCAAGAAGGCCGTTGACGCCAAGCGTGGAAAAATATTCACACGAATCAATCGCGAACTGTCGGTTGCGGCCAGGGCAGGTGGGAGTGACCCGGATGCCAACCCACGCCTGCGCCTGGCCATTGAGAAGGCAAATGCTGCCAATATGCCGAAAGACACCATCGAGCGCACCATCAAGAAAGCCGCCGGTGAACTCGAAGGCGTGAACTACGAGGAAATCCGTTACGAAGGTTATGCGCTGGGAGGCGTCGCGGTAATGATCGAATGTCTGAGCGATAACCGGAACCGGACGGTATCCGAAGTGCGCCACGCTTTTTCCAAACACGGCGGAAATCTCGGTACTGACGGTTCGGTGTCCTACCTGTTCAGCAAGATTGGCGTGCTCAATTTTGCCCCCGGTACATCGGAAGACGAAGTCATGGAAGTAGCATTGGAAGCTGGTGCCGATGACATTGTTATGGGAGAAGACGGTTCTATCGAGGTACTCACTTCGCCGGAAACCTTTTCCGGCATAAAAGCCGCTATGGAAACGGCTGGTGTAACACCCGCCAACGCTGAAGTCACGATGCGGGCAAGCATCGAAGTAGAACTGGATGTCGAGACCGGTCAGAAAGTCCTGAATTTCCTGGACATACTGGAAGACCTGGACGATACCCAGGCCGTTTATTCGAACGCAGACATACCCGAAGAGGCTTATGCCTGAGGACACTTGTACTCCTTCAACATGATAATTACGGGTTCAGCGAGTTGGGAAGTGGTTGACCGCAAGGCGCGCCTTGCAGGCAATGGCCTGGTCCTTGTCAAGAGGCGCAACGCCGCGGACGACCGCTTCCCGACTCGCCCGAAGGGAGTCACCCAGATGTCCCAATCCCGCGTTGCAGCCCTTGAAAAGGACGAGCCATTCTCTGCACGCTGCGCCTTGACTTGGAACATCTGGGTGGCTCTGAATCCGCAATTATCATGTTGAAGGAGTACTAGATGCGCATCCTAGGAATCGATCCGGGTTCGAGATTAACCGGGTTTGGCATCATTGAAGTCAACGGTGACCGGGCGAGTGCCGTCCAACATGGTGTCATCAAGGCTGGCACGGGTAAATTCCCGCAGCGCCTGGGTATTATTTTTGCCGGCATCCGTGACCTGA